>WNEZ01005855.1_pt1 | contig 12510 bp, 9 predicted proteins | sample 5400521 | NCBI WGS metagenome assembly WNEZ01 (sample SAMN13153339, study PRJNA577476) | soil metagenome | isolation source: 120 cm saprolite under Douglas fir tree site 2 hole 1 replicate 1 | place: USA:California | collected 2015-04-18 | reverse complement strand
TTCCTGCCCGTTCCAAACGGCGAGGTGGACCTTGCACTGCTGCGGGACGACCTGAGCGTCGAGAAGCTGGAGTATCTGAAAGAGCTGCATGGGACTCCTCAAAGCCACGAGCGCCGCGGCCCTTTGGTCGCCGCCCAACTAAAAGTAGACAGACTTGCGTATCCCGCTGCGTAGTGGCACAAGAGCTGCGTCCGTCTGCAGCATATCCCGACTGTGGGCATGCTCATCACGCCAGCATTCCCCCTTCCATCCCTGGCGGTTAGCCCCATTCGGGGAGGGTCCCGCTGTCGGGATAGGCCGCGAGCCGTGGCAGTGTATCCCGCCAGCCCTAAAATGTCGGGCCGGGCAGATCATGCGCCGAACATCCGGTCAGCGGGACTCCGGACGCCGGCCGGACCACGGTTGAGGACGTGCGTATAGATCATGGTCGTGTTCACGTCCCGGTGGCCCAGCAGCTCCTGGATGGTGCGGATATCGTGGCCGTCCTCGAGCAGGTGGGTCGCGAAGGAGTGCCGCAGGGTGTGCGGGCTGGCCGGCTTGGGGACGCCGGCTCGCCAGACCGCGTGCTTGACGGCCCGCTGGAGGACTGATTCGTGCAGGTGATGTCTCCGGCGCTGCCCGGTGTCCCGATCGGAATATGGACGGGTTGCGGGGAAGACCCACTGCCAGACCCACTCGCGGCCGGCGTGCGGGTACTTCCGGGCCAGCGCCATGGGCAGCTCCACCCAGCCGGCGCCCGCGGCCAGGTCCTCCTGGTGCTGCGTGCGGACCCCGGCCAGGTGCCGGACAAGGTCGGCCTTGGCCATCGCGGGCAGCATCGTCATGCGGTCCTTGTCGCCCTTGCCGCCGCGGACGAGGACCTGATTCGTCGCCAGATCCACGTCCTGGATTCGAAGTCGACAGCACTCGAGCACGCGGAGACCCGCCCCGTAGAGCAAGCAGGCCATGAGCCGTGGCACGCCTTCGAGCTGCTGGAGCACTGCGCGCACCTCGTCCCGGGTCAGTACGACCGGCAGGCGCTGCGGGCGCCGCGCGCGCACGATGCCGTCGAGCCACGGCAGATCGATCTCCAGCACGTCGCGGTAGAGGAACAGGAGCGCGCTGAGAGCCTGGTTCTGGGTGGACGCGGCGACCCGGCCCTCGACCGCCAGGGAGGTAAGGAAGCCGGTGACCTCGGGAGCGCCCAGTGCCGTGGGGTGACGCTTACCGTGGAAAAGCACGTAGCGCCGGACCCAGGCGATGTAGGCCTCTTCCGTGCGACGGCTATAGCGCCGGAGTCGCAGGGCCTCCCGCATCCGGTCGAGCAGGCGAGGCTTCGGGGCCTCCCCGGATCCCGCTTCGCAAACACCAGGCGAGGGGGCGCGCTCGTGCGCGCCCACGTACACCGTCGCCCGACGCGGAAGGGTCATGCCGCTCTCCCCTGTCGTTCTCGGACGCCGGCACTATAGCCTGTCAGCGCCGAACTGAGCAACGACACGCCAGCTGTAGCTGCCGAGATAAGGGCCGGGCGGCGTCCGGCTTGACGCCACCCGGCGGTGCCGTGATACTCCCTGCATGCTCAGCGACGACGGCCTCGACCTGATCTTCCGAAGCGCCCGCACGCACCGAGCGTGGCTCGACCGACCCGTGACCGACGCGCTCCTGCGGCAGGTGTACGATCTGGCGCGCCTCGGGCCCACCAGCGCCAACTGCAGCCCGATGCGCTGGCGCGCCTCGGGCCCACCAGCGCCAACTGCAGCCCGATGCGCCTGCTCTTCGTGAAGTCGCGCGAGGCCAAGGAGCGGCTGCGGCCCAGTCTCAGTCCGGGCAACGTGGACAAGACCATGCAGGCCCCGGTCACCGCCATCGTCGGCCACGCGCTCGACTTCTACGAGGAGCTGCCGCGTCTGTTCCCGGCCGCCGACATGCGCGCGAACTACGTGGGCAAGCCCGAGCTGATCGCGGCCACCGCCTTCCGCAACGGCAGCCTGCAGGGCGCCTATCTCATGCTGGCCGCGCGGGCGCTCGGGCTCGACTGCGGAGGCATGTCCGGGTTCGACAATTCGAAAGTAGACGGCGAGTTTTTCCCGGACGGCCGCGTGAAGTCCAACTTCCTGTGCAATCTGGGCTACGGCGACGCGAGCAAGCTGGCGCCCCGGGCGCCCCGGCTGTCGTTCGACGAAGCCTGCCGCATCATCTAGAGGAGATTCCGATCATGGCATCCAAGCTCCTGGGAGCCCACGTCAAGCGCAAGGAAGACCCGCGCCTGATCACGGGCGTGTCGCAGTACGTGGCCGACATCGCGATGCCCGGCATGCAGCACGTGGCCTTCGTGCGGAGCCCACACGCGCACGCCCGGGTCCGCGGGATCAAGAGCGCCGCCGCCGCGAAACTGCCGGGAGTGGTGGCGGTGGTGACCGGCCAGGATCTCAAGGCGCATTTCGCGCCGATCCCCGTCGCGACCGCGTCGGCCGAGGGCGGCAGCGCCGGCGAGATCAAGGTCGGCCGCCAGCACTACCCGCTCTCGCTGGATCGCGTGCGCTACGTGGGCGAGCCGGTGGCCGCGGTCATCGGCACCTCCCCGGAGGCGGCGATGGACGCGGCCGCCCTCGTCGAGGTGGACTGGGAGCCGCTACCCGCGGTGGCCGACCCCTTCGCCGCGATGGCGGACGGGGCGCCCCAGCTCTTTGACGACGCCCCCAAGAACATCGAGCACACCAACACCATCAAGGCCGGGGATCCCGACGCCGCCTTCGCGAAGGCGCACCGCGTGGTCAAGCAGCGCATGAACAGCCAGCGGCTCTCCGGGATCCCGATGGAGACGCGGGCGGTGCTCGCCGCGCCGGACTTCGCGAGCGGCGGGCTCACGGTGTGGGCCACGCACCAGGCGCCCCACGTGCTCCGCGGCGGGCTGGCCGACGCGCTCCGGATGCCCCAGAACCAGATCCGGGTGATCTGCCCGGAGGTGGGCGGCGGCTTCGGCGTGAAGTTCGGGACGTATCCGGAAGACGTGACGGTCGCCGCGCTCGCGCGGCTGCGCAAAGTCCCGCTGCGGTGGATCGAGAGTCGGGTCGAGCACATGACCGGCACCACCCACGGCCGCGCCCAGATGAGCGATCTCGAGGCGGCGGTGGATGCCGACGGCCGCATCGACGGCCTCCGCATGCACGTGGTGGCCGACATCGGTGCCTACCCGATCTTCACGTTCATTCCCGACCTCACCCTGATGATGGGGGTGGGCGTGTACCACGTGAAGAACGTGGAGCTCAAGAGCACGTGCGTGTTCACCAACACCACCTCGGTGGCCGCGTATCGCGGCGCGGGCCGGCCGGAGGCCGCCTACTATCTCGAGCGGCTGGTGGACTGCATCGCGCTCGAGCTGGGCAAGCCGCCGGAGGACGTGCGCCGGGTCAACTTTATTCCACCGAATGCCTTCCCCTACGCCGCGCCCACCGGGCAGAATTACGACAGTGGCGAGTACGCGCGCGCCCTCACCAAAAGCCTCGAGGTGTCGAAGTACACTGCGCTCCGCGCCGAGCAGCGGCAGCGGATCGCGGCAAACGATCGGAAGCTGCTCGGCATCGGCATGGCCTGCTACGTCGAGATGTGCGGCTTCGGGCCGTACGAGAGCGCCATGATCCGGGTGGAGCCGAGCGGGACGGTGACCGCCTACACCGGCGCCTCCGCGCACGGGCAGGGGCACGAGACCACGTTCGCCCAGCTCATCGCCGATTATCTGGGGGTGGACTTCGACCAGGTGGTGGTGCGCCACGGCGACACCACCGGGGCGCCGATGGGCTTCGGCACCGGCGGCAGCCGCAGCCTGGTCGTCGGCGGCTCGGCCATGGTGAAAGCGGCCGAGAAGGTCCAGGAGCGCGCCCGCCGCATCGCGGCCTCCGCGCTGGAGGCCGCGTTCGAGGACGTCGTGGTCACCGACGGGCTCTATCACGTCAAGGGCACGCCGGCCAAGAGCCTGACCCTGGCCCAGATCGCGGAGAAAGCCTACGGCGAGGGCCTGCCCGCCGGCATGGAGCCGGGCCTCGAGGCCACCGAGTACTTCCGCCCGCCTCAGCTCGTCTATCTCTTCGGCGCGCACGTGGCGGTGGTGGAGGTGGACCGCGACACCGGCCGGGTCACGCTGCGCGAGTACACCTCGGTGGACGACTGCGGCGTGCGCATCAGCCCGCTCCTGGTGGACGGCCAGGTGCACGGCGGCATCGCCCAGGGCGTGGCCCAGTCACTGCTGGAGGAAGTGGTCTACAGCGCGGACGGCCAGCTCGTCACCGGCACGCTGATGGACTACGCGGTCCCGCGCGCGGAGGACCTCCCATTCTTCACGACGGACCAGACCGTCACCCCGTCGCCGTTCAACCCGCTGGGGGCGAAGGGCATCGGCGAGGCCGCGACCATCGGCTCGACGCCCGCGGTGGTCAACGCGGTGGTGGACGCGTTGAAGCCGTTCGGCGTGCGCCACCTCGACATGCCCCTCCGCCCCGAGCGGGTGTGGCGGGCGATGCAGAAGGCCAGCTAGGGTTTTCGCGCGACCAGGACCTTCGTGATCGTCGGGATGACGTCTCGAACCGAGATGTCAGTGAAGCCCCGTTCGCGGACGACTTGCGAGAGCCCGCTGGGGGTGAGGGCGGGAGCGTCAGGGTCCATGAGCACCGCCGCGAGCAGCCACAGCGCGGCCGAGGCGGGACCGGTGCGGTCATCCTCGACCATGAAGTCGTGCAGGATGAGCACGCCGCCGGGCTTGAGCGCACCCAGGGCGCGGGTGATCAGGCTCCGGCCATCCTGCTCGGCGACCGCGCTCAGCAAGTACGATATCAGGACCGCGTCCTGCCGGTCCGGCCACGCGCTCGTCAAGGCGTTCCCCGGTAGAAAGGTCACGCGATCGGCGAGGCCCGCCTCCTCCGCGACCCGCTCCGCCATGGGGCGGATGCTCGGGAAGTCGATGATCGTCGCGGTGATCGTCCGATAGCGGCGGCACAGCGATAGCGTGAACGCGCCGGTTCCTCCGCCGACGTCCAGGAGCCGTTCACGCCCGGTCAGATCCACCAGCTTGGTCAGCACGTGGGCCGGGCCGAGCGACCCCGAGTGCTGCGCCCGACTGAAGCTATCGGCCTCGGCCCCGTCGTCCATCAGCTTGTAAAAATCGACGCGATCCCCGCGAAGGGCACGGTCGAGATGCAGGAACGCCGGGTAGATCTGCCGGTCGATCTGGAAGCGGTAGTAGTCGCCGAAGTACATCGGAGCCGTGCGAACCAGGTACGCCTGACTCGCGGGCGCGTTCCGGTAGCGCCCGTCGCCGTGCTCGAGCAGGCCGAGGCTGACGCAGGCGGTCAGCAGGGTGCGCAGACGGTTCGGGGCGACCTCGGTCTCGGAGGCGAGCTCGTCGAGCGGCTTCGATCCGCTCGCCAGACGGCTGAACACGTCGAGATTCAGGGCCCCGAACAGCGCCTTCGCGGCCATGAAGCCGTAGGCGATGCGGGAGATGTCACGCACATCCGTGAGCGGTTCCATGGGCATGCCGTGCACGGTGCGGGAGTATAGCACCGCGGCGGCGCAGCGGGGCGGTCCGGACGGCTGCAGCATGAGCGTCGGGACGCCGCAGGTCCCGTCGCGCACCGTGAACACATGCGTGCCCGGCTTGCGGCCGGGGCGGGTTTCCGAGACGTCGAGGCCGGCGCCGCGCAGGCGGATGATCGCCGCCGACGGCTCATCCGTCCGCCAGGAGAGGCCCCAGAGGCGGTCCGGTCCGGCGGATACCCCGGCCCGGAGATCGTGGCCCAGCTCCACGATCAGGTCCCCGCAACGGAAGAACATGAGCCGCGCGCCCCACGCGGGATTCGAGCGGTCGAGCCGCATGTCGAGTCCCAGGCGCGCGCCGTAGAGCGCGGCGGCCCGCTCGGGATCGAGGGTGCGGATCACGATGTGATCGAGCCCGGTCACCCCGCCGGGCGCCGCGGGCGGCGGGGCGGGGAGCGGCGCCTCGCGCTGGATCAGGAAGACGCGCACGCCGTGGGTCGCCGCCGTCGCGGCGCGGGTGCGCCGCCAGCGACGGCGCGCGCCGGTGGCGCGGTCCACGCTCTCCGCCGTGACGACCGGCTCGGGATCGAGGCCGAGCCGGGTCAGCCGGCGGTGCGCGCGCTCGACGTCGTCCACCGCGAAGGCCAGGCTCGCGAGCCCTTCCCCCTGGGCGTCGAGGATTGCGCGCAGGCGCGCCGCGGCGGGGCCGTCGCCCGCGGGCGCGATCAGCTCCGCCGCGACATTGGCGAGCTGGAAGACCGCGGTCTCGGCCCCGCCGCCCGCCGCCTCCGCCCGCCAGCACGGGGGGCGGCCGAGCAGGCGCTGGTAGGCGGCGATCCCCGCGTCGAGATCGCGCACCGCGATGACCACGTGATCGAGCGCGTGAATCATGCGACGACCCGGTCGCGCGAAGCCTCGGTGGCAGGCACGGTGCGGGAAGTGTAGCATCGTGCCGATGAGCCACGCGATTTCCGCCGCCGATCCGTATCCGCGCCAGCGTGTGCCGGTGCTCGACGCCGAGATGGCCTACGTGGATGCGGGCACGGGCGATCCGGTGGTGTTCCTCCACGGCAATCCCACGTCCTCCTACCTCTGGCGCAACGTGATCCCGCACGTCGAGCCGGTGGGCCGCTGCCTCGCCCCCGATCTGGTCGGCATGGGCGACTCGGGCCGGGCGCCCGCGGGCTCCTATCGCTTCGTGGACCACGCGCGCTATCTCGACGCCTGGTTCGAGGCCCTCGCGCTGCGGCGCGTGACGCTCGTCGTGCACGACTGGGGCTCGGCCCTGGGCTTCCACTGGGCGCGGCGCCATCCGGAGCGGGTGCGCGGCGTGGCCTACATGGAGGCCCTCGTCCGGCCGGTGACCTGGGATGAGTGGCCGGACGCGGCACGGAAGATCTTCCAGGCGCTGCGGTCCCCCGCCGGCGAGGAGATGGTCCTCCAGAAGAACGTGTTCGTGGAGCGGATCCTGCCCGCGAGCGTGCTACGCGGCCTGACCGAAGCCGAGATGACGGTCTACCGTCGCCCCTTCCTCGAACCCGGCGAGTCGCGGCGCCCGACTTTGACCTGGCCCCGACAGATCCCGGTCAACGGCGAGCCCGCGGACGTCGTGGCCATTGCCGACGCCTATGCTCAGTGGCTCGCCGAGAGCGATCTTCCCAAGCTCTTCATCAACGCCGATCCAGGCATCATCCTCACCGGCCCCCAGCGCGAGTTCTGCCGGGGCTGGCCCAACCAGCAAGAGATCACGGTCCGCGGCAGCCACTTCATCCAGGAGGACTCGCCGCGCGAGATCGGCGAGGCGGTCGCCGCGTTCGTGCGGGGGTTGCCGCGCTGACCTCGCGCCCCCTCACCCTGCCCTCTCCCCCTCCGGGGGCGAGGGTTCCTCTCTCCCTCTCCCCTCAGGGGAGAGGGTCGGGGTGAGGGGTGGTCTACCGCAGGAACTCGCGGATGACCTTGAGGAACTCGTCGAGGCGGTCGTGGTGCAGCCAGTGGCCGGCGCGGTCGAAGCCGATCACGGAGGCGTGGCGGAACGGCTCGAGGCGCCCGTCCTCGGCCGGATTGCCGGACCAGCTCTCCTTGCCGTAGAGCAAGAGTGTCGGGCAGGTGATGCGAGAGTAGAGGAGCGCGATATCTCGCGCGCGCATGTCGTAGGGCGGGAACACCCGCACGTAGTTGTCGAACTTCCAGCTATACGTCCCGTCCTCGTTCTGGTTCACCCCGTGGACCGTGAGGTGCCGCGCCTGCTCGGCGGAGAGGTGCGGGTTCTCCTCCTGCATGCGCCGGAAGGCGTCCTCGATCGAGGCGTAGCGGCGCGGAAGGCGGCCCGCCAGGTTGCGCTGCTCGCGGATCCACTCGCCCATCCGCTCCGCGATGGTCTTGGCCGAGCGCTCGGCGCGCTTCTGCGGCGACGGTCCCACGCCCTCGATCGACACCAGCTTGGCCACCGTCTCCGGGTAGATGCCGGCGTAGCGCAGCGCGACGTTGCCGCCGAGCGAATGGGCCACGATGGTGACCGGGGCCAGCCGCTGGCCGTGGATGAGCTGGGCCAGGTCGTAGATGTAGCCGGCCATCGCGTAGCTGCCGTCGGTGGACCACTGGCTGTCGCCGTGGCCGCGCAGGTCCGGCGCGATGATGTGCCAGTCGTTCCGGAGCGCCGCGGCCGTCCAATCCCAGTTGCGGCAGTGATCGCGGCCGCCGTGGATCAGCAGGAGCGGGGGCTTGTCGGGGTTGCCCCAGTCTACATAATGCAGGCGGAGGCGCTGGGAGAAGAACGTGTGCGACGCGGGGCCCGGCATGGAGTCGGTCATGGCGTCGGTTACCGGGCCGGTCCCGCCAGGAGGTAGTCCACCGCGCGACGGTGGCTCTCGAGGAGTCCGTCGAGCCGCGCGGGCTCGCCGCGGCCCCAGCCGCACTCGGTGGCCACCCCGAAGCCGCCGCCCACCGCGGTGCGCGCGGTGTCCATGCGCCGCCGGTCGCCTTCGGCATCCCCGTGGTGGATGAGCCCCAGATAGAGGCGGGTGCGCTCGGGCAGGCGCAGCCCGCGGAGCGGGGCGAAGTACGCGGCATCGGTGCGCTCGCGGGGCACCGGCAGGTGGATGAAGTCGAGCGGCCGCCGGACCGCGGCGACGATGGCGCGGGTGAGCTCGGCGAGCACGCCCGCGTCGGTCGGCATCACGAGGTGCTGGTCGGCCGGGCTGCCGTAGCAGAGGTGATAGCCGAGCTCGACGTCGGCAGGCACTGCGGAGCCCAGGCGCTCGAGCAGGGCGAAGATCCGCGTCTTGTAGTCGGCGGGACGGGACGGAAAGTAGTTCTCGAACACCAATACCTCCTGGCAGATGTCCCACTGGATGCTGAGGTCGCGGTGGGGGATGGCCGCCGTGATGTCCTGGAGAGCCCGGAGCAGCGAGCGCTCGTAGACCCGCAGGTAGTCGTCGTGCGCGCGCGGGCTCACGTACATGCAGGCGCTCGACATGGCGGTGGGCAGGCAGATCTGGAAGCGCAGCCCCGGCGGCACCACGTTCTCCCCGCGGAGCCGCGTGAAGACACCCCAGGACGCGCGCGCGGCCTCCGCGTAGCCGGTCGGGAACTCGACGGAGTCGGGATCGACGCCCGGCCGGAAGCGCAGGAGATCGGTGCGGCGCAGCAGGGAGCCGTCCCACTGGCGCAGCTCCAGCAGCCCCGCGTCCGGGTCCACCTCCATGGCGGGATGGCGCTCGAGCATGGTCCGCTGCCAGTAGATCCAGCGCCGGCGCTCCCCGGTCTCGCCGTCCGGCATGCGGGAGAGCACGGGGCCGAGCGCGGCGGAGAGCCGGCGGAAGACCTCCTCGGTGCTGGCGAGCGGGACGCTGCCGATGAGATGCGCGAGCCCCGATGCCGCGCTCATCTGACCAGGGCCCCGCGGTCGAGCGTGGCCACGCGGTCGGCCACCGCCTCCGCGACGGCCGGCTCACGCTCGGTGAGCACGACCGTCGCGCCGGAAGCGCGGAGTGAGGCGATCAGCGCGGCCATGCCCGGGCGATCCTCGATGGGCAGCCGGCCGAGCGGGCCGTCGAGGAGGAGCACTCGCGGGGCCAAGGCCAGGGCCTGGGCCAGCTCGAGCCGCGCGAGCCCCGCCGCCGAGAGGTCGTCGCGGCGCCGGCGCGCGTCGGCGGCGAGGCCGACCCGCTCGAGCAGCGCGGCGTCTCGCGCGCGGCCTTCCACGCCGGGCCAGCGGGCCAGGGCCGCGCTGAGCGGGCCCCACCGCGGCCAGCGGCGCGCCAGGGTGATCGCCTCCGTGACGGCCAGGGACCAGGGCGGCATGGAGATCTCGCCGACCCGGACCAGCCCCTGCCGGGCCAGCTCGCGCGGATCCGTTCCCGTGATCTCCCGGCCGTCGTAGATGAGCCGGCCGGACTCGAACGGCAGCGAGCCGGCGAGACAGCGCAGGCCGAGGGTCTTGCCGGCCCCGGCGGGACCGCAGAGCGCGAAGATCTCGCCCTCCTCGACGGTGAACGAGAGCGCGTCCAGCGCGGCGACGCCGCCCACGCGGCAGGTGAGCCCGACCACCTCCAGGATTCTCATGCCGTCACGCGAGCTTCCAATCAAACGTCAGCGCGCGCACGCGCTCCATGAGGCCGGCCTGGTCCAGCGTGGCCAGGCGCTGGCCGCGCACCACCGGGCGGCCGTGTACCCACACGTCGGTCACCGCCTGGTGGGACATCGCGTACACCACGTTCTTCAGCAGGTGCGACCGCGGATGCAGCGACGGGTGCTCCAGATCCACCGCCACCAGATCGGCCAGCATGCCGGGGACGATGTCGCCCGCGGGCAGGCCCAGCAGCCGGCCGCCGTCCACCGTGCCCATCGCGAACGCCTGCTCGGCGGGGAGCCGGGTGCCGTCCAGGTGCCGCACCTTCTGGAGCAGCGCGGCCATGCGCATCTCCTCGAAGACGCTGAGGCGATTGTTGGTGCAGCCGCCATCGGTGCCGAGCCCGATCAGGATCCCGAGCGCCTTCATCTCGGTGATGCGGGTGATGCCGTCGCCCAGGATCATGTTGGACGAGGGGCAATAGGCGAGCCCGGCCCCGCGGTCGGCCATCAGGCGCAGCTCCTCGTCGTCGAGCCACACGCAGTGCACCCCGATCATGCGCGGACCCAGCACCCCCAGCTTGTCGAGCAGCCGGATGGGCGTGGCCCCGTGCTCGGCGAGCGTGCGCTGCCCCTCGTACTGGCCCTCGGCGGCGTGGATGTGAAACTTCGTATTGGCCTCCTCCGCGACCTCCCAGCCCGCGCGGATCATCGCGGGGGACGCCCCGTGGGGACTGTGCGGGGCCGGCTGCACCGTCACCAATGCGTCCCCGGTGTGCGCGCGGATCAGCTCGGCCACCCGCCGCGCCGCGTCCGCGGGCGTCTCGCGATAACGGGCGGGGGCGCCGTCCCAGTCGTACATGGTGCGGGCCAGCACGAGGCGGATGCCCACGTCGCGCGCGGCCCGGATGACCGCCTCCGCGTTCTCGTTGCCGTTATCTTGAAGGTAGAAGAAGTCCACGCAGGTGGTGGCGCCATGCAGCAGCATCTCCGCGAAGGCGAACGCGGCGCCCAGATAGATGCCCTCGCGGTCCAGGCGCGTGGAGTAGGGGTAGAGCACGCGATCGCGCCAGGCCATGAAGTCGAGATCGTCGCCCAGGCCGCGCAGCAGGGACTGGAACGTGTGGCAATGGGCATTCACGGTGCCGGGCAGGAGGGCCTTGCCGGGCAGGCGCATGACGTCGGCCGCGGAGGCGTCGGCGGGGGAAGCCGGTTCGACCGCGGTGATGCGGCCGTCGGCGATGGTGACCACGCGGTCGCTGACCGCGCGTCCGCCCGTGAAGACCACATCCGCCTGCAGGCGCATTCCGCCTCCCGTGCTCATGACCGGCGTCATCTTACTGTACTTTCCGCTTGACAGGCTTCAGCCGGTAACCTGGCGGCGCGCCGGATCGGTTATGGGAGCGCCCGCTCTGCGACGCGTATTCGATGCGTGAGGCGCGATCGCGTCGCCGGTGACGCGCGATCATGGCGTGCCGGCCGCTCGCCTGTCCTGGGCCCGCTGGAGAGGGCCGCGAATCGGGGTGTAGGGTGGTCGCAGCGCAAGGAGGACACCATGCCGACCGACTCGCCCACCCGGCTCGCCTCTCCGCTTCGCGTCCAGGAGCTGGACCGCCTCGGCGACGCGATCGCCGAGCTGGCCGCGCACCTGGACGCCGCCACCGCGCGCCTGCTCGACCTGATTCGCGAGTTCGACGCCCGCGGCGGCTGGAACAGCGGCTTCCGCTCCTGCGCCCACTGGTTGAGCTGGCGGGTGGGTCTCGACCTGGGGGCGGCCCGCGAGCGAGTCCGCGTCGCCCGCGCCCTCGGCACGCTGCCGCGCCTGAGCGAGGCCTTCGCGCGGGGCGAGCTGTCCTACGCCAAGGTGCGCGCCCTGACCCGCGTGGCCACGCCCGAGACGGAGGCGCGCCTCCTCGCGGTGGGGCGCGCCGGTACCGCGGCCCACGTCGAGCGCATCGTGCGGGGCTGGCGCCGCGTGGACCGAAACGCCGAAGCGCGTGAGGCCAGGCGTCAGCACGCGCGCCGCTCGCTCCAGGTGTACCAGGACGAGGACGGCACGGTTGTTGTTCGCGGGCGCCTGGCGCCGGAAGTTGGGGCGCTGCTCCTGCGTGCGCTCGACGCGGCCCGCGAGGTCCTCTACCAGCGAGGTCGCGCCGCCGGGCCGGTCCCGCCGGCGGCCGACCCAGCAGCGGAGCCGCCGACCCGGGCGCAGCAGCAGGCCGACGCGCTGGCGTTGCTGGCGGAGACCGCACTACACCACGAGCTCGACCCCGGCGCTCCCGGCGAGCGGTACCAGGTGGTGGTCCACGTGGACGCCGCGGTTCTTGCGGACCCGGAGCAACCCGGCCAATCCGTGCTGGAAGAGGGCAGCCACGTTTCCGCGGAAACGTCCCGGCGCCTCGCCTGTGACGCGAGCCGGGTGGTGATGCGGCA
>WNEZ01004186.1_pt1 | contig 12510 bp, 12 predicted proteins | sample 5400521 | NCBI WGS metagenome assembly WNEZ01 (sample SAMN13153339, study PRJNA577476) | soil metagenome | isolation source: 120 cm saprolite under Douglas fir tree site 2 hole 1 replicate 1 | place: USA:California | collected 2015-04-18 | reverse complement strand
GAAAATTACCTCGATCACGCCCGACGCTCCCACCGCCGCGTCCAGCGCCGTCCTGTCGGTGGTGGTGAGTATCCAGGCCTTCTTCCGCAGGCCTTGGGTCTGCTTCAGGAGCCGCAAGAAGTTCCAGTGCCTCTCGAAGGGACGGGGGAGGTCGTACACGATCACCTGCGGGTTGTGCGCTTCCAGGAAGGCCACGAGATCGAGCGTGCCGTCCTGAATCTCCGCCAAGAGCGCGGTGACGGTCGGCAGTCCCTCGCGATCGAGGGCCTCGCGGAGCGAGTCGATGAACTCCGCATGGGAGTTGAAGATCGCGACCGGTGTCCCCGTCGACGGACCGGGCATGTCGACCGTGCCTTTCCCCAGCCTGGAGAAGCAAGGCCCCAGGGCCGAGCCGTGGCAGCGAGACCTGCCGGGGCGATTCAGAAAGATCGAGGAGCCACAGGGCGTGCGGCCTGCGGAGACCGTCAGGGGAGCGGGGGGTGCACCTCACTGCACCTCGCGACATCCGGTCGCAGCGTTCGAGCGGGCGCGCCTCAAGGATCCCCACCCCGACGGCGCGTCACCGGCTGTCCAACTATGGATACGCTGGACCTCTCGGGCGCCAGTGTCAACATATATTAAATGTCTTATATATAAGTGTCTGGGGTCCGGGCAGAACTTGGATGGGCGAACGATCGTCACTCCGACGCATCGTTAGCCCGCGGTCGCAAGCGCGAGCTTGCCCCGCCACCGTGCGAGCAGCGCGGCGCGCAGCGCGCGGTGGGCCGGCTCGGCGAGCTCGCGGTCGCGCGCGACGATGGCGCTCGCCTCCCGGCGCGCCTCCTCGAGAAGGCTCGCGTCGCGCAGGAGATCCGCGGCGCGGAACTCGGGGAGCCCCGACTGACGCGTGCCGAAGAATTCACCCGGACCGCGCAACTCGAGGTCGACCTCGGCGATGCGGAACCCATCGTTCGTCGACGTCATCGCGTCGATGCGCCGCTGGGCCTCCTCGGTCAGATGGCCGGACGTCAACAGGATGCAGTACGACTTCCACTCGCCGCGGCCGACGCGTCCGCGGAGCTGGTGCAGCTGCGAGAGGCCGAAGCGCTCGGCGTGCTCGATGAGCATGACCGACGCGTTCGGCACGTCGATGCCCACCTCGATCACCGTCGTGGACACCAGCACGTGGATCTCGCCGGCCTTGAAGCGCTGCATGATCGCGTCCTTCTCCGCGAAGCCGAGGCGCCCGTGCAACAGTCCGACCACGAGGTCGGGAAAGACCTCGTCCGCGAGGTGGCGCGCCATGTCGGTCGCCGCCTTGAGGTCGAGCACCTCGGACTCCTCGACCAGCGGATAGACGACGTAGATCTGGCGACCGCCGGCCACCTGCTCTCTCAGAAACTTGTAGATCGCGCGGCGCTTCGCCTCGGCGCGCGCCACCGTGACGATCGGGCGGCGACCCGGCGGCAGCTCGTCGAGGACCGACACGTCGAGGTCGCCGTAAATCGTGAGGGCCAAGGTGCGGGGAATGGGCGTGGCCGTCATCACCAGCAGATCGGGGTGCTCGCCCTTGCTCCGCAGCCGCGCGCGCTGCTCGACCCCGAAGCGGTGCTGCTCGTCGACGACGACGAGTCCGAGGCGACGGAAGTCGACGCCCTCCTGCACCAGCGCGTGCGTGCCCACGACGCACTCGACCTCTCCCGCCGCCAGAACGGCGCGCCGCGCGGCCCGCTCGCGCGGCTTGATCGACGAGGTCAACAGCGTGAGGCGCACGCCGAGCGGCTCGAGAAACTGGCGAAACGTCATGAAGTGCTGCTCGGCCAGGATCTCGGTCGGCGCCATGACGGCCGCCTGGTAACCGGCCTCGATCGCCGTCAGCACGCCCAGGGCGGCCACGACCGTCTTGCCGGAGCCGACGTCACCCTGAAGCAGTCGATGCATCGGGTGCGGCTCCGCCATGTCGTGCCGGATCTCCTCCCAGACGCGCTCCTGGGCGCCCGTCAGCTTCCAGGGCAAGCCGGTGCGCAGCCGGGCGACCAGATCGCCGCGCGGATTCAGCGCGACGCCGCGCGCGCGCGCGACGCGGGAACGGAGGATCGCGAGCCCCAGCTGAAGGAGCAGGCCCTCGTCGAACGAGAGGCGATGGCGCGCCGCCGCCAGCGCCGCGTCCGTCTGCGGGAAGTGCGCGTCCCTGACCGCCTGCGCGAGGCCGACGAGGCCGCGGCGCGCGAGCACGCTCTCCGGCAGCACCTCTTCCACCTCGGCGGCGAAGGACTCGACGAGCCGCCACATGAGGGAACGGAGCGCGCGCTGGGGCAGCCCCTCCGTGAGCGAGTACACCGGCACGAGACGACCAGTGTGCAATCGCTCGTCGTCGCCGTTCTCCACGATCTCGTAGTCCGGCTGCTGGATGACGATCGCGCCCTTGTAGCGTCCGACTCGGCCGTGCAGGACGAGCTGCTGGCCGCGCTTGAGGACCCGCGACAGGTACCGCCAGCCGAACCAGCTGGCCGTCGCGTAGCCGCTCGGGTCGCGCAGCATCACGGTGAAGGGCACCCGGAAGCGGCCGGGCGGTGGTGGGCTCACACCGACGATCACTCCCGAGCACGTCGCGGCCTGGCCCGGCACGAGCGAGCGGAACGGCGTCAGCCGGGTCCTGTCCTCGTGGCGGAGCGGAACGAAGAAGAGCGCATCCTCGACGGTGCGAAGCCCTTTCCGCTCGAGCTGGCTCGCGCGCTGCGGGCCGACGCCTTTGACGAACCGCAGCGGCGTCTTGGACGCTGCGTCGGTTTGCTTCATGCCCGCCCCTGTGCTATACAGAGCCTTCGGCTCGATCGGCGGCAACTCAACCCCAGGGAGCGCAAATGGCTCAGCGCTGCGATGTCTGCGGAAAAGGTCCCTCCGTCGGTCATAAGATCAGCCACGCGCACAAGCTGACACCGCGGCGGTGGCTTCCGAATCTGGTTTCGATGCGCGCCATGATCGCCGGAAGGGCTCGGCGCGTGCGCGTGTGCACCCGCTGCCTCAAGGCGGGGAAGGTCACGAAAGTCATTTAAGCACAAACGGGAGGGGGCATTAGCCCCCTCCCGAATGGTCAATGGTGGGAGGCCGCCACCCCCCACCAACGGAACCGCGTTACTACTTCTTCTTCTTCTTGGCCTTCTTCTTCATCGAGCGTCTCACCTCCTTCCATGCAGAGGCTTGGTGCTGCCGCCGACGGATCTACTTGCCCTTCTTCTTTTTCTTCGTCGCCTTCTTCTTCACCAAATCACCTCCTTCCGCGATCGTTCAGTAGCCCATCGCTTCGCGCCGCAGGTGTTCGGCTTGCTCCGGTCCGCGGTGCTCGTAATGCACGAGATCGGCGTAGAGCTGCGGCAGGCACACGACCTTGAGCCCGCCCTTCTCGAAGGCGCCATAGAACACTCCGAGGTCATACGGCGCGAAGAAGTGGAGCGCTCCGTCCGCCTCGCCGGTGGGGCGCAGACCGAGCGCCTGGGCAACCGGCGCGGGATCCCCCTCGAGATAGCAGTGCACGGCGGGCAGCCTGAGGCTCGGCGCCAGGAGCGCGGCGCCGGCGTTCAAGGTGAAGGCGTATCGGCGCCCCTCCGCGCCCGCGACCCGCGCGATCTCGCCCATGAACTTCCGCGTGACGCGCTCGTGAGCGAGATACGAGATGCGCTCGTTGGTCCGGTATGTGTACGACTCGCACCACGCCTCGAGCAGGTCGGCCGCCTTCGACAAGCGGATGCGCTGGCTATCGTCGCGCTCCACCCACGCGAGCTCCTCGAGCCGCTTGACGACGTTGTACGAGTGACCGAGGCTCACCTCCGCCGCCCGCCCGAGCTCCTCGAGCCGCCACGCCCGCCCCGGTTCGACGAGCAGCACGCGAACGACGCGCGTCGCGCGCGGGGCGAAGAGCGAGCGGAGGGGCCGCGTCGACGGTCGGACGTTCCGCTTGCCCTCCTTCTCGACCAGGGCGTTCTCGAAGGCGAGGTAGCAGTTGCCCGACAGATCGACGAATCCAAGATTGTTGCCCTTGAGGATGCGGGCGCTTTGGGGGCCTATGTAGACGGCGGCCGCTACCGGGTAGGCACCGGGAATCTCTCGCCGAATCTCGTTCAGCCTCGTAACAGCGGCGCGAATCTGACGGGGTTGGCCGAGCGGCGTGACTTCAACGACCAACGTGTGCTCCTGACCGGCCAGCTGGAATCGAGCCAGCAAATCCGCGACTTGCCCACCGATTTTGGCGTCGGCGCTCTCCTGCCAGCCCTTCGCCCTCGGGAGGAGCTCCCGAAGCCGCTGGGCTACCTGTCGCCGGACCTCCTCGGTTTTCAACATGTTTCTCTGGCTCCAGCCGTTTCAGCATCTGCTGAAACCATACGGACTATTGAAAGTGCCTGTCAAGAGAAAACTTACGGGCCGGAGCTAGAACAGTCGCTCGGTGTTACGGCAGGACTACGTTCGAGCTAGACCTTCGAGGCTTCGGAGCAAGTGGTGGTGCCCGTCAAGCCGTCGCGCGTAGTCCATCTCCCGCCCGCTTCCCTTGGCCCGCATGACTGAGACCAGCCCGCGACGATCGACCGGCGACCACCTCGAGAGATCCGGGACCAACGCGGCGACGAGCGACATGCGCTCGAAGGCGCGCCGCTCGGCGGCCGGCCACCTTGCGTGCCCCTGCGCGCCGAGTGCTCGGGCCACGCGCTGGGCCGAGTCGCGCGCGGCCCTGGCCCGGTCCCCGCGGAACTCTCGCGCGATGTAGCGAGCGACCAGCGCCGAGACGTCCGTCGCGCGCAAACGCCGCTCGGGCGCCGGGTGCCCGCCCGGGAGCGTCAGGAAGACCTCGGCCGCGGCCAGACGCTTGAGCGCCGGGATCGGCGAGCGGTAGGCGGGATCGGCGACGATCTTCGCGCGCTCTTGCGCGAGCGTCGAGACGACGGCCGGATCGCGCGGACGGAATCCGAGGCGGTGATAGAAATAGAACGAGCCCGAGCGGAGAGCTTCGGTGCTTTCGTGCCCGAGCTGATAGCGATCGATCACGACGGTTCGCATGCCAAAGATCCACCGATACGCGCGGAGAAGCTGGGTCGCGATGTACGCCGATTCGCCCTGACGAAAAGACGCGAAGACGTTGACGGCGAAGTCGAGCGTGCCGAACAGCTCCCAGCCGCCGCCGTAGCTCACCGGCACGCCGTTCTTCAGCGCCAGGAAGCCGTAGTAGCCTTCGAGCGGCAGCCGGAAGTCCGGCTGGATTCCGATGAAGACGAGCCCGAGCCCGCGTCCGGCGTCGGCCACCAGGACGTCGTCGGCATTCGGATACGAGAACGCGTGGAGCTCCCGCTGGCGCGTCGCCATCGCCACCCGGGCGGCCTCGATCATCACCTCCGCGAGCGGCCGCGGGGCTCGCACGAGCGGCAAGGGCCGCCGAAGCGCCTCGACGAGATCGACGTTGCTCCGCTCGAGCCCTTCTCCGTGGAAGAACGTGCGGCCCGATGAAGCCCGAGCCAGTGTCCGTGAGCCCCCGGCTCCCTGAGGACGCCAGAGGACCGGGAGGCCCAGGCTCTCGAAGAGCCAGTCGCGCGTCTCCTCCGGAAGTCGCGCGCGCTCGAACACCTCCAGGATGAGCTGCAGATCGGTGAGGCGGCGGTCGCCCTTGGCCACGCGAATCCACTGCCGCCAGCCGATCCCGCCTTCGCTGAAGGCGTCTCCCTCCGCCGTCGTCGCGAGCAACGAGAGCGTTTCGTCCAGCCGGTCTTCGTCCGCGAACCCGGCCCAGGCGATCTCGGTCTGGCGCGGGAACCGAGCGACGAGCCAGCGAGTCATCGGAAAGCCGAAGGGATAGTCGAGCGTGCTGTTCGTGACGCCGGAGTCGTGGAGGCGTCGACGCGCCGCATCCCCGAGCCGCCCCACGCGGGCGGCAAACGTCTGCAGCGCGCGATCGACCAGCTCGAGGATCTTCGAGTCGTCCGGATACGCCTGGAGGAAGCAGAGCGTCTCGTGAAGGCGCAGGAGCGTCCCGGCGTCACGGACGGCGCAGCCCTCGAGGTCCTCGAGGAGCGCGCGCTTGCGCGGCCGATCCTCTGGGGAGTAACGGGAGGCGGCCGCAGCGAGAGCCTCGACGAGGCGGCGGCCACGGCTCATCTAGGGCTCAGAGTCCTCGATGCGCTCCATGGTCTCGTCGTCGAGGCCGAAGTAGTGGCCGAGCTCGTGGACGACCGTGTCCCGGACCAGCTCCGCCATCTCGGCTTCGTCGGCGCAGTCCTCCTCGATCGGGCCCTGATAGATGGTGATCGTGTCGGGCAGGACGTTGGCGTACCCCGAATCGCGGCGCGTGAGATCGATGCCGCGATAGAGTCCGTAGAGCGTGTCGGGCGGCTCGATTCCGACATCGGCCAGGGTCGCGTCGTCGGCCCAGTCCTCGACGACCACCGCGATGTTCTCGATCTTGTCCTTGAACCGCCTGGGCAGGCGGCGAAGGGCCTTCTCGACCAGCGCCTCGAACCGTCGTCTCGTCATCGACGACGGCTGGCCGGCGGCGCGGCGACCGGGGCCGCGGCGGGCACCTACAACCCTCGGACGCGCTCGACGTTGATGACGTCCCTGACGTCGCGGATCGCGGCGATGATGTCCTGGAGCTGCCGGAGGTCGGCGACCTCGACGACGAAATTGTTGATCCCGCGTCGGTCGTCGGTCACCGTCACCTCGGCTTTCGTGATGTTGCCGTTCCGAGCCGAGATGGCGCCCGTGATCTCCGAGAGGAGCCCCGGCCGATCCTTGCCGATGTAGACGGCGATCCGCACCGGGCGCTTGCCCGGCTCCGCGACGTCCCACTCGACGTCGATGAGCCGCTCCCGGTCCAGGACGCTCTTGGCGACCGTCAGACAGTCGCGGGCGTGCACCGTGAGCCCGCGCCCCCGCGTGATGAAGCCGACGATCGGATCGCCGGGAAGCGGATTGCAACACCGCGCGAACCGCACCAGCAGGTCGTCGACGCCTCGGATGCGCACGCCATCGACGGGCGCCGGCCGGGACGCCGCCGACTTCGGCTTCTCCGGCGACTCCAGGAGGGCGTTAGGCGCCACCTTGTTCAGGACCTGGTGGACCGAGCTCTTCCCGTAGCCGATGGCCGCCATGAGGTCGTCGGGTCCCGCGAAGCCGAAGTCGGCCGCGGTCTTCTTCATCTCGTCGCCGCCGAGCAGCGCCGTCGGATTCAGGCGGTACTTCCGCGCCTCGCGCTCGAACATCTCGCGGCCGAGCTCGATCGAGCGCGCGCGCTCCTCGATCTTGAGCCACTGGTTGATCTTCGCCCGCGCCCGCGTCGACTTGACGATCTTCAGCCAGTCACGGCTCGGATGCTGGTTGGGCGACGTCACGATCTCGACGATGTCCCCCTGCCGCAAGGTGAACCGGAGGGGAACGAGCTTGGCGTTCACCTTCGCGCCGACACAGTGCTCGCCGACCTTCGTGTGCACCGCGTAGGCGAAGTCGAGGGGCGTCGCGCCGTCCGGAAGCGCCTTCACGTCGCCCTTGGGTGTGAAGACGTACACCTCGTCCGGGAAGAGGTCGACCCGCACCGTGTCCATGAACTCCTGCGGATCCTTCGTGTCCTGCTGCGTCTCGATGAGCTGGCGCAGCCACACCAGCGACTCGTCGAGTTTGTCCTTGCCCGCCTTACGCTCCTTGTAGAGCCAGTGGGCCGCGATGCCTTCCTCGGCGATGCGGTGCATCTCGCGTGTCCGGATCTGGATCTCCACCGGGTCGCCCTTGGGCCCGATCACCGTCGTGTGGAGCGACTGGTACATGTTGACCTTCGGCATCGCGATGAAGTCTTTGAAGCGTCCCGGCACCGGCTTCCAGAGCGAGTGGATCACACCGAGGGCGCCGTAGCAGTCACGGACCGAAGCGGTGATGACGCGGACGGCCGTGAGATCGTAGATCTCGTCGAACTCGCGCCCCTGATCGTGCATCTTTTTCCAGATCGAGTAGAAGTGCTTGGGCCGGCCCCGGATCTGCGAGTCGATGCCGACCTCGGAGAGCTTCCGCTGGAGAATCGCGATCACCTGATTGATGTCCGCCTCGCGCTCGAGGCGGCGCTTGGCGACGCGCTTCTGGAGGTCGACGTAGTCGGCCGGGTTCAGCGTGCGGAGCCCCAGGTCCTCGAGCTCGGCTTTCACCTTGGCCATACCGAGCCGATGGGCGAGCGGCGCGTAGATGTCGAGGGTCTCCTGCGCGATCTTCTTGGCCCGGTCGGACGGCAGGTAGTCGAGCGTGCGCATGTTGTGCAGGCGGTCGGCCAGCTTGATCATGAGCACGCGGAGATCGCGCGCCATCGCGACGAGCATCTTCCGGAAGTTCTCGGCCTGACGTTCTTCACGCGACGAGAACGCCAGCTTGCCGATCTTGGTGACGCCGTCGACCAGCTCCGCGATCTCGCCGCCGAACTCGCGCTCGAGGTCGGCCTTGGTCGCGGTGGTGTCCTCCAGCACGTCGTGCAGCAGCCCGGCGGTCACGGTGGTGACGTCCATCTTGAAGTCGACCAGGAGGTTGGCGACCTCCAGAGGATGACTGAGGTACGGCTCACCGGAAGCGCGCTGCTGGCCCTGATGCGAGGCGGCCGAGAATCGATAGGCGCGAGCGAGGACGTCGAGGTCAGCGCCCGGCTGGTACTTCGGAATCTCCTCGATCAGCGTCTCTAGTTGTGTCACGGTACCAAAACCTTTGGTTGACCAACTAGTTTGACACGCTGATCAGGCTTTCGCCACCGCTTTCTTGCTCCGCCGCAGACGTCCCTCGACACGGTTCGTCCAGTCGACGACGATCGACGCGGCCACGTAGGTCGTGGAATACGTCCCGGTGATGACCCCGACGAAGAGGACGAAGGCGAAATCCTCGAGCGTCTTGCCCCCGAAGAAGAGCAGAACGGTCGCCGAGAAGAAGGTGGTGAGCGAGGTCAGGATGGTTCGCGACAGGGTCTGGTTGACCGCGTCGTTCATCTGCTGCGCGAACGTGCGCCCCCTGGGGGCGGACTTGCCCCGGTTCTCCCGAAGCCGGTCGTAGGCGACGATCGTGTCGTTGACCGAATAGCCGATGATCGTCAGCAACGCCGCCAGCACCGGCAGCGAGAACTCGCGATTGGTGATGGACAAGGCACCGAGACAGACGATCACGTCGTGGAGGACGGCGACGACGGCGGCGACGCCGCCGCGCAGATCGAACCGGAAGGCGAGGTAGATGGCGATCCAGACAAGGCCCGCCAGCACGAGATACACCGCCTGGAGCTGCAGCTCTCGACCGACCTGCGGGCCGACAAACTCGACGCGCCGGATCTCGAATTTGCCGAGTGAGGGCTCGGCGCTGAGCGCGCCCTGGACGCGCCGGGAGATTTCCTCCGATCCGAGCGCGACCAGCGGCAGCCGGATGATGAACTCGCGGGTGTCCCCGAACTCCTGGATGATGCTCTCGCCGAGCTGGATCGTCGCCAGGCTCTCCCGGATCTTGGCGACCGTTGGCGCTTGCTCGAAGCGCACCTGGATCAGCGAGCCGCCGGTGAAGTCGATGTCGTAGCGCAGCCCGCCCCTGACGACGAGCGAGCCCAGCCCCATCAGGGTGAAGGCGATCGAGACGATGTACGCCCACTTCCGTTTGCCGATGAAGTCGTAGTTCGGGTTCCGGAAGAGCTCGATCATCCCGCCCCACCGCTCCGGATCATATCGAGATCGATTCCACTTTCCGCCGGCCCATGTACAGAACATCGAAGAGCAGGCGCGTGAAGAAGTAGGCCGTGAAGAGGCTCGCGCCGAGCCCGATGAACAGCGAGACCCCGAAGCCCTTGACGGAGCTGGTCCCGAACGACAGGAGGATGACCGCGGTCCCCATCACGGTGAGGTGCGTGTCGACGATCGTCCGCAACGCGCGGCGGAATCCGGCCTCGATGGCCGCGCGCGGCGTCTTCCCCACCCGCAGCTCTTCCCGGATCCGCTCGAAGATCAAGATGTTCGTGTCGACGGCGATGCCGATCGTCAGGGCGATGCCCGCCAGGCCCGGCAGGGTCAAGGTCGCGCGGATGGCGGCCATGCAAGCGAAGAGGATCAAGAGGTTCAGGCCGAGCGCCACGTCCGCGACGAACCCGGAGAGCCGGTAATAGACGAGCATGAAGACGAATACGACGACCGCCGAGCCGGTGATGGCGATCAGCCCCTTCCGGATCGAGTCGGCGCCCAGCGACGGACCGACCGTACGCTCCTCGAGGATCACGACCGGAGCGGGCAACGCGCCGGCCCGCAGCACGATGGCGAGATCGCGCGCGTCGTCCACCGTGAACTGGCCCGTTATCACCGCGCGCCCCCCGGGGATGCGCTCGTTGATGCGCGGCGCCGAGTACACGGTGCCGTCGAGGATGATCGCCAGCCGCTTGCCGACGTTTTGCTCGGTGACCTCGCCGAAGATCCGGGTGCCGGTCGATGTGAACTCGATCGCGACCTGCCAGTTGCCGAGCGAGTTCGGGTCGGCCGCCACCTCGGCGCGCGTGAGCTCGGCGCCGGTGAGCAGGCTCCGCTTCTGGACCACGTACGGGATCTTGCGCTCGGCCTTGGTCTGCTTGTCCACATCGCGTCCGTAGAGGAGCTCGGAGGTCTCCGGCAGTTGGCCGGCCAGCGCCTGCTCGACCGGCGTGCGCTCGTCGAGCAGCTTGAATTCGAGGAGCGCCGTCTTGCCGATGAGGGCTTTGGCGCGCCCCGGGTCCTGCACGCCCGGCAGCTGGATCAGGATCTGATCGGAGCCCTGGCGCGTGATGGTCGGCTCGCTCACGCCGAACTGATCGATCCGGTTGCGGATCGTCTCCAGTCCCTGGCGGATCGCGTCGTCGCGCAGCTGATTGACCCGGCGCTCGCTCATCACGAGCCGGAAGCGTCCCGCCGTCTGGTCTTCGTCGCGCCGCTCGAATGTCCCGAACTCCGACACGACGGTCCGCGCGTCGTTCCACGACTGCGGGCTGGCGAGCTCGACCTGGATCGCGGTGTTTCCATCGCGCGCGATGCGCTTGACCGCGATGCCCTTGCGCTCGAGCGCGGTCTTGAGATCCTCGGCCGCGCGGTCGGTCTGGCTCGCCACGTGCCGGTCCGCCTCGACGCCGAGCATGAGGTGGATCCCGCCCTGCAGATCGAGCCCGAGGTTGATCGCCTTCTTCGGCGGGTACAGATACCACACGGAAACGGCGACGACGACGAGGACGAGCGCGACGCGCAGTCGGAGGTGCCTAGGCATCCTTCTCGCCCTGCCCCGCCGTCATGCGGCCGATGGCGGAGCGGTCGAACTCGAGCTTGACCTGGTCGGCGACCCGCAGCACGACGGTGTGCTCATTGATGGCCGTCACGGTGCCGTGCATCCCGCTCGTGGTCACGACGCGATCGCCCCTCTTGATCGACGCCAGCATCTGCTCGCGCTCCTGCTTCTGCTTCTGCTGCGGGCGCAGCAACAGGAAGTAGAAGATCGCGAGCATCGACGCGATCATGATGATCGTGGGCAGCATGCTCTGAGCGCCGCCGCCCGGTGCCGACGCGGCCGCGTACGCGAAATCAGGGAAGAGCATCGAGTCCGAGGCCTCCGCAGAGGGTGGTGTGCGCCGCAGGCCGTCGCGGGGCCGGGGCCCCGCCGGTCGAGGCGCGGCGACGACGATCAGTCGCGTGAAACATCAACGGATGATACTGCATACGCTGGATCGCCGCCAAAAAAGTCACGCTATCGCCCACTTCCGGCACGCCTGTGGTCCCCCTTACCGGGGCGCCGACGGTCAGGATCGCTGTCGACGGCTGCATCCGCGAGGGACCTCTGGGATCGGAAAGCCCATGAGGGCAGGCGCCGAATGCGTGATACGCTCTCGGGTGTCGGCTCCTTCCTGTTCGTGACGGCGAGTCCAGGTCGCGAGAGCCATCGTGTTCGGAGCATCTTCTGTCATCTCGGCCCGCTCCACATTGGGCGTCCGTCCAAGACGCCGATGAAAGGCGAAAACGAAAGCCATGAGCAAGGAAGACGCAATCGAGGTGGAGGGCAAGGTCGTCGAGCCGCTGCCCAACGCGATGTTCCGGGTGGAGATGGACAATGGCCACAAGGTCCTGGCCCACGTGTCGGGCAAGATGCGAATGCACCGCATCCGGATCCTGCCCGGCGACAAGGTCACGATGGAGCTGTCCCCCTACGACCTGACCCGAGGTCGGATCACGTACCGGTTCAAGTAGTTCGGCGGAGGTAGTCGGCAACAGCCGTCAACGCCGTTTCGGCTCAAGACGCGGACCACATCGCCGCGCTTGTCGGAATGGTGCAGCACCACTTCCGTCCCACCGAGAGATCGCGTGCCTCCCGCATGAAGGCTGTTGGCTCCTGTTTAGATCAGTTGCAGACCAGCCCGTCGAGAGCTGCCCGCGCCCAGGAACGGGTAGCGGGAGCCCGTCTCAGCGAGACGTCTCGAGCTGCTCCGGGAAATCGCGCGCCGCACGATAGGCCGTCGCACGGGAGCACCCTCTCAGACTAGATCGCGCC
>WNEZ01004185.1_pt1 | contig 12511 bp, 9 predicted proteins | sample 5400521 | NCBI WGS metagenome assembly WNEZ01 (sample SAMN13153339, study PRJNA577476) | soil metagenome | isolation source: 120 cm saprolite under Douglas fir tree site 2 hole 1 replicate 1 | place: USA:California | collected 2015-04-18 | reverse complement strand
TCGCGGGCTGGCTCAAGAAGTTTCGTTTTGCCGCCGCCGTCACATTTCGCTCCTCCAACAGAGCACGGAGGTGGACCAACAGATTCAGATCAAGGCTCTGTAAATGCACAGTGCGCATACAAGGTATTCTAACAATGCATGACGCAAATGGTAGGTTCTGGCGCTCTAATAGGTGAACAAAGATATACGGGATATCCGGAAAGAAAGAGGAGGAACAAAATCTATGGCAAGAGCAGCAATTATCACCGGCGCTTCGCGCGGCATAGGGGCGGCCGTCGCTGAACGGCTCGCGAAAGACGGCTTTTCCGTAGTTGTGAACTATGCAGGCAGCGAAGCGGAAGCTGCTGCACTCGTCAACGAGATTAAGTCGGCTGGGGGACGGGCCATAGCCGCGAAAGCTGACGTCAGCAAGGCGGTCGAGGTTTCGCGGATGTTCGAAGTCGCGGAAAAGGAATTCGGAGGAGTCGACGTCCTGGTCAACAACGCCGGCATCATGCTGCTGTCGAGCGTGGCGACGACGGATGATACGGTCTTCGACCGGCAAATTGCCGTCAATCTGAAGGGCACGTTCAACGGTCTACGCGAAGCAGCCAAGCGGGTTCGCAATGGCGGACGCATCATCAACTTCTCCACGAGTGTTGTCGGACTCAAGCTCGAGACCTACGGCATCTACGCCGCTACTAAGGCCGCCGTCGAAACTCTCACGGCAATCCTTTCGAAGGAACTGCGCGGGCGGTCGATTACGGTAAACGCCATAGCGCCGGGGCCTACCGCCACGGATCTCTTCCTGCACGGAAAATCGCAGGAACTCATCGATCGCATGGCAAAGATGAATCCGCTTGAGCGGCTCGGCACGCCTCAGGACATTGCGGCGGCAGTCTCATTCCTGGCCGGCCCGGACGGGGGTTGGATCAACGGCCAGGTGCTTCGCGCAAATGGCGGAATGATCTAAATCACGCTGCGTCTGTTCCAAGTCTTTCTTCAAAAAGCAAACCATTACTGCAAAGGAGAAGAACTATGAAGAAGGTAATTGTCGTTACGGGGGCTTCCAGCGGTTTCGGTGCGCTTGCGGCACGGGCACTCGCTAAAGCGGGACACGTTGTGTACGCAAGCATGCGCGACACCTCCGGTCGCAATAGGGGGCAGGTGCAAGAGGCCGCGAAGTTTGCGGCCGACAACAAAGCGGACCTGCGCACGGTCGAACTTGATGTTTTATCGGATACGTCGGCGAATGCGGCGATAACGAAGATCATCGAAGACAACGGTCGTCTGGATGTGGTGGTGCACAACGCGGGCCACATGGTGTTCGGCCCGCTCGAGGCGTTCACCCCGGAACAGCTCGCGGAACTCTATGACGTGAACGTCCTGAGCAGGCAGCGCGTCAATCGGGCCGCTCTGCCACAGTTGCGGAAGCAAAAGCAGGGATTGGTGGTCTGGGTATCGAGCAGCAGCTCGGCCGGTGGTACTCCTCCCTACCTCGCACCGTATTTTGCGGCGAAGGCCGGGATGGATGCTCTGGCGGTCGTGTCCGCTCGTGAACTCACACGATGGGGCATCGAGACCTCCATCGTCGTCCCCGGTGCATTCACAGGAGGAACAAACCATTTCGCTCACTCGGGCAGGCCTGCCGATACTCAGCGTGTCGCTGAGTATGACAATGGACCGTACAAAAGTTTTGCAGATGATGTGATGAAGGGATTTGCCTCGATTGTTCCGCCGGACGCCGATGCCGCTGCGGTTGGGGAAGCAATCGTGAAAATTGTGGATGCTCCATTTGGAAAGCGTCCTTTCCGTGTTCACGTCGATCCCACGCAGGATGGAGCCGAGGTTGTGAACATGGTCAGCGACCGCGTACGTGCGGAATTGTTGACAGGGAATCCAGCCTTCTCATAGGCGGGCAAGTGTGCGGCGCGAACGATTCCTCCGGCACCGATGACGACTATGGGACGAACCAACTTGGGCCGCGGCTGGCGGACGGTTTTTAGGGCCGTAGCAATCCGCGCATCAAGGGTTTCGGCGCTGGAAGGATTAGACATTGTTGCGTCTTCGCCTACCATGTTCGGGTTCGCACAGTTAACGTTTAATCCTCCGTCGCGACTCACAACGCTACTAGGGATTACTGAGTGCGAGAAGCACCGTAGCAATCGTTAGACATGCGATGCCTGAGCTCAGCAACAACTTTGCGGAACGAGATGCGTACCGCCACTCGCCCGTGAAAACTCCAGCGAGGATTGCGGTCATGATCATGAAAATCTGCAATAGTCCCCATCCCACCGAAGTGCCCAAAGGACCGAGGAACGCGGCGCTCATTCCGTAAATGGCAAAGGTTCCCATCCAAAGAGTGGCCATTAGCGAGGACCGAAAGAAATCTGGCGCGGTGGAGCGAAACAAGCTCCAGGTGTGATTCTTAACTAGCAGCCTGACACTGTAGAACAGATTAGGAACGAAACCACCCGCCAATCCAACCGGCCAGACCGCATACGCTGCGCGAACGGGGTGGTTGCCGAAGGCCACTGCTGCTTTCGCGATATCTTGGCCGAAGGCGAACGAGTAATTGAGCATGGGAGCCATGACGCCACAGAGTACGGCAAGAAAAATAGCGAATGGATATGAGCGATGCACAGGGTTTCGAACTCGGGCAGCGGCACGTTCGTTAATTTGACCACCCCACGTGGTTAGGGTGATGCCAATGGCCATGATGAGAACGCCACAAGTAATCAGCTCCAACGTGTGTTCCTTTGCGAGTCCTCGTTGCTGTACGAAGAAAGGGACCACCGTTCCGAGAACGGCACCAAGGCCTACGATGATTGCATAGGCAATACCGAGGCCGAGGCGCTTCACGGAGATACCGAAAAGAATTTGTGCGATTCCCCAGCCGGCGCCGAGCAACAGCGGGACGGCAAGCTGATGAGCCGAAAGGGCTCGATAGGTGTCGAAGAGCCGACCGACAAACGTGAGGGCGAGAGACCAGGGGATAACGACAAGGGAAAGAATACTGAACACCAGCCAGACATTCTCCCATTTCCAGGAACGCACGAATTTCAAGGGGAGCATGCAGCAACCGGCCATAAGTCCGGCGATCAGGACGAGAAAAACTCCCGGTAACACAGAATGTCCCATCAGTGATTTCCAGCGAAGGACAATTTCAAGTCACATGATGCGCCGGGCTGCTGGGGAGTCTTGTAGCAACCATCTGCAACCGTCGCCGGAAAGACAAAGTGGTCGCGAAGGTGAGAAATATGCTCGAGGAACAAGGGCTCCTGTCCCAGCCCAATGCGATTGAACAAGACAAGATGCTGATGCAATTGCCCCATATCGCCCACATGTGGAACCACGGGAAGGCCGAATTTCTTGGCAAGGAGGCTGACCGTGAGAAATTCGCTCACGCCTGCCAGCCGCGTGCAGTCAGCCTGCACGTAATGGATGGCGGAGGCCTGGAAGAAGTTTTTGAAGACGACTCTATTTGGAATATGTTCGCCCGCAGCGATTTTGATGGGAGTTATTTCACGCGCCAGTAGAGCGTGTCCACGGATGTCATCTGGGTGCGTGGGCTCCTCGATCCAGGTAGGCTTGTAAAGGGCGAGCTCGCGTGACATGCGGATCGCGACGGGCAGACTCCAGCGCTGATTGGCGTCAAACATCAGTGCGCCGGAATCACCGATGCATTCGCGCAGCATGGCTGCGCGTCGCAGGTCGCGGTCTTGGTCGTCAGATCCCACTTTCAATTTGAACGCTTTGAAACCCGAGTCCATGGCACGTCGGGTCAAGTCCCGCACTTTCTGATCGTCGTATCCCATCCATCCGACGGAGGTGTCGTATCCGGGATAGCCAGTGTTCAGAATCGACATGCGGGTGTTGCGACTGGCCAGTTGGCCCTGCAACAGTTCAACTGCATCTCGTTCGCTCAAGACCTCGTCGAGATAGCTCAAGTCCAGCAGACGAACAACTTCATCCGGAGCGAGATCGAGGAGCAACTTCCAGAGCGGTTTGCCGCGGCTTTTGGCCCAAAAGTCGAAACAAGCATTAGTGATGGAGGCTAGGGCTAGGTGTACAACACCCTTGTGCGGTCCGAGCCAGCGGAGGGAAGGATCGTCCGCAAGCTTGCGAGAAACGCGCCCAAAATCCGCCATGAGTTCTTCGATAGCTGTGCCAGCGAGAGGGTTGGCGAGCATCTCAATGGCTTCGCAGACGAGCTTGTTGCCTTTACCGAGCGTAAGTGCGATGCCGGTGCCACTGAGGCCGTTCTCGCCCGACAAGCACGTGACTGCGAAGCTGTATTCGGAATTTGTATGGAGGGAATCTGTACCTGCGCCAGGAGGCAACGGAAATCGCGCGTCGCAGGTCGACACGGAGTGAATCACAGCGTCAGGCATCTTGATCCCCAGTGGTGATCAGCCCCACATCGGAAGCACGATTCTGCCAGTTGTCATAAGCGTTTTTGGCAAAGCGGGCCATCGCTCTTTTCACGTACAGCTCTGCGAGGTCGTCTTCACCTTCGCGCAAAAGGTCGATGATGCGCTGGTGCGCCTCCAAGTCCTTGTCCCAGGGTGAAGTTGTTTGTCCGCTCGTCGCGACACGCATGCGCACGAACGCGAAGAACGGCACCAATAGACGGCGACTCTGCTCGACGATGAACGGATTGCCAGAAAGCTCGCAAAGCCGAAGGTGAAATTGAAGGTCATGCTGAAGCAGCGCTTCGCAATTTCCCTCGCTTGCCGCGCGGCGCATGCCCGCTACCGCGGATTCGAGCTTAGAGAGATCGGGTCGTGTTTTTGCGGCCAGACGAGCAGCGAGTCCTTCTAAAGCTCCTCGAAGCTCATAGAGCTGGGCAACATCCACCTCGGTTAAATGGACAACCCGTGCACTTCGCCCTGCCTCTTTGTTGATAAATCCTTCCAGGGCGAGAATGTTGATCGCTTCGCGGATGGAGCCCTGCGCCACACCAAACTGCTGGGCCCACTTTCCCTCTACAATGCGGTCCCCGCTGGACAACGAGCCGTTCATAATTTCGGTTCGCAGGCGGTCGGCCAAGTCGTGTTTGACAAAGCCATTTCCCGAGAATGTAGAATGAGCAGGCATAGACCAAGCGCTTAAATCTTGACAGCGTGAAGTATAATGGCTAATAATGCTGCGTCAAGCTAAGTTTAAGCACTTAAAGTTGACCGGGCAGCGGCAGGAAAGACCGCGACTCGGGGTGGAAACGATGCAGCGCTTTGGAATGATGATCCGGCTTAAGCCCGGTAGTGAGGAACGTTACAAACGCTATCACGCAGCGGTCTGGCCGGAAGTCTTGAGCATGATCCACGAATGCAAGATTAGGAACTACTCGATTTACCTCAAAGACGGAATTCTCTTCAGTTATTTGGAATACCACGGAAGCGACATGAAGGCCGACTGGGACAAGATGGCTGCACATGCAAAGACTCAGGAATGGTGGGCCATCATGCAGCCAATGCAAGAGCCGGCGTCTGCACGAAAAGAAGGGGAGTGGTGGGCGGAGATGGAAGAGGTATTCCATCTCGATTGAAATTGTGGATCTTCTTAGATTGGAGACGATGCGAATGAGCGCTTACTCACAGGATCGACGGGAGTTCTTGAGAGTCGCGCTTGCCGCGACTTCGCTTTCTTTTACGCCGACTTTTGCATGGGCTTTTGGTTCCGAGGAAGAGCAGGCGGCTTGGTATCGCAATGCCAAATTCGGGATGTTCATTCATTGGGGACCGTACTCATTGGCGAGTGTGGAAGCTTCTTGGCCGATCATGACGCCAACCGCGGGCGGCATCACTGAGGCGGAATATCGGGAGCTTCCCAAGCGATTCAATCCAACGAAGTTCAATCCGCACGCTTTTGTCGATCTCGCGCGAGCGGCCGGCCAGCAATACATGGTGTTTACGACGAAGCACCACGATGGCTTCTGCATGTTTGATACGTCCTATACGGACTACAAGATCACAAATACGCCTTATGGTAAGGACATCGTCAAGCAGTTGGCGGATGCCTGCAAGGAAAGGGGAATGCCGCTTGGCTTTTACTATTCGCCACCGGACATGCATCATCCGGCGTTTCGCGACACGTCCAAGCTGGCGAAAGAAAACTGGGGCGGCGAGCCCGCGCGTCCGGAGTGGCCGCTCTATCTAGACTACATGCAGCTGCAGCTAACCGAGTTATTGACGGGGTATGGTCCTGTTGCGCTGATTTGGTTCGACGGTCTACATCATCAGGAGAAGTACGGTGGCATCCGTTTTCTCGACTTGATCCACAGGCTGCAAGTGGCGACTCTCGTAAACGACAGGATTGGCCTTCCCGGCGATTATCAGACGCCAGAACAGTTCATCCCTAGCGGAATTCCCACGAAGGATGTCCGTTTTAATGCAGTTGACACGAGCGTCCAACAGAAATTGAAGAACATGATTCCCAGACCTGAGGACTTCCAGCTCTGGGAAACCTGTATGACCATCAACAACACCTGGGCTTACAACTCGCACGACCATGAATATAAGTCGGCGCAGATGCTGATTCGCTCTTTGGTTGAAGTGGCCAGCCGCGGCGGGAATTTTCTGCTCAACGTGGGCCCGCAGCCGGACGGCGTGATCCAGCCGGAATTTCAGGAACGGCTTCGCGCGATCGGGAGTTGGCTGTCAGGGAACGGCGAGTCCATTTACGGAACCACGTATGGACCGGTGCAAGGCGTTTCGTCGATTCGGACGACGGCGAAGAAAGACAAAATCTTCGTTCACGTGTTTGACTGGCCGCGTGGACCGCTTGAGATCAACGGTCTTCAAGGACGAGCGCTTTCAGCGTATTTGCTTGCCGGCGGGCAACCGCTGAAGATGCAGGAGTCGGAAGGAAAATTGCGGATTGAGCTGCCGCCGCAGCCGCCTGATCCTAACGTTAGCGTGATCGCTCTGCGAGTTTGACGCGGACGTTGCTTGCTCATCGATCTCGCAAGAACCCTAGTTCCTCGCCCGGTCCTGAATTGGAATCCTAGCGGTCTTGCTTAGTTCCGCATACTGGCGAGCAAGCTCGTGTTCACCCAAGTGGGAGTAAATGGTCGACAGGAGGTAATACACCTGGAGGTCGAGTACGAAGCCGGTCGGATCCTGAAGCTTTGATGCCTGTTCGGCATCCCGCCGAGCTTGCTGGTAGTCGCCCAATATCAAATTCAACTTACCGCGCTCGTAGTAAACGGCTCGTGTCTGCGGCGCTAGCGACACGGCGCGATCAAGGTGGACTTTACTCTCTTGAAGCCTGCGCCCCTTCAACAAGAACCGACCGTAGTTGTAATCAAGGAAGTAATCGAAAAGCGGGCCTTTGTTAACGAGCAGCCCCCCTTTGTAGATCGTCGCAGCCTCTCGTGTTTCGCCCAAAGCTTCCAGATTGAGGCCCAGATAGTCGTAAGCGCGGGGATCTGAGGGGCGCAGGGCGACGTAAATCCGGAACTGCTCAACTGCTTCGCGGTTGAGTTTGCTGTTGTCGAACAAAATGCCCAGTTGGAAATGAGGCTCCGCGTTGTTGGGCGCAATCCTGCACGCTTCTTCAAGGGATTTGCGAGCTGCAACTGGTTCACCCCTCGTCGCGAGCATTTGGCCTTTGAGAATGAGGGCCTCGGGATATTCACTCTTCAGGCTTAGAGCCTTATCGACGAGGTCGTATGCCTGTAGATAGACTCCTTGATCAAAGCTAAACTGGGAAAAGTAAAAGTACGTATCGGGATCATCGGGTGATAACGCGGTGGCTCGCAAAAACAGTTGTTCAGCCTCATTGACGTTTTTTTGCGATGCCCGCAACCGTGCCAGGACCGCTAAAACCTGCCCGCACTCGGGACGAGATGATTCGAGAGGCAGCAAGAGACGGTCGGCTCGGTCAACATCTCCTCTTGTAAGGGCTTGCTCTGCCGAACTAAGCTGTTTTTCCAGCCCGAAGCAGGCATCGGGTTTGCCTTTCTGATCCGCATAGGCGACCGGCTCGATGAGACCGGAATGAGCCCAAGCGAACAAGGCCAGCGCCGATCCGAAAGTCACGCGTTTTATAAGACTGTCTATCATTGCTGGCGTTCCCCAGAAAAATCACGGTTCCTTCGCCAAAAGGATCTGGTCGGCAGCGATATTTCTCAGAGTCTGTGTGTGTCCAGATGGCCACCGAATCTCGATCTCGCGAATTCGACGGGCCGCACCCAATCCAAAATGGACGCGTTTATCCGAGGCGCTTGCGTATCCAACCGCGGTAGTGACGTGGTTGTACTGAACTTGTCCAGACTCCGAAGTGATTTTGATTTTCGCGCCGATGCCATCGCGATTGCTCTTGGAGCCTTGCAATTGAATCAGAATCCAATGATTTTCAGGACTACCGACATTGTGGAGAACTTTCGCCGGTTCCCCTATCGCTGAAACAATCACGTCGATCCGACCGTCATTGTTCAAATCGCCGAAGGCGCAACCACGGTGAGCAGCGGCCGATTGTAACGCGCTCCCCGCTTGCGGCGTGACGTTTTCGAAGCGGCCATTCCCCAAATTCCGAAACAGGGCATTCGACTGGCGGTAATGGTCGCGGCCATATAGATCGGCGTTTTCACTGACATGCGAATTTGCCGTAAACAGATCCTTGTGGCCATCATTATCGAAATCGTAGGCGCCTACTCCCCAGCCGCTCATTCTGAGCGTTTGGAAGGCAAGCCCGGAAGGGTAAGTAGCTGATTCAAAGAGCCCATGCCCGGAATTCAAATACAGAGGAAAGGTCTCTCCTCCTAGAGCAGTGACGATCAAGTCGGACCGACCGTCGTCGTTCAAGTCGCGAAAGTCCACTCCCATGCCAGACAATGGGAGTCCATCGTCAGAGTAGGCGACGCCTGCCTCAACTCCGATCTCAGTAAACCTGCGCCCTTCGACATTCTTGAACAGGAAATTCCTGGCTTGATCATTCGCGACAAAGACATCCATGAAGCCGTCGTCGTCGAAATCGGCGACCGCAACACTCATTCCCTTGCCAATGTGCTCTGCTATCCCTGTCAGCCTTGAGACGTCAGTGAATGTGCCGTCGCCATTATTGCGGTAAAGCAGGTTCGTCAAGCCCGAATAGAGTGAAGGAGAACAAGAGAGCCTTTTCCCTTCATCTCCACAGACTTTTGATGTCCTAAAAGACCAATCCAAGTAATTGGTTACAAACAGATCGAGCAGTCCGTCGTTGTTATAGTCGAGCCACGCCGCACCGACCGACCACAGTTTCCGTCCGTTCTCATCAACGCCCGACACAGCGGCGTGCTCGGTCACATCCGTGAAGGTGCCATCGCCATTGTTGTGATAGAGGACGTTGCGATTTACTCCGGTCACGTAGAGGTCGGTCCGGCCGTCATTGTCGAAGTCGGCCGCAGCGACTCCCATGCAATATCCTTCTCCCTGAAGGCCAGCGCGCTCCGTCACATCCGTAAACGTGCCATCTCGATTGTTCCTGTAAAGCCGGTTGAAGAATGAGGAATCGTCCTTTTCCAAGGTGGGAATTCGAGCGCCGTTCGTAAAGAAAATGTCGAGGAATTCATCGTTGTCGAAATCAAGGAGCGCGACGCCGCCAAGCGTAGAGTCGATGAGCGGTTTATCCAGAGTAGTGCCGTTGTTCAGCACGAAGTCGACATGCGAGGTCTTTTGCCGGTTTTCGAATCGAATTTGACGTGCCAAATACGAGGATGCCGGCGACGCTTTGCGAGCGCACGCCGGCACGGCACCGATCGACGCTAAGCCTTTGAAGCCCAGCTCAAGAAAGCGCCTGCGATGCATTGGGCCTAGCGTCATTTGTTGGACGGCTTCTTGGGCCGTACATTTTCGGGTTGAACCGCGCCGGTCTCAGAACGCTAAGTGAAGGCCGAACTGGATTTGCCGCGGCGGAATCACGTTCGAGGTGATGCGCCCAGCGGCTGGGTCACCTATCAAACCATTCGGAGCACCATAATTTTGAATGTTGAAGATGTCGAAGAATTCCGCGCGGAAGGATAATGTGGTTGATTCCGTCAGCACGAAGTTCTTGAACAAAGAGAAGTCTGCATTGGCCACGGAGGGCGTTCGCAAAACGTTGCGGCCAAAGTTCCCGTAAGAGAAGGATGGCACGGCAAAAGCGGCTGGGTTGAACCACTCGGCGGCCGTCGCATGCGAGGGCTGCGGATTTCCTACCAGGTTGGGCCTGGCGTAATTCCACCAGGGCACGGAGCTTCCGATGTTAGCCACATCACCGGAGACGGCCAAGTTGTAGGGCTGTCCAGAACGCAATTGCACGACTCCATTCATCTGCCAGTTGCCCAACAGCCGACTGGCGATGGCATGCTGCTTGAAATACTTCTTGCCCTTGCCAAAGGGAAGCTCCCAAACGCCGCTCATCGAAAGGAAATGCGGAATGTCGTAGGAGGACACACTACGGCTGCCGTTGGGGTCGTAGTAGTTTTGTAACGAGGAAGATCCTCCTGCTCCGGAGCCATTTTCAGCCGCGAACCATCCGCTGCTCCCTGCATCGATGGCCTTGGACCAGGTGTAGGACACGAGATACTGGAAGCTGTTGGCCCAGCGATGATCCAATTTGACCTGCAACGCGTTGTAATTGGCGTTGCCGCGATCGGTTCCGAAAAACGGAGTACCCGTGATCCAAGGGAACGGCTGGCGCTGGGCGACTTGGGCAGGAGTTCCAGGTCCCGGCGTCGTTGCAGTGTTGAACAAGCCGGTTTCATCCAGACGGTCGCTATAGCTGCCGACGTACCCAACAGAGAGTGCAAGGTTCCTGGTCATTTGCCGCTGGATTTCGACGTTCCACTCCTGCGATCGGGGATCCTTGCGATTGGGATCGAAAAACCAATTGGATTGCGACCACGGAGATGGCCCGGGTAAAGCAGCGGCGCCTACTTGTCCGAAGGTCTGCTCGATGGGAGTGAGAGGCTGGCCGAGTCGATTGATCGGCGTTAATGAAAATACCGAACCGGTAGCAGGCCACGACCCAGAGATTCCTTTCCAATCCTGCTCCATGCCCATGAGCGCGTCATAAACGACGCCGTACCCGGCGCGTACGACCGTATTTCCCCTAACTCGCCAAGCCACGCCGACACGCGGTCCCCAGTCGCTCCAGTTCGGAGCGGGCCCCCAGGCCCGGCCGTAGGGTGACAACATGATCTTGTCTCCGTTGGGAATACTTTGCAGAGTGGCGGCACCCGGGATGCACGGTGACTTTCCTGTCTGACTGCAGGCCGGCGGCAATTGATGCAGACCGATCCAGTAGTCACCGTTCGCGGTGAAACCGCTTACGACTGTGCTCGACGAGGGATCGAATGCGCTTCGATAGTCAAAGCGCAGGCCGTAGGTCACGGTGAGATTGCTGCGCAATTTCCAGGAATCCTGGCCATAAAAGGACCAAGTGTTGACGCGGTTGCTGTTGGAGACGCTCCCGGTATTGTTGGTCTGCGCCGGAAGTCCTAACAAAGAGGAGGCCAGCGAGCTACCCGTGGTGCCAACCTGCTCAGGATTGCCGGTGATGTCGTTCGTGAACGTATAGTTGCCATAAGGCGGACTGGCGGTATCGTTGCCCTGCCTTATGAATTGGTAGCCAAACTTGAGCTCGTGCACGCCATGCACCCAGCTCAGCCCCTGCGAAAAATCGATAACCGGGCTGCCAATCGTATTCGCGTTTTGCACGCCGGCGCCCTGCGAACTCAGAGCCCAAGGCGAGGCCAGGACGACCACAGTACCTCCAGGACTTGTGAATCCCAGCTTCTGTATTGGAGCGATCCCCGACGTGTCGGTCTGAAAGCGCGAAAACGGCCGGTGTGCCCGGCCGAACCGGCTTTCCAGCATCAGAGTTCCATTGAACAGATGGTTCCATCCAACACCAATATCCGTGGCTGGCACGGAGCCGCCGGCGTCCCCGGAAACGCTGAAGGGAGTGAGATTTATAACGTTGAGGCGATCGTACCGGAAGAACAAGCTGTCTTTACCGCCCAGCTGTTCATCAACGCGCGCAGTGTAATGATCGGAATTGTCCACGTGAGGGCGCGTTACGATGGCGTTGAATACGGGATCGCCGGTGAGGTTTGGCGTTCCATAGTAGGTCTTGAGGAAGTTCACGGTGGTTGCATCGAGTCGTGCCGAAGGAATCATGTTCGGGCATCCCGCGGCATTCATGCACGCCGAATTGAAATTGGGACTGCTGGGATTCGATGAGGCAATGAACTGGCTGCGCGTAAACTGGCCAGGGTTCGCGGGGTCTGGCTGAGTTGTCGCGGGGTCATAGATATTTTGTGCCAGGATGGAGTTCGAGAAATCGCCAGAGAGCTCCTGGGCAGTTGGAACGCGATAGCGTGTCTGAGCCGCCTGGTCGAAGCGCCAGCCCTCGTATCCGAAGAGGAAGAAGGTGCGCTTGCGGCCGTTGTACACCTTGGGGATAAACACTGGCCCGCTGACGGTGGCCCCAAATTGGTTCTGGTGAAAAGGAGAGGGAGAGCTGCGAAACTCATCGCGGAACGGATCGCGAGCGTCAAAAGCATTGT
>WNEZ01004684.1_pt1 | contig 12513 bp, 10 predicted proteins | sample 5400521 | NCBI WGS metagenome assembly WNEZ01 (sample SAMN13153339, study PRJNA577476) | soil metagenome | isolation source: 120 cm saprolite under Douglas fir tree site 2 hole 1 replicate 1 | place: USA:California | collected 2015-04-18 | reverse complement strand
TCCCAGTTCACGTTCAAACGGTCCTCTGGCACCTGCGAGAACCACCGTCGCGCGGGATTACCAATGTGCGCAAACCGCAGACTCGAGTTGATTCCGGGCGCTCCGGGGAATATGGGAAACCAATTAGCTATAGGTGCCTGCAGGCATCCATGAATGCTCAACAACAGTGCATCGTAGAGAGACCTCTGATGCAGATAGTCGAAGTCAATGCGAACTCTGGTTCCAGCGCTGCGCGTGGCACCACTTCGCACTTCATACACATAGGAGAGGAAGGGATTGTCGAACATTCCCTCCTTGCACCAGAATTCCGCTCCGTTGCGCACCACCGGAACTTTGCCCTTGAACTCATCGACAGTGAAATACACACCTTCACTTTCCAGGGTGCGGAGCGATCCTTCAATCCCATCCTTGGCAACCCAATTTTTCAGGTCGTCGAAATGGATTCTCTTCGGTTCCAGCAGCTTCAGGTAAGGGCTACTGGAAAACTGGAAGACACCCTTTTCGACGAAGTTCAGAAAGTTTTCATCGCGAGCCGCTACACGCTTCTTGATGGAGCTTTTCGCCAGGGCAATGGCTTCCTCTGCCGACTGTCTCCTATTGGCTCGTCAATCGCTCGACGGCCGTCTGAGATGCCGGACTGTCTCTAGCGACCTTCCACTGTCTGTGCGACAAGGAGGAGAGGGCACCTATGTGACCAAAAAACCAGGCCGCGGCCCAATCGTAAGTCTTTATTTTTCTTAATGTTATGAAAAATCAAGTATCCAGGCTCCCCTTTTCAGGGAATCCGAAGGGCAAAAGTGGAAATGGCTTTCCAGGGCCCCTCTGGCGCATGAAACCCGCCTAAGCGACAGGTTCAATCACTGGGAGGCTGCGGATCAGTACTTCGCCACGGAGACGGGTGATCGCTCCACGTTGCTGGCCTCAATACGAATCTTCACGGCTTTTGTCGCCGGAATTCGGCCTCGAACCCGGCTCGATCACATTGCTCGGTATAAGGCTTGTTGCGTTCTTTTCCTGCCGAAAAGTTCTGAACGGAAGCAGGGTCGCAGCCTAGCCGCCGACCGGCACTGTGAATCACACACTTCGTACTTTCCCAAGGCGCTGGCTGCGGAAGCCGTGTGATCGTGGAATCGGCGAATTCACCGCCCTTTTGGCGGGTTGTCCGCGTCCCGTGGTACAAGCTTAAGTAAAGCTTAAGCATAGTTTTAGTTGATTTGTGCTCGGGCCGCACGCAATTCTCGGGCGGATCTGCACATCCTTGCGTGCTGCGTAGGGATTTGAGGATGTCCTTTCGCCTCTTTCATCCTGCAATTCGCTGCGATTTGGCGCGGCGAGCTTGACGGTGTTTCCGATTCCCTCAGGTCTCCGCGCAGGAAGAATCGCATGGCATTGTCGGGTCTACCCGTGTTCCTACACGGTTGACCGGCGTCTCTTGCAGACGAAACATAATGAGCAATCCTCTTCCGAATTATTGACACATATTTCCATAGAATAAGTGCCGACTGATTGAAAGAAAAGCACTTAGGGCGGCTACCAAAATGCCATAGATGCTCCCAACCGGTCCGTACGTGTGTCTCGTTGGTGCCGAACAGGTTCAAATCGGAGCCGGATGGGAAGAATTCGCCTCTCCGGCGCGACGGTTCCCAGCAAGAGGTTTTTATAAAGCCCTTTCGTCTGAGGTCACTGTCCCCCAGACCTCTCGGGATGAAGTTCTGCGAGCGCAAAAGGAGAATTGGATGATGCTGTCTTTCCTAAAATTCAAGAAGGCATGCTGCGAAACAGGAAATTCTGAATCTCTTGTTCGCCACAGCCTGTCGAAGCGCCTTTTCTTTGCGCTGGCTCTTTTTTTGCTCACGGCCCTCAGCACGCCTGCCCAATCGAGCATCAGTGTGAATGTATGGCCAAAGCCCGCTGGCCTGACGATCAGCCAAACACTCTCCGTTACGGCGACGGTTAGCAACGATTTGCTGAACCAGGGAGTAACCTGGAGCGCGACGGGTGGCTCGTTCTCTCTTACTGCGACAGCATCTGGCGCCGCGACCACCTACACCGCACCAGCCACGACTGGAGTCTACACGCTGACAGCCACAAGCGTAAGCGCTGCAACCAAGATCGCCAACGTAACCTTTGGCGTCACAGACCTCGCCGGCGTTTTCACCTATCACAACAACCTCTCCCGTGATGGCAGCAATCCGAGGGAATACGCTCTCACACCTTCTAACGTATCGAGCGCCACTTTTGGAAAGCTCTTCTCTTGCACGGTGGATGGGGCGATTTACGCCCAGCCGTTGTGGGTGGCAAACTTGACCATCAACAGCGTAAAACGCAATGTCGTGATCGTAGCAACGCAACATGAGAGCCTGTACGCCTTCGACGGAGACGTCAACACCTCTCCATGCACTCCGTTGTGGCAAGTGAGTCTCACTGACACCGCACATGGCGGCAACAGCTCAGAAACTTCCGTGCCCTCCGGTCCCATCGGCCACTTGGTGGGCAGCGGCTATGGGGATATCACGCCCGAAGTCGGAGTCACTGGCACGCCTGTCATCGATCCTTCCTCGACTACGCTCTATGTTGTCTCCAAATCGGTGATCCCCTCCGGCCCAACTTTCTACCAGCGGCTACACGCCATCGACCTCGCAACAGGCAACGAAAAGTCAGGAAGCCCGGTGACAATCGCGGGGACTTATCCGGGAACAGGCGATGGCGGAACGACGGTTACCTTTAACCCACGCCAACAAAACCAGCGCCCCGGGCTTGTTCTCGTCAACGGAATTGTCTATATCGCTTGGGCTTCGCATGAAGATGCTCCCCCGTACTACGGCTGGGTCATGGGTTACAACGCCTCCACCCTGACGCAAGCGAGCGTTTTAAATGTCACGCCAAACGTTCACTACGGAGGCATCTGGATGGGCGGAGGCGCGCCCGCTGCCGATTCGAGCAACAATTTGTATCTCATCACGGCCAACGGGATCTTTGATTTGACCAACACGTTGGGGCCGACCAATGACTATGGCGACTCTTTTCTTAAGCTGACGAGTAGCCTTTCCGTGTCGCAATATTTCACGCCCTCTGATCAGGCAAACGACAATGCCAATGACGCGGATTTCGGATCTGGTGGGGCGGCCATTCTGGTGGATCAGCCCTCGGGACCCGTTCAGCATCTCGTGATTGGTGGCGGCAAGGATGGATATCTATACTTACTAAATCGCGATGCGATGGGCGGGCTCGGGGACTCCAACGCCTGGCAGCGGTTCAATTTCGGCAGTGAGATTTTCTCCACCGGCGCTTTCTGGAACAATACCTTTTACATGGCAGGTGTGGGCGGCCATCTTCAGGCCTTTAGCTTTAATACTTCCACTGGGAAGATTAATGCGTTGAACGTCTCCCAGTCCTCGGCTAGCTTCGGATTCCCTGGGAGTACGCCTTCGGTGTCCGCTCCGGGTACAACGAATGGGGTCGTTTGGGCTCTGGACAATGGCAATTACTGTACCGATCAATCCGGCGGCTGCGGCCCGGCAGTGCTGCACGCTTATGACGGCGCAAACGTTCACACGGAATTGTGGAATAGCACCCTAGGAACCGGCAATGCGGCCGGAAACGCCATCAAGTTTACTGTGCCAACCGTCGCGAATGGGAAGGTCTACGTCGGCACGCGTGGCAACAATTCTGGGGGCACCACTTCCTCGACCACGATTCCAGGTGAGTTAGACGTTTATGGCCTCTTGAGCGGCGCAACACAGGCGGCCACGCCCACATTCAGCCCGGCAAGTGGAACCTACGCTTCGGCAGCGTCGGTGACCATAAGCGACGTAACTAGTGGTGCAACGATCTACTACACCAACGATGGCACGACGCCGACGACCGCCTCGACGGTGTACACCGGCCCCGTTAGCGTCACGGCCACAGAAACCATCCAGGCCCTTGCCGTAATCAGCGGCCTCTCTCAAAGCGCGGTGGCCAGCAGCACGTACACAATCGTGCCACTGGGGCCAGCACCTACCCTTACTTCCACCAGCCCGAACACCGGTATGCAGTCGCAATTGAATCTACCAGTCGTCCTAACCGGCAGCAATTTCTTGCCTGGACCGGTCTGCAGCTTCGGCAGTGGAATTACCGTGAATTCCTGTATCTACAATTCGGCCACTCAGATCACCGCGAATATTTCCATCGCCGCTAACGCCACGGTCGGCACAAATACGCTCTCCATCACGGATACAGATGGCCAGATCGCCACTTTGCCCGGGGGCTTTTCGATTGCGCTCAACACCAACCCATTCTCACCGATCCTCGTGAATGCGGGCGGGCCTTCTTATACGGATAGCCAGGCGCAAGTTTGGAGTGCGGATAAGAATTTCTCGGGTGGCTCCACGGCGAGCTCCACTCATTCGATCGCGAATACCGCGGATCCAAAGCTCTACCAGACAGAGCGCTACGGTAACTTCACCTACCAATTTACGGTGCCGAACGGCACCTACAATGTAGTTCTAAAGTTCGCCGAGTTCTACTGGACCTCTTCGGGGAGACGTATCTTCAATGTGGCGATCAACGGTACCCCCGTACTGACCAATTTTGACATAATCGCAGCTGTTGGTGCGCCATACACGGCGATCGACAAGACCTTTGCAACGGCGACCTCCACCGGCACCGTTACAATTCAATTCACCTCTGGCTCGGCCGATTTGCCCAAGATCAGTGCTATCGAGATCAGTTCCGCCTCCGCGGTTTTTGTTCAGGTCAGTCCCACGACTGCGAGTTTATATGCTTCTCAGCAACGCCAGTTCACGTCCAGCGTTTTTGGAGACGCCAACACGGCTGTCACCTGGACCTACAGTCCTCAAGTTGGCACGCTAACAGCCAATGGCCTATATACCGCGCCAGCTTCCGTAACCACAGCTCAAGTTGTTTCTGTGATCGCTGCCAGCCAGGCGGACAGCACCAAGTCGGCAACCGCCACTATCAATCTTTTGCCGCCAGCAGGTTCGTTTACTCCGATCTTTGTCCATTCCGGTGGCGGCGCTTATAGCGACTCCGTGGGGAACAATTGGAGTTCGGACACGGGCTTTGCTGGGGGACAGGTTGCATCCACCACGAAGGCGATCGCCAACACGCTCGATCCCGCTCTTTACCAGACCGAGCGCTGGGGTAATTCCGCTTATCAGTTCAGCGTGCCTCCCGGAAAATACACCGTGGTCCTCAAGTTCGCCGAAATCTATTGGACTACGACAGGAAGACGGCTCTTCAATACCTCGATCAACGGAACGCAAGTCCTCACGAACTTTGATATCGTGGCCGCGGCAGGGGCAGCTTTCACCGCGATTGATAAATCCTTCCCTGTAACGGTAACTGGCAGTTCGATTACGATCCAATTCACTACGGGATCTGCGGATTTGCCGAAGATTAGCGCTATCGCCATCAAGCCGGCTTCCGGCGTCGGTATTCAGATCAACCCGACGAGCGCTTCGCTGAGTGCTTCGCAGAGTCAGCAATTTGCAGCAACGGTTACGGGCGCGACCAACCTTGGCGTCGCTTGGACCTACAGCCCGCAGGTCGGAACGCTTGTCACTTCTGGAGCGACACCTGGTCTCTACACCGCACCGTCGTCAATCACCACAGCGCAAACAGTGCTCGTCACTGCTAGCAGCGTGGCAGACCCCACGCAGGCTTCCAGCGCTGCCGTCTCGCTCGTTCCGCCGTTCAGCCCGATCCTCGTACATTCCGGCGGTGCGGCTTATACGGACACTCTTGCACAGGTCTGGAGCGCGGATACCGGCTTTATTGGTGGGAACACCGCTAGCACAACGAGCAACATTGCGAACACGCCCGATCCCAAGCTCTACCAAACGGAGCGCTGGGGCAATTTCTCTTATCAGTTTGCCATTCCCAATGGCAGCTACAACGTGGTCCTGAAGTTTGCGGAATTCTATTTCAGCAAGACGGGGCAACGCATCTTCAATGTCTCTATCAACGGCACACCGGTCTTAACCAACTTTGATATTGTTGCCGCGGCTGGGACCGCGCTCACCGCTATCGACAAGACTTTCCCAGTCACCGTGAGCAATAATCAAATAACCATTCAATTTACTTCTGGCTCCGCCGACCTGCCAAAGGTCAGCGCCATCCAGATTCGTTAGCGACTTTTGTGCCTCGGGAATTTCCGCTCTCCGAAACGGTGCGATTTTCCTGGCGGGATGATGAACGCCACGGGTAGCAGGCTCATGCCAGCTGCCTTTCGGAATATGGTCTGCAGTCGAGCGGGGTCCGGCGATTTGCCAAATCCCGGAGGAAGCCAACCGTGTTTGCGGATGTTCAGAAAAGCGTGGCGATCGCGCGAGAGGAGATCTTCGGGCCAGTGCTCTCCATTTTTGCTTACGTGCACGAAAACGACGCGGTCCGGATTGCACCCCTATGGATTGGCCGGGTTCGCGACTTCGGGAGTCCTCAAGCGCAGGCCGGGTTTCCAGGCGAATTCGATCAGGAAACGTTCACATCGGTGGCCCACGGTTCGATTTTGGCAGTTGTTTTGGAGCGTACAAACAGTCGGGCAATGGTCGGCAATGGGGTGAGGCCCGGCTCGAAGAATTCCTTGAACTCAAGGTCGTTGTTGGGTACGCGGCCTCAGGACCAAGAGACTTTAGGGCAACCACCCCACCCTAAATTCCTCAAAGGAACCCTTCATGGAGCGGTTGTAAACCTAAGCCTCCTAACGGAAAAACTTTGCAGTGCAAATTCGCTGGCTTGTAGCAAGTCTTGTATTTACAGCAACATACAACAGCATGCCATTTGGCAGCACAATTGCTCGTATTAATGTCGCCATCGCCGCAGCGAATGGACCAGTGTAACTACGGAGAATTAAGATGACGCTTTTGAGGGCTATCTGGGTCCTAGCTGCACTCATGATCATTACGCCGCTGGCGCAGGCGGACAGCACGACGAAAATGGAGTTCACGGGTGTGAATGGCGCGAATAACGGAGTCTATTACGTCAGCCCGTACACGGGGATAATGAACTACCAGACATCCAGTGCTCAAACGGTGGTCTTCTTTTGCGATGATATCAATAATGAAGTTTCTATGAACCAGGTTTGGGATGCGAACGTGACCAGTCTGGCGTCAGGCAATTTCTCGAACACGCGCTACGGGAATGGCTCTGTCAACCCTCATCTCGGTAGCATGAACCCGCAAACTCTGTACGAAGAAGCCGCTTGGCTCGTAACTCAATTCGCGTCTCATCCTGGGGACTATGTCAGCCTGCAGTATGCCCTCTGGGACCTTATGACACCTGGAGCGGAGCCCACGAATTTCTTCAATGCTGATGGTACCACGGTGGCGCAGTGGCTGGCTCTGGCCGCAGCTAATTACGGCCAAATCGATCCAGCGAACTTTATGATCATCACCAACACAGGGACACTCGCCTATACCGGCCAAGTCCAGGAATTCATTGTGCAGACCCCTGAGCCGGCCACGGCCGTTCTTTTGCTAATTGGAGTCGTCTCGATGTTTCTTCTCATCCGGCGGAGCCAGCAGCAGTCAGCTTAATTCTGCCAAACCCTGAATTTGATTCTGCCTCTGTACCTCGGTGCGGAGGCATTTCTCTCTCTAAACGTTGGTAATTCCTGTCCGAATGATTCCATCCAATGTGGTCTAGCTAAAGGCTCTGACCGGCCCAGCGTGCGGATTCTCACGGTCAGTTTGGCAGAAGGCCATACCTCAAGAGAAGGAACATTTATTGCCGCATCCTAGCCCCGGAGGGCACACATTTGTTCCGCCTACCGGACGGAGGCGTGAATCGCCAGTAGACTTTACAGACCCAAGCCTCCACCAAGCCAATGATAATACGTGGCTTATCTACTCATAGGGTAGTAATTGACATGGCCGGTTTTCATGGCAGCCCAATTGCACCTATCCAAGCTGGGCACTCTGTTGTTCTTGGCCGGGTGGTCTGTTTGGGCAGTATAGGAGAGCAATTCATTCATGATGAAGCGGTTGACTTTGGGAAGCATGATACTTCTCGCTGGAGCGCTTTTTCTGAGCTGTGCCCCAGTTTTTGCTGACTCCATCTCGGCATCGAACACCAATGACGGGTTTGGTTCCTCTTACACTTTAACGGCGGTTTGCACCGGCAACCTGTGCAATGTCACGCTGAGCATAGACACGACATCAGTTGGAGCGAGCTATACTGATATAAGCAATGTTGATTTCAAGATTGGGGCCACGGATTCGTTGACTGGCACCCTATCCGCCCCGACAGCTAACTGGTCAACAATCACCTCTTCTCTTAGCAGTGGTGGCTGCCTTGGAGGCAACCACGACGGTCAAATCTGCTCGTCAGCATCGGGCGATTTCGCAGATACCGGGGGGAAATTAACCTGGATCTGGACAAATGTGCAAGTTACCGGCGACTTAACCATCGGTCACGTAGGCTACAAATATGACACTTCGGACACCCTCGGCAAAGGCCTCATCGTTTCAGATGATTATCAAACGAGAGTCCCTGAACCGGCTACTCTCAGCCTTTTGGCGATTGGGTTACTCGGCCTCGCGGTGGGCCGCAAATTTGTCCTAGCCTGATCACTAGCCCGCATATCTCACGACGAATAGGAAAAGAATCGTAATTGGAGATGGAAAAAGGCCGCTTTCTCGGGCATAACTGCGTTGACCAAGCGTAGTTAGAATCCCAGGAAAGGCGGCCTTTTCAATGACAGAGTGTAGCGAGACTCTCTTCCGCACCTCGTTTTTCGCGGCAAGTTGTGGCGGAGTTCGAGGGAAGCTGGCTCCACCGAGGGTGGTGCTCGACTGTTGCGCCAAGCTGATCGCAAGCTGGGATTGCCGCGGCGCGTGGCTCGCTGCTTCACGGATTACCGGCAGCCCGAGCGCATCGAGCACCGCCTTGGAAGAGATGCTGGCGCAACGCATCTACCGGCTAGCGCTGGGTTACGAAGACCTGAACGATCACGAACAGCTGCGGCAAGATCCGCTTTTGGGGGTGTTGGCCGGAAAGCGCGATCTCGGAGAGCGCTCGTCGGGAAAAGTACTTTGAACTAGCTGGAATTGACCCCCGCCGGTTCCGCCGCAGCCGAGCGCTACAACAAGATTGGCTATTCTCCCGCAGCCATCGACGAACTGCTGGTCACGCTCTTTCTGGAGTCCCATCGAAAAGCGCCGCGATCCATCGTTGTGGATCTGGAAGCCTCGGACTCGCCCACGCATGGTAAGCAGGAAGCGCGCTTCTTCCATGGCTACTACAACCTTTACTGCTATCTGCCGCTGCACATTTTCTGTGGCCACCAACTGTTGTGTGCTCGGTAGAACTCCATGCCTTTCTCGACATAGTCCTGACCGTACTTCAGCATTCGATAGACTAGGCGCGCCAGAGTGTGGGCCATGGCGGTGATGGCTTTGGGAGCTCCCAAATGGGCGCGCAGCCGTTTGAATTTCGCTCCCAGGTAGGTCTTGCTGCGCCACAAACTCGTGGCCGCCATGCGGAAGGCCGTGGCCGCCCGATTCTCCACGTGGCGGGTTCCGCGATGGTACACCTTGCCTCCGGTGATTTTGTTGTTCGGACACAGCCCCAGCCAGGAGGCAAAGTGTGCTTCTGTTGGCCACTTGCTCATATCCAGGCCCACCTCCGCCACGATGGTTTGCGCGATCATCACATTGATCCCATCGATGAGCGTGAGGTCGATCCCACTGATCCGGTACAGTTCTCCACGCAGATTGAACTGCGGCGCATTCCCACCGGCTCTCTTACCCACCTTGGGCGTTTGCGGCTTGCTGCCGGGTTCGGCTTGGTCTTCCATGGTCCTCAGTTGCGCCGCCAGCGCTTCATCGCATTCCTCGATGCGCTTCTGATAGGCCATATAGGTCTGCATCTGTTGGCGCAGGACAAACAACAACTCCGGTCGCCAGTTCCCCTCCAACTCTTGGCAATCTCCTTTTTGCTGGCTTGGACTTGCGGATCGGCCAATGCCGCGAGTTTGTAGCGGTCGCGCTCGCCCTCTAAAATCGCGTTCAAAATCGCCATGCCGGTCACCCCGCTGATGTCGGTAATCACGTTGGCAATCTGCACATTCATTCTCCGTCAACACTTTCTGCATCCGCTGGATGGACGCGCTGGCCGACTTCACGTGCTCGTCCCGTTGTCTCGCCAGTACGTCCGCAACACGCAAATCTCCTCGCTGGGGCGGAAGGAGTTGTTCAGCAGTCCGTAGGTGTGCAGCTTCATCAGTCACTGGCACTCCTGAACATCGGACTTGCGTCCGGGTAGATTCTTCGTGCGGCGCGCGTTGACCAGGAATACCTCCAATCCTCGCTGCACTAGAATTTCGTACACCGGCAGCCAGTAGACTCCGGTCGATTGCCTGGCAGCAAGGATCCCCCAGGAGGCCAAGCCAGGAAAGGAAGAACATGTTGAGTCAGAGGCAACGAACCACGATTCTGGAACTGCATGCTCAGGGAGTGAGGAAACGAGAGATCGCACGTCTGTTGGGCGTCTCTCGACTGAGTGTGCGCAGGTGCTTCGTTCCAACTCCACGCAAGTGCCGGTGCTCCAGCGTGCGGAGAAGGCCGAGCCCTATCGGCAACAGATCCTGGATTTGTTGCCCCGCTGCAAGAGGGATCTTGTGCGGGTCCATGAAGAGCTGATCGCCAGCGGGGCGGTGTTCTCCTACCAAGCCCTGACCGCCTTCTGCCGCCGGCATGGCCTCACCGAGCCGCTCCAGCAGCCCGCGGGGCAATACGAGTTTCCGCCCGGCCAAGAAGTTCAGCACGATACTTCCCCGCACGAAGTCGAACTCGCCGGGAAGAAACGCCGAGTACAAACCGCCTCGGCCGTGCTGTGCTACTCGCGCATGTTGTTCTTTCAGGTCTACCCGACGTTTCAGCGCTTCGACTGTAAGGTCTTTCTCACCGAAGCCCTACGCTATTTCGGCGGCGCCCCAGCTCGCCTCATGATCGACAACACGCATGTGGTGGCGCTGAGAGGGACGGGGCGAGAGATGGTTCCTGTGCCCGAGATGGCCGCCTTTGCCGAGCGCTTCGCCTTCTCCTTCGTGGCCCACGAGCGTGGGGATGCTAACCGCTCCGCCCGCGTGGAACGACCGTTCTGGTTCATTGATTATGAGAACAACAACTTCTTGGTCGGCCGCACGTTCTCCAGTTGGCCAGGCTCGGCAGTGGTGGATCGCGTCAATTCCACCTATAAAAAACACATCCGCGCCGTTCCTCGCGAGTTGTTTGCCTTCGAGCAAAGGCATCTGAAACCGCTGCCCGCCTGGATCCCCGAAGTCTATCGTTTGCACCAACGGACGGTGGATGTCGAAGGCTATGGGGCGCTGCACAGCAACCGCCACTCGGTCCCGGTGGGCCTGGATCGGTCGTCGCGTGGAGATCCGGGAAACCAAGGACAAGATCGAGATCCAACTCGATGCGCGTAACATCGTGACCCACGAGCGCATCCCCGACGAGCAGCGATGCTCACCCCGAAGAACAAGCCATCCTCCAAGCCGCTCCAGAGATAGCTGATTATGTCAGCGCTCTGAAACAACACAGTCGCAAGCTGGTGGTGTCGGCCCTGCGCCAACTGCTCCGCCTGGTGCGGGAATATCCCCGGGAGCCTCTCGTGGCCGCCGTGCGAGAAGCCGCCCGCTATGGCCTCTACGACCTGGACCGCTTGGAACGGATGATTCTGCGCCGCGTGCAACGCGACTTTTTCCTGTTGGACGAAGAACTCAAGAAGGACCCGGCGATGAGTGAAGAACTCGAACAGCTGCTCAAGAACCTCAAACTCCGGCGCATGCTGGAGATCTATGAAGAACAGCTGCGCGCCGCCGAGAAACAGGGACGTCACCTACTCCGAGTTCCTCACCCGGCTGCTGCGTGCGCAGTGGCACCACCGCCAGGAGATCGCCTTGGAATATCGCATCCGTCGCGCCAACCTGCCCGAGCGCTGGTCGCTGGAAACCTTTCCCTTCGACCGCCAGCCCGGGGTTAGCCGCAAACAGATCCGCAGCTTTGCCGAACTGGACTTCCTTGCCAAGGCGGAACATTTAATTTTCATCGGCCCAACTGCGGTGGGCAAAACAGGCTTAGTGCTCCTTTTCATAAATACGATAACGTATTATTGTCCGTTTGTGCCCCCTCCCTGCTATGCTTGCTTTGGGAGGGCACTAATTTGCCAAGAAAAAGCCCGTTCAGGATCGTCCTTACCAAAACAGGAGCGCAAGGAGCTGGAACGACGCGCCAATAAATATACGTTACCATATTTTATTGTGGCGCGGGCCAAGATGATCCTAGCGGCTGACGATCTCGCGGCGCGTACGGAGGCTGTTGGCGATGTCGTCATTCGAAAGGCCCTGCTCAGCGAGGAGTGTCCGTGCCTGTGGGTTGACGGCCTCCCTCAGTGACACCACCATCTGGCGATGGCTGAACGAGGACGCCATCCGTCCTTGGCAGCATCGCTGCTGGATCTTTCCGCGAGACCCGGATTTTGAAACCAAGGCCGGACGCATCCTGG
>WNEZ01004182.1_pt1 | contig 12518 bp, 17 predicted proteins | sample 5400521 | NCBI WGS metagenome assembly WNEZ01 (sample SAMN13153339, study PRJNA577476) | soil metagenome | isolation source: 120 cm saprolite under Douglas fir tree site 2 hole 1 replicate 1 | place: USA:California | collected 2015-04-18 | reverse complement strand
CTCTTAGCTTTTAGCTCTTGGCTTTTGGCCGGAGCAAAGGCCAAGAGCCAAGAGCTAACAGCCAAAGGCTAGGTTTATAAATGCCAACAGTTATCAAGAAACTAGATGCGGGTTCGTTCCAACTGAAAGACCAGGTGGTTGCCATCAACCGCGTGACCAAAGTCGTGAAGGGCGGCAAGAATCTTTCATTCGCCGCGCTGGTCGTGGTGGGCGATCCCTCGGCCGCGGTCGTGGGCTATGGTTCAGGCAAGGCGAAGGAAGTGCCGCAGGCTATTCGCAAAGGAATCGAATCGGCGAAAAAAAATCTGATGCGAGTGAACCTTACGCAGACCAGCATTCCCCATCTTGTGTTGGGACGCTATGGATCGGGCAGGGTCATGCTCAAGCCGGCTCCAGAAGGCACGGGCGTGATTGCGGGTGGCGCGGTGCGTGCGGTCATGACTTCGGCGGGCGTGCAGAACGTCTTGACCAAGTCGATCGGCACGACCAACCCGCACAACGTGATCAAGGCGACTTTCGACGCGCTCAAGCAGTTGAAGAATCGAGAGAGCGTCGCGACCATGCGCGGCAAATCGGTGCAGGAACTGTAGAGACAGTGACCAGTGGCTAGTGGCCAGTGGTCAGTAACTGCGACGAAGATTCTGAATCTAATTTGGTTCTGGCCACTGATCACTGATCACTGGCCACTGAGGTTTAGCAATGACGGCAAAGAAAGCAAATTCGGGCGGCGGGAAGATTCACCTGAAGTGGGTGCGCTCCGCCATTTGTGCCCCGATTAAACAGAAACTCGTGGTCAAGGGCCTGGGCTTTACCCGGCTGAACCAGGTGATTGAGCGTCCCGACAACGCGGCGATCCGTGGGATGGTAGCCAAGGTCCCGCACCTGGTCGAGATTGTGCAGTAGGAAGCGAGCCATGAATTTATCGAATATTCGAGCACCCAAGAAGGCGACGGAAAAGCGCAAGCGCGTAGGCCGCGGCATGGGCTCGGGCATGGGCAAGACGTCCACCCGTGGACACAAGGGCCAGCGCTCACGGACCGGCTCGCGCATGATCCGCGGTTTTGAGGGCGGACAGATGCCGCTGCACCGGCGCATGCCGAAGCGCGGGTTCACCAACATCTTCCGCAAGGAATTCAACATCGTGAGCCTGGAGCGGCTGGTGACACTGGGCGAGACCATCATTACTCCGGACGTGTTGCGCAAAGCCGGTGTGATCAAGACCAAGCATCCAGTCAAGATTCTTGGAGATGGCGAGCTCAAGTCCGCGATCACGGTGCATGCTCACAAATTTTCGAAGTCGGCTCAGGAAAAGATCACCAAGGCGGGCGGCAAGTTTGAGGTCTTGCAGTAATGTTTGAGAAGCTGGCGAACATCTTCCGAATTCCGGACCTGCGTAAGCGCATCCTGTTTACGCTGGCCCTGCTGGCGGTGTACCGGCTGGGCGGACACATTCCGACACCGGGCGTGAACGCGGACAAGCTGGCGCAGTTCTTCGAGCAAAGCCGCGGGTCATTTCTCGGATTCGTAGATTTGTTCTCCGGCGGGCAGTTGCGCCGTCTTACGATCTTCGCCCTGGGCATCATGCCCTACATTACGGCGTCGATCATTCTCCAGTTGTTGACGGTGGTCTATGAGCCGCTGGCCAAGCTGCAGAAGGAAGGCGAACTCGGCCGCAAAAAGATTACGCAGTGGACGCGGTATATCACGGTCATCCTGAGTGCGGTGCAGTCGTTCGGCATCGCGGTAGGGCTGGAAAAGGGCGGAGACTTCGTCCTCAATCCCGGACCCGGTTTTGTCCTGATGACTATGCTGACGCTGACCACGGGCAGCGCTTTCATCATGTGGCTGGGCGAGCAGATCACCGAGCGCGGCGTGGGCAATGGCATGTCGCTGCTGATTTTTGCGGGGATCGTCGTCGGCCTGCCGCGGGGCGTGGTGGATTTGATCGACAAAGCCAAGAATGGCACATGGGGAGCGCTTACTCCCATCCTGATGGCCGGCCTTGTCGTCTTCATGATCGGCGTCGTGGCGTTTATTGTTTACGTGGAGCGCAGCGAACGTCGAATACCTGTGCAATACGCCAAGCGTGTGGTCGGGCGCAAGGTGATGGGCGGACAGTCCACGCACCTGCCGTTGCGCGTGAATGCCGGCGGCGTGATGCCGGTGATTTTCGCGTCGTCGATCTTGAGTTTGCCGCCGATGATCGGTTCGGGACTGGGTCTGTCGACCAACCGGTATTTTGGGCCGGTGATTGAATGGCTGAAATGGGGCGAGCCGCTATACACGGTCCTGTACGCGGTTGGAATCATCTTCTTCGCGTACTTCTACGTTTCGATCGTCTTCAATCCCAGCGAAGTGGCCGACAACATGCGGAAGTATGGCGGGTTCATTCCGGGCATTCGGCCGGGCAAGCGGACGGCGGACTTCATCAACGAGGTCCTGACCCGCATCACGCTGGTCGGTGCGCTCTACCTGATCATCATCTCCTTCATTCCGGAGTGGATGATTACCGGCATTCACTTGAACCACCTGTATGGCCCAATCGGAAGATTTTTCGATCACATGCCAAACGCAATTCTGAACGGGCTTGGTGTCAGCTTCTATTTTGGCGGGACTTCGCTGCTGATCGTGGTGGGCGTGGCCATGGACACGGTCACGCAGATCGAGGCGCAACTGATCATGCGCCACTATGACGGATTTACGCCGCGCAGTGGACGAATTCGCGGCCGCCGTAACTGGTCGTAAGTTGAGGCGTTTTGCGGGCGTGAGCGAAGCGGGAGCCCGCAGCCGAAATCCCGAACGAAGTGAGGGATCTTCTGCATAGATGTGACGAGCCGTTTCTAAGCATCGTGAGGTTGCTGCACCTCGGCTGGTTTCTGGGGCATGGAAGCCGGGGAGACTGAGGATCGGGGAGGCTTGAGGCCAGCTCGATGGCGCAGGAAACCTCGCGGGATGTAGGTCCCATTGTGCTGCTTGGGCCGCCGGGTGCCGGAAAGGGCACTCAGTCCAAGCGGATTATGGAACACTACTTCATTCCCCAGATTTCGACAGGAGACATCCTGCGCCACAACGTGGCGCAGGGTACGGACCTAGGCCGGGCGGCCAAGGCGGTCATGGCTCGCGGGCAGCTGGTTTCCGACGACCTGGTTTGCAACATGGTTCGGGAGCGCTTGTCGCAGCCGGACTGCAAACGCGGTTATGTTCTTGACGGTTTTCCCCGGACTGCAGCCCAGGCCGGGTGGCTGGATGCGTTGCTCGACAGCAGCTTCTTTGACAATTCGCGGCCCACGCGTGCGTGGCCAATTGTGATCCGGTTGGACGTGGATTATAATCAATTGTTGCTCCGGATCACTGGACGCCGTTCTTGTCCCACCTGTGGACGGATCTATAACGTCCACTTCCAGCCGCCCCGAACTGATGAAGTATGCGACTTCGACGGGTCGAAGCTGGTGACCCGCAATGACGACCGTTTGGAAGTCATTCAGCCACGGTTGGCGGCTTACCAGGAGCAGACTCGTCCGGTAGAGGATTACTATCAGCGCACGGGAAGGCTGATTTCGGTGAACGGCGATCTTCCCATGGACGACGTTACGTCGCAAATTTACCGGGTGATCGAGGATCATCACGCTTAGGCATGGCCATCGTTTGCAAGTCGGCGTCTGAGATTGACAAGATGCGGCAAAGCGGCCGCATCGTACGGCAGGTGCTGGATCATCTCCGGGCGCTGGTCGAGCCGGGTGTTACGACCATGGACCTGGAGCGCGCCGCCGAGAGGAAGATCAAGGAACTTGGGGCGAAGCCGGCGTTCAAGGGGTACTACGATTATCCTTGCGTGCTGTGCACGTCGGTGAATGAAGAGATTGTGCACGGCATCCCGTCGGAAAAGCGCGCGCTGAAGGATGGCGACATCGTCTCGATTGATTGCGGCGTAGTTTTGGACGGTTACTACGGAGACGCGGCCATTACGGTCCCGGTCAGTGATGCGGTGAAGCCGGAATTCCGCAAGCTGCTGACGGTAACGGAAGAATCGCTGTATCGAGGCATTGAGCAAGCACGAATCGGCAACGCGATAGGCGATGTCGGAGCGGCAGTGCAGGAGCACGTGGAGGCTGCCGGATTCAGCGTAGTTCGGGAGTTCGTCGGACACGGGATTGGAACGCGGCTGCACGAAGAGCCGCAGATTCCGAACTTCGGCAACCGCGGTCACGGCGCCAGGCTGCGCGAAGGTATGGTGCTCGCGATTGAGCCAATGGTGAATTTCGGCAAGCCGGAGACGCGCGTGCTGGGCGATAACTGGACCGCAGTAACGGCCGATGGCAGCGTCAGCGCGCATTTTGAACACTGTGTCGCGGTGACGAAAGATGGGCCGGTGATTTTGACGCAATGAAGTCGCTATTAGCTTTTAGCTCTTGGCTTTTAGCTAAAGGCCAAGAGCCAAGGGCTAAGAGCCCGCAAGGAGTCGATGAGTAAAGAAGACGCGATTGAAGTGATGGCGGTGGTTCTGGAACCGCTTCCGAATGCGATGTTCCGAGTGGAACTGGAGAATAAACACCAGGTGCTGGCGCATGTTTCCGGGAAGATGCGCAAGAATTTCATTCGTATCCTGCCCGGCGACAAGGTCGCCGTAGAGCTTTCGCCGTACGATCTCAATCGCGGACGAATTGTTTATCGGTACAAATAAGATTTGCTGACAGCTGAATGCTGACGGCTGAGAGCTGGTTTTCATGAAAGTTAGGGCATCGGTAAAGAAGATTTGCGACAAGTGCAAGGTCATCCACCGCAAAGGCGTGGTACGGGTGATCTGCACCAATACGAAACACAAACAGCGCCAGGGCTGAAAAAACGGCCTTTGGCTCTTGGCTTTTAGCTAAGAGCCAAAAGCTTAAGAGCCAAAAGCCAGAGAGGGTTAAGAAACATGGCACGTATTGCGGGCGTGGATCTTCCGCGCCAGAAGCACATCAATATAGCACTGACCTATATTTACGGCATCGGCCAGCCGCGCGCTGGACGCATTCTCGATGAGGCCAAGGTGGACCCGATGAAGAAGGTCCAGGACCTGAGCGAGGAAGAGGTCAACCGCATCCGTACCGTGATCGAATCGGAAGGACTGGTGGAAGGCGATCTGCGCAAGGAAGTTTCGATGAACATCAAGCGGCTCATCGAAATCGGCTCCTATCGCGGATTCCGTCACCGCCGCAACCTGCCGGTCCGCGGACAGCGCACGCACACGAATGCCCGTACCCGCAAGGGTCCGCGCAAGGGAACGGTCGCCCAGAAGAAGAAGGCGACAGCAAAGACTTAAAAGCAGTATCCAGTGGCCAGTAATCAGTGGCTGGTAAAGCTCCTGACGAACTGACCACTGGACACTGACCACTGGACACTAACTATGGCAAAACCAGCAGCAGCCGCGGGCGGCGCACCGGCGACTCCCGAGAAAAAAGGCAAGAAGAAAACCTTCAAGAAGAAGGAACGCAAGCATGTGCCCCATGGACTGGTGTACGTGCAGGCATCCTTCAACAACACGATCGTGACGATTACCGACATGAACGGCAACGTTCTTTCGTGGAAGAGTTCGGGATCGCTGGGATTTCGTGGATCACGCAAGGGTACGCCCTTTGCCGCCCAGCAAGCCGCCTCGAACGCGGCCAACATGGCGCGCGATCACGGCGTGCGCAGCGTGGACGTGCGGGTGAGCGGTCCGGGTTCGGGCCGCGAGTCGGCTGTGCGCGCGTTAGCCGCGTCAGGGATTGAAGTACGCTCGATTCGCGACGTGACGCCGATTCCGCACAATGGCTGCCGTCCGCCAAAAAGACGACGCGTGTAAGATTGAGATGTTGTGGAGCAGCTTCTAGCTACTAGCTCCTAGCTAACCCTGATCTGGATCAGCTAGAAGCTAGTGGCTAGAAGCTAGCAGCTGAATTTCAACCGGGAAGAAGGGAAGCCAGTCCCGTAAACCGGTTGAGCCGCTGAGCGGGCGTCTGAGCCTGCTGGCGAAATCCCGAGGAAACGAGGGATCTAACCAAGGAGAAACATGGCACGTTACAAAGATGCAGTATGTCGTTTATGCCGCCGCGAGGGCATGAAGCTGTTCCTCAAAGGGGCAAAGTGCTTCAGCGATAAATGTCCGATCGAGAAGCGTAATTTCGCTCCCGGACAACACGGAAAAGACCGCAAGGCCAAGATCGTCGGGTACGGCCTGCAGTTGCGCGAGAAACAGAAAGCCAAGCGCATCTACTTCACGCAGGAAGGTCAGTTCCGCAACTACTTTGAGAAGGCCGCGCGCGCCAAAGGCGTCACCGGCGAGCGTCTGTTGCAGCAACTCGAGCGGCGCCTGGACAATGTGGTCTACCGCCTTGGCTTTGCGCAATCGCGGCGCCAGGCACGGCAGTTGGTCCGTCATGGGCACGTGGCTGTCGACAATCGCAAGGTCAACATTCCTTCGTACGAAGTGAGCGCGGGGGAAGAGATCTCCATCCGCGAGGCCAGCAAGAAGCTTACCGTGCTCGAGTTGGCCAAGGAATACGCCAGCCACGGCACGCTGCCCAACTGGCTGGAAGTTGACCGCGACAATTACAAGGCGCGGATACTGAGTTTGCCCAAGCGCGAAGATATTCAGCTGCCGGTGAACGAGCAGCTGATTGTTGAGTTGTATAGCAAATAGTCGATGGTCGTTAGTCGTTAGCCGATTTGGCCAACGACCAGCGACAAACGACCAAGGACGTTGTTCCGGTCCACTATTTCGAGCCAGAACAGCCTCTGCTGGCGCTTGACCTGAATCCTGGACCGATTCAGGGAGTCAGCACTGAGCCAAACGGCCGAAGGAGAAACAAATGCTTTGGAAAGGTTTTCAGAAACCGAAACGTCTCGCAGTCGATACTTCTACCCTCAACGACAAGTACGGCATCTTCTGGGCGCAGCCTTTTGAGCGCGGCTTCGGCACGACCGTAGGCAATGCTCTGCGTCGCGTGCTGCTGAGTTCGATTGAAGGCGCAGCTGTTACCGCGGTAAAGATCGAAGGCGTCCTGCACGAATTCCAGTCGATCCCGGGCGTTGTGGAAGACGCGACCGACATCATCCTCAACCTGAAGCAGATTCCATTCAAGTTAAGCGGCGATGCGCCGAAAGCAATCTATCTTCGTGCCGATCAGCCGGGCGTTGTGACCAGCGGCATGGTCGAAGCCGACGGCGATGTGGAAGTGCTCGACAAGGACGTCTATATCGCCACGGTCAGCGAGGGCGGCAAGCTCGACATGGAGATGCGGCTGAAGCGCGGCCGCGGCTACGTCTCCGCCGACAAGAACTTCGACGAAGATCTCGGCATCGGATTCATTCCCATCGATTCCGTGCACTCGCCGGTGCGCAAGTGCAATTACACCGTCGAGGCCGCGCGTCTTGGACAGATCACCGACTACGACAAGCTCACCCTCGAAGTGTGGACTAACGGCTCCATCACACCAGCCGATTCGATCGGCCTGGCGGCGAAGCTGCTGAAGGACCACATGAACATCTTCATCAATTTCGAGGAAGAAATCGAAACTGGCACGTCGTCGTCCGACGATCGCAAGCCCGAGATTCACAACGAGAACCTGAACCGCTCCGTCGAAGAGCTCGAACTTTCGGTGCGCAGCTACAACTGCCTGAAGAATGCGAATATTCAGACCATCGGCGAGTTGGTGCAGAAGACGGAAGCCGAAATGCTCAAGACCAAGAACTTCGGGCGCAAGTCGCTCAACGAGATCAAGGAAATTCTCTCCTCGATGGGCTTGAGCCTGGGCATGAAGATCGACGAGCACGGCAACGCTGTCCCCGGACCCACGTCGAACGTGCCGCTGCCGGCATCGGCGTACGGACCGGACGATCAGCTGTAAGAACAGTGGCTAGTGGCCAGTGGTCAGAAAAACCAAAACACTAGCCGCTGACTTTCTACATCGAAGTTGAATACTGGCCACTGACCACTGGCCACTGACCACTGAGGCTCACCATGCGTCACAAAGTAGCAGGATACAAACTCGGACGAAACACGTCGCACCGGCGCTCGCTGCTGCGCAACCTGGTCACCTCGGTGATCCTGGAGGAGCGCGTTGAGACGACTGTTCCCAAGGCGAAAGCCGCCCGCCCGATCGTCGAGAAGATGATCACGCTGGGCAAGCGCGGAGATTTGGCCGCGCGTCGCTTGGCTGGAGCCTATCTGATGACGGATGCGGCTCTGGTGAAGTTGTTCGACACCGTCGGCCCGCGCTTCGGCGATCGCGAGGGCGGATACACCCGCATCATCCGAACTCACTGGAATAAGGGCGACGGCGCCGACAAGGCCTTTCTCGAACTGCTCGGCAGCGAGAAGATTCTCGACGAAAAGAAAGAAAAGCGCGCCGAGGCCCGTGCCAAGCGTGCCGCCGAAACCAAAAAGGCCATGGAAGAAGCTGAGGCGCAGGCGCAGGTTGAGAGCGAGGCCGCACCGGCCGAGGGTGGCGACAAGAAGGAATAGTTTTTAGTTTTCTCTCAAAGGGCACGGCTCGATGCTGTGCCCTTTTTGTTTGTGCAGGCCCCACTCGTACATGTCCCCTCGCGACTTCCGCCGGTAACCTTGCTGTTTCTTGTCGTCCGGTTAGACTTCCTTCAGGATGGCCGCGAACCGCAACCAGATCGGCATCGCTGTCGGCGCCGGAGCGCTGATCGTGCTGGTGTTTCTGGGCTACATCTGGTGGCTGAGCAATCAAGGCCCAGTCCTCGCGCGCTCCGAGGATCACGATCCTCTATCTGGCTTGCCGGTCAGCATCAAGATGAATCCGATGCGCGACCGGTCGACCGAACGTGCGGCGGGCAAGTTCCTCCGCGAGTTGCGCGACGGACACTGCGACGAGCTGCTGGCCAAATGGGAACACGACTATCACAAGAAGTACGCTCATTACATCTGCAACTCGGAAGCGCAGCATCCGCTGCAGTCCTGGGAACTGGTGGAATGGGAAGCAACGCCGCCGCTGATCATCCTTCACTACCGCGGCACGCGCCGCAATTCTCTAACCCAATCCGGCACGTATGAAGAACTCTTCACCGTCACCACGGAGAACAAGGCTGGGGAGTGGGTGGTGACCAAGTACGACGCGATGTACTAAGGCAGTCGTTGGTCGCTCGTCGTTGGTCGTTAGCCTAAGCTCTCCTTTTCACGTTCTCCGTGCCTCCATGTCTCCGTGGTAAAACAGCTTCATGCCTGCAAGCTCGCCGGAACTGGGGCCATCCCCCGCGCGCAATCTCTACGCTTTCGGCATCACCTCTTTCCTGAATGACACCGCCTCCGAGATGGCGTACTGGGTGCTGCCTGCATTTCTGGCATCGCTGGGCGCTGGTCCGGCGCAGTTGGGATTGATTGAAGGCATTGCTGAAAGCGTCGCTTCATTCGCCAAGCTTTTCTCCGGATATCTCACCGACCGCATCAGCCGACGCAAGCCGCTGGTAGTGGCGGGATACGTCGTCGCCAATGCGGTGAAGCCGCTGCTGGCCATGGTTACGGTGTGGTGGCAGATCTTGCCGATTCGCTTTGTCGATCGATTGGCTAAAGGAGTGCGAGGAGCCCCGCGCGACGTGATGGTCGCAGAGTCGGTTCCCGAGAATCGGCTGGGCTCCGCCTATGGCCTCATTCAGTCGATGGATTCCGCCGGAGCCATCGCCGGCCCCATGACCGCGCTTGTGCTGCTGGCGCGGTACGGGACCCGGAGCGTGTTCTGGGCTGCTGCGGTGCCCGGCGCATTATGCGTGCTGGTGGCGGTGTTCGGCATACGGGAAACGGGGCCTCGCGCCGCCGACCGGAACAACGCTGCCGCGAAAGGTGCCAGTCTCTCTCTATTTGCTGGACCAAAGCTGCCTGGAACTTTTTGCTTCATGCTCGTAGCCGTGACTCTTTTTTCCCTGGGCAATTCGAGCGATATGTTTCTGGTGATGCGCGCAGAGAACATCGGCATCCCGATATCTCTGGCACCTCTGCTTGGTTTGGTCTTCAACATCACCTACACGCTCGGCTCCTGGCCTGCCGGATGGTTCAGTGACCGCTTCTCGCGCCGCTGGATCGCCGCCGGTGGCTACCTGGTCTTTGCAGCGGTCTACTTCGTGTTCGGGCGCGCCCCCTCCGCGCTTGCGATCTGGCTTTCAATGGCGATTTACGGTCTGTATTACGCGCTTACACAACCCGTGCTGAAAGCTCTCGTGGTCGAGGCCGTGAGTCAGGATGTGCGCGGCCGCGCGCTCGGAATTTTCTTCTTCGTGACCAGCGTAGCCACGCTGGCCGCAAGCCTGATCACCGGAGAACTTTGGAAGCACTACGGAGCGAGCGTCCCGTTCTATTTCTCGGCGGGATTGGCAGCGGGCTCAGCGCTGCTCCTCTTGGTGAAGTTTCCCAAGAAAAGCAGTAAGGCTTGAGCCAACATGCCGGCGCAGGTGTCGAGCACAACGTCCTGCCACTTGCCCGTGCGCGAGGGCAGAAAGCTCTGGTGCCATTCATCGAGGGTGGCGACGAGCAAGGTTCCAAGGATTGCGGCACCCGCCCACCGGGCCGTCCACCTATGGCCGTACGAAGGAGCCCAAGTTGCGCGCCAGGCCCGGAAGAGCAGAATGCTCAGAATCGCGTAACCGATAACGTGCCCGCTCTTACGAATGAAGAAGTGCCAAGGCCCAAACCGTTCCCAGTCGATGCCGAACAGAAAGTGCAGGATCGGGTAGAGAATCCGGCTGGTGTTGTGAGCGGAAAGTAGAGTGCTCGACTCGATGGAGATCACGATCAACCACAGAATGGCGGCGATCCAGGCTTTTAGAACTTCATGCCGACCGGAACTCAAGCGAGAGAACCGGAGCTCAGCCCTGCCGGGCTGGACAGCCGAGCGCCTCCTCTGAGCTCGTCGAAGGGGCGGCTGTCCCCACATGAGCTTGCCCTACTCGATCGCATAATTGGGAGCCTCGCGCGTGATCATTACGTCGTGTACGTGGCTCTCGCGCAGGCCTGCGCCACTGATGCGCACGAAGCGTGTTTTCTGCAGCAACTCGGGGATGGTCGAGCATCCGCAGTAGCCCATGCCTGATTTCAAGCCGCCCACCATTTGATGGACGATCATGGCGACCGAACCGCGATAGGGCACGCGTCCCTCGATGCCCTCAGGAACCAGTTTGTCCAGCCGGTTGGATTCGCCATCCGACGCCGAAACTGCGGCCGAGGAATCGCCCTCGGTACTTTGGAAGTAGCGTTCGCTCGATCCCTGAGCCATCGCCCCAATCGAGCCCATGCCGCGATACGACTTGAACGACCGGCCTTGATACAGGATCAGCTCGCCGGGACTTTCGTCGGTTCCGGCAAACAGCGATCCGATCATGACCGCGCTGGCGCCCGCTGCCAGGGCCTTCGTGACGTCGCCGGAGTACTTGATGCCGCCGTCAGCAATTATCGGCACTCCGGCATCCTTCGTCGCGCGGTAGGCTTCCGCAATTGCCGTAATCTGCGGTACGCCCGCGCCGGTGACCACGCGCGTCGTGCAAATGGAACCGGGGCCGATGCCAACCTTGATTCCATCCGCGCCCGCGCGGACTAGTTCGCACGCGCCGTCGAAGGTTGCCACGTTGCCGGCCAACAGCTCGACGTGCGGCAGTTTTGCTTTCACCAATTGGACCGCGTCCAACACTTTCGTGGAGTGCCCATGCGCACTGTCGATAGCAAGCACATCCACCTTGGCCTCGGCCAGTTCTTGAGCACGCTCCAGGAAGTCGCCGGTCGCGCCAATTGCGGCGCCTACGCGCAGCCGCCCGTGCGAATCCTTGGCGGCGTTGGGATACTTCAGCTTCTTCTGGATATCTTTCACGGTAATCAGGCCCTTGAGGGTGTACTTGTCATCCACCACCAGGAGCTTTTCGACGCGGTGTTCGTGCAGGATTTTCTCGGCATCTTCAAGCGTCGTACCCACAGGCACGGTGATGAGATTCTCTTTCGTCATCACCTTACTGATAGGAATGTCGAAGCGGGTCTCGAAGCGCAGGTCGCGGTTGGTCAGGATGCCGACCAGCCTGCCATTGCGCTCGGTGATAGGGACGCCCGAGATTTTGTACTTGCGCATGACCTCGAGCGCGTCCGAAACCTTGTCCGTCGAGTGCATGGTCACCGGGTCGACAATCATTCCGCTCTCGGAGCGCTTTACCTTGTCGACTTCATTAGCCTGCTGTTCGATCGTCAGATTGCGATGAATGATCCCCAGTCCGCCCTGCTGCGCCAGCGCAATCGCCATGTGCGATTCGGTGACGGTGTCCATGGCCGCACTTACGATGGGAATGTTCAGAGCGATCTTGCGCGTGAGTTGCGTCTGCGTGCTGGCTTGCGCCGGGATGACATCGGAGCGCGCCGGCAGCAGAAGAACGTCATCGAAAGTAAGCGCCTCGGGAACGGGAAAATGAATCATAAGTTCTCTCGGGAATCTCCCAGCCGATTGGGCTAAGCTCTCATTCTAGAGACGGTCGAGCAGCGAGGCAAATAGCAGGCCCCGTTCCGC
>WNEZ01004179.1_pt1 | contig 12520 bp, 9 predicted proteins | sample 5400521 | NCBI WGS metagenome assembly WNEZ01 (sample SAMN13153339, study PRJNA577476) | soil metagenome | isolation source: 120 cm saprolite under Douglas fir tree site 2 hole 1 replicate 1 | place: USA:California | collected 2015-04-18 | reverse complement strand
GAACCTGGCGGGTCCGTCTTGCCAGGCGCACTGTTCCTCACATTCCCGTAATTCAGGTTTGAAAATTTTGGAGGTACTACCGTGAAGGGACATTCGCATTTTTCCCACGCTCGCAAGTCCGCGAACGTTCTCGCCAAGACCGCCTCTGCCCTCGGCCTATTGTGCGCTCTGGTGATTACGCTCCTAATGCCGTGCGCTTCGTATGCCCAGGACACCGGCTACATCAGTGGTACGGTGGTGGACAAATCCGGCGCCGCGGTTGTGGGCGCGGAATTAACTCTGACCAACACGGCCGGCAGCTTGACGCGCAACACGGCGAGCAATGGCGACGGCGCTTACGTAATTCCGGGCCTGCCGGGCGATACCTATAATCTCAGCGTCAGCGCAAAGGGCTTTCAGAAATACACAGCCCAAAAGATCAAGCTGGACGTAGCGGAGAAGGCGCGTATGGATGTGCAGCTGACAGTCGGCGCCATGAGCGAAGAGATCACGGTCACGGGCGAAAGCGTCGCACAGGTGGAAACAGAATCCTCGGAAATCGGCGCGACCATTACCGGTAAGCAAGTCAATCAACTGGAATTGAACGGCCGAAACTTCACGCAACTCGTGACACTGGCTCCCGGGGTGGTGAACCAGACCGGCACGGATGATGGAAAAGTGGGCGTCTATGGCAACGTCTCGTTCAGCATGAACGGCGGCCGCAACGAGTACAACAATTGGGAGCTCGACGGCGGCGACAACATGGACAATGGCAGCAACGCCACGCTGAACGTATATCCCAATCTTGAAGCCATCGCCGAATTCAAAGTCCTCACTTCCAACTATGGCGCGCAATATGGCCGCAACGGTTCCGGCACAATCGAAGTTGAAACGAAATCGGGAGGAAGCACCTTCCACGGCAGCGCTTTCGAGTACCTGCGAAATGAAGCCTTCAAGGCTAGATCATGGGCCGAGGGGGCTTGCGTTACATGTGCAAAGGCGCCTTATAAGAAGCATGACTTCGGCTATACGGTGGGCGGGCCCGTCTACATTCCCAACCATTACAATTCAGACAAGAAAAAGACTTTTTTCTTCTGGTCCCAAGAATGGCGTCGCGAAAAGAATCCAAACTCGATCTTTCAGAACGTTCCCTCGAACGCTGAGCGCACGGGAAACTTCAGTGATCTTTGCTCTCCAACTCCAGGAGTCATCGACATTGTCAATTTCCCAGACTGCCCTGTGAATCCGGCGACCGGCACGAGATTTGCGAACGATACCGTTACGCCTACGGCGGTAGGCAGTGCACTGGTGACATTAGTACCTACTGCGAACGCGACGAGCGGCGGCTTTCCTGCCGTCTCGAGCACTATCTCGACTCCTACAACTTGGCGCGAAGAACTCGTCCGCATCGATCACAATCTCACCGATAGTCACCGCTTGACGTTTCGTTACATCCACGATTCTTGGTCCACTGTGGTGCCCAATGCCTTGTGGGGCAATGGCACGGAGAGCTTCAACAACATCAACACCAATTTCGTCGGTCCGGGCACAAGTTTTGTGGCTCGCCTGAATTCCAATATCAACCCGACCCTGCTCAATGAGTTCGTGGCCAGCTTCACGGCCGATCATATCTTCCTGACGGCTGTGGGGCCAGTGGGCTTGCCCTCTGGCTTCGCTATGGGCTCGATTTTCAACAACGGCTTTGGCGGGAAGCTTCCAGCCATTACTCTGGGCTCGAACGCGGCGTACGGGGGCGGTCAATGGGGAAATGACTCTGGCTACTTCCCGTGGAACAATGCCAACCCAACCTACACCTATCGCGACAATGTGACGAAGACGTTCGGCAAACATATATTTCAATTTGGCGCGTACGCCGCCTTCGCGCAGAAGAACGAGGAAAATTCGCCCAACGTGCAAGGTATCCTCACGTTTAGTTCCGCCGATTCGGCGGTCAGCACGGGAAACGCCTTTGCGGACATGCTGGTGGGCAACATCGCGAGCTACTCGCAGTGGAGCGCTGAGAAGAAGTACTACAACCGCTACAAGATCGTGGAGCCCTATTTCCAGGACGATTGGCGCGTCAACAACCATCTGACACTCAACCTCGGTATACGCTTCAGCTTATTTGGCACCTACCGCGAGCGCTACCAGCAAGCCTTTAACTTCGACCCCACCGCCTGGACGGCAGCGAATGCGCCAGGCTTCAACCCCGCCGACGGCACCCTTACTACAGGTTCTGGCACCGGCAATCCCCTGAACGGCTTCGAGCAATGTGGAGGAAAGGGAGGCACTTTCCCGCTCGTCCCGGGATCCCTGTTTCCTACGGTTGCCATCGGAGCAAACTCGAATGCCGGTTGCTTGAAGGGACATCTCTTCAATCCGGCTCCGCGTATTGGCTTCGCTTGGGATCCCAAGGGTGATGGCAAAATGGCCATTCGCGGCGGCTATGGAATCTTCTTCGAACATACCAACGGAAATGAAGCAAACACCGAATCGCTGGAGGGCTCGGCGCCATTGGTCATGCGGGCGACACAGTCCAACATTGCTGGGGGCGTAGGCTCGTGCGGAGCAAATGCCGGCGGGGGCTACACCTGCATCGGCGGCGGCGCTGGTGTCGTGCCGGTTTTCCCCCTTTCGTTTAATTCGATTCCCAATAAAGCGATTTGGCCTTACATGCAGCAATGGAACCTGAGCATTCAGAAAGAGCTACCTTCCCACATCATTCTGTCCGCGGCCTACGTGGGCAGCAAAGGTACTCATTTGACGATCGTTAACAACCTCAACCAGATTCCCGCGACACTGGCCTCGGCGAATCCTTACACCCCGGGGGAACCCATCGTAACCGGGGGAGGTCCGTTCGATCCAACGTCTGCAGACCCCAACGGCACCGGTCTGCCCGTAAACACAGTGTGCCCCAATCCGGCTAATCTCACGGGCGGCAGCGTGAACGGGCAGCCAGTCTCCGGACAGGTGGCACTTAATCTCGCGGTCGCTTGCGGAAGCCTTTCAAGCGTCGATGCCGTGCGCACCAGGTTCCCGGGGAACAGCAACATCACGTCGCTACGCGACGAAGCAAACTCCATCTATCACGCGCTGCAAGTGTCAGCTACGCGGTCCTACGGCGACTTGACGATGAGCATCGCTTATTCGTATAGCCATGCCATTGACGATTCTTCGGATCGTTCTGACAACACTATCTTGGACGCTTTCGACGTCGCCAACAATCGGGGCAGCTCCAACTTTGATCAGCGCCACAATCTGTCAATCAGCTATGTCTACGGACTGCCGTTTTTCCGCGGCAGCGGCCTGTCTCACAACGTCCTCGGAGGCTGGCAGATTTCAGGTATCACCGTGGCTCAAAGCGGGCAACCCTTTTCGGTGACCAACGGTTTGGGAAGCTTCGGGGATAACGCCGGCGTGGGCAATGGCGTTGCCACTGCCGCTTCGCACCCCGACTTGTTGAGCGACCCCAAGACTGGGTTCACCCCTAACCAAGATCCAAAGACGCGCGGACCGCTCTTTTACAATCCAAACGCCTTCAAGGCCCCGACAGGACTCACTTTCGGCAATGTCGGCCGCAACACACTTACATTGCCCGGACGTCTGAACTTCGACTTCGGCCTCTTTAAGCGTTTCGCCATCAACGAGCGGGCTGGGTTTGAGTTCCGCGCGGAAACGTTCAACCTCTTCAACCACACTCAGTACGGCGGCAATGGGTCGGGGGCGAGTACCGGCATCAACGCAGCGTTTCTGCCTGGCAGCAGCTTCATGCATTTGAACGCCGCCCACGACCCGCGCCGCATGCAGCTTGGCCTGCGTTTCTATTTTTAACTGACCACCACCCCGAAAAGGCGGTGCTCTTCGGAGCGCCGTTTTTTTGTGATTCGCACACGAATGCCGGGATTGAATTGGCTGGTGTTGCTCGCTCAGGATTGGCAACTTTTTGACTGCCAACTTTCCGCCAAAGGAGTAGAATGCGCGCCATGAATCGACGAACTTTTATTGCAACATCTATAGCCGCCGCTGTGGCTGGTACGCGTCCGGCTTGGTCAGCTGAAACTTTCCATATTGACCGCGCCGGATTGCAGCTCTATACCGTGCGCGACCTCATGAAGAAAGATTTCGAGGGCACCATCGCCAAGGTTGCGCAAATCGGCTACAAAGAAGTGGAATTCGCCGGCTACTACGACAGGTCGCCGCAAGCCGTCCGGGCCATTTTGGAAAAAGACGGCTTGACGTCGCCATCAACGCACGTCGGCTACGACATTGTCGAGCAGAAGTGGAGCGAAGCGCTGGATGCAGCTCACACCATCGGCCACACATTCGTCGTTTGCCCCTGGATCGACGCAAAGCAACGCAAAACGCCGGATGGCTGGAAGCGCGCAGCCGAATTGTTCAATCACGCTGGGGAAGCGGCGCAAAAGGCCGGCATCCAGTTCGCCTACCACAATCACGCGTTCGAGTTCGAGCCTTCCGAAGCGCTGGGCGGCAAGCTCCCTTATGACTTTCTGCTCGCCGAGACCGATCCCAATTTGGTCAAGATGGAAATGGATCTCTGCTGGATTACTGTCGGCGGGCAGGATCCTGTGAAGTATTTTGACCGCTACCCCGGCCGCTTCCCGCTCGTACACGTGAAGGACTGGACCACCAAGGGACCGGGCGGCAACGATTACGGCGGCGCTACCGGCGCGTCCAAGAAGCCCGGGCACATGACCGACGTCGGCCAGGGCGAAATCGACTTCAAGCGCATCTTCGCGCAATCTGGCAAAGCGGGCATCCAGCACTATTTCGTTGAAAATGACGAGCCAAAATCAGCGTTTGAAGACATCAAGATTAGCTACGACTATCTGGCGAAGCTGAAGTTTTAACAAGCTGCCAAAAGAGAATTTGGGCAGCAGCGACACGCTTTCCCAGTTTTTCAGCGTCGACGCAGAAGCTTGGCGTCGATTTAGCGCGTCTTAGTTTGCTGGGTTATTCCTTTTCCCCTGCAGCATTTTGAGGCGATTCTGCGCCTCCCTCAGGCCAGGACTTAGCCGGAGGGCGTCTTCATACGCCTGCGCCGCACAGACCGGATCTCTCTTTAGCTCGCAGGCCGACCCAAGCCAAAAGTAAACGGTCGCTGACGGCGCAATCTGCGCCGCGTGGCGGAAATCCTCGATGGCAGCATCCCCTTCCCCCCGCTGATACTCGATCGAGCCGCGCCCGAGAAAGCTATTTTGCTCGTTCGGATTGATCCGGATGGCTGCATCGAACTCCCTAAGCGCCTCTTCCAACTGATTCTTTTGAGAGAAAAGCACGCCCAGGTTGTTATGGGACTGCGAGCTCTCCACAGGATCGGAGCTGTTCTCGATGACAAATTGATATTCACGCTGCGCGTCATCCAGTCGATTCTGCCGCTGGAAGACCATGCCTAGCGTGTAATGGGGAGGAAGGAATAGCGGCGTCAGACGAATGGCCGTCACAAGATGGATCGCCGCCTGATTCTGCAGACCCATATCTGCAAGAGCCGCGCCTAAGTTGCCCTCTGCAATGGCATTGTCCGGCGTAACCCGCAAAGCATGCGTAAAGAGCGTATAGCCGCTGCGCCAGTAGCCAATCTGAATGTAGGTAACAATCGCAAAACAAGAAAGCGTGGCGGCAGCGATTCCAAGTTTAATTGTGGGCAGCGGACGAGGGAATAACTCACCAGCAATCCACACCGCAATCACAAACAGTCCCCAGAATGGCAGATAGGCGTAACGATCCGCCATCGCTTGGCGCCCGACTTGGACGATGCCGATTACGGGAATCATTGCTCCGAGATACCAGAGCCAGCCCACGACCAGGTAGTGGCGCTGCCGATGCCGCCAAACCATCGCGCTTATGAGCAACAACACAGCAGCAGCTCCTACCACCTTCCACAACGCGAGCGAACCCTCCGGGTGGGGATAGAACGCGGCGAGGCCGGAAGGCCAGATACCGTTTTCCAGGTACTTCACATACGAATAGATAGCATTCCTGAAACGCTGGCCCAACGGCAGAGCAGTCAGCAATTCCACCGCACCGCCGCGTCGCTGCGCGTACACGGTAATCACCGCGCTGGCCGCGGACATGACAAGTAACGGGATTTTCTCCATGACGAGCGCGAGCAAATCTTTGCGGAAGGCGGAATTGTTACCTGACGATGGCCATACAAGACGGTTCAGCGGCCAATAGTCGAGCAATAGCAACAAAAACGGAAAAGTAATCACCATCGGTTTGGCCATGAGCCCAAAGGCAAAGCACAACGCTACAACGAGGTAGCGTCCGATTGTACGTTTCTGAACATAGAAGCCATACGCTGCCAGCGCGAGCAGCAAGAACAACGTGGAGAGAAGCGATTTGCGCTCCGCAATCCACGCAACCGACTCTACGTTGAGCGGGTGCACCGCGAATAACGCCGCTGTCAAGACGCTCTTCGCTCGACAGCCGGTCGATTGCCAAAGTAACAGAAAGAGCAGAACAACATTGAGCGTGTGCAGGATATTGTTATGCAGGTGGTGGCCGGCGGGATGCAAACCGAACAGCTGAACGTCCACCATGTGCGACATCCACGTCAAGGGATGCCAGTTCGCCTCGGACGTCGATGCAAATGCCCATTTTACGTTAGGCCAAGTCAGTCCTTTTTGTACTACAAGGTTCTTGGTCACATAGCGTGGGTCATCGTAATTGACAAAGCCATTCTGCAGCGACCGTCCATACAGGCCACACGTTACAACACAGAGCAGCAGCACGCAGGCTAGCGTGGCATGACGTTGGGTGAACGCGCGTAAACCTCCGCGGGCAATGGGAGGAGTGCACGCAGCCTGCTCTGCCTCACGGCTCACCTCAATAAAGCTCACTTCTCCACCAACTGATAGTCGTCGGGAACCAGGTGGCCATCCTCTCCATCGAAAATGCGAAATTTAGCCAGCCGCATTTTCTGCAGCCGGCCAACAATCAACGCAGTTGGCTTTATGAAAGTCTGCCTCTCAATGATGTTGTGTTTGCAACCAGCGCGCAACATCCAGTGAGTAACTAATGGAACAAATCAGAGCGGGGCCCGACCTACGTTGTCGGCACCGGCGGGCAGCCGGGAAATTCGCGCAACGATATGTTGCCTATGTACTGCAAGTCGGCGATGCCAATTTTGCTGGTGTAAAAGCCGTCGCAGGTCATCTTGCGCAGAAACGCGAAGAAAGCGACGCCCGGGCTGAGCGACGCGTCTTTTTTCGCATTCTTGCGATACGCAATCAGGTCCAGCACCTCGTTGCGCTGCTCCGGAGCGCATTCCATAAACGATTTCGCGTAACGGTCTGCGCAAAAGCTATCCAGCCATCCCAATCCGCCGCTCAACCGCACCTGGTACTTTTCATTTTCGCTGGTCAGCAAATCGATAAATTCCGGCGCGCCGGCATCCACTGCTCCGCCGGAATGATCATCCTTGGGAATAATGGCGTCGCACAGCCAATTCAGCGTCTCGTATTGATGCGCGGAAAAATATTTGGGAGTGTACTTCCCAGCCGGCGACGCGGCTCTTTCCTTGCGCACTGCCTGGTGCACGAATTCCGCGGCTTTGGCGGGAATCACTTGTAGCACCGAGCCGCCCACCGCGCCCATTGCCAGCGTCTTCAAGATGTCGCGTCGCGTTACACCGTGCGCACTCATAGCTCCCCACAATTTCTGCGGTTGAGATCCTTTGCTGCGTCCGCCTGCGCGGGCAGGCTCGGGATGACAACGTCTTCACATCTGCCAAACATCACAGATTTCCTTTTTGCGCTTCGCCAAGCAGGTACTCTGAAGCGCGCCACGACAGCGCCATGATCGTCAGCGTCGGATTCTTGTCCGGGTTGGTCACCAACGGAGCTCCATCCGTCACGAAAAGATTCTTCACGTCGTGCGCCTGGCAATAGCCGTTCAACACGGAAGTCTTCGGGTCTGCGCCCATGCGCGCGGTTCCCACTTCGTGAATGATTTTTCCGCCCGCTTCAATGCCGAACGGATATGGACCATCGATCCTCGTCTTCGTGCGGTATTCCCCGCCCGCCGCTTCGACAATCGCGCGGAACGTTTGCTGCATGTCCTGCGCCTGCCGCAACTCGTAATCCGTCCACTTGAAATGGAAGCGCAGCACCGGGATGCCCCATTGATCGACGACGTCGGGATCGATTTCGCAATACGTGTCCGGGTTAGGAATCATTTCGCCGCGCCCGGAAAATCCGATGGTCGTACCGTAAACTTTGCGCGCCCGCTGTTTCAGCGCTGCTCCGTACCCTTCTTCGCGGTGGCACAGCCCATCGAACATCCCGACGCCGGGCAAATTGCGCCCGCCCCAAATTTCGATGTGATAGCCGCGCGGAAAATCGTTTTTGCGGTCGAATTTCCACCATGGAATGTACACGTGCATTCCGCCGACCCCGTCGTGATTGTGCGGCGGCATCTTGTCGAGGTATGGAAATTCGCCCCAACCATCGCTGCCGACCGAGTCGGTTAGATATTTGCCAACCGTTCCCGAAGAGTTCGCGAGCCCGTCAGGAAATGAAGCAGGCTTCGAATTGAGCAGCAATCGCGCCGACTCGCACGCGCTCGCCGCCAGGACAACCGCGCGCGCGCTGACCCGTTTTTCCGCGCGCGTGGCTTTGTCGATGTAGGAGACGCCCTCGGCTTTTCCGTCCTTGCCCACCAGGACCTCGCGCGCCATCGCACCGGTAATCAGGGTGAGCTTGCCTGTAGCCATCGCCGGCGGCAGCAGAACTTGGCTGGAGCTGAAATTGGAAGCGGTCACACACCCACGGCTGCACTGTCCGCAGTAATGACACGGCAAGCGACCATTCACCGATCGCGTGAGAATTGCGAGACGCGACGGGATGCAGATGATATTCAGCTTGTCGCAGGCCTTCTTGACGATCAGTTCGTGGCAGCGAGGCTTCGGCGGCGGCAGGAAAACGCCATCCGGCGCGCTGGACACATTCTCTTTCGTGCCGAACACACCGATGTACGACTCCACTTTGTCGTAATACGGCGCAAGATCTTCGTAACTGATGGGCCAGTCCGCTCCAAGCGAGTCTCGCGTGTACGAGCGAAAATCCACCGGAGCAAAGCGTAGCGCGATGCGCCCCCAATGATTCGTGCGCCCGCCCACGATGCGCGAGCGGAACCACTGAAAATCCGCGCCGGGCGCCGAAGTGTACGGCTCGCCGGCGATGTCCCACGACCCGTTGGGCGCCAGAAACTCGCTGAAATTTTTGAGAGCGGTCCCGCCCACGCCCGCGCCGCGATGCGGAAGGTCGTACGGCCACATGAACATCTTGAAATCTTTTTCGGGATAGACCTGCGGACCGGCCTCCAGCAGCGCCACGCTCAGGCCGCCTTCGGTGAGAATCTTCGCCGCCATGCCGCCGCCCGCGCCGGAGCCAATCACGCACACATCATAAGTTTTCGGCGACCGCGTGACTTGAGCCATCTATTTCTCCCCGTGAACTCCGCGCTCTCTTGTTAGATCTTTTTCTCCGTTATGCGCTGAGCAGTTCGCTGCGCACATTCTTCAACACCCACGCCGCGCGCTCCACGCCCACCGGCCCCGACAAAATCGGGTCTTCATTCTCAATGCTCAAAATCCCTTCGTAGCCGATGTCCATATATGCCTTCACAACGGACTTCCACAGGCTCGCGCTATGGCCATATCCGACGGCGCGAAACGTTTCCGAAGCCTGCGGCAAATCGGCAGTATCAAACGCAAAATTCAGAACGCCGTATTTCCCGACGTTTTCTGGAAACAGGACAGTGTCCTTCATGTGCGCGTGGAAAATCGCTTTTTGCTTCCCGAGGAAATGAATCACTTCCACGGGATCGCATCCTTGCCAGAACAGATGGCTCAGGTCGCAGTTCGCGCCGATTTCCTCGCCCGCCGCGTCGCGCAGTTTCATCAGCGTGCGCGGATTGTAGACCACAAAATTCGGATGCATTTCCAACGCCAGGCGATGCACGCCATGCTCGCGAGCGAACTTCGCCGCTTCCTTCCAATACGGAATTACTTTTTCCTTCCACTGCCAGTCCTGCATCTCCGCGTATTCCGGGGGCCAGCGATACGTGATCCAGTTCGGCTGCGTATCGGTCGGCGTGCCTCCCGGACAACCAGAAAATCCCACGATCACCTTGACGTCCAGACGCTCGGCAAGCAGAACCGTCTTGCGGAAGCTTTCGCGGTCACGCGCCGCGTGCTTTTCATCAGGATGTATAGGGTTTCCATGACAGCTTAGCGTCGCCACGCGAATGCCGCGATCTTCAAACTTCTTTCTCCACGCCTTTGCTTTCCCGGTATCGGCCAGCAGTTCGTCGATTGGGCAATGTCCGGTGCCAGGATATCCGCCGGTCCCGATTTCCATGGCCTCCAAACCGAGCGCGCTAACACGATCCAGCATTTCGTCGAGCGACAACTTCTCGTAAACAGGATCGAAGACGCCGATGGGAATCTTTCGCAGCGCACCGCTTGAGGTTTGCGCGGGGGAGTTCGGCACGGCGCCTCGCTCTGAAAAATTCGCCCCGTTCGCGATGCTTGGCATCGACGCCGCTAGCAGGCCAGTTCCGGTCGCCGTCAGAAACTTCCTGCGGTCAATGCTCGACGATTTGCGCCGACTTTTCATGCGCTCTCCCCAGCTGTGCCGTCGACTGCGTTCGCCCCACTGAAGCCGGGCGGCATTATACGACGCTTTTTGCAGAGACGAGCTATGTGATTCGCTGAAGTTTGCGCGCAGTAACAGGAGGAATCGAGGTAGGCACGGTGAGCACGCGCTCCGGGGGACGCTTTTTCTGCCGAATCGCTTGCACAAACATTTCGATGGCTTGTCCGGTGTTAGGAGGAACAAAAATGGCCGCGGCAAGCAATCCGCTGCGCATCTGATGGCGTCGTTGTTTGCGTAAATAATTTCCGCGCTCACGCCCAGCTTGCTAGCGGCTTGTTCCGCTGACTGCGCCTGCTCGATTTGGTAATCGTTGTCGTTGGTGGTTAAAGAAATGAGAATTCGTATCTTCGCCATCGCTCCGGCTTATGCTCCTTGAGCCTTACCATACACCGGCTCGCTGCGTGATGGAGCGAAATCGTTTTTCCGCCGCGATCCTGACACTACTCAGGAGGGTAATATTCAACGCGGAGCGTGGGCTGGCGGCGTGGCACCGGGACTCGCTAGCAGCTCGAAAATTTGGTAGCCCGGACGGGAGTCGAACCCGTAATCTTCACCTTGAGAGGGTGACGAGTTAACCGATTACTCTACCGGGCCACTTGCAACAGTTTAGCGTGCGGCGGATGCTTCCGCAATTGAGACTACCTTTGGCTCTTCGTACTGACCGACCTTAACCAGCGCTTCTTTCACACCCTCGATGGTCTTGATGCTAGATCGCTCGAAGATGTCCTCTGTCTTGTGTCCGGTGGTTTTCATTGCGCGTGTTTTCAGTAGCCTACCTCGAAATAACTTCGCCCTCTCAAGGCAGAAACATGGGTTCGAGTCCCGTTAGCGCTACCGAGCAGACCCCGGCACCACCATCGGAAGAAGTCAACGCGTCTACATCAATGACATAGGCGAACTGCTGCGCGGTAAGAACAAGCAGTCGATTTCCTGCTGTGGAAAAACGCGTGTACACTGGCGCGTCGGGAAAAAGATACTCGTCAATGTTCCTGCCGCTCTTCAGGTTGTATAACCTCAAATGATTTCCGTCTGCTGCCGCCAGAAGACCCGTAGTTGCGGAGGCGGAGACATAGTGGCCAAATAGCCGGGCTTGGATTTCACCGGTAGAGAGCGAGTATTCCGTGACCCGCGCCCTATCTCTCACGCAGATTAGGAAATCACCGACCGAGAACACGGAGTCGAAGCTCTCTGGCCCCCAACCCACACGGACGAGCGCTGTGCCAACGCTCTTGCCGGACACGGCCTCGAGCACCTCGAAAACGGCGTCGTTTATCGTTAGCTTCACGGCGTCCAGCTGTCTCTTCAGGGCTGGATAGCGTTTCGCGAGGGCTTGGCCGCCGCTCATCGTCGCTCGCCATCCGAGCGCCACACGCTCTCCTTGAGGGTCAGCATACGGCACGGGCGGATCATTCTCCCACTGCCTCGACCAGAGCTCTCGTCCGCTCTTCAGATCGAGGGCACGCAATTTGCTTTTTCTTTGGTGGCCGGGATAGTCGACGTGGCCGTCTGGGAAAACATAGGGAGCGGATTGCTCGAGAACGAAAAGCACCGGACCACCTAAGCGTGTGTCCAGTAGTGTGAATCGGGAATCGGACTTGAACGTGGAAGACCAAGTGTCCGCGGAGGTTTCACCGTTTGGGTCCACTTTTTTCACGAGCCCAGGCGAGCCATCTTCGCGCCACTCCATAGAGTACAACTCATCATCCTTCGCAAACCAAGCCCCGCTTAATCGCGTGAAGTGCATGACTTGATTTCCAGTCGCAGTGCGAAAGAGACCCGCGTCGCGCCGGATACCCAAAACAATGGCATCGAGATTCGGTGAAACGTTGGCAGTGCGTAGGTTGGCAAGCAAAGGCGGGGGA
>WNEZ01014813.1_pt1 | contig 12524 bp, 11 predicted proteins | sample 5400521 | NCBI WGS metagenome assembly WNEZ01 (sample SAMN13153339, study PRJNA577476) | soil metagenome | isolation source: 120 cm saprolite under Douglas fir tree site 2 hole 1 replicate 1 | place: USA:California | collected 2015-04-18 | reverse complement strand
GCGCCGGCTGGATACCTCTGGATCTTCCCGAAAGGGAAAGGTACAGCAAACGTGGGAATCGGCTTGAAGGGGTCCGGGGCGAAACTGCTACTGGACAAGTTCCTTCAAGATCATCCAAAGGTGTTCGGCAATGCAAAGATCGAGCGGTCGCAGGCCGCTCCCGTCCCGGTCGGGGGCGAAATCGAAGAGTACGTCACGGCGAATATGATGCTCTGCGGGGACGCGGCGGGGCAAGTTATTCCTTTGACAGGAGCAGGAATTCACACTAGCCTGGTAGCTGGCAAGATAGCAGGTGAAGTTGCCGGAAAGGCGGCGCGAGAGGGAGATGTCGGGTCAAAGCGACTCTCCGAATACAAGGAAAGATTCGATGCGTTGTGGGGAGAGAAAATCTCGACCAGTCTAAGAGCACTCGAGTCGTTCGAACGTTTCTCGGATGACGAACTCAACATAATAACAGACTTCTTGGAAGGTCAGGATCTGGTCGACATGGCCCACGGATTCAGCCCGTCGAAAGCCGTGGGTCTAATGCTTCGCCACCCTATTCTCGCGATGAAAGTCGCGCATCAACTCATGAGCAGCTAGGCAAGTTCAACCATGACTGGTCCAGTAGAGTCTGCGCTAATCGACGGGATACGGGAGAGAGGGTGCATACATCTTGCACTCATTGATCCCGAGAAGTTCTCTAACAACCTACCCGAGATTGTAACTGATCTGGAGGATCACGGTACGTCCGCAATAATGATCGGGGGATCTACCCTGAAGTCTTCAGCGCTCCTCGATAAGACGGTAAAGACGATTCGCGATTCATGTTCCCTGCCCACGATACTGTTTCCCAATGGACCCGTGGGAATCAGCAGGTTCGCCCACGCGATATTTTTTATGTCCCTCCTAAACTCGTCAAGCACCCGGTACTTGATTGAATCCCAGGTGATCGGCGCTTCCGTCGTTAGACGGTTCAACCTGGAGCCCATTCCGCTAGGCTACATGATCGTTGGCCAATCGGAGACGGCCGTTAGGACGGTTGGAAGGGCGAAACCCGTTCCCTTCTCGAAGATCGATCTGGCGACCGACTATGCTCTCGCAGCTCAGTACCTAGGAATGAGGTTCGTGTATCTGGAGGCTGGAAGCGGAGCAGAGCGCATGGTCGACCCTAAGATGGTGAGCAAGGTTAGTGAGAGAATCAATGTTCCGCTTATAGTTGGGGGAGGGATCAGAACCCCAAGCCAGGCAGAACGACTAGCCAGGGCAGGCGCCTCTGCGATCGTTACGGGAACAGTATTAGAACAAGAGGGTCCCAGGCGGGTCAAGCAGATACTAGCAGCCCTGAAACGTGCTTGACAAATGCCGCCTGATCGCAGAAGCGGCGTGTCAGGGACAGTCGGCGCCTTCAACTTCATCAGACGAGTAGGTTTCCCTTCTATCCCCAGAGTTCTCGCGATCTTTTCGGCGATTGCCCTTCTCTCGGGATCAATCTCACTACTACCGTCAAACGAAAATCTGGCTCAGACGCTGGTGTTCGTAGGGGCGGTACTGGTATGGCCATCCGTTCTCGGCGAATTTCTCAACTCAACTCTAATTCTTCACAAAGAGAAGGTCTTGGATTTCAGGCGGCTGATGGGACTCGAGATTATTGCATTACTCCCAATTGGTGTGCTTCTTACCATATTTTCCTGGGTCGGTCTCCTCATCGGGCAGAAGACTCTATGGGAGTATGGGTTTCTAGTCGGCTTGACAGTCTCGCTTCCGATCCGATTCCTATCGACCGACGCGATCTCTTCTCTAAATGCTTGGAGAAAGGCGTTCGCCGCTCTGACAACACCGATTCTGATCACGGCGTCATTTCTTGCCCTTAGCTACTTTGTTTCGCCAGGTTTCTCTCTTCAAACGTTGCTTCCAAAGGTCTTGATTCTGCTCGTCACATGCTCGATCGTCTCAGCCATAGGCGTCTCGTTCATTATCCATAGAGTAGAACAGTCTGGCAGTTTAGAAATCGGTCACTCTCCCATGGGGCTATTCAGATCGTTTCTTGATCATTGGTTGCGGAAGAACCCGACCGCTCTCGAAGAGAGACTCTTGTCCCTTTCAACCGAAGGATCGATTGAGACGAAGATTCTCAGCTTCTCTGGACAAGACGCACGGCCGAAGGCGTCGTTGGTCGTGTCCAACTTTCACCCTGGGCCCTATCGAGACATGGGGAGCGGGGGTCTACCCTCCGAGCTGAAACAGTCTCTGGAAGAATCAAAGCACGGCGTGGTCCAGGTGCCCCACGGCATCTCAAACCACAAACTGAACATCGTCTCCCACCGGGACATCGATAAACTCCTCTCAGCCGCCAGGGAAAACTATCCCTCAGATCATCCGATCCGCCAAGCCTCTTCGATGATTCGAGAGAAAGAGGGAGAGGCAATCGTTTCAGGCCAAGCATTCGGGAATACCGTGCTTCTGACGATTACCCTAGCACCGATAGAGATGGAGGACCTGCCGACCGAACTGTCAACGGAAATCGAGAAGGGGGCTGCGAGGCTCGGCTTCGACGTACTAATCGTCGACGCCCATAACAGCATCGTGGGTCAAACTTCTATAACACCCCTACAGGCTGAGCGAATCCTCGCGGCCGCTATCAGAGTGCTTGGCAAGTTGAGAACTCTGTCACAAGGACCTTTCAGTGTCGGATCAGCATACGACGCCCTAGACACTTACACGCTCACGGACGGGATAGGTCCGGGAGGCTTGTCTGTCATGGTCGTGAAGACCCGGAGCGACACCGTATCATACATCACGATCGATGGAAACAATATGCAGCAGGGTCTACGAGACCAGATCCTTCAATCTATCAGAGAAACGGGGGTCGGCGACGCTGAGGTCATGACGACCGACACTCATCTTGTTACTGGTCTTGTGAGGTCGCCTCTAGGATACTATCCGGTGGGAGCGGCGCTGCCCAGCGCTACTTTTCTGAGACAGATTACTCAGACAGTCCAGAAGGCGATTACTAATCTTGAAGAATCGTCGGCTGGGTCTTCCAAGTTCTCTCTGCAACTCCGTGTATTGGGATCGGAGACTTTCCAATCGATAACGGGCTTCATCGGCCGTATCGCGCGGCAGATTGGAAAATCATTCTACAGGCTGGAAATCGCGACATTCTTGATCGCTCTCGTCATCGTGTTCGTGGTGTGATCGAAGACTGGAATCTGATCAGTCGATCCACTACATGCAGCTTCCCCGAGAGGTAATCGTCGGAGTTAACATTCTGGACAAGGTAGGAGAGATCTGCACCAAGCAAGGGTTTCACGGCACGGCCTTAGTCGTCTCGGGACCCGTGACGTATCCTCTCGCAGGGGTTAGAGTCGCCAAATCCGCCGCGAAAGCCGGACTTCGCGTCGACCACATCATAGTCAAGGAATCGACGGAGGCCGTACTGAACCAGATCATAGAGGGGATCAAGAAGACGAGGCCATCCATCGTGCTAGCGGTTGGTGGCGGGAAGGATATCGATCTGGGCAAACTTGCCTCCGCGAAAGCTTCAGTTCCTTTCATGAGTATTCCAACGGCTGCGAGCCACGATGGGATCGCGAGTCCGTATGCTTCTATCAAGGGTGGTCCCAAGCCTTACTCGATTCGAGCCCAGGCGCCGATTGCTATCATAGGCGATATTGGTGTGATAGGTGATTCGCCCTATGATCTCTTGGCTGCTGGGTGCGGGGACATTGTTGCAAAGTTCAGCGCGGTGAAGGACTGGCAGCTTGCTCACAAACTGAAGAACGAGTACTATGGTGATTATGCCGCGGAGCTGGCCTTGATGAGCGCGGAGCTGGTAACGCGGAATGTGAAGGAGATCGTTCAGCGTAGCAAGGAGGGTGTTCGCACACTCGTCGAAGCGCTGGTCAGTTGTGGGGTCGCGATGAGCATTGCTGGTAGCTCTCGGCCATGTAGCGGTGCGGAGCATCTCTTCAGCCACGCACTGGACATAGTGGCTGGCGAGACGAGTCTGCATGGGAGTAGGACTGGTGTGGGGGCGATAATGTGTACGTATCTTCACGGGTCCAATTGGGAATCGATCAGGGAGTTTCTCCAGGAAATTGGTGCGCCGTCGACGGCCAAGGAGTTGAAGGTTTCACCGGAACAGGTAGTCAAGGCTCTAACGATGGCTCATAGTCTTAGGCCGGAGCGGTACACGATCCTCGGCGAGACGGGGGTTACCGAAGGGGCGGCTGAGAAGGTTGCTCGTGCGACGGGAGTAATAGGATAATCCGCGTTGAAGTGCACCGCGCGCGCTTACGCGATCCAGGGCCTGGTCAAGTATCATGGCATGAAGGACCCGAAACTGCGGATACCGTATCATGACAGTATTTCCGTCTGCATGAAATCGCTTCCCACAATAACAAGCGTGGAAGCCAAGCCAGGTCTCTCCGCTGACAAGATAAGAATTGACGGGCTCGTTCCAACGAAAAAGGAGACCGCTAGGGTTTACGCAGTCGTCGACGCGCTGAGAACACGTTCGGCCGACAAGACAAGACTTCGAATAGAGTCGAGAAATCCAAACGTCGACGGCAAGGGTCTAGGATTCTCTGCCTCAGGGTTCGCAGCATTGGGCCTGGCAACATCGAGAGCTCTAGGTCTCAACCTTGAAACCGATGAGTTATCTGAGATAGTACGACTCGGAGCAGGATCGGCCGCTAGGAGTCTCGTGGGCGGATTCTCGATATGGTACGCGAACCGTAAGGGACGCTCGTATGCAGAACAGCTTGCCTCTGCCAGTTCTATCAGGCTCCGAACGCTGATTGTTCCTATTCCATCTACGATAAAGACGGACAAGGCTCACGCGGACGTTCTGACGTCTCCGTTCTTCAAGGCAAGGCTGGCGTACATGAAAGGAGTCCTTCAGAGGATGAGGCGTGCGATAGTAAGAAAGGATGTCCCAGAGATCTGCAGACTTGCCGAGGTGGACACACTGAACTTGCACGCGATCACAATGACGGGTAAGCTGGGAACAATCCTCGTTAGTCCATTGTCGATAAGGATCATGGACGAGGTCCGCAGGCTCCGAGAGGAGGAAGTGCTCCCAGTCTGGTATTCTCTCGACACCGGACCCTCAGTATTCATCAACACGACACCCAAGGCAGCTTCGAAGGTCGAGAGGAGAATCAGAGGCCTAGCTGACAATGTAATATCGTCTGATCCGGGTGGCCCTGCAGAAATCGTTTCTCGCCACCTCTTCTAGAAGAAAAGAGTGGCCGATTCTCGCCTTGCTTTTGAATGGAGGCCCTTGGCAATAAGCCGATCAGAAGAAATCAGAGTTTCCCAATTACGTAATGCTTCTGACGTCCATTCTGCATTTCCAAATGGCTTCTCGTTCTTTCAACCCTATCTTGAATACTGGATCAAAGAAACTCTCGAAATTGGCGGTGAGGCATACGTGTCCGAAACCGCAGCTGGAAATGGTTCGGGCCTCTTCCTGTACGACGACTATGAAAAAGCTGGATCAATTTTCACACGATCAAGAGAAGTACTTCTACAAACTAAAACCGTTCAAATCGATCTATGCTGAACTTCAAACTGAATATCCGAAAGAAATCTATGACATTTTCACGAAAGATCTTGAAAATTCGTTAGATCACACGTTCAGTCATGCGATCTCGGTCGCTCACATAGAGCAGGTCGAAGAGCTACGACAATTCATGTTGTCAACACATCCTGGGACCAACCCGAGATGGATCGATGTTGCCTTGAGGAATGGAGACAAATGCGTAACTGTTCGACTCGGAGATGAGATTGCCGGAGTAGGATGGTTGTCGCTTGTAAACGGGATTGGAAGATTACACTCCTTGTTCGTGAAACCTAGGTTCAGAAAAATCGGCGTGGGTCTAGATATTCTGTTCGCACGACTCCTGTGGCTGAAATCAAAACATGCTCGAATAGCGTTAAGCGAAATATCTGTAAACAATCTTCAATCGTCAGGAATCTCAGTGAGAGGAGGAATGAAAGTGTCCGGACAAGTCTACCAATACTTCAGAACTGAAACAGGCAAGCCACGCGACTAGACGGTAGTGTTCTCGAACAAGAGGCTCGATAAGAAGCATGCGTCAGGTCGTCGCGCCCCCGCATATTGGACAGACCAATGCAGTAGTGTCGACTAGTGCTCCACAGTACTTGCACTTGACCTTCGCCACTTCCTTGATCACGATCTGTTGTGCTGGCGGTTGTTTTGGTTCTAGATTGATGGTCTGCGGTGCCGGTGGGGCGTATGGTGTAGGCGTGCGAGAATAGTCATAGGCATGTTGCGGTAGGCCTCTCCTTCTCCTAGCAACTACAGCAACTATGACTATGATGATGATTATGAGGAGTATCGCTGCGAATGCGATAAGGGGATACAATAGCGACGATAGACCGGGACCCGGTGGTGCCGCAGCGGTGGCCAATGTGTAACTGTGCGCTGTCACATACAGGTTTTCAGTATATGTGAAACCGTTCCCGGAAGAGTCACTATCCTGTTCTACCCACGTGTATCCGATAATATATCCGGTAGATGGATCAGAATATGTGCTCCACGTATAGCTCGCAGTAAATTTTCCATAGGCATCATTTCGGTAATAACTTGATTTTCCCTGAGCATAGATTGATTGTACATACCCGTTTTGCGAGGGCAGTTGGTAGCTGTAATTCTTGTCGAGGATACTCATCTGGGTATTCAACAAATAGAATGTTGCACTTAGGGGTTGACTGCTGTTCATGTAGTACCAGACATGAAGGGGATTCACATATCCAATCTGACTATCATTTCCCCTCACATAGTAGAAACTTTTGGATGACCAGGTGAAATTCCCAGCTGAGCTTCCAGTTTTTGTTGGGGAGCCCTGATTATCATTCCAAGTCCAAGCATAATTGTAATGAGATGCCACCGTCCCGTTTCCGTAAACAGTATTCATTTTCTCTGTGCCATCGGTAACGGTATGGTCTGTGTAACCAGTGTAGGTGCTGCCCTGACCATTGTTGACATCGGCAGTTTCATGATACGTGAAATAGTCTCCTTGTTTGGAAACGTAGTTTGCATGGACGGGGATTGCGATGACGAGTAGGGATAGTGAAGTTATGACAATTAGCAGTGCGAATAACTTGGGCTTCATCTTAGCCGCCGAAGCCTCCGCCCCCATATCCATGAACATGCGCCGGATGAACGCCCCCGATCCCGCTGAATGTGCTGTAGTATGATCCATGTACAAGGATGAGGGGTGCATACCATAAGAAGAATGGAGCGATTGGTGCATGTGTGAACTGTATTGGAGTATTCGCCATGTTAGCCGTGGGATCCAATTGTTTCACCAACTCATTCTTGACGCCGTGAATCATACGTACTGAGAGTGATAACAGTTCAGACCGCTCTAGGCCTGGTGCAATCGTTGCAAGTAGAGAATAGGCTCTTTCCGTCAAATCAAGAAGCTCGTTAGCTTCCAAGGTTGGGATCGACGTTAGTATAGCAGCGGCGACTAGGGGATATTCTAGATAGCTTCTCATTCCATCAACAATAATCGATAGCTTCGTCCGTACATCGTCTGGACCCAAGCCGGATAATGACAGATATGCACTTGCAAGTTCAGTGTCTTCTGATTGTCTAAAGCCCCACAGGGTGAACATGTTCCTATAGGATTGGAATCTAGCGGATAACTGGTCAGTGGGAACATTCAACACAGACAGTATCGCAGCCGACTCGAACGACTTTGTCATTTGCGAGAATTGGGTGAACCTGTCAGTTGGAAAACTCCCGTCGAACTTTCTCCCGTACATTATCGTGGCCGCAACACCTGCCGCCAATTGTTTCGGGACGTGGTCATGGTGTCTCAACTGATTATCCAATCCCTTCAAGGACTGCGACAGGTTCTGTAGATCAGAATTATCGCCAGTCGACACATTCATGGGTCTAAGCGACGTCATTATTTCCGCTGCCATAATCTTATTGTCACTGGTACTGTCGAAATGATGAAGAACATCAAGCGATAACAGGAACCGTTGAGCGATCTGATTGGGGTCTCCCCGAAGTTTCGCTAATCCAATGGCGACATTCCATAACTGTGTAAAATCGGCCTTTGGAACCTTCTGGAAAATACTCTTCTTGAGACCAGACTCATACGAACTTGCCTGGTCGGCTATCGACCGTAATTCAGTCGTCGTATCTTTCATCTCCGCGATAAAATTCGGGAATTCGTTGTCCATGACGCGATAATTTCGAATGTTCAGATCACTCAGTGCGATGACGCCAGGGCCTGTTAGTGATACATATTGACTATCGAATGGTACCATGCGATCAATTGTTGATTTTTGGAGGATCAGCTGCTTTATTCGAGAATCTGTCGCGGTGATTTCAGTTTCGTCTTTGAGTACTTCTTGCGAATCCTGCTGAACTTTCTGGCGTTCGGCCTCCTTTTCCTCGTCACTCTTGAAATGGAACATTATCGAATGCGTTTTCTTCGCGTCTTGATACAACGCATCGTGAGCGGCTCTATCTGCCATTATCTCATTCTGCAGATTCTGATTCATCTGTGATAGAGTCGCAACATCAGCCTGCGCCTGATCATAGTCGCTCTTCTGCATCACGGTGACGTATCCATTACTGGAAAGATAGTTCAGATCTGAGGGTGAAATCTGGGTTGAAATCGACTTACTTGCTATTTGACTGAAGAAAGTCCGGGCATCATTACACCGCATCGGTTATCACCAGTCAATAATCTGAAAGTTTTCAATAATACTCTCATCACCCAGAATGTTCCCCACGACCAGTTCTAGACTCTCTCCTTCACGTCTAATCCGAACGACTTCGTCGTCCACGAGTGCCTGTTTAAGAAGATACTCGAACTGTATTTTCCTGTCAGGGGTATTTCCGAACCGTTTCGACCGTTCACGCTCTATCTGTTCATAGGCGTACATGAACTCGTAAAGCGATCGGTATATCTGATCATGTATTTTTTCTTGGACACGGTTTTTTGGAACGGTGATCCATTCGAGGCCTTCGAGATCGACAAAATAGATCGTACCGTCCGGAGCCAGAACGGCATCCTTGTCCAGCCAGACATCGTAGAAATCGAATCCGCTGTAGGTGCCGTCTTGGTTCTCTGTTATTGTTCTAACGAACAGGGTGAGATATGCGATACCGCTCTTCACAAAGTTTTCTAGAAATCTTAGAGCTTTGTCATCTGTGTCGATTCCGAAAAGGTCAAAGATTGAACCGATGTTTCCACCGATAGTGCTCCCGGAATGGAAGTAGATTCTGATGTTTGATGGAACCAGTCTTGTTTCCTGGACGATTCTTCCTCGGAATTTCCGATACCAGTAGAGCTGCTTGATCCTATTCTCGAGATTCTCGGGAAAGACGAGTATTTTGACTAGAGGTGCGATTCTGAATCCGTGAATCGATGTTAGATCGGCCATCTCAGAGACTCTCAGTGAAACTGTTGCGTGTTGAAGGCCCTGCCCGCCGTACGGAGAGCCTCTCAAGCACAATTCTCCAGTAATGTATCTCGTGGCCTTCCAATCAGAATTCATAATCCTCTCGTTCAAAACGGAGTCTTTCAACAGGGCGGACATTTCAGATGGCCCGAATAGTTGATGTGAGAATGGATTGGTTGTTGATCCTATGCCTTTGACTGAGAGATAGAAGTCGGTACCATCCAATGTCAAAACTGGTGTATCGGAGACGGCTCCTCTATGCTCATCAACGAGAAGTTCCTTCATCCCAAGAGGCGAGCCGTCCGTGAAAGGAGCCATGTTTTCTGAAAGATAGATCTTTTCAAAATCAGGCATGTTGAATCCTTGGAAATGCTCGTTCGTCATTATCTCTGCGGCTCCATACATGTTCAGATTGATCGGCAAGCCTTTCAGCTTCAAAACTCCGCCTTTCATCGAAGTCGTTGAGATGATCTTGGGCCTTGATTCTAGAATCTTGCTGATCGTCAAGTTCCTGTTATTCGATTCTCGGGTTCCTGATGTATCTATGACGTTTTTGTAACGAGAACAGTGTCGTCCTAGAGCTGACTGGATAGAAAAGGGTTAACGACGAGCAATTCAACGTCTGAAGATTAGGCGGAAGTAGCCAGTTGAATTTTGGAGGTCTGGCTACTATCGGCTGGTCTTGGGCGTGAATGCGATTATAGGAATGACTCTCTTGGTCTTCTTCTGGTATTGGGCGAACTGCGGGTAGAGTGAGGCTTGTTTCGCGTAGAGTCTCTCGCGCTCGGCCCCCTTAATTTCTTCCGCGTGTACGTCGATGGTCTCGTGCCCGACCTCGATCTTCGCATCGGGGTGTGCCTTGAGGTTGTGGTACCAGTCTGGATGGGTGTCGGCTCCTCCCTTGGAGGCGAAGACCAGGTAGCGGTGGCCATCCTTGAGATACATTACCGGGTTGATCCGGATCTTGCGGGTGCGGGCGCCGGTGTGATTGATGAGTAGTAGAGGTGCGCCTTCGAATTGGCCTCCTACTTTTCCACGGTTCTTGCGGAACTCTTCAATAACGCCAGTGTTCCAATCGCTCATCGTTATCAGCGGCCGGTCTATCGAACGGAGGGTAGTTATTGACTGTTATTATTGAGAAACTAGTCACGTGGTACTGGCGAGATTAATCGACGAGTTCTCCCTTGCTTGCGTTTACTGTTGTGGCTGTAACTGCACTCGCATAGTCTGATGCTATCAGAACAGCCGCGTTAGCCACTTCCGGAAGTAGTGGGGCCCGCTTTAGTGCTGTGTTCTGGGCTTCCGAGTCGGCAATCGCCTGGAATGTAGTTCCTCTCAGCTTGGCAAGATGGGCGAAGACTGCTTGGAGAACCGGATTGTCCGGGGTGCCACCCGTTCTCAGGCAGACCACCCGGACTCCTCTGGGTCCGACCTCGAAGGCTAGTTGTCTGCAGAGAGCCTCGATAGCCGCTCCTTGGACTGAGAATCCTCCCATGTTCGGTCTCGGGAGTCGAGCGTTGGGTGCCGTGAGCCCGAGGATGACGCCGCTGCCTTGCTTCTCTATCATGCGGGCCGCGGCAGTCATGGTGATGAAATATGATCTGACTTTGTTGAAGGCAGCGTCCGCGAATCGATGGTCGGAAAGGTCGGTCAGCTTGGAGCCCATTGCGACGTTTGTTCCGATGAGGTTGAAGGAAACGTCGAGCTTTCCTGTTTTGGTGACGACCCTTCGCAGATGCGCCTCGACGGACTCTGGACTAAGCGCGTCGACTTTTGAGACGTCCGCAACCCCACCAGAGTTTGAGATTTCCTTCGCTATTAGATTCAGCGAATTTTCTGTTCGGCCGGCGAGAAAGACGGTGGCTCCCTCCCTGGCGAATGCCTTTGCGACAGCGGTTCCTACTCCCCCGGCGGCTCCATAGATTATTGCGACCTTCCCGTCCAACAACTTCAGACCTTGGACTTGATGAGAGACTGTCACTGACATATCGGGGCTGGTCCGTTCGTTGGTCAGTTAAGCGTTGCCGGATCGCATGTGAGGCGAATATGCCCCAAATGTGTCATCCGCATTGGCAGCTCAGCCCTAGCTCCGATTAATGCGTATATATTTGGAAATACAGATGGTTGTTGTGCTTTTGTGAAATCTCAAGAAAGGATCTACAGTCTAAACAGAGGCGTAGAATCCTTGACCAAGGAGGAGCACGGCCTATTCTTTGATGCGATGCAGAGGCTCGGATTGCCGAATGAGGTGAAGCTAGCTGCAGTTGCATTGTATCTAGATTTCAAGAGCAGGCCAATCGGCGAGTACAACGCTGATCACAAGAATCTCGAGATCTTCCTGATAGCGTCAGTTTCACTCGCTGCAAAAGCGATGGGAGATCTAAGAACTGACCATGAATTTGAGTCTAAAATGTTTGTGAGAAAGGAAAGGCTTGCCGATGCCGAGGAACGAATCATCAGGTCGCTCGGGGTCCAAGACAGCATCATACCTATTTCGGATCTGGTTTCGCAGCTTACGAAAAGGCACATAGAAAGCATGGCCGAGGGATTTGCCGAGCGCGAACTAGTAAGCAGCAGCGAAAAAACGGAATTGGTCCAGCGATCCTATGAGTATCTCGATGCAGCGGTTGTAAAGGGTCTGAACCCTAAGATGAGTTATCGTGGGAGAGCCGCGGGCGTGATGCTCAAGGCAGTCCAAGACTTGGGACTACAAATTTCGGAAACGGACATTGCGAGAGCAGCGGGCTTCGATAAGAGGTCGATGGAGATTAACAGGGACGTCATAGACGCCCTGCTAAAGGATTGAGAGAACTAGGAGTGAGAGAGAGATGGCGCGCAACGGCGCCTTGTGAGTCATTTGTTCCTAAGAGATGATCCTTTCTACATCAGTCCAATCTGCTTCATTAGTCCGACCTGGTCGTAGAAGAGCCGCTCTTCAGTAATCTCGCCTCTATTGTTCCAGGTGGCGACGGTGCAAAACTCCACATGGAAGCTCCTTCCCGTAGGCTGAATTATTTTACCGTCGGGTGTTTTCATCTGTCCTTTCATTGTTCCGTAGAAATCGGCTACAGAGCAGGTGTGGTTGT
>WNEZ01020445.1_pt1 | contig 12525 bp, 16 predicted proteins | sample 5400521 | NCBI WGS metagenome assembly WNEZ01 (sample SAMN13153339, study PRJNA577476) | soil metagenome | isolation source: 120 cm saprolite under Douglas fir tree site 2 hole 1 replicate 1 | place: USA:California | collected 2015-04-18 | reverse complement strand
AAGTAGCCCACAGGCCAACCAAAAGATCGCCCGAAGCTGAAAAACCTACCTTGGTCATGCTTACGAGCGCATGTCTGCGTTTGGCAGATAGTGTTGCAAAAGTCCCAAAAGCCGCAGCTGCTAAATTCTCGCCAAAGAACGAAACAAGCGACAATCGCCGCTCGATAGAGCCGCAAACCCGCTGCCAGACTCGCCTGTGAGTTTGGCGTGTGGCGACGTGGTCCCCCACATCGTTGTTCAATCGCCGCGCCCACGCCTCGGAGAATTTGAGACCCATGCCGCAAAAAGACTTTTGCAACACTATCGGCACTTTTGAGACATGCCGACCGGCCATGACGATGTCCGCTTCCGGGGGAAGACCGGAAGCCGTCGGCCGACGCCAGAAACGACGCGATTGACCTACTCCTACATTAGGCACTGGACAAAGCCACGTGATGCCAGAGAGCGTTGCCTATTCCTGATTATTCTGGCGCTTGGATGTCTTCCTTAAAGGTTCTACGCTGTAGTGATACACGGCAGGGGCACGGGCCGATGCGTAGGCGAGACTTCATTGCATTAATTGCTGGCATCGCAGCTTTGCCGCTCGCGGCGCACGCGCAGCAGGCTGTTCCCTCGATCGCGCAGACTGCCTCGACCGACATTTCCAAGTGCGCGCAGAATTCGGTCGGGTTTCCCCAGCCGCTCGATGGGCCGCGATGGAATGGCTGGGGGGCGGATCTTAGCAACAGCCGGTTTCAGCCAGCAGGGATGGCCGGATTGACGCGAGACCAGGTGCCCTCGTTGCGACTGAAATGGGCGTTCGGATTTCTTGGCAGACCTGCCGCAGTTGCCCAGCCAACCATTGTCGGCGGCCTGGTATTTGTGGGGGGCGGTGACCGCGAGGTCTACGCTCTTGACGCAAAAAGCGGATGCACCCGCTGGGCGTTCAAAACGGAGGCGGTCGTTCGAACCGCGATCAGTTTTGCCCCGCTCTCCGGTACCGACCAGTTTGCCGTGTTTTTTGGCGATCTGCGCGCCAATGCCTACGCCGTGAACGCGCTCACGGGCGCATTGGTCTGGAGGACGAAGGTGGAGGATCATCCTGCGGCCCTGATCACCGGTGCGCCAACCCTGTATTCCGGCATTCTGTACGTGCCGGTTTCGTCGATGGAGGAAGTCACCGGATCACCGTCCGCCTACCAATGCTGCACCTTTCGCGGCAGCGTCGTCGCGCTGGATATTGCGACGGGCAAGCAGATCTGGAAGGGCTACACCATCCCCGAGGCGCCGCGTCCGACAAAGCGGAATGCAGTGGGGACCCAACTCTACGGTCCGTCTGGCGCGGCGGTATGGTCCGCGCCGACCATCGATGTCCAGCGTCAGGCACTCTATGTCGCGACCGGGGACAACTATTCCGACCCTTCCTCGGAAACGAGCGATGCGATTCTTGCGTTTGAGCTTGCAACCGGTCGGATGCTCTGGCATTGGCAGGCCACCGCAAAGGACAGCTTCATCACGTCTTGCTTCAGTGCCGACAGGACCAACTGTCCGGAAAGCGATGGTCCAGACCACGACTTTGGGCAATCGCCTATCCTGGTGAGTTTGCGCAGCGGACAGCGTGTCTTGGTTGTCGGGCAGAAATCCGGCGTCGTCCATGCGCTGGATCCTGACCAGGAGGGCAAAATCCTTTGGCAGACGCGGGTCGGCAAAGGTGGTCCGCTGGGAGGGATCATGTGGGGCTCTGCCGCAGATCAGGACCACGTATATGTCGCGAACTCTGACGTGCGGTTTAGTCCCGGCGGCTACAAAACTTTGGATCCGAACGCAGGTGGAGGTCTGTTCGCGCTCGACCTTGCCACCGGGAAAATTTCTATGCAGGTGCCGCCGGTCTCTTGTGGTAGTCGCAGCCGCTGCAGCCCTGCACTCTCCGCAGCGGTGACCGCCATTCCCGGTGTTGTTTTCTCGGGCGGGGTGAGCGGATTTCTGCGCGCTTATGATACTGACGATGCACGGCTGCTTTGGGAGGTGGACACGGCGCGCGAGTATCCCGTACTGAATGGAGTTTCGGCCCGTGGGGGTGCCATGGACGGACCCGGCCCAACGATCGTCGATGGTATGCTCTATGTGAATTCAGGCTACGCTCAATGGGGCGGTCTGCCCGGCAACGTCCTGTTGGCCTTCGAAGTCAGGAATCCCTGATAAGCGGTGAGTTGGTATCGGCGATGGCGTGATGCCAGGTCAATGTTGCCCATTGGCACTTTTCGGACCTGACAGGCCCGGCAGACGATGTCCGTTGCTGAGGGCGAAGCGGACTTCCCAGTTGCGCGCAGGAACTTCCGAGTTTGACCCAAAACGGAAGTGACCAGTGATTATTGTTACTCCAAATCCGCTGCGAACGGCGGTACGTTCTTCTGATAGAGAACAGAAGCGTCGGGAAGGGCTAGGGAGGGCAGATGCGCTGTCGCGCGACGATGATCAGCGTCGTTCTTGCGCTGTTCGGGGCGGCCTGTGCGGCGAACGCACAGGCCATCCCCGGCGGCGAGGCGGAGTCCACCGAAGCATTGACCCGCGGCGAATGGCCCGCTTACGGCGGGACCTATGCCGCAGCCCGCTACTCGCCGCTGATGCAGATCGACCGCACCAACGCCAAGAACCTGCATATCGCCTGGCGCTGGAAGTCTCCGGACATGGCGATCAAATTTGGAGGTACCAACTCCTTCGTCATAGAAGACGACCTGGGCTACGTTCTCCTTGGTGAGCGGTAATACGCTTTCCGCCGTCAAGACAACGTTAGTTGGGTATTGTGCATCGAGTTTATTCCACGTTCCGTCGAAACAAAACACCAACCGCTTCATTACCACCTCCCTGCCAGTTTTTATGGTTATTCTCAAGGTAGTATTTGTAGCACGTTTCAACCAATCCGGGTTGCGCGGAGTGGTCGAACTATGGTGCGCGAAGTGTCGACCGCTCGTTGTGAGACGGGAGCACCGATGCCGCAAGAAAGTGCTTTTGAGCACTGTCGGGTGGACGCCCTTGCACTAGACCGAAGGTTGCGCTTGGATAATGTAAGTCGGGTCGGGGGGTCAAATGCACGTTCTGAAGATTTTGGCGCTATGCGCAGTGCTGGGCGGCTGCGTCGCGTCCAAGCAGGAAGTTGTCGCCCGATTGGGCGATCAATACATTGGAAAAAACGTTGATACCTTAGTGTCCCAATTTGGGCCTCCCGCGAGCACATTCCGAATGAACAGCGGTGAAACCGCTTATCTTTGGCAATTGGCTGCCGAAACAGACATCGCCGTCAGTTCAGATAAATACGGAAGCAGCGGGGGCGCAAAGACGTACTTCTGCAAGGTCAAGGTGATCGCGTCTCCAACTGGTATCGTGACCAAGCTTACGACCGAAGATTCCAGCGGGACTGGTGGCCTTCTCGGACTTGCTGGCGTGGACATCTACGGAAGCGTCTGCGCCAACCATCTAGGGATGCCGCGGCAAACGTAGGCCGTCAACATGATGGCCTAGGCGAACGATAGATGCAGCTAACGCCCGCACAGGATCAGGCAATTGCCGCCCGGATGGCGCTTATCGTAGGCGGCGCCACATTCGATCGGCTATTTGCCGGTGTTCGGTTTGACGAGGTTGATGGGGATATCCTCTACGTCTACGCCAAGGACGAGGAAACCGCAGCCGAAATGGAGGACAATTTCGCCCTTCACATCTCGATCATTGCGACGGACATTCTGAAGCGCGAAGTGGGCATCGTGCTGGTTTTACCGAAACAGCTCAGTCGGTAAGGTCGTCGCGCGCGGTGACGACAAGGAGGACAGCATGATAAGACAAGTTTTCGAACCGATTGAAACCGCGCCTCGAACTGGGAAACGAATTTGGGGCCGCAATGTTGCCGGAAACGAGCGGCTTACTTATTGGGGAAAAACTTCCCACATTCCGTTGCCTGGCTGGATTTGTGGCGATGACCCGGAAGACCAAAATCTATGGGATCCAATCGCATGGGCGCCGCTTTTCGTTTCGTATCCGCCCGGCCTAGGTCCGTCTTGAGCAGCTGGCGATGCTTTCGGGGGCTGCGCTCATGAACAACGAACGTCCAATGACATTCGAAGAAATAGACGCTCGAGCAAAAAAGCTTTTTGGGAAGCAGAGACCTATTGAGGAATGGCCCTTTATAGATGAGGGAGACCGCAATTATTGGAGGAAAATGGCCGCCGCCAAATTGAGGGTACCGGGCCATCAACAAAGCGACAAGGATTAAGAATGCGACGACTTACTAAGGCGAACAGCGTAATCGATTGAGACGCCGGGATTTTCGAAACCGCGGCTTAACGTCCCACCAAAGCCAGAAACCTATCGATCTGCCGGGCGACTATAATCGCTGATCGTTCATCCATATGGGATGCATCGACCCAACGAAGCTCAGACCTGTCATCCGAAATTGCCAACCATTTCTCGGCGCCAGAGAAACTTTCTTTCGCCAGGATGTGCGCCGCCTTTACGTACTCGGTTTCGCGGATGCCTGGCGCGGATGGCAGCTCAAAGAGCACGATGTGGCAACCCCGGCCCTCCAGCGCCGCGACTAGTCGTTTCAGTTCCTCGACGTTCGGTCGCATGATTTGAACCCAATCGCGACCATTATACTCCTTGATCGTATCATTGACGGATTGCGAGATGTCGTAAGTGGCCGGCTGCCGCCTTGGCAGTAGCAACGCGTTCTGAGCTTCCGACTGAAATTTGATCCAGTAGTAGGCCCAGGAGATCACGGCCCTCGCCGGACGAAACCACTTGAAGGGCTCCGACGGATTGCTACCAAACGCCTCCACCAGGGCTCGGTCGATCGGTCGCGACAGGATGTTGGTCTCGACCAGAATGATCTTTGGAAGCGAACTATAGCTAGAAATGATCGAGAGACCGGTGGCGGGTGACCCCCCGCCAATCGAGAGGTTTCGAAGAGGTGTCTTGAAATATCCCTCGTATAGGCGAAACGACATCGAGCTTCCAACAAGAACGACTTGAGGTGTTCTTTCGAATGCATAGCGGCTTAGCGGCGGAAAGGACCTGTCGAGCTTCACCCTTTCGTAAAGCGAAAAAGAATTTGAGGCGAAATAGATCAAGAAAACCGTAATCGCGGCGACCACCGAGCGAATGAGTGACTTCACGAATAATGTCCGTCAGGTCGCTTTCTTCACAACCTGAAACCCGTTGGCCGCCAAGTCCAAAAGGATCGCTTTGGTGATATGAGAGCTGTGCTCAGGCGGAATCCATTCATAGTCCAGGTTTGGACCGCCATCGCCCTCGGGATACTTGATAAAAGCCGTATGGATGGCGTTCGTAATCACTTTCTCTACCGCGTCAGACGACATTTTGCCCTCCTGCTCTTCGCCAAACTTAGCATATCGCTGCTGAATACAGCATTAAGCTTTTGCTCTCTCCTTCGGTCTAAATTTTTCCGGAAATGATCCGAGGCGTCACTTTCTGAGGAAATCAGTGCAGCATTTCTTGACCGGGAATAGGGTGTTCCTTTGGCGGAGCAGCCAGCCATGTCACAAGCGCAGCCATTTGGCATCGTCGGATCTTTGGAAAGCAGTCGCGCGGCGCAATATGTGCGTATGTCCACCGATCACCAGAGGTACTCCATTGAAAATCAGGCGGCAGCGATTGCGACCTATGCGGCCCAACGCAACCTAACGATCGTAAGCACCTATGCTGATCATGGGCGCAGCGGAGTTCGGTTGGATGGCCGGGAGGCACTGCAGCGGCTGATTAGGGATGTGCGGAGTGGTCAAGCCGATTTCAAGCTCATACTCGTATACGATATCAGCCGCTGGGGTCGCTTTCAGGATGTCGACGAGAGCGCTTATTACGAATTCATCTGCAAGGAAGCGGGCATCCGGGTCTTGTACTGCCCGGTTACGGAATGCGTCGCCAATTGATTGATGAGAACGGAAATCCGAAGGGCAAGCTAGAATGCGGGCAACGGAAGAGCCTTCAATCTGATCGCGTGATTCTGGTGCCTGGGCCACAATCCGAGGCAAAGATAATCAGGAGCATCTTCGACTCCTTCGTGATTCAGAAAAAAAGTCGGACGCAGATCGCCACAGGGCTGAACGCCAATAAAATCTATAATGCCGGCGGAAGACCGTGGACCATGCAAACCATCGACGACATTCTGACGAACGAGAAATACATCGGACGCAACGTCTATGGTCGGTACTCCATTAAGCTTGGGCAGAAACGCGTCATCAATCCACCCGACGACTGGATTCGCCGCGACAACGCCTTCAAGGGGATCATTGCACCCCAGATTTTTAGTGAAGCGCAGAAGATACGCTCAGACCGTCGTCATATCCGTTCGGATCAGGAATTGCTTGATGTCCTTTCGGCCTTGTGGCGGAAGAAAGGAACCCTATCGCAAAACATCATCAATGCCGCCAACACTGTACCTCATACCAGCATTTATGTCGCTCGTTTCGGCTCGCTCATGGCCGCATATAAGCGAATAGGCTTTGAGTGTAGACCTCGTTACCATTACGCCGAGAACACGGCAAAGATTGAGACAATCATTGACTCAATCGTTAGCGATGCCGTCTCTAGTATCGAAAGACTGGGCGGAAGCGCCACCTATCTAGGTGAGCTTCACTTGCTCACGATAAATCAGAGATTGACCGTCTCGATAGGCGTGGCGACTCATGTTTCTGATCGCACCATGGGGACGCGGCGATGGCAACTTAGAAGGTTCAAATACGAAAAGGCTGATCTTGCACTAGTGATCAAAATGGACGAGTTCAATACCAAGGTCGAGACCTACTATTTGATTCCAACCATCTATCTGAACCTAAAGAAGGGTTGCAAACTCCGCTTATCGAGCCGGGACTTCACAGAAGCATATCGCCATGACAGCCTAGGCGCATTCTACCGAATGTGGACCCGCAACGGAGCGCTACATCGGCGTAAATCACAGGTAGTTTAGAACGCGGCCCGCTTGCGGATCACTTAGTCGCAGCTTTCCATCCTTCCATAAATGGAATGATCCCGTCTGAGGCCCAAAAATAAAGATTGTGCCGATCGGGATAGACCGTTTCGAACACCTTCACGTTTTTGAAATGCGGCCCAAAGAATCTCGCAAGGTCCTCTTTCGATTTGAACTCATATTCGTGATGCGGAAGCATCTTTTTGCCGTCTGATCTTTCGACGATAGTAAATCCAGAAAGGATTCCGGTTGGCGTCAATCGCTTCTTGATGTTGGACATAACGTCGGCGATTTCGGTCTCGGTAAAATGTTCAATCGCTGCATCCCACACTATGTTGTCGAAAACGCCTTCCGGCATTTGCGTGCGGATGTCGGCAAGCTCATAGGTGACGTTTTCAGCGCGATAATGCTTTTTGGCGTAGTTGATGGCCTTTGAATCAAAATCGACTGATAGCATCGAGCCGACTCGAGCACTGTAAAAAAAATGAGCGTTGAATCCGTCACCACAACAAAGCTCAAGAGCCTTGCAACCAGGTTCAAGGGCCAAAAGCGAAAATACACCGCGCTCCACCCAATGGGGCGCACGCTGCGCCTTCCACATCCAGTATAGGCCGATCTTGTGATCGAAAAATTCGCGCGCCTCAAGGGAAAATAGGGTCTCCAAAAACGGCTTTGCGAAAGCAAGCTTCTTTCGAAGAACATTGACAGCACTCATCATTGCCTCTTTTTTGAGAGGCTGCATTTACCATCACAAGGCGACAGGGAGCAAGGCACCGAATACCAAGGGTTTCCTCGGCGGCAAGCATTGCTTCGGTTATCCCTCGGGAAATTTCAGCGCCTCATTGATCGTTTGCTTCTGAAAGGCGCGAGTCATTCCGTACGTATTTACCGTATTTGACAACCCAATCAGTCCGGATGAAGCCTTACGCGCATCAAAGCCGAACCATCTGAGAATGGTGCAGGTCGGCGATTGCGTGCAGCATCATGTAACGCATCGTAAACTCCGCTTCGGTGAGCAGCCTCGGAATGGAAGTGTGGCACGTCTGCTTTTGGCACTTTTCGGACATCAAAGCGATGACGACGGAGGTCTGCTTTTGGGGGCAAAGCGGACCTGCCGTTTATCCTTCCATCAAGCTTCCGAGTTGCCGGTCCCACTGGATCGGGAATTGCTGCAGGAGATCGTCGAGCTCGAGGTTGGCCGGCTGCCGGCCTTCGAGGATAGATTCAATAAGGGTCGGTGAGAGTAAGGTGAGGCGCAGCACCCGGCCGAGGTAGGATTCATTGATGGCCTCGGCCTTGGCGAGGTCACGAACAGTCGCGTAGTCGCCGGACTCCAGCATGTCGCGCCACCGGTACGCGCGGACGATCGCCTTCACCATGGTGTTGTCGACGCGCGGCTGGATAGGGATCCATGGAGTAGCTCCTGCCGGTGTCACAACCTGTTTGCGGCCGCCGTGGTGACGCAGAGTGATCGGGATGCGCACCGTGATGGTGCGGCCGTCTTTGCTTAGGGTGGGGCGGCCGAATTGCCCGACCTGAATGGTGGCCGTGCCGGTCATGCCGCCTCCTGGTGCGCACCGGCGCCGCCACGGAGCTCGCAGCAGAGCGAGGTGAGCCCTTCGACCCGCAGGCGGAGGTCGATGCCGTCGGGTTGCAGATCGACGCGTTCGACCAGCAGCTCGACGATGCGGGCCTGCTCCGCCGGGAATAGCTCGTTCCACAGTGGCTCGAACTCGAGCAGGGCGGCGCGGACGTCGCTCTCGGCGAGACCCTTGTCGGTCTTGCGAGCGGCTCGCCAGGTCTGAACAATGACCTCGGGGGTCTGCAGCAGTGACCGGATCTGATCGATGACGATACGTTCGATCTCGGCAGCGGGGACCTGTCTGACCGGGCAGGCCTCGGTGCCGCGCTTCATGACGCTTTGGCTGATGTAGTAGCGGTAAAGCCGCCCGCCCTTGCGGGTGTGGGTCGGCGACATCGCGGCGCCATCAGGTCCGAACAGCAGGCCTTTCAGCAGCGCCGGCGTCTGCGCCCGCGTGGTGGCCGCCCGCTTGCGAGGGCTCTGCTTGAGAATGGCGTGGGCCTGGTCCCAGAGCTTGCGGTCGATAATGGCTTCGTGCTCACCGGGATAGGCGACGCCCTTGTGCACGGCATCGCCGATGTAGACCCGGTTGTTCAGGAGCCGGTACAGTACTCCTTTGTCGAGCAGGTGGCCGTATCGGTTTTTGGCGCCAACCGCGACCAATTCCCGCGCCAGCAGCGTCGCCGATTTGAGCTGGACGAACCTTTTGAAGATCGACCGGACCCGCTCGGCGTCGGCTTCATGGATGATGAGCTTGCGATCCCGAACCTCATAGCCGAGCGGGGCCCATCCACCCATCCACATGCCTTTCTTCCGGGAGGCGGCGACTTTGTCGCGGATGCGCTCGCCAATGACCTCCCGCTCGAACTGGGCGAAGGTCACGAGCATGTTGAGCGTCATCCGCCCCATAGCGCTCTGGGTGTTGAACGACTGCGTGACCGACACAAAGGTTACGCCGTGATGCTCGAAGGATTCAACCAGCTTGAGAAAATCCAGCATCGAGCGCGAAAGACGATCGATCTTGTAAACGACCACGATATCGATGCGGCCGGCCTCAACGTCGGCCACGAGACGTCTAAGGGCAGGGCGGTCGAGCGTGCCGCCGGAGACGCCGCCGTCGTCGTAGCGGTCGCCGACTTGGACCCAACCTTCCCCGCGCTGGCTGGCGATATAGGCCGCGCAGGCCTCCCGCTGGGCATCCAGTGAGTTGAACTCCATCTCAAGGCCATCCTCGCTGGATTTGCGGGTATAGACCGCGCAGCGCAGTTTGCGGGTCACGCCATGCAAGTCGGTGCCACCGGAATTTCTGTCTTCGGCACGACCGCGGCCAGCGCCCTGGCGATGATGTTTGGCGCGAGGCAGCGTCATGTTCGCCCGGGATGACGCTTGAGGCCAAAAAACACCAGGCCATTCCATTTGGTGCCGGTGATCTCGCGGGCAATCGAGGACAGCGATTTGTACGACCTGCCCAGATACTCGAAGTCGTCCGCGCGCACCGTGACGCAGTGCTCGACCCCCTGGTATTCCCGGATCAGTTTGGTGCCGGCGATGGGCCGGTGAACGGGGCGCGCTTTCCGCTCAGCCGCGTCGCGGGTCGCGTATTGCTTAGCCATGGCACGGAGCCGCTCCATTGTCTCCCCGGAAAGGCCGCCATAGGCCAGCTCTTGGATGCGGTAGGCCAACCGGCTCTCCAGAAAGCGGCGGTTATAGGCCGGCGGCTCGGTTTCAAACAGCTCGCGCCATCTCGCCTTCAAAACCGGGGTGGGGGCGCCTTTCAGGGCGGCTAACTGCGATAGAACCGAGTCTTTCATGGCCGGGAAATCCCAACTTCAGCGGCCACATCACCCGAAGAATTGCCCTCACAGTCGAGCGAACTATCGCTTGGTGCCGGCAAATTTGGACTGGACTTTCGGCTCTGAAGACGCAAAAGGCCGGCCGCCAAAATGGCGGCGATTTCCCCAAGTCTTTCCTGCGCTTCATCCGAATCAGTTGGGCGACCATGTATCATCCGCGGACGATCCGCGGTCATGCCATGGATTGTCCAAGGTGGTGACCTCGGAGAAATTCGAAGGTTGCTTCCCCCCTCAGCCAACCCGAGCACAAATGTCCGTACCAAAGAGATGGTCGATTACGGTGCCCGAACGGAAGATCGCTCCGGCGGGATCCCCGGAGGCACTGGCAGAGGCAAAAAAGAAACTTGGTCCTTTCGAGGCAACACACACGTCCAGGCGGGTCTGTCGGTGCGAACGCTGCGCTGAAGAGCGTATCCGGAAACTTGCCATGCGATTTAATAAATTGAGGTTCGCGGAGAAGGGTGCACCTCGAGCAAAGCATCTGACGCGCAACCTAGATGGGGTCGCGCGGAAGTCCCGCGAACTCGCGGCCGCGCTTAAGTCGCTTGACGACTACTCCAGGGATTGGCTGTTAACACCGCGAAAGCCGGCGGAAAATGAGCCGGACGGGAGCTTGCTTTTCGAAAAGTCCAAGGCCAGCGAGTTACCACCGCCTTCAACAGTTGCGCCCGGAGATGGGAAGTTTGTGGAGCAGTTGATTGCTCTCGACCACTACGTGCAGCTGATGTCTGATCGATTCGAAATTTGGCGCCTATTAAATTCTCCTTATGCAATCAAAGATGCAGGAGGAAACACGAACATGTTCCAGCAATACTTTGGCTCGCCCGCTCATGCTTTGGTGATCGGCGCGTATCACCTCTACGAGGACTTCAAGCCGGACGGGGTGCGAAAGACGGAACACGGGTCCTTCCACCAATTTGTAGATCAGGTGTTTTTGTTCGCTACCGGCAGTCGCAAAGGACAAACGAGCTTGTACACCTGCATAAAGGAGTTGCTTGGGAGAAATGGGGTCCTAAAGCTCCCGTCAGAACACGATAGCTCAGGAGTTCTGTAGATCAGAGGCTAACCGCGAGGGGTAAACTACTCATGATCATTCCGGGGTTACCTACCGTGAAAGAGCTGTCCCCTGCAACGTAGCTTGATCCGACTCACGCGGCCGCTTCGCCGCCAACTTGGATCAAGAAAATGCCACCAGAAAAATTCGACATAACGTTCGCGATCAAGGCTATTTGTCTCACCGACAAGTTAAACGGCACAGACAAGCGCGTGGCGCTCGCTATCCTCGATCACTACAACCGAAGAACCGGCCGGTGCGACCCCTCCCGCAGCACAATTGGTGAGTTGCTGCACATAACTCCGAGGACCGTCTCTCGCTCACTTGGCAGAATCGCCAAGGCCAATCTTTTCGCGGTTAGGCGGCACGGAGGTCACAACAACTGCAACAGCTACCAGCCCAAGTGGAAGATCTATCGAGAACTCGAGCAGGTTTGGAAACAGCGTCGTCGGTTTCATTCCGGTCGATTTGCACGACAAAAGCTGTCCTCATCGGGGGGACAATCGTGTCACTTGCCCGATGACCAAGCTGTCTCCCAAACCAGTTCTACTAACATAATCCCATCAACCTCTAGCTTGACGCCCAGGTCCGACACTGAAGATGCAGATACTAGGAAGAAGCTCGGCAATGGTTCAGACGATCCGATCCGTACATCTCGCTTTCCTTTGAGACTACCTCCGGCTTCAGAGGCAGCTCGCAATTCAGCCGAAAGACGTTGGAACAGAGATCTCTTCCAGAAATTTGGGCGCGATGGCGCCTTGTACGGGATGATCTCAGACGCAATCGATCGAGATCTTCAATCAGCCACAACCGAGGCGGAGCTCAAATCCCCGAGCTCGGGTCTCAGCTTTATTTTGAGGAAACTTGCTGAGCGGGGCATCATGATAGGATGATAGCGAACGTGCCTAGGGGTGGGGGGGTGGTGACTTCCCTGGCGCCATTTGCCTTCGGACCGGTGGGCCTGGTTCATACACAAAAAGTTGGAATTCAATACGAAAAGCCACTTTGAGGTGTTGTGTGCCAAGCCGCTTCCGTACCTTGTTTTTGTTTTCGCGTCCGAGGAGCGCTCCGCCTCAACTGA
>WNEZ01011788.1_pt1 | contig 12527 bp, 11 predicted proteins | sample 5400521 | NCBI WGS metagenome assembly WNEZ01 (sample SAMN13153339, study PRJNA577476) | soil metagenome | isolation source: 120 cm saprolite under Douglas fir tree site 2 hole 1 replicate 1 | place: USA:California | collected 2015-04-18 | reverse complement strand
GATCTCGACATCGATGAGGATGAGGTCGATGAAGGCGCGGTCGTCTCCTGCCCGGAGTGCGGCACGGACTTCGAGGTGGTTACAGTGAATCCGGTTGAACTGAAAGTAGTCGGCGAAGACGAGATTGAAGAAGATGAGGACGAAGAAGACGCCGTCAAAGAAGAGTCAGAGGACGAGGATTCCTGAAGAACTCTGCACATGTCCGCGGGTTCCGGTGTTGTGTCGCAATGGCTTGGTCAGTGTTGTTGCTGGCGTCTTTGCTTGCCCCGGTGCGTGCACCGGCCGGCGACCGCGAAAAGCCGAAGCCTTACGCGCTAATCTTCGGAACGGTTTGGGACCCCGGCGGCCACCCGCTTTACGGGGTCAGGGTGAAGATCCGGCGGGCCGACGAGAAAAAAGCCCGCTGGGAGCTCTATTCCAATCACACTGGCGAGTTCGCCCAGCGAGTGCCCGCCGGCAAGGCCGATTACATCGTTTGGGCGGACGTGAAGGGTTACAAGCTGCCATCGGGCAGGCGGTTGAAGCCTGGCCCCGAAGTAACCGTGCATATCGACAATGACGAGCGTTCCGACACCGGTCTTCATTTAGACTGGTAATGGGTGCCGTGATTGGGGAATCGGCGGCAGGTGAATTGGCGACAAATGAGAAATTCATGAAGACGGCAATCATCGTGGCTTCGCTGCTGGTTATGTTGTGGGCGTCGGCCTTCTCGACATCGGTACTGGCTGCTCCACCGCCGCAGTTTGGGCGCTCTTCGAAGCAAGACAAGACCCGCCTGCTGACCGGCAAGGTGCTGGATGGCGGCGACAATCCTTTGCCGAACGCGGTCGTGTATCTCACAAACACTCACAGCCGCGCCGTGAAGACCTACATCGTTGGCCCGGACGGAGCCTACCGTTTTCCGGCGCTGCAGCCCAGCATCGATTACGAAGTGTATGCGCAGTACAACAACCGCAAGAGCGGCAGCAAGACGGTCAGCCAATTTGACGATCGGGCGCAGGTTTACATCAGTTTGAAAATCGACACCAAATAAGGCTGTCGCTTCCGCTTGGCCGCTTAGAGAATCGAGCGTACAATGCCGCCGTCGGCTCTGAGGGCAGCGCCGTTCGTGGCCGCGGAGAGCGGACTGCAGAGGAACACCACCAAGGGTGCCACTTCGTCCGGCCGCGCGAAGCGACGTAACAAGGAACTCGGGCGAATGCTGCGAAAGAATTCTGCCTCGAATTCCGCCTTGGTCTGTTTCGAAGACGACGCCATACGGTCGACAAATTCATTCGCGCCTTCGGAAGCGGTTGGCCCCGCCAGCACGGCATTCACGGTGACATCCGTACCCGCAGTGGTCTCGGCCAGGCCGCGGGAAATCGCGAGCTGCGCAGTTTTCGTCATGCCATAGTGAATCATTTCGGCCGGAATCTGTATCGCGGACTCACTCGAAATAAAGACGATGCGTCCCCAGTTCCGCGTCTTCATGCCGGGCAGATAGGCCCGGCACAAGCGAACGCCGCTCATCACATTTACTTCAAAAAGGCGAAGCCAGTCTTCGTCAGGAATTTGCTCAAAACGCTTGGGCTCGAAAATGCCCAGGTTGTTGACGAGAATATCGAGATCGGGGAATCGTTGGACGGCGGCACGGACTCCGTCGACTTTTCCAAGATCGGCGGCGAGACCTTCCACCTTGGCCTGTGGCTGAGAGGTGCGAATCGCCGTGAGCGCTTGCTCGACCCGCCTTTCCGTCCGCCCATTCACAATTACGTGTGCGCCCTCGCGGGCCAGGGCTTCCGCGATCGCGTATCCGATTCCCGCCGTTGATCCTGTAACCAGTGCGCGCTTTCCATCCAATTCCAAATTCATGCTTGCTTGGATGAGACGGGTTTCAACTCGGACTCAAGCGGGCAGGGAAAAGGCCGCCGCTGAAGGGTGATGCCAGTGCGCCGATGTTAGTTGCTGTCCCCGCCGGCCCGTTTCCACGAGATCAAATCGCCGATGGTGGTGCTGGTTGAGGACGAGGATGCCGGGTGTTTGTAGGACTCGACTTCCTGGCGCGACGCTTCTTCGCCGACCGCCCGGATGCTCAGGCCGACTTTTTTCTCTTCCTGACTCATCTTGATGATCTTGAAGTCGAACTCACTGCCGGGTTCCAGGTGCATCGGCTGTCCGTTCGGATCGACGGCTTCTGAGTTGTGACACAGACCTTCGATGCCTTCGGCAATCTCGACGAATGCCCCAAAGTTCGCCACGCGCAGGATCTTGCCATGCACGATGTCGCCGACGCGGTGCTGCGCGAAGAACGAATCCCAAACGTCGGGTTGCATCTGCTTCACGCCGAGCGAAAGGCGCCGCTTGTCCGGTTCAATGGCCAGGATGACGGCCTTGACCTTGTCGCCCTTCTTCAACACCTCGGAAGGATGCTTCACGCGGGTGGTCCAGCTCAGGTTGCTGACGTGCACCAGGCCGTCGATTCCCTCTTCGATTTCAATGAAAGCGCCAAACTCGGTCAGATTGCGCACCCGGCCCTCGACCGTCGCGCCAACCGGATACTTGTCGTGCAGCGTATCCCAGGGGTTGGACGCGAGTTGCCGCATGCCCAGCGAAATCCGGCGCTCGGTCGGGTTCACGCTGAGAACCACACAGTCCACTTCGTCACCCACGTTGACCAGCTTCGATGGATGCTTCATCCGTTTCGACCACGTCATTTCGCTCACATGGACCAGTCCTTCAATTCCCTGCTCTAGTTCTACGAACGCCCCGTAGTCGGTGACGCTGATGACGCGTCCGTGGACGTGCGCACCCACGGGGTAGCGGTGCTCGGCATCCAGCCACGGGTCGGGCGTGAGCTGTTTGAAGCCCAGCGAGACGCGCTGTTTGTCCTTGTCGTACTTCAGGACTTTAACCTGAATCTGGTCGCCGACGTTGACCAGATCGCGCGGGTGCGTCAGACGTCCCCACGACATGTCGGTGATGTGCAGCAGCCCGTCAATTCCGCCCATATCTACGAATGCGCCGTACTCGGTCAGGTTCTTGACGATGCCGGTAAGGACGCTGCCTTCTTCGAGGTGTTCCAGCGTTTTGCCGCGCTTCTCATTCTGCTCTTCTTCCAGAAGCTGTTTCCGCGAGACCACGATGTTGCCGCGCTTTTTGTTGAGCTTGATGATAGCGACTTCCATCGTCTGGCCCTTCATACCATCCAGATTCCGGATGGGACGCAGGTCCACTTGCGATCCCGGCAGGAAGGCGCGCGCGCCCTGAATGTCTACGGTCAGACCGCCCTTGATGCGTTCGACGACGATGCCCTTGATCGGCTTCTTTTCGTTGTAAGCGCGCTCAATCTCGTCCCACGACCGCAGCCGCTGCGCCTTCAGGTGCGAGAGGTTGACGTAGCCCTCTTCGGTTTCGCCCTTCTCTCGCATCACGTCGATCTCGGCGCCGGGCTGGAACTTGGGGTTGCCCTCGTGATCGAGAATTTCCGCAATCGGCACCATGCCTTCGGATTTCGCCCCGATATCGACGACGACGTGGGTCGCCGTCAGCTTCACTACGGTGCCTTTGATGACGTGATCCTCGCGAACTGCTTCCTCGGTTTCGGTCTCGAAGTGCTCGAGGGCGGCGGCGAAATCATCGCTGCCAGCGGCGGCATTCTCGTGGGTGGAATTCTCGGGAGCGTCGTTTTGAGGAGGTTCGATTTGAGGAGCGTCGCTTTCACGAACGTCAGGGGCGGAAGCGAGTGGTTCCGCAGGCGAGGGTTGTGCGTGCTCGGGAGCGTCTATTACGGCCGAGCCGCCGGTGTGGTTGTCGTGTTCAGGTGTCATGGTTTCAAGACTGGATTCATGATTGCGGGCGGTGGTGTCGTCGAACAGGTTCATAGGCTCTGTGGGCGCGCGTTCGTGCGCGATTCACGCGGGACGTGGCGTAGCGGACTGCTGGCGTGGTCTTTAGGTTGCGTTGAGGCCGACCTGGCGGACGACCCTTAGGACAATTCCAGCTGGTTCGAAACCGCGTCCAATAGGGACTCTTTGACTATAGCAACCGCTTTGGAACAGTGTCAAACGCGAAACAGGCCGGCTATTAACACAACAGAAATATTGTGAATGTCGTGCTTGCCATCGTTAAGAAAATCGTTAAGAGAATTGTCATTCCGAGCCGCAGCGAGGAATCTGCAGTTCGCGGCGTCTCCGCGGTGAATCACCAATTCAGCGGCTGTATTGATTCCGTTTCTTATCTTCGTGCCGCTCGATGCCCAACTGGATCAGCCGGTCAATCAATTCGGGATACGACACTCCAGTCGCTGCCCACAGCTTCGGATACATGCTGATCGCGGTGAAGCCAGGCATGGTGTTGATCTCGTTCACGAAGATTTTTCTCGACTTGGGGTCCATCAGAAAATCGACGCGCGCCAGGCCCGTGCAATCGACCGCCTGAAATGCCGCGATCGCGAGCCTCTGCACCGTTTTCATTTGCGCTTTCGCGATCTTCGCGGGGATCACCAACTCGGAACCTTCCGCCAGATACTTCGCGTCGTAGTCGTAGAACTCCTTGCAGGGGACGATCTCTCCCGCAATCGACGCTTTGGGATCGTCGTTGCCGAGCACCGCGCACTCGATCTCGCGCGCCTTATTCTTCTTTCCGCCGACGCCTTCCTCAATCACGATCTTGCGATCGAACTTTGCGGCATCTGCGATGGCGGGACCGAGTTCCTTGCGATCGTGAGCCTTCGAAATTCCCACCGACGACCCCAGGTTCGCCGGCTTCACAAAGACGGGATACCTCAGCTTGCTCTCTACCAGCTTCTGTACTTTTTTCGGCTCGCGCTCGAATTGGCTGCGCAACAAGGTCACATGCTTCACGATGGGCAATCCAGACGCGCGGAACAAAGACTTCATGACGTCTTTATCCATGCCGGCGGAAGATCCGAGCACGCCCGCGCCGACGTAGGCGATGTCGGCCAGTTCGAGCAAACCTTGAATCGTGCCGTCTTCGCCGAACGTCCCGTGCAGCACGGGGAAGATGACATCCACGTTGATGGCTCGATCGGCGGCGCGCCGCAGATTCGCATCGGTTTGAAAGGGCGCGAGTCCAGCTTCGCGCCGGGCCGGTTCCGGAGGAACGACCACCGACTCGCCGCGAGCCAGCACAGCCGCCCCCGGGGTAGCCTCGGGATCGCCCGCCCGAAGCTGTGTGGCTTGTGTGGAGCGGACACTCTTGTCCGCTTGCTCTTCATTATTACCCTTCAGCAAACGTTCGGCGTGTTCCGCCGTGAGCCAGCGGCCGTCTTTCGTGATGCCGATGGGGACAACTTCGTATTTCGTTTTGTCAATTGCATTGAGAACGGATGCCGCCGACAGCAACGAGACTTCATGCTCGCCGCTGCGTCCGCCAAAGAGGATGCCAACCCGAAGCTTTGCCATGCCATTTCAGTCTGGCTCTGCGAGTGTTATCCGTCAATCCCAGCTTTGGTTCCGGTCGCGCGCGAAATCCGCGAAATCGGCAAAATCAAAGATCGCGAGTGGCCAAAAATTTGCCGGTTCCCGGCCGAGGCTGTGGATAAGTTCCAGTGGTTTCACGCCCGCGAAAAGCAGGTCCGTCGCGCCGTCCAGGATGGCAAATAAAAATTAGTAGGACGCGCTTGACACGGTGGTCAAACGGGTGTGAAATTGGCGATACTTCCGAGGTCAGGTGCCCGCCCCTTCCCCCAGTGCACTTGGGCCCAGAAGCTCTCGTCGAAAACCCATGCGTAGGATTGCAGGCTGAACGAAATTTGTCTGCATGTTTCCTGCTGGTGGATTTATGGAAAAGCTGCAGCATCTCACAGGAGTGGTTTATGAATTCGAGCAACAAAAAAAAGAACATCCTGCCTAAATGGTCCGTATTGCTGGTTCTGCTCGCGGTAACAGCAGTTGCTTCCGCTCAACAACACAAGCCGAGTGCGCCCGCTGCCGCACCCCACGCATCCGCTCCGAGCAGGCCGGCTCCGAACGCGCAGCACGCAGCTCCAGCGCAGCGCCCTGGCGGAAACGCCAATAGCGCTCAGCGACCCGGCGGTAATGCCCCCAATCGGGGGCCTGGTGGCGCGAGTCCTAACAATCGTGGGCCGGCGAATGCGAATAATCGCGGACCCGGCGGCGCAAGCGCTAACAGGGCTGGGCAGACTGGTGCCAACAACGCTAACAACCGCGGCGGAGCAAACGCCAACAACCGCGCCGGTGCGAACAACGCCAACAACCGCGGCGGGACGAACGCCAACAATCGCGCGGGTGCGAACAACGCCAACAACCGCGGCGGGACGAATGCCAACAATCGCGCTGGTGCGAACAACGCCAACAACCGCGGCGGGACGAATGCCAACAATCGCGCGGGTGCGAACAACGCCAACAATCGCGGTGGGGCTGGAGCAGCCAATCGGCATCAGCCGGCAGGAAGCAAGACAGTTGCCCTGAAGAGCGGCGGCAAGGCGACATTCCGTAAGGACGGCAAGGTTCGCTCGATCCAAACCGCTAAGGGAATGAAGATCGAGCATGGGGTGCACGGCGGACGGCGGATTGAGAGCACGCACAACGGACGCAAAGTGGTGAGCATGGGGAAACGCGGGGGCTACAGCCAGCGCGCCTACTATAGCCACGGTGGCCGGACTTATGTCCAGCGAACTTACTATGTGGGCGGCCAAAGCTACGCGTATGGGTACAGCAGCTACTACTACGGCGGCTATCCTTACTACGGCTACGCACCCTCCTATTACTATGGCCCCGGGTACTACGGTTGGGCTTACAATCCGTGGCCCGCACCGGTTACTTATGGATGGGGTTGGGGCGGGTCGCCGTGGTACGGCTACTACGGTCCTTACTTCCAGCCGTATCCGGTGTATCCGACGGCTGCATTTTGGCTGACGGATTACTTGATTGCGGCGAACCTGCAAGCTGCGTATGCAGCGCAGGCCGCCGAGAGCGGGGACGCCGGACCGGCGCCTCTAGCGACGCAGTCAGCCGACGAGATCGCTTCATTATGGACCACGGATCCGCTGATTGCCGCGAACCTCGAAGCTGCTTATGGCCCATATATGTTCGGTACGGCGGCACCAGCAGCGAAGGGCAGTGCAACGGGACTCAGCGCTGCGGTGAAGCAGGCGATTGCGGACCAGGTGAAGCAGGAGATCGCGGCGGAACAGGCAGCGGCAAAAGGTGGCGATCAAAAGCCTGCGGGCGGTGAACAAGTGCCAGCCGCGCTCGATCCCAAAATCCGCTATTTCGTAGTATCCAGCGATCTGGACGCGACCACGTCGGATGGCGTGGAATGCCAACTTACTCCCGGCGATGTGGTCTACCGTTCCGGCGACACTCCGGACGATGACCACATGGTGGATGCGACCGTCAAGAGCAGCAAGAAAGATAACTGTGCCGTCGGCGTGAGCGTCGGAGTCGAGACCGGCGACCTGCAGGAGATGCACAATCAACTGCGGATACAGATGGATGCCGGGCTCAAAACGCTGGCTGAAAAGCAGGGCAAAGACGGAATACCGGCCGCCCCCGATACCAAGACTCAGGCTGGTGAAGTTCCACCACCTGCGCCAGACACGAGCGTAGCCAACGATCTGCAGGATCAGAAGAAAGAAGCTGACCAGGCGGAGGCGGAAGCTCAGCAGCCGAACTGAAGTTGGCCAGGCAACGCTGAATTAGCTGAATTATTGGAGCCGGGAGCGTGGCGCACACAGCGCCTCGCTCTGCTTCTTCGGCACGAGAACCACAAGGGACGCTCCCGCACGACCGGCGACGGGAGCCCAGTTTTACAGGAGGAAGGTTGCCATGCGGCAGAAAATCGAAATGACCGTCCTGGTGGTGGCTTTGATTCTTGTCGGGATCACGCCCCGCTCGCTGTTGGCGCAGGTTCCGCTGGAAGACCAGCTCAAGGCGCAATATACGCTGGTGAAGATGGGTTCGGACACGAGCGGAACTGCGGTAGTGGACCAGGGCACCATCCTGGTCATCAAGAAGGGCGGAATTCTCAGCGTGCCTTATTCCGACCAGAACATTGTTCCCACCAAGTATGAAAATGGAGCGGTTCATTCTCCCAACAGCATGGTGATGAAGGGAATCGGCTTCGGCATGAAAAAATTTGGCAAGGAGCAAACGACGCGCTTGATGCAGTCGGGAGAAAAGGTATATCCCTCCCGGGTCGCCGTCAATCTGCCCAAGGATCAAGTGACGATCGGCATCATCGCTTGCGATTCCTGCAACAACGTCAGTCCGACTACGTTCTACAAGGCCGACGTGGTTTTCCAGTTCGGCCATGGATCGCTGGCGACCGCCAACCCGTCACAGGTAGAAGACACGATCGCCGGACTGCTCGCCATTGACGACAGCGGCGGCGACCAGGGCGGCAATCAACAGCAGGGCGGAAACGATCAAGGGGGGAATAATCAAGGTGGCAACCAAGGAGGAGGAGGAGGACAACAAGCGCAGCAAGGCCCTCCACCGGAGCCACAGCAGATAGAAAAGGGGCAGACCCCCGATCAAGTGAAAGCTGCGATCGGCGTGCCGGACAAGATCGTCAATCTTGGGCCGAAGCAGATTTATGTTTACAAAGATATTAAGGTTACGTTTCTAAACGGGAAGGTGTCGGACGTGCAGTGAGCGGGAGTTTGGGGTTGCATCAGCACCCGGTCTATATTTCTTGAATAGAGGGGGCCGCCATGAAGATTCTCACGCCCGAATTTGTTCGCAGCTTGGGCGGTAACGTGGAGATTACTTCGTCCGCCCTCACTCGCAACTTGGAGTTCCAATTGGCGTTAATGGAAAAGCAGATCAAAAGGGTTGCGGAACTTGCCAGGTTCCTTCCATTCGTAGACCAGCAAGAAGAGATGAATATGCTCGTAAAACGGCTAAGCATTGAAGCGGCATCCTTGAGATTCTTCGTCCAAGGGCTGGGAGACCCCGAGCGCAAGGCGACCGAAGATCCCCTTCGCGTGACTTCAGATACGCGCTGCTAGCTACAAGATCTTCTTCCCAAAGGCCGAGAGTGCCAACTCAACGGCTAAGTCAGCGGTCTGGTTGTGCTCATCGATTACAGGATTCACTTCCACGATTTCGAAGCTCGTCATCCGTCCATGGTCGGAAATGATTTCCATGGCGAGATGGGCTTCGCGATACGTGGCGCCGCCCCAGACCGGAGTGCCGACGCCGGGCGCGTCTTCTGGATCGATCCAGTCCATGTCGAGCGAGACGTGATAGCCGGCGGTGCCGCGGCCGGCCATGCGGAGAGCTTCTTCCATCACGGCGCGCATGCCGCGTTCGTCGATGTCGCGCATGGTGAAGACTTCGACGCCGGATTTGCGGATATTTTCTTTTTCAAAGCTGTCAACGTCGCGGATGCCGACGAGCACGCAATTTTCCGGCTGTATTTTGGGCGAGAAGTCGTAGATGTTGCCGAGTTCGAGCGGAGGAAGGCCCATGATCGACGCGAGCGGCATGCCGTGGACGTTGCCGCTGGGGGAAGAGTCGGGGGTGTTCATGTCGCGCCGAGGATTAGAGGAACTTTGCCGGCTTCGAGCGTCTTCAATACCAGGTCGGCGCTCTTGATGCAGGTGGCGGTGATTTCCTTGAGGTATTTGGAGTTGGCCGCGCCTTCTTTTTTCTGTTCGGGGATGGCGACGGCGATGTTGCCGGCGTCTTCGACAATGTGTCCGATGGCTTCGAGGCGCGCTTCGAGTCCGGCGACGCGGACGGCGGAAGGACCCATGTCAACGCCGCGGCGGGATTGCCCGAGGTCAAGAGGAACGCCGATCACGCGGATCTGTCGCGGGGCGATGTTGCTGAAGGTAGTGCTTCGTAATGGCATATGGCTTCCTATTCACCGCCGAGATCGCGTTTAACCGCGGAGATCGCAGAGTGCGCAGAGGAAGGGAAGTCATTCACTAATCTGCGAATTCCGTGCTTCAGCATTGTGCAATGGAAGTTTAGGAGCAAACCCACTCGAAAATTGGCTAGCTTCAGGTAGGAGAGTAGTTGGGCCTCGTGCACTGAATTTAACTTCTCCACGGCTTTGATTTCCACGATCACGCAATCAGCCACCACCAAGTCTAATCGGTAGCCACAATCGAGCTTTACGGATTTGTACGTGATCGGGAGAGGCTTCTGCTGCTCGACACGCAGGCCCCGCTCGCGAAGTTCGAAAACCAGGCAAGCTTCGTAGGCCGATTCCAGCAAGCCTGGGCCAAGTGCACGATGAACCTCCATCGCAGCGCCAATGATCTGCTCGGTAATCGCGTTTAGTTGGTTTGCCTGAAACACCGCAGTACTCATGAAATTAATTCTCTGCGAACTCAGCGATCTCCGCGGTTCAATGCTCTAATCCGCAGGTCTACGGGTACAGACGATGCAGCATGCGCGGGAAGGGGATGGTCTCGCGCACGTGCTCTAATCCGCAGATCCACGCTACGGCTCGTTCGATGCCCATGCCGAAGCCGGAGTGAGGAACGCTGCCGTACTTGCGGAGATCAAGATACCACTTGAAGGCTTCTTCGGGGAGATTGTGTTCGTGAATGCGCTGGAGGAGCAAGTCGTGCGAGGCCATGCGCTGCGATCCGCCGATGATTTCGCCGTAGCCTTCGGGGGCGAGGACGTCGACGCAGAGAGCAAGGTCGGGGCGCTCGGGATCTGGTTCCATATAGAACGCTTTCACGCTGGCCGGGTAGCGATGGACCATGACAGGCCGGTCGTAGAGCGACGAGAGATAGGTTTCGTCGGGCGAGCCAAGGTCTCCGCCCCACTCGAATTTATTTTCGAGCTTGCCCTGCGCGTGGCCTTCCTGCAACTTCGTGACTGCTTCGTCATAGGTGATGCGCGGGAAAGGTGCGTCAATTTTCTCGAGCTGCGCGAGGTCGCGGCCGATGGTTGCGAGGTCGGGTCGGCGGCGGTCCAGACATCGTTTAACCAAGAAGGTTAGCAAGCCTTCGGCGAGGTCCATCAGGTCGTCGAGCGTGCCGTAGGCGACTTCGGGTTCGACCATCCAGAATTCAGTGAGATGGCGGCGGGTTTTGGATTTTTCCGCGCGGAAGGTTGGGCCGAATGAGTAAACCTTGCCGAGCGCCATGGCGGTAGCTTCGATGTAGAGCTGGCCGGATTGCGTGAGGTAGGCCTGCTCGTCGAAGTAGTCCACGGGGAAGAGCGTCGATGTTCCTTCGCAGGCGGCGGGCGTGAGGATGGGCGGGTCGGTTAGGGTGAATCCGTTGGTGTCGAAGAAATCGCGGGCGGCGCGAATGATCTCGGCGCGCACACGCAGGATTGCGGCCTGGCGCTGGGAGCGCAGCCAGAGATGCCGGTGCTCCATTAGGAAATCGACGCCGTGGTCTTTGGGAGTGATGGGATAGGGAGTGGACTCGGGCACGCGCTGCACGACTTGTACGTTCGAGACATCGAGTTCATAGCCGCCGGGGGCGCGCTTATCGGCGCGGACCTTGCCTTCGACGATGACGCTGGATTCCTGAGTGAGGCCTTTGATGGTGTCGAAGACTTCGGGCGGGACGGCATTCTTCGGGACTACGCCCTGGATGACGCCGGAGCCGTCGCGAAATTGAGGGAAGAGAAGCTTGCCGCTTTCGCGGAGGTTGTAGAGCCATCCGCGGACGGTGACGGACTGGCCTTCGTGAGTGCCGATCTGTGCGATGGTGCTGATGGGTGAGGACATAGGAGGTTAGAGGTCAAAGGTCAGATTGCAGAGGTAACACCGGTTGGGTTGGCTGCTGGGGTGACACCTCTGCAATCTGACCTCTGACCTTTGACCTCGCTCTACGAGTCTCCCAGCCTTTGGAAGGTGGCACTCACTTCTTCGCTGGGGCTCTTTTTCTCTTCGCCTTCGATTTCGAGAAGCAGGGGCGGCGTTTGCGGGGCGCTGCGCAGCAATTCCATGGTCTGTTTCCAGTCGATCGATCCCTTGCCGGGCCAGAGGTGCGAGTCTTTGTCCTTGTTGTTGTCGTGCACGTGGGTCGAGGAGATGTGGTTCTTCAGGACGGCGAAGGCCTCGGGAATACCGTCCATCAGGTGGGCGTGACCGCAATCGAAGCAGACGCCGATGTCGTCGAAATGCATGGTCTTGATGAACTCGACGAGGCGCTCGGGCGCCGAGAGTTCATTGGGAATATTCTCAACCAGCACTCTGACGCCGAGCGGTTTGGCGAAGGCGCGCAGATGCTCAACGGAAGTCATGGCGGCTTCGAATTTCTTTTCGTCGAACGCGTCGTTGGGGTTGCCGATGTGCTGCACGAGAAAGCGGAACGGGATCTGCTCGGCGATTTCGAGGGCGCGTTTGATTTCGTCCATGGCATCGATGCGGCCGGCGCGGTCGGTGGAGGCGATGTTGACGGGCGGCGAACCGGTGCGTCCCCACTCGTAGTCGGAGTACAAAGGCGCGTGGACAGAATTGAGCAGGATGCTGGTGGAGCGGAACCAGTCGGCAATTTCGCGGACATGCTGCTTGCGATTGGCGTAGTCGAAGTGCTGGCGGGCGGCGAAGATTTCGATCGACTGGGCTCCCGCCTTGACGAG
>WNEZ01016490.1_pt1 | contig 12533 bp, 15 predicted proteins | sample 5400521 | NCBI WGS metagenome assembly WNEZ01 (sample SAMN13153339, study PRJNA577476) | soil metagenome | isolation source: 120 cm saprolite under Douglas fir tree site 2 hole 1 replicate 1 | place: USA:California | collected 2015-04-18 | reverse complement strand
CATGGCGGTGGAACGGCACAAGATGGATGATTTCTCGCCGTATGTTTTCAAGACCAGCGATTTCGGGAAAACCTGGACGAAACTGGTGAACGGATTGCCTGCGAGCGATTACGTGCACGCGGTGCGCGTGGATCCCAAGCACGCCGGTTTGCTCTTCGCGGGCACGGAAGCGGGCGTGTACGTCTCCTTCGATGGCGGAGAACACTGGCAGCCGCTGCAACTGAATCTGCCGGTTTCGCCGGTGAATGATTTGGTGGTGAAGAATAACGACCTGGTGGTGGCCACGCATGGCCGGAGCTTCTGGGTGCTCGACGACATTACGCCGCTCGAGCAGTACAGCGAGGTGGTGGCGCAGGAGACGGCGCACTTGTTTGCACCTGCCGCGGCGAATCACACAGTGTTCCGCGGCTCGTTCTTTGGAGGCGGCGCGAACACCGGGAAGAATCCGCCTGCGGGCGCGATTATTGATTACTGGCTGAAGACGGCGCTCAAAAAACCGGAGGCGGAGAAAAAGGACGCCGAGAAAAAAGACAACAGCGATTCCGACGCGAAGACACAGAGCGCGGAAACCAAAACAGAAGCCAGCGCGAAAACCGAGGCGAAAGAGGAAACCGAAGCACCGAAGATCACGCTGGATATTCTCGATGCGTCCGGCAAGGTCATCCGTCACTTTCCCAAGAAAGAGGAGGAAAGCGAAGAGGATGAAGGTTTCCGCGCGCCGGATCGAAATGCGGGCAAGCTGCCCGGCGAAGCTGGGCTGAACCGGTTCGTGTGGGACCTCAACTACGAAGGCGCGAGCAGAGTGCCGCATGCGCCGCTATGGGGTGGCAGCACAGCCGGACCGCGGGCGCTTCCGGGAAAATACGAAGTGCGGGTGACGGTGCTGGGAAAAAGCTACTCGGCGCCGTTGGAGATTCAGCCGGATCCGCGGTTGAAGGTGACGCAAGCGGAGCTACAGAAGCAGTTCGACTTGCTGATCAAGATTCGGGGCAAGACGACGGAGACCGATGACGCCATCAACCAGATGCGCGATCTGCACGAGCAGATTGGGCTTATCAGCAAACGTTTGAAGGATGACTCGCGCGCCAAGAGCGTGGCGGACGCCGGGAAGGCGCTCGACAAAAAGATGACCGAGGTGGAAGAGGCGCTGATTCAGACCAAGGCCAAGAGCGGGCAGGACGTGCTGAACTTCCCGATCCGGCTGAACAATCAATTGGCGGCGTTGGGAGGAGTGGTGGCGAGCGCCGATTCGGCCCCAACGCAGCAATCTTACGAAGTGTTTGAGATGCTCAGCAAAGCCATCGATGAACAACTGGCGAAATGGAAAAACATCGTGGCGACGGATGTGAAATCGTACAACGACATGGTGAAACAGCAAGACGTGCCGGCACTGATGCTGAAAGCCGCGAGCGAAACTCGCTAGTGGATCCTTCCTTGAGTGGGGGGTACCCCCTCCCCCCCTTTTTGTAAGTGTTGATTCTAAAGGTGGTTAAAGTCATTTGTTTTGATACACCTTTACAAGTGTTGATTCTAAAGGAGTTGCGATTGCGCCAAAATTGCGCGACGCGAGCCGATCTGTGCGCTAATTTGAGCTTAGGATTTCAGGACGCGCTGCTCTCCAATGCGAAGCCCGCTTCAGAAAGCGGGCGCTGGGCGCTACAACAACAAAAATGCGGCAGGCTCAGAAAAGAGCCGCCGCGAAAATTCAAGACGCACGTTTCTACGTTTAATAGTATAAGCGATTTGGTCTCCAGGTTCCAGGGAAATCTGCTGTGCCTTGCCTTAGCTCCGTTTAAGAGGGGTTTTTGGAAGGTTGACGCACGAGGGCGGCTATGGAGGCGCCTAGGTCGGCGGTGGTGGAGTTGCCGCCGATATCGGGGGTGCGGACTTCGGTTTTTTGGAGGGCTTGGACGATGGCGTTTTCGACGGCGTCGGCGGCTTCCGGGACGCCGAGGTGCCGGAGCATCATCGCGCCGGACCAGATCTGGCCGATGGGGTTGGCGATGCCTTTTCCGGCGATGTCCGGCGCGGAGCCGTGAACGGGCTCGAACATCGAGGGAAATTCATGCTCGGGATTGAGATTGGCGGAGGGCGCGATGCCGATGGAGCCGACGACGGCGGGGCCGAGATCGGAGAGGATATCGCCGAAGAGATTGGAGCCGACGACGACATCGAACCAGTCCGGATGGCGGACGAAATGGGCGGTGAGGATGTCGATGTGGAACTGGTCAGTGCGCACGTCGGGATATTCGGCAGCGATGCGATGGAAGCATTCATCCCAGAAGGGCATGGTGAAAATGATGCCGTTGGACTTGGTGGCCGAGGTGAGATGCTTCTTTCGCTTGCGGGCGAGCTCAAAGGCGTAGCGCATTACGCGCTCGACGCCGCGGCGGGTGAAAATGGTTTGCTGCACGGCCATTTCGTCATCGGTGCCTTCATAGAGGCGGCCGCCGATGTTGGAGTACTCGCCTTCGTTGTTCTCGCGCACGATGGAGAAATCGATTTGGCCGGGCTGCCAGTTTTTTAGGGGGGACTCAATACCGCGAAAGAGGCGCACCGGACGGAGATTGACGTATTGGCGGAAGGTGCGGCGAATGGGGATGAGCAGGCCCCAAAGGGAAACGTGATCCGGGACGCTGGGGTGGCCGACCGCGCCGAGGAAGATGGCGTCGAAGGCGCGGAGTTGCTGAAGGCCGTCGGCGGGCATCATCAGTCCGGTCTTAAGATACGTTTCGCAGCTCCAATCGAATTCCTGCCAGCGGCATTCAAAACCAAAGCGGCGTCCGGCAGCTTCTACGACGCGCATGCCTTCGGGAACGACTTCCTTACCGATGCCGTCGCCAGCAATGACCGCGATTTTGAAGGATTTCATCTACCTGGACCGAACGCCCTTTCGAGAAAAATGCAGAATGCCTATAAGGGCGAAGCATATCTTAACGTCGGGGCGCAAGCTTCGGAAAAACGGAAATTAATTTGATTTCAAGGTAGGACCCAGCTTTGCAGGTGGCCCTATCGCATCACGGCGTTTTCATTGGGCGACCCTGTGACGCCGTTCCTCCACCCATTTCGTAATGGCGCGGTCCATTTCCTCAAGCTTCCCTGCGAAGAAATGATCGGCTCCACTTACTACTATGAGTTGGTTTTCTCCCGGCAACGACTGCACCAGCGGTGTCAGCTTGCCAATGTCGCCGTGTTCATCATTGGCGCCGTGAACGAAGAGCTTGGGCTTGGTGCAATGGCGCAGGAACAAGAAATCGGTGCTGTTCACCGGAGTGCCGAGCCCAATCAGCTCGGTAACGCGCTCATCGGCGCAGCCCACGCGCAAGCCCATCCAGCACCCGAAGCTGAATCCGACCACCAAAAGCGGGACGTGCGCAAACTCTTGGGCGAGAAAATCGAGGGCTGCGCGGACGTCGTCCAGCTCGCCGCGGCCGTGGTCGTGCTTGCCGGCGCTCAAGCCCGCGCCGCGAAAATTGAAACGCAGCACCGGCAATCCCAGAGCATCGAGTGTTTTCGCGGCTTGATAGACGACCTTGTTGTGCATGGTGCCGCCGAAAAGCGGATGGGGATGGCACACCAACGAGGCCAAAGGAGGCCGCACGCGGGAAGTGGGAGTCCACAAGATTGCTTCCAAGCGCCCGGCAGGACCTTGCAGAAACAGGTTCCGGGACTGGTGAACCGCTTTGGTGTTCATGATCGTGAGCGCAAGAACGCGAGTGTAGCGCAAGGCAAACGAAACTCCGAGTGCGCTCTCAACCCATCGAGATCAGGATTGCCGGACAATGGTTACCGCGAGAGAGGAACTTTGCGGGACGGGCTCGATGCGCACGACGCGCGAGAGAACCTCGGTTCCGGTAGGCCAAGGCACAGAAGCCGAGGGGTCAAAGGACACGAGCAGGTTTGCGTATGGCGGATACTCGCGGTTGCTCAGAAAGCGCAGCCCTAGGGCTGAGACATCGATGGTCATGGCTTCTTCAAACCAGGGAACATGTTCGGGCCGAACGCGCAGAGGAACCGCGAGCAGTCTCCGCGCACTGCCGCGACGCTCGCGCTCTTTGGCGCGGCCATTGCCGTTGCTCTCGGGGTGAAACGCGGGTTGAAAGTGCAGGGCAACGGCAGGTGCCGCGAAAACCTTGGTCAATCTGTTTGCAGAAGCGGGCGGCGCGCCGGAGGCGAAACCGTTGGACTCTGGCGTAACGCGAACCACTTTCGCGAGTACCTCCGGCTGGCCGTCGCGCAGGGCGGCGTCGTACGGAAATGTCACCCAGAGAGGCACGCCCAGGGCGTGCGCTTCGTTGCAGGGCACCAGCAGTCCACCGCGAGAAATGTCCAGGGTCCTGCAGACCTCGGTTTTCTGGCCAAACGGAGTGCTCCAGCGAAGCCGGACGGGAAGGCGGAGTTGCGCGCGGTGATGCTCGCGTCGGTCCATAAGCCTAGTACTAGGGCGAACTTAGGCGGGGGCACCAGCCAGTATACGCCTGCGACGAGAAAATTGTTAACTTCTCGTACTAGGACATAATTGTTGATTTTTCGGATTGCAGTTTGTGAATGCGAATGTTAGCGTTTCATCGAGTTTCGATTACTGGAGTATGAATGTCTGGTAGTGAAGCCGAGCGCCGCATCGCGCGGCGGTTCCTGATGACGCTCCCGTTGCGCGTGCTACCGCGCGAGGCGCAGAATCAAGAATTGCGCGCGCAGACCCGCGACGTCAGCTATCGCGGTTTGTATTTTCTGGCCGACGCGTCTTTTGAAGTGGGCAGCGAGTTTGAGTTCGTGCTGACCCTTCCGCAGCAAATGTCGCAATCGGGTGACGTGGACATTCGCTGCTGCGGACAGGTGGTACGGGTGGAATCGAGCTCCAACGGCCGCCTCGGCATCGCCGCAAAAATCCAGCGCTACGAATTTGTTCCCGCCACCGCCACTGCCGCCTGAAAACTTCCTTCCCGCAAATAGCGCCGCCTCACGATGCTCATATAGAAGTTCGCGAAGCTGCGTTCCTCGGGTGTCGCCTAGAGGTGGCCCTCGCGTCACGCTCGCGTACCCGAGTACAATGACTTTTGCGCATGTATCACTACGACGCCAAGACCGCGCTCGATGAACTGCAGGAAGAAGCGTTGCTCCCGCACCCGGTGAAGTTGCGGGACATGATCCTGCGGACCCAGCTGGGACCCCAGGAAGCACAAGCCATGAATCAGGAATTTCAGGATTATCTGACGCGCTTTGGCGAAATTCAGCGCGTGGCCCGCGGCATCCTGGAAAAGCTGGCCGCGGGAAAAGCCAAATCCTGATGATGGTCCGCGCCTCCGGTTACGCCGCGTGGGAAAGTGGCTGGCTTGGTCGACGATTCCGCGGGGCCCAAGCACATGCAAGCTGGGCGGCACATGGCGGATCCTAACGCTGGCACGGATATCGTCGAAGGTGTGCTGGCGCTGATAAACTGAGCATGCGTTCACGGACCAACGAAGGCTAGCGAGATAGATGCGCCGCAATACCCTGCTGATCGACGCCGACGACACGCTGTGGGAGAACAATGTCTTCTTCGAGAAGCTGATCGAAGACTTCATCACGCTTGTTGAATCGTGCGGGTTCACGCGCGCTTACGTGCGCCACATCCTCAACGAAACGGAGCGCAAGAATATTCGGCAGTATGGCTATGGGGTGCGCAGCTTTGGCCGCTCACTGGAGGAGACTTATATCAAGCTCGCGGAACACCTGGCGAAGCGCGAAGTGCTGGCGCAGATTCATACCCGCGTGGTGGACCTGGAGCGCACGCCGCCAAAAATCCTCGACGGAGTGCCGGAAACGCTCGCGTACCTCACGGAACGCCATCGCCTGATCTTGTTCACCAAAGGGGAGCCCGCGGAGCAAGCTGCCAAAGTGGAGCGCTCCGGATTGCAGGGTTTCTTCGAATTCATCGAGATCGTTTCCGAGAAGAACCCGGAAACTTACGGTGCACTGGTGCGCAAGCACAAAATCGTGAAGACCCACGGATGGATGATTGGCAACAGCCCGCGCAGCGACATCAACCCCGCCATGCAGATCGGCCTGAACGCCGTGTACATCCCACACCAGCACACCTGGCAGCTCGAACATGAGCCGGTGGTCTCCGGCTCCGGCAAGTTGGTGATTCTGCCGACCTTTCGGGAACTGCGCGCGCACTTCTAGGGTGCGCGTTCCTCTACTCTCTTTTTATGGTTCCAGGGTGGCGGAAGTGGCGCCGACGAGGTGGCGGCTGCGTTTTTCCTGGACGAAGGCGATGACGCGGAGGTTGGGCCGCTTCCAGGAGGAATCTAGTTTCAGTTCGGGCTGCGCGGCGAAGGAAGGGGCGTTGCCTTTGTCTGCTGTGCCCAGCTTGCGCAACAAGCGCACGATGGAAGCATGATGCAGGTCGTGGCCGGCGTTTTCGCCGCCGCTCACGGAGGAATGCAGGCCTTTCTCGGTAATGGCGATCCAAACTTCCGGCGTATCTGAGGGAGCGGCCCCGGCCAACTTTCCGACACTTACGTTGAACTGGTCGCGGTCGTACTTATCGGAGCTCCGCGGGGTCAGAGAAATCTCTGTCTGCAATTGAGACATGGAGGCAACGATGGTTTGGCGGGCTTCCTGCGCGCGGCTTCCGACGAATTCGGTGCGGCCGTTCACAACGATTTGCGGCGTGTAGACACTCTGGCTGTTGTGGGAGGCGGCGTAGACTTGCTGGCGCTCGGTCCACTGCTCGGAGGAGAAGGGATCGGTCCAACCCAAATGGTTCCAGTAGTCGACGTGCTCCTCGAGGGCGATGATTTCCACGCCGGGGACGGGCTGCTGTTCCTCCAGGCCGGCGACCAAGGTATCGGCAGGCGGGCAGCTGGAACAGCCCTCAGAGGTGAAGAGCTCCAGAATCACCGGGGTGCGCGAAGCCTGGGCGTTTGCTTTTGCTTCTCGCGCGGGAGTGGTAGGAACGAAAATATGCGACGAGGCGAGTGTTGCCACGGCCAAGGATGTGAGTGCCAGCGGGAGTCTCAACGGTAGCCATGCCTCCGTACGGCATAGATGATACGACGGCGGCGGGAGAACGGACGAGAAATTGGGCTGAACTGGCCGAAAAAAGCAGAAGTATTGAGGCGGGGCCATAACCAGTGTGATAGAGTAAACCGGTTATTGATGAGGGAACATAAGTTGTCTGACCCCGGCGCTGCTCGACTGCTGCTGGGCGGCCGCTTGGCCGTCAACTTCGCGAACTCGCCTTCTCTCCCGGGAGTACCGGCGCGCGAACCCTCCTGGGAGGAGCTGGTCGCTTTTCTCGAGGCATCTGGCGTAGTGTCTCGGGAGCGGGGGGCGAACCTGCTGGTGCTTCCGGACAGCGACCCACAATCCGCTGAGAAGATACTTTCGCGGGCCATCCGGCTTCGCGAAGGATTGCGTAAGGCCTTTGCGGCGATGGTTCGCAAGGAGCGAGTCATCGCAGAGTGGATTGTGCCGATCAATGAGATTCTTCGGATCACGGAAGGCCACGATGAGCTGACCCAGGATAGCTCCGGCTGGAAGTTGGAGTTCATGGCTCGCGAGGGCGGACTGGACTGGCTCTTGGCTGCGGTGGCGCGCTCCGCGGCGGAGATTATCGCGGAGGGTTCGCAGGCGCGCTTGCGGATGTGCGCGAATCCCTCGTGCAGCCTGTACTTCTTTGATGCTTCGCGGACGCACCGGCGGCGGTGGTGCTCGATGGCGATTTGCGGAAACCGGCACAAGGTGTCGAGTTTCGCGAGGCGGCATGGATCCTGAAGTGAACTAACGTGGTGCTCGCTTCCACAGTCAGCGTGCGGCGGTTTTCACGTACTTGGGGGATTCGCCCTTGGACCAGGGGTCGTAGCGGTGCGCGAAGACCAGGCGCTCGGCGAGCGGGGGATGCGAGTACAGCCAGAAGGTAATGAAAGGCGAGGGATTGGGATCAGAGAGGTCCACTTGGCCGAGGATCTGAAAGGCGTGGGCGGCAACTTCTTCAGAGTTCGGGATGGCTCCGTGGATGACCTCGAGACCATAGACATCGGCGGCATGCTCCTGGTAGCGGGAGATCCCATTCACAACTGGCGCCGCGAAAAACATGACAATCTGCAGCAATAGCAGGAAGGCCGCGAAGGCAGCCCAATCTTCGGTGCCGTAGATTTTCCAGTCCTTGCCCCAACGATCCAACGACCAATAGAGTCCGCGAAAGATTAGATACAAAGCGCCAAGAAGTCCGACGGCGCCGAAGAGAAATCCTTTCCAGACGTGGCCGAGGACGTAGTGGCCGAGTTCGTGGCCGATGATGAACAGCGCTTCGGGGTTGCTGGTTTTCTGGATGGTGGTGTCCCAGATGACCACGCGCTTGGAGGCCCCCAAACCGGTGACATAGGCGTTGATCTCATTGCTCTTTTCGCTGGCGCGCATGAGGAAGATGCGTTCGCGGGGGATAGGGACGCCGGCGTGTTGCGTAAGCGTTTGAATGGCGGTGACGAGCTGGGAATGTTCTTTATCGAGAGGCTCGAACTTGTGGAACAGCGGGTCAATGACCCAGGGGCCGATATAGATGAAGCCGAGCAGAATGGGCAGCGCGGCAAACCAAAAATACAGCCACCAACGGCGGGGACTGCGGCGCACGACAGCGAACAGAATCAAGGCGAGGCCAAGCGCGAACAAGGTCCCGATTATCTCTTCTTTCGTCCAATCCCAAAACCAGGAGCCCCAGCGCTGCACGGACTGTTCATAGCGGAGGGACAGAGAGTGCCAGTACATGCGCACTGGCAAATCCGAGAGGTCGCAAGTCACAAACAGCAAAGGAACGAAGACAACACCTTGCAGCCAGCGGCGGCCGGTGAGACGCTCGGCGAAATCGCGAAATTTTGTGGCGACGCCCAAACGGAGAATGAGAATCAGCACCAAAATGCTGAGCGCGTAGGAGACGAAATACAGCGTGTAGCCAGCGCGAGAGTAAGCCACGGCTTTTTCGTAGCGGTCTTCGGACAAAGTGTATTGCTCGGTTTTGCCGCGCGGAGGCTCGGTGCGTTCGGTCTTGGGCAAGCCGGGAATGGGAGTCGGAGGGAGAGCGGAACGATCGGGAGACGTTTGGGCGGCGACGGAGCTCGGCGCCGCTGCGGTTGCTTGCGCATGTAGAGAGGATAAAAGAAGAAGCCAAACGACCGCGCCGAGACGCTGAAAGGATCGACCTCGTTGCATCAAGCTCCTCGCCAAAATAAATGGCACTGCCGGCTGCAAGATTTGGGGACGTTGGGGAGTATGAAGCGCGAACACCCAATCTGCAACTGCTCTATCGAAGCGGGTGGGGCGAAAAGCTGTCCATTCCGTTCGACGTATAGCGCAGGCAAGCGTTACTAAGCGAATACATCGCCAGAGGCGCGTTGCTTGATTCGCAGCGAGCTGCGGAGCGTGGTTGCCCTATGAGAGGCTCGGGGCGTATCCTGAAGATTAGCTTGGCCAGAAAAACGTGAGGACGATGGTATGCAGCGAAATAAGTCCTTCTGCCTACTGGTGACGGTCGTTGCAGCGTGCGGTTTGCTGGCCAACGCCGCGCCGCGGCAAGATTCAAAATCCGAGCAAGACCAGTCCCAAACCCAGTCCGTCGCCGACGCCGCCCGGAAGGTGCGCGATAAGAAAAAGGCCGCGACGAAATCGCCGAAGGTCATCACCGATGATGACCTGGACCGGAGCACTTTCAAGCCGGGGCAGCTGAACGTCGTGGGGGTGCCCCAGCCGGAGACCGAGCCGCCCAGCGAAGCCGCGGTTGCGCAGGCCGTAGCTACGGATGAGGCCGCCGAACAAGAAGCCGCCAAGAAGGCGGCCGAGGAAGACGCGCAAATTGCGCGGCTCAAGCTGCAACTGACACAAGCCGAAAAAGATTTGGATCTTGCGCAGCGGGAACTGGCGCTCGACCAGGACGCCTATTTTTCAAAGCCGGACTACGCCAACGACACCGCCGGGAAAGCCAAGCTCGACAGCGAGAGGCAGCAAATCAGCGACCACCAGCAGGAAATCGAGAAACTAAAGACGCGGCTCGCGGCGCTGGAAGAGTTGAAGAGCCATCGCAAAGCATCGACCCGGCAAACGGCTCCAGCTGCGCAGAGCGAGAAGCCGGCTACGCCTCCCCAGTTGTAATTTCAGTTTTCATCCGAGCTTCATCTTCACTTGGACGCCGCCGGCAAGGCGGACGCTTGCCAGCTTCATGCCGGGCGAATCGCGAAGACCGCGCGTGGGTGGCGGCTGAACGAGGAGAAGAAATCGAGGAGCTGCTTCCAGGGGATGTATTTTTTGTTGAGCAGGCGCATGCCATGTTGCGCTGCTTCGCCGGTCACGACTTCCGCGCGAGCTTCGATCCAGTCACCACGGAGATTGCCGCGCGCATCGCAGGGCGCCACGCGCACGCCGGAACGGTTGCGGATGCGCTTGGCTTTGCCGGAATCCGCGGTGCTGTAGACGTAGAACGTTTGTGGCACGCCGCTGGCGGGGTCGGCGGCGAACCAAACCGGAGTGCGCACGCCCTGGCCATTTTTACGGAAGGTTTCGAGGTTCAAGTATTTGTGGCGTTGGAACGAAGCGAAACCGGTGGAAGCGTCCATGGTGAGTTCGATGCGCGACGCGGTGGCGTCGACACAAAAAAGATGAGGCGGGTAATTGGCCCGCCCCGTCATTGAATCAGCGGCTAGCCGAGTTTTATTTGCGGACGTAGGTGACGTCTTCGGTGAAGGAGTCCTTCTGGTCTTTCTGGAAGGTCCAAGTGGTTTTGAAATGGTCGTTGTCGAGGAAGGTGTAGACGGCGTGATGCATGTGGCCGTCATTGGAGCTTTTGAGATTGGTAGCGTTCTCAAAATCGAAGGTCAACGTTTTGGATTCGGGCGCGTAGGTACCGCGCATGGTGGGTTGATTGCCGGCCATGCAGTAGTGCGTGAGCTTCAACTGGCCGCCATCGAGGTAGTACATGGTGATCATCTCAACGGGCTTGCCTTCCTCGACCATGCGAAACTTTTCGAGCAGGGCGGTGCCGCCGGCGGTGAGTTCGATGTCCATGGTGGATTTGTACTCGCTGACCTTTTGCTCTTCCCAATGACCGACCAGCGATTTGAGCTGCGCGAAGGCTTCAGCGCTTCCGCCGGCTGCCGACGCGTGGCGGAAACTTCCCAACCCCATAATCATCAGCATTGCGATCAAGATTCTAGATACGTTTTTCATGATGCTTCTCCTTTGAAGAAATTGTGATTTCTGCTTTTACGGTCCTGAACTAACGGAACTTATCGCGTGGCCGGCACGTCCCTCGCCGGCCTCCCGAATCTCTGGGTCGCAAATCCCACGATCACGCCGAGGAGCATGCCGGGGAGCATGATGTCCCAGAAAAGGGCCATGCCCGCGCGCAGGATGACCAGCAAACTGAGCACAGCGGCGATCGCCAAACCAGCGAGAATTCCCCAAGCCATCGAATGAACCTTCCTGGAAAAGAATCCGATGGCGACTCCAGCGGCAAGGCCCTTGGCCAGCGAAACGGTGATCACGCTGGTCATTACTGGTGCAAGCGAGGGCTCAAGAAAACCGCTGAGACCGTCGAAGAGTCCCAGCGTGCCGCCCACGGCCAGGCCCAGCATCGGTTTGGTGACGCTCATGGCATTTCCTCGCGCGAGAGCATTGGCGTTTTGTAAAACGCTACCTCGCATCGAGGTCCGACTGCATCACGCCGAACAGAAGTAGCCCACGGTGGGAATTGGGGTCTTGGGCATGATCAGCTTGCCACCGGCGCTGGTGACCGCGGCGATGGCTTTGTCCACCGATTCCACGCCGCGGGTGTTGGTGGTCGTCGAGACATTGCCTTTTTTCATCAGACCGCCGTTGATTCCCGGAGTGCCGTCCAGGCCGGTATTTATGAGCCAATACTCGGTAGGGCCGGGCCATTTCTCGATCTTCCAGCCGAAGGTCTTTTTGTAAAAGGCGGCGGCGCGCTCCGGGTCGGTCGCGGGAATTTCAAAATGTATGACGCGAGACATGGTTCTTCTCCTGTGTTTAGTGGACGCAAGCGATAGAAACCTTGGTCTAGTCCTACCGTGTGGTTGCCTGGACGGCCGCGGGGGCCCCGTAGCGTTGCGTGGCGTAACCTACGATCATGCCGACGATGCTACCAGGCAAAATGATCTCCAAATAGTAGCCGTGTTGCATTTGGGCGACGATGAAGGCCAACACAAAGCCAACGGCGAGGCCGAACACGATACCGAGCAGCAAAGAATGTACTTTTCGAGCGAAAAATCCAATGGCCATGCCAGCAATGACGCCCTTGATTGTCGACCCGATGATGATGCCCGCGAGTTGCGCGCGAACCGCTGGAGTAAACCAGGCCGATGCTCCGTCGATTGCACCCAGGACTGCGCCGAGGAGCAAGCCGAGCAGAATCTTGTTCATGTGACCCTCCGTGGGTCCCAGATTCTCTACCGGTTCAATGTTCTTTACAACGGGGGAGAAATTTCCTTTAGGCGTTAACGGTGGGAAAAGAGGAGGAGCAGAATGCGCATCACCAGGTAGGC
>WNEZ01004175.1_pt1 | contig 12535 bp, 10 predicted proteins | sample 5400521 | NCBI WGS metagenome assembly WNEZ01 (sample SAMN13153339, study PRJNA577476) | soil metagenome | isolation source: 120 cm saprolite under Douglas fir tree site 2 hole 1 replicate 1 | place: USA:California | collected 2015-04-18 | reverse complement strand
GCTGCTCGCGCCCGTCTGGGCCGCCGGCGCGCTGGTCGCCGAGCGTGGCCCGAGCGGGGGCTTCAACGCCCATTCGGTCGCGATCGTGCAGGCGAACCTCCCACCGGCCTTCGAGTGGACGCGGTCCTACACGGACCGCGAGGTGATGACCCACATCCAGGCGACCGAGCGCCTGCCCGTGCGACCCGGGCCCGCGCTGATCGTGTGGCCCGAGCACGCCGTGCCGCGCTACCTCGAGGACGAGCTGATGCTCACCGCCCAGCTCGCGGCCCTGGCCACGCGTCACGGGGCGGATCTGCTCTTCGGCGCGCCGCGCCACGAGGCCGGCCGGACCTACAACAGCCTCCGGCTCATCACGGCCGCCGGACACGATGGCGGGCACTACGACAAGCAGCGTCTGGTGCTCGGCGCCGAGAGGAATCCGCTCGCTTCCTCCGCGCCGGGAGAGGCGGACGAGAGTCCCCGGCAGTTCAGCCCTGGCTCGGGGCCCGGCGTGCTCGAGAGCTTCCTCCCCCTCGGCGTGTCCATCTGTCACGAGATCCTCTTTCCCGAGCTGGTCAGCCGGAGCGTCGCCGCCGGAGCCGAGCTGCTGGTCAACGTCTCGAACGACGGCTGGCTCGACGGCGGGGGCGGCGTGGCGAGCCGCCAGCACTTCGCGATGGCGGTCTTCCGCGCCGTCGAGACCCGCCGCTATCTGGTACGCGCGGCGACCACCGGCGTATCGGGGGTCGTCGATCCCTACGGTCGGGTGGTGACCACGCTGGCCCCGGGCGCAACCGGCGTCCTCGACGTATCGGTCGCGGGACGGAGCGCCCTCACGCCGTACGTCCGTCTGGGCGACGTCTTCGCCTTTGCCTGCGTGCTCGCCGCGGCGGCCGCACTCCACGGCCGGCGGACCGCCGTGCTCCGTCCGTACCCGCGCCTCGTCTCCGCGCCCCGCGTCCAATAGGGTCGATCCGGAACCCGCTCGGTGGCGTTGCCCTGGCCCGGCGCGCTACAGTCGGACGCCCACGGGGCGGGCATGGCCGAGAGCTTCCCCACCACGCCACGCGCCTCGCGCGCCGTCCGGGTCGCCGCGTTGCCAATCGGCCTCGGGGCGATCGCGCTCGCCACGGTCACCACCTTGACGAGCCTCGGCTGGGTGGGACGCACCTTTCCGGGATTCATGCTGCTCGACAACCGGGTCATCGCCTCGGTCGGCCTGGGGGACTGGCCCCCCGCTCGGTGCGAGGTCGATCCCTGTCCTCCCGTCTACCAGAGCCAGGTGGTCGCCGTGGACGGCGTGCCGGTCCGCTCGACCGCCGAGGTCTACGCCAGGGTCGCGGCCGAGCCTCCGGGCACGGAGATTCGCTACCGGCTGCGCCGCGGCGGCGTCGAGCGCGGGGTCACGGTGGCCAGCGCGGAGTTCAAGAAGCGCGACTGGGCGCTGCTCTTCGGTCCGTTCCTCCTGAACGGCGCCGTCTTCGTGGCGGCCGGGCTGGTCGCCTGGGTCCTTCGCCCGCACGCGCCGCTGCCGCGCGCCCTCCTCGCCTTCGGCGGCCCGGTCGGCCTCTTCCTCTTCACGGCCCTGGACCTCTACGGTCCGGCGACCTTCTTCCGCCTGCACGTCGTCGGCGAGTCGCTCCTGCCAGCGGGGGCCCTGCACCTCGCCTTCTTCTTCCCGCAGCCGCACCCCCGGGCGCGCTGGCGCTTCGCGGGGTACGGCCTGGCCCTCGCGATGCTCGTCGTCTACGAGACGTTCCTCTACCAGCCGGGCGCCTACACGCGGGTCCTCTACGCGAACATGACCTACCTCGGTCTGGTCGGGCTCTTCTTCTTCGGCCGCCTCGCGTTCGAGTACTGGGCCGGACGCTCCGTCCTCGCCCGCCAGCGCATACGGGTCATCGCGCTCGGCACCGTCTTCGGCCTGACGCTCCCGGGGGGCATCGTCCTCGCCTCCGCGCTCTCCGGCGGCGACGTGCCGATGAACCCCGCCACCTTCACCCCCTTTCTCTTCGCGCTCGCCCTCGCCTACGCCGCGGTGGTGCAGGACCTCTTCGCGATCGACGCCATGGTCAAGCGCGGCGCCTACTACCTGGTGCTGAGCGGCGCCCTCGCCGGGGCGTACATCGGCGCCGTCGTCCTCCTGCGCCTGTTCCTCGCCGGCAACGCCATCACCGCCTCGCCCGCCTTCCCCGTGGGCTTCACGCTCGTCGTGCTGCTCGTCTTCAATCCCCTGCGCACGCGGCTCCAGACCTTCGTCGACCGCGTCTTCTTCCGCACCGCGTACGACGGCGCGCGGGTGCTCGCCGCCGTCGGTCGCCAGCTGGCCTCCACCCTGCAGAGCGAGCGCATCGTCCCCCTGGTGTGCAACGCAGTGGACGAGACGATCCCCAATTCCGGCGCCCGCCTCTTCGTACGCGAGGGCACGGGCCCGCTCGCCGAGAGCGGCGGCCGGGAGGTGCCGGCGGTTCTCGCGCGCGCCCTCGACGAGGGACGCGTCATCACCACCTACGACCCGGCCGAGCTCTACGTCGACGCGGCCACCCACGAGGCAGTGCGCGCGGCGCTCGCCGCCCTCGGCGCCGAGGTGGCCGTGCCGCTCCACCTGCGCGGCGAGCTGGTCGGCGCGCTCACCGCCGGGGCCCGGAGAACGGGCCTCTTCTACACCGCCGGCGACGCCGAGTTCCTGCGCGCGCTCGCGCAGCAGGCGGCCATCGCGGTCGAGAACGCGCGCACGTACGACGCGCTTGCCCAGCTGAACGCCCGCCTGGAGGACCGTGTGCGCGAGCGCACCGCGCAGCTCGAGAAGACGAACCGCGAGCTGGGCCAGGCGTACGGCGAGCTGAAGGGCGCCCAGTCCCAGCTCGTCCACTCCGAGAAGATGGCCTCGCTCGGCCGGCTGGTCGCCGGGGTGGCGCACGAGATCAACAACCCCGTGAGCTTCATCTCGACCAGCATCGCGCCGCTCACCCGGCGCCTCCAGCAGGCGGCGGCGATCGCGCCGCCGCGCACCCAGGAAGCGCTCCGCGAGGCGGAGGAGCTGGCCAGCGTCATGGCACGCGGCGCCGAGCGCACGGTGGCGATCGTCAAGGACCTGCGCAGCTTCTCCCGCCTGGGTGAGGCGACGCGCAAGGCCGCCGACCTCCACCAGGGCCTCGAGGTGACGCTCCGGCTGCTCGAGCCGCGCTGGCGCGAGCGCATCACGATCCATCGCGACTACGGCACGCTGCCGCTCGTCGAGTGCGACCCGGCGCAGCTGAACCAGGTGTTCATGAACCTGCTCGCCAACGCCTGCGACGCGATCGCCACGCGCGGCAACCTCTGGATCACGACACGCGCCGAGGGTGAGCGGGTTCACGTGGCGATCCGTGACGACGGCGCCGGCATCGCGCCGGACCTGCTCGGCCGCATCTTCGACCCCTTCTTCACCACCAAGGACGTCGGCGCGGGGACCGGGCTCGGGCTCGCCGTCAGCCACACCGTGGTGGCGGCGCACGGCGGGCGCATCGACGTGGAGAGCGCCCCGGGCGCGGGGAGCACCTTCCGCGTCACGCTTCCGGTCGGCTCTGCGGACGCACGCGTGGCGCGGGCCTCGGGCTGACGACGCGCTTGCAGCCGCACCGCCCATCGCGTATCGAGCCCGGGCGGTGATGGGAGCGGAGGAGAGCGCGGCGGCAGCGCCCGTGGAGATGGGCGGGCGCGCGCAGCTCGCGCGACGCGCGGGGGTGGTGAGCGTCGCCGTGCTCGCGAGCCGCATCCTCGGGCTCGTGCGCGAGCAGGCGTTCGCCGTCTTCTTCGGCGCCGGGCGCGAGCTCGACGCCTTCGTCGCCGCGTTCCGCATTCCGAACCTGCTCCGCGACCTGTTCGCCGAGGGCGCCCTCTCGGCAGCCTTCGTGACCACCTTCACCTGGCGGCTCGAGCACCGGGGCGAGGCGGCGGCGTGGCGCCTGGCCAACCTGGTCGTGAACACGCTCGCGATCGTGGTCGGCACCATCACGATCGCCGGCATCTGGTTCGCACCGGCGCTGGTGGCGGCGATCGCGCCCGGATTCGCCGACATCCCGGGCAAGGTGGAGCTGACCGTCGAGCTGACGCGCATCATGTTCCCCTTCCTCCTGCTGGTGGCGCTGGCGGCGGTGGCCATGGGGATACTCAACACCCGCCACGTCTTCGGCGTGCCCGCGGCCGCCTCGGCGTTCTTCAACCTGGGCTCCATCGTGGGTGGCCTCGGATGCGCGGCGTGGCTCGCGCCAGGTTATCTCTCCGCCGTCCTCCACCACGGGCCGGCGCCGGACCCGGCGCTCGTGACGCGCGCCATGACGGGCATGGCGATCGGCACGCTGGTGGGAGGGTTTCTCCAGCTCCTCGTGCAGGTGCCGTCGCTCCGGCGCGTGGGCTTCCGCTACCGGCCGCTCCTCGCCGTGCGCGACCCGGGGCTTCGCCAGGTCATGCGCCTGATGGCGCCCGCCACCATCGGCGCCGCCGCCGTGCAGGTGAACGTGTTCGTGAACAGCAACTTCGCCTCCTACCTGGGCAACGGACCGATCTCGTGGCTGAACGTCGCCTTCCGCTTCATGCAGCTCCCGATCGGCCTCTTCGGCGTGGCGATCGGGACGGTGACGCTGCCGCTCGTGTCGCGCCACGGCGCGCGCGGCGACACCGCGGCCTTCCGCGCCACGGTCGGGCAGGCGCTCGAGCTGGTGGCGCTCCTCTGCCTGCCCGCCGCCGCCGGCCTGGCACTCATGGGCGTGCCCGTGATCGGCCTCATCTACGAGCACGGGCGCTTCGCCGGGCCGGATACCGCCGCGGCCGCCCGCGCCCTCGCCGCCTACGCCCTCGGTCTCGCCGGTTACGCGGGCATCAAGGTGCTCGCCCCCGCCTTCTACGCGCTCGACGACGCGCGCACGCCGATGCTGGTGAGCGTCCTCTCGATCGCGACCAATCTTCTCCTCAACTGGCTCTTCGTGCGCCGGCTCGGCTTCGGCCACGTGGGCCTCGCCCTCGCCACCTCCGCGGTCGCGCTCGGCAACTTCGGCATCCTCTACGCCCTGCTCCGCCGGCGCGTCGGCGGCTTCGGGCACGCGGCGGCGGCCGTGCGCATCGCGCTCGCCACCGCGGTCATGGCCGCGGCCGCGTGGGCCCTGGACGCTGCGCTCGTGGGCGTCCTGCCGGCGGCGCCGACCCTTCGCCACGCGCTGCGCCTCGCGGCGGTGATCCCGCTCGCGGTCGCGGTCTTCTGGGCCGCCTGTCGCGCGCTCGGCGTGGCGGTGCCAGGGCTCCGCCGCCTGCGCCGGACCTGAGGCCGGCCGCGGCCCGCAAGGCGGCCAGCTCGCGCAGCGTCAGCTCCCGCCACGCGCCAGGCGGCAGCGTGCCGAGGGTGACCGACCCGAGCCGCACGCGTGCCAGCTTCTCGACGGCGTGCCCGACTGCATCGCACATGCGGCGCACGAGGTGCGTGCGGCCCTCGACCACCGCCACCTCGAGCCAGGTCTTGGTCGGGAGCCGCTCGAGCACGCGTACGCGGGCAGGCGCCGTCTTGCCGTCCTCCAGGCGGACGCCGCGGCGCAGCCGCGTGATCGCGTCGTCGGGCGGCCTGCCGCGCACCTTGACGCGGTAGACGCGCGGCAGGGCCCGCCGCGGGTGCAGCAGGCCGGCCGCCAGCGCGCCGTCGTCGGTCAGGAGGAGCAGCCCCGTCGAGTTGAGGTCGAGGCGGCCGACCGGATAGAGGCGCCGCCCCGCGCCCGCGACCAGCGCCGCCACCGTCGGCCGCCCGAGGGGATCCTCCAGCGTGCTCACCACCCCGCGCGGCTTGTGGAGGACGATCGTGCGTCGCTCGCCGGGTGTCGCTACGCGCTCGCCGTCGAGGGTGATCGTGTCGCGCCCGGCGTCGGCGCGCGTGCCGAGGGCTCGCACCGCGACCCCGTTCACCGCGACGCGGCCGGCCAGGATCAACGTCTCGGCGTGCCGCCGCGAGGCCACCCCCGCGGTGCTGAGGATCTTCTGCAGGCGCTCGCGCAGGCCTACACGTCTTCGCGCGCCGGCGGCGACTCGAGCGTCACCTCCACGCCCCCGGGGGTCACCGTGACCTCCGTCGCCGCCAGCACCGTCGCGCCATCGCCCAGGTCGCGGAGCGGCGGCAGCGCGTTCAGGTCGGGCAGGCCGAACACCTCGAGGAAGTCGCGCGTCGTCGCGTAGAGGAGCGGCCGGCCCGGCGCGTCCTTGCGTCCCACGATGCGCACCAGGCGGCGCTCGATGAGCGTGGTCAGCACCGCCTCGGCGTCCACCCCGCGCACCGCCTCGACCTCGAGGCGCGTGCACGGCTGGCGGTAGGCGACGACGGCGAGCGTCTCGAGCATCGGCCGCGAGAGCCGCGGCGGCCGCTCGCGGAGAAGCCGGCGCACCCACGGGGCGTGCTCCGCCGGCGTGCGGAGCTGCCAGCCGCCCGCCACCTGCACGACGCGCAGCCCGCGCCCCTCGCGCTCGCAGGTGGCGGCGAGCTGCTCGAGCGCGCGCAGGACCTCGGCGCGGCCCGGCCCCTCGAGGGCCTCGACCAGCTGGGCGATGGGCACCGGCCGGCCGGCCGCGAAGAGCAGGCTCTCGAGCAGCGCGGGCAGCCGGCCGAGGTCGTCGGCGGACGCCGGCCCGTACCCGTTCGCGCTCGCCGCGGCGTGTTCCCCGCCGCCGTTGCCGTACTCGCTACCGATCACCAAGGGTGCCGTCTCCATGACCATCCTCCCCTCCTCCACTCCATTGCTCGATCCGTCCCAGGTCGCGCACGCGCTCCGCCGCCTCCTCCACCGTCGCCACCGCCAGCTCGAGCGCGATCGCCCCGAAGCGCTCCGCCTGCCGGGCGCGCAGCACGCGCAGCCGGATCAGCTCGAGCAGCGCCAGGAAGGTGACGATCACCTCGGCGCGGCCGGCGTCGGGCGCGAACAGGTGCGCGAACTCGACCCGAGGGCCGAGCGCGAAGTGCGCCAGGATGCGCGCGACACACTCGCGGATCGACATGCCTTCCCGCTGGATCTCGTGCGCGCGCGCCGGGCGGATGCGCCCGAGCACGTCGCGCAGCGCGTCCAGCAGGTCGGCCAGGCTCGCGTCGCGCACCGCCGGGCTCGCGTCGTCCGCACCCGCCGCGACCGGCTCGCCCGGGGCCGCGAACACGTCGCGGGAGAGCACGTTCCGCTCGCCCAGAGCGACCGCGACTTCGCGGAAGCGCTGGTACTCGATCAGCTGCTGGATCAGCTCGGCGCGCGGGTCTTCCTCTGCCTCCTCGTCCTCGCCCGTCGAGGGCAGCAGCATGCGGCTCTTGATGTAGGTCAGGGTGGCCGCCATGACCAGGTACTCGCCCGCGCCGTCGAGGTTCAGCTCGGGCAGCTCCTCCAGCATCGCCAGGTACTGGTCGGTGATGGTGGCGATCGGGATGTCGGTGACCTGCACCTCGTTCTTCTTGATCAGATGGAGGAGGAGGTCGAGCGGCCCCTCGAAGATGGGCAGGCGGACGGTGCAGGGCGCGGTCACAGGCCCACCGCCTTCCGCACCTGCGCCATGGTCTCCGCGGCCACGGCGCGGGCCCGGGCGTTCCCCGCCGCGAGCGCGGCGCGGGCGTCGGCCGCCTCGAGCGTCGCCCGCCGCGCGCGGATCGGTTCCAGCTCCGCCTGCACGTGCCTGATCATGATCTGCTTGCACTCGAGGCAGCCGATGCCCGCCGTGCGGCACCCCTCTTCCTGGTAGCGCAGCTCCTCGGGCGTGCAGTAGTGACGATGGAAGGACTGGAAGGCCGGGCAGTCGTTCGGGTCGCCGGGGTCGTTGCGGCGTGCGCGGCGCGGGTCCGTGATCATCCGGGAGAGCTTCGCCTCCACGTCCTTCGCGCTCTCGGTCAGGTAGACGGCGTTGCCGTAGCTCTTGCTCATCTTCCGGCCGTCGGTGCCGGCGATCCTGGGCGTCTCGGTGAGCAGCGTCTGCGGCTCTGGGAAGGTGGCGCCGTAGGTCGCGTTGAAGCGGCGCGCGATCTCGCGCGCCAGCTCGATGTGCGGCGCCTGGTCGACGCCGACCGGCACGCCCCACGCCTTGTACATGAGGACGTCGGCCGCCTGGAGCACCGGGTAGCCGAGGAAGCCGTAGGTGGAGAGGTCCCGCTCCCGGAGCTGCTCGCGCTGCTCCTTGTAGGTGGGGTTGCGCTCGAGCCAGGGCACCGGCGTGAGCATGCCGAGGAGGAGGTAGAGCTCGGCGTGCTCCTTCACCGCCGACTGCTGGAAGAGCGTCGCCCGCGCGGGATCGATGCCGACGGCGAGCCAGTCGAGCACCATCTCGACGGTGTTCTCCTCGAGCGCCTCGGGCGCCGCCCAGTCGGTGGTGAGCGCGTGCCAGTCGGCGACGAAGAAGAAGCAGCGGTGCTCGTCCTGCAGGCGCAGCCAGTTCTTGAGCGCCCCGTGGTAGTTGCCGAGATGCTGGCGTCCCGTCGGCCGCGCGCCGCTCACGACGATGCGTCCCATCGCTAGCCCACCATGGCGAGCAGGAATGCCATCAAGGGGTGGACGAGGCGTCCGACCAGGTTGCTGTTCATCACGACGAGCAGCACGATCACCAGACCGACGCCCTCCACGCGCGCGAGCGCGCGCGCCATGCCGGTCGGCAAGAGCGCCGTCAGCACGCGCCCGCCGTCGAGGGGCGGCACGGGCAGCAGGTTGAACACGGCCAGGACGCAGTTGATGGAGAGCGACTCGAAGGCGGCGACGCGGAGCAGACTCGCCCCCTCGGTCGCCATCTGCCGCGCTGGGAGGATGCCGAGGACGAACGCGCTCAGCGTCGCCAGGACGAGGTTCGTCGCCGGCCCGGCGAGGGCGACGAGGACGGCGTCCCGCCGCGGGTGCCTGAGCCGGGTGAAGTCGACCGGAACCGGTCGCGCATAGCCGAAGACGAAGGCCCGGACGCGGAAGACATGCGCCATCAGGAGCAGCAAACCGGGCAGGATGACCGTCCCGAAGGGGTCGATGTGCGGCAGCGGGTTGAGCGTCAGGCGCCCGGCGCGCGCCGCCGTCGGGTCACCGAAGGCGTTGGCGACGGCCCCGTGGGCCACCTCGTGGAAGACGATGGCGGCGAGGATGGGCACGGCGACGATCGCCACCTCCACCACCACCTGGACCGCCGGCACCATCGCGGAAGTCTACCGGTGGCCCGGGGGGTGCGCAACAAAAGTGACCGGGGGCCCGTCCAGTGCTCGCGCGCGGCTCCGCCGCGCGCTCCGCGCTTCCGATGCCCCCGGACCCCGTCGGCCGGCTCGAGCGCTCTCGCGCTCGGCCTCCGCCCATTGGAACCCGGGGCCCGTCCAGTGCTCGCGCGCGGCTCAGACGTACCGCGGGATTGGGCCGTTCTGCGGTGTCGTACGACCCGAGAGGTCGAGAGAGACCTCGTCGACATAGCACCACCCCCACCCTTCGGGCGGGTCGTAGCCTTCGATGATCGGATGCCGGGTCGCGTGGAAGTGCTTGGTGGCGTGATGGTTCGGCGAGCTGTCGCAACAGCCAACATGGCCGCAGGTCCGGCAGAGCCGCAGATGCACCCAGACCGAGCCCATTTCCAGGCACTCCTCGCAGCCGAGCGCGCTGGGATTCACCTTGCGAACGCCCTCCGCATGGGCGCATTCGTCAGCCATTGGACCTCCCGGGATTGACGGTGATGGCGGCCCGATCGCCGGCGTCCGCCAGAAAGGCGTGCAGCGTTGCGACCACCTGGGCGCCCTCCCCGACGGCGGCGGCCACCCGCTTGACCGATCCGGCCCGCACGTCACCGATCGCGAAGACGCCATTGCGGCTCGTCTCCAGCGGCCGGCGCCCACCGTCGAGGTCCGCGCCCGTGCGCACGAAGCCCTTGGCGTCGAGCGCCACGTCGGATTGCGACAACCATGCGGTGTTCGGCTCCGCACCAATGAACAGAAAAAGGTGGCGGATCGGCCGCCGCGTTTCCTCGCCCGAGGGAAGATTGCGCCAGCGGATCGCGTTCATGATGCCCCCTTCTCCTTCGAGGGCGCAGACTCCCGTTTGCGCCAGCACCTCGACATTGGGCAGCCCGGTGATGCGCTCGACCAGATAACGCGACATCTTCGCCTCCAAGCTGGGTCCGCGCACGAGAAGCCAGACCTTGGCGACCTGGCTCGCCAGATACACCGCCGCCTGGCCCGCGGAGTTGCCGGCGCCCACGAGGGCCACCTCTTGCCCGGCGCACAGCTTCCCCTCCAAGGGCGAGGCCCAGTAGTGGACGCCCGAGCCCTCGAACGCCCCGAGATTCGCGACCTCGAGGCGCCGATACTTGGCGCCGCTGGCGATCACGACGGCGCGGGCGCTGACGCGTTCGTCGTTTGCGAGACCCAGCTGGAAGCGCGCGCCATCGCCAGGCGGGCGGCATTGCAAGCGCACGACTTCGTCCGGGATCGCCAACTCGGCCCCGAACTTCTGCGCCTGGGTGAAGGCTCGGGCCATCAGGGGCCTCCCGCCGATCCCGGTGGGAAAGCCCAGATAGTTCTCGATCCGGGCCGACGCGCCCGCCTGGCCGCCGAAGGCGTGGCATTCCAGCACCATCACCGAAAGACCTTCGGATGCCGCGTAGACCGCGGCGGCGAGACCGGCCGGTCCGGCGCCGATGATGGCCACGTCATAGACCCTGGTCGGATCGATCGGTCGGACCAGGCCGAGGCCGCGGGCGAGTTCGACCTCGCTGGGATTGCGCAGCATCTGTCCATGCGGGAGGAGCACGATCGGGAGCTGGGACGGCTCGACGTGGAAGCGCTCGACCCAGATCTTCGCGCAGGAATCGGTATCGGGGTCCAGCCTCTGGTGCGGATGCCCGTTGCGCGCGAGGAATCCTTCGAGGCGAAGAACGTCGCCATCGTCCGCATGGCCGATGATCACCGGTCCGCCGCCGCTTTCGAGAAGACCGACGCGGCGCAGGATGAGCGCGCGCATGATGCGCTCCCCCAGCTCGGCTTCCGCCACGAGGATGTCTCGCAGCCTTTGCGGAGTGATGACGACCGCTTCGACCGGGCTCGTCGCCTGCGCGTCCACCAGCGACGGGCGGCCGGAGAGCTGGGCGAGCTCGCCCATGAACGAGCCCGGGCCGTGCGTGACGATGTGCTGGTGGCGCCCGAGCTCGTTGTCCTGGGTGATGGCGATCTCGCCGCTCAGTATGACGAACATGCCCGGACTGGCTTCGCCGGTCGCCAGCAGACGTTCGCCCGCGGGATAGGTCCGTGTCTCGCCGAAGCGCCGCAGCCGCTCGATCTCCGCAGGTTCCAGGGTGGGAAACATCTGCCCATATCGAGTCTCGATGATCGGACGCGCAGGTGCAGCCATGATCACGACCCGAGGATCGGGCGCTCGACCGCGACCCAGAGCGCGGAGCGGGCGAGGTCGATGAAGCGCCGCTCGTCCTCGAGGAGCTCCCGGGCGGCCTGTTGCGCCGCGGGGCTGGCGAGTGCCTGCTCCATGTCCTCCCGGCTCTCCCACCAGAGCTCGGCCACGCCGTCGTAAGCTTCCTCGGTGCCGCGGCTCTCGCGCAGCACGGCATTGATCGGGTCGTCCAGGGTGTGGAGCTGCACGTAGCGCCGGATACGCAGGGCCCCGGCGTGCCGGCGCACGAGCGGGCCGTGGGTCTCGTGCCAGTACCTCTGGAACTCCTCGCGTGACAGGGTCGGCAGGCGACGGAGGGGGAAGGCGAGCTTCACCATGGGCATTCTTCTAACCACGCGACGACGCGATGGCCAGGGCCTCACGCCCGTGGATGGTGTCGCCGGTGTACCTCGCGGAGCCGCGCGGGCGCCACGTGCGTGTAGATTTGCGTCGTCCCGATGTCCGCGTGGCCGAGGAGCGTCTGGACAATACGGAGGTCGGCTCCCCCCGTCAGCAGGTGGGTCGCGAACGTGTGCCGTAGCGTGTGCGGCGACACCCGCCGGCCGAGGCCGGCGGCCAGCGCGCGCCGCTTGACCAGCTTCCACACCGCCTGCCGCGTGAGCGGCCGCCCGCTCGGGCCGAGGAAGACGAACGCGCTCGGACGCCCGCGGAGCAGGCGGGGCCGCTCCTGCTGGAGGTAGGCCTCGAGGGCCGCCCGCGCATGGCGCCCGAGCGGCACGACGCGCTCCTTCCCGCCCTTGCCGAGCACGCTGACGAAGCCGGCCGGCAGGTTCACCTGCGTGCCGCGCAGCCCGACGGTCTCCGAGACGCGCAGCCCGCAGGCGTAGAACAGCTCGAGCAGCGCCCGGTCGCGGAGCCCGTGGCGCTCGCGCGCCGCCGGCTGCGCCAGGAGCGAGCCCACCTCGGCCGTGCCCAGCGAGCGCGGCAGGCGCGCGGGCGGGCGGCGGATACGCACGTGGCGGAGCACGTCGTCCGCCAGCACGCCGCGCAGCGCGAGAAAGCGCGTGAAGCCCCGCACCGCCGCCAGCGCGCGCGCCAGGCTGCGCGCCGAGAGCCCCCCCTCGGCCCGCGCCGCGAGGTGCGCGCGCACTTCGGCCGGGCCGATGCGCGCCGGGGTGCGCATCCCGCTCGCGACCAGGAAGCGGGTGAAC
>WNEZ01004759.1_pt1 | contig 12536 bp, 11 predicted proteins | sample 5400521 | NCBI WGS metagenome assembly WNEZ01 (sample SAMN13153339, study PRJNA577476) | soil metagenome | isolation source: 120 cm saprolite under Douglas fir tree site 2 hole 1 replicate 1 | place: USA:California | collected 2015-04-18 | reverse complement strand
CGGAATACGTGAGTGCGAGCGACGTCATCATCCCGAGCTCTCCAACGGTGAAGAACGTGACGAAGGAGAGCGGGCTCATTCCCGTGAGATAGGCTTTGCGATACGGGATGTACATCGTTCCCCACAACACGCCGGCACCCAGCGCCGCGGCGACTCCACGAGCCGCGTCGCGCGCCGGTACCTGCGCGGCTGATGCAATCGCCAACGCGGTTGCCCCGGCGAACATGAGCAGGGCCCCTCCGATCACTCCCACCCACCGGCGCCAATCAGCGCCCCGCAGCTCCTGGAAGAAGAGAATCCCCCAGAAGATTCCGAGTAGACTGTTGCTGTTCCAGAGCGGAAATGCGATGCTGAGCCCGACATCACGCACAGCAAAGATCGTCAGCGTATTCGCGACCGCCCACAAACAGCCCGCCAGCACCGCCCACACGATGAGATGCGGCGCCTGCCGCAGATCCGCCGCGACGTACGATGTTCCCTGGATCAGCGCCGGCAACGTCCACCGCGCCAGAAAAACACCGATCACCATGCTGAGCGAGATCACGACTGGCGACAACCCCAGTGTCACCAGCTTGGTCGGCGCCTCGGCCGCGCCGAGCCAGGCGCCCGCGGTAAGTCCACAGAGCATTCCGACGCTCTGAAGAGTGCGAAGACGGCGCGCGTCCAGGGCGGCAGGTTGCGCGGAGCTGCCCGAGTCCTGAGCTCCGATCGCGCTCAAGAAATCCAGCGCAGAACGAGAAGACCGGCGACCAGCACCGCTACCGGCACCCAGAACTGCACATCTCGCAGCACGAGAACCAGCCAGCTACCCGAGTCATGCTCGCGGCGATTGTCGCTCATTGGTCTCACTTTGGCGGTCGGCGGGCAATACTGGTCAGGACTGGCGCCTTCGCGCAAGAGCGGATCACATTGAGGCGTCACCTAAAGCCGCGGAGATCATGACCAACAAGGAAGATTGGCGCGCGATCGTCGCCTCATCGCTTGACTGGGAGCAGGCGCACTCGTCCCTCGAGAACGCGCTCAAGGGCCTTCCCTCCGAGCTTCGCGGCAAGAGACCGAACGGATTCGCGCACTCGGTGTGGGAGCTGCTCGAGCACATTCGGATCACGCAGCACGATCTGCTCGATTTCGTCCAGGATCCGGATTACGAGGAAAAACTCGTGTGGCCGAAGGACTATTGGCCGTCTGCTCCCGCGCCGTCCGGCGACAAGGCATGGAACGAGAGCATTGCCTCCTGGAGGAAGGATCGAATGGCTCTCGAACGCTTCACCACTGACACAAAGCAGAACCTGTCGGCGAAGATCCCTCGCGGAACCGGACAGACCTATCTGCGTACAGTCCTGGTCGCGGTTGATCACGCGTCCTACCACCTCGCGCAGATCGTCAGCGTCCGACAGCTGCTTGGAGCGTGGCCGCCGCCGAAGGGGAAGTAGGTGAGCAAAAGGGTGAAAGTTCAACGCGCACAGATGGCAAAGTCGGCTCCGGAGCTCCTCGTGTTGTCGCGCGAAGATGCCGAGAGTTACGAGCCAAGCCTGAAGGAGATCTGCATCTCGATTTCCGATCCGGACGCCGAGCCAGCGAACGTCTCGACGGCCTTCGTCGCGGTGCTGAGGCTCCATTTCAACGACGTCACGCAGCGAGGCGAGCCGACTGACATTCTATTCGCTCAGGACCACGCGCGCGCGATCGTGGACTTCGTAGACGAATGGCAAGATGCCGAGCGCGTCGTGCTGCACTGCAACATGGGGGTGAGCCGGTCGCCCGCCGTCGCTCTGGGACTCTGCGATGCGCGCGGTTGGGCGACCGCGGAGCTGGAGAGATCGCATCCCGGCTGGAACCGGCTGGTGCGCAGCGAGATGATTAAGGCGACAAAAACCAATCCTCGGAGATCGACCTAATGCCCCGCGCCAAGGGAATCTTCGACGTATCGCTCAAGGCATTGCCGATGGACAACGAGACTGGCACGCAGCTGCTGGGGAGAATGTCGATCGACAAGAAATTCCAGGGCGACCTGGATGCCACCAGCAAGGGTCAGATGCTGACCGGCGGCACCATCATCAAGAATTCCGCGGGCTACGTCGCCATCGAGATCGTGACAGGGTCGCTCAAGGGTCGGAAGGGGTCGTTCATCCTTCAGCACACGGGCACGATGAATCGTGGCGAGCCCTCGCTGGTCATAACGGTCGTTCCCGATTCGGGCACGGATCAGCTGGAAGGGCTGAAGGGGACCATGAAGATCGACATCAACGCCGGCAAACATTCGTACGATCTGGATTACGTACTCGCGAATTTCCCGTGAGCCGAGCGTTTACCGGCGCCATGACAACCTTTTGAAACCTGGGAGCGTCAAAGTCGTAGTGCGGTGACATAGGTAGGGTTTTCCCCCTACCGACCGATATTTTCGACGCCCCACTTTTCTCTGAGAGCTGGCCCCATGAAGCGCATCCTGTTCACGTTACTCGCTCTCCTTCTGAATGTTGCCGCCGTGTCTCTTCCGGCACAGAACCCTAATCAGCCCAGACCGGCTGGACCGCCGCCTTCGGGAAATGGTGAAGTCCAGGGCACGGTTGTGGATACCGCCGCCAAAACTCCGCTCGCTCGCGCCTCGATTACCGTGCGCGGCGCGAAGGACTCGGTTCTCGTAGCAGGAGCTCTCGCGTCGGCGGACGGCGCATTCCGGATCCAGGGCCTTCGGCCCGGCGCGTACTATCTGCGCGCGGCTTCCATCGGCTTCCGGCCGCGCAACATTGCATTCACAATCACGGACGCAGCACCGCAGGCGTCCCTCGATCCGATCCAGCTAACGCGCATTTCTGTCACATTGCAAAGCGTTCAGGTGCAGGGCGAGCGGCCGACGGTGGTGATCGAGCCCGATCGAAACACCTATCGAGCGAAGGACATCGCACCCGCTGCCTCAAACGCGAGCGAAGTCCTGGCGGCGACTCCCTCGGTGGAAGTCGACGGCGAGGGCAAGGTCAGTTTGCGTGGCAATGAGAATGTCGCCGTGCAGATCAACGGACGTCCGACGCCGATTACCGGCGCCCAGCTCTCGGCCTACCTCAAGCAGATTCCGGCGAACATAGTCGAGCGCATCGAGGTCGTGCCGAACCCGTCCGCCAAGTACGATCCGGAAGGGATGGCAGGCATCATCAACATCGTCCTCAAGGCCAACACCGATCTCGGCCTGAGCGGCGGGCTCAACACCGGTTTTGCCACTGCGAGCCGCTTCAACACCGGCACCAATCTGGGTTATCAGAGCGGGCCGGTCACGCTGTTCGGCACTTACGGATTCAATGCCGACGATCGTGCGATCGTCGGCATCAACGACCGGCTTCGCTACGATCCCGTTGGCTCGCCGATGTCGTACACGAATCAGGACATCGACGGCAGGACGATCAACGCCGGTCACAACTTTACGGGCAACATCGACTACAAGCTGACCGACAAGGACGTCATCTCCAACTCGCTGTCGCTCAATCGCAGGCATTCCAACGACGGCGCTCTCGCCGGTTACACCGAGCTCGATGCGACCCAGGCGTTCCTCGACCGGTACGTGATGGATCGCAACGACAAGGCGCGAGGGCTGGTATTCGACAATTCACTCTCGATCAAGCACACGATCGAGCCGCGCAAGCACGAGCTCTCGGCGGAAGCGCGCTTCAACCGCACGAGAGACGAAGACAACACCCTGCTGTGGCGAGAGCCACAGAACCCTGACGGCACAAGCTCAGGTCCAGCGACACAGGGCGAGATCGACGGCACGAGCGCGCTTACCCGCCAGCTCACGATGCAGACGGATTACACGCGGCCGCTCACCGCGAGCACGAAGCTCGAGAGCGGTCTCAAGGAAACGGGGCGTTGGCTCGACCGGGATTTCCTCGTGTTCAAGGACGCTCTCGGCAACGGTAACTGGGTCCCGAGCAACCTGAGCAACAAGTTCCAGTTCGACGAGCACGTGCACGCGGGCTACGGCGTCCTCAGCCAGAGCGTAGGCAAGTTTGACCTGCAAGCAGGTCTACGCGCGGAATGGGCGAACCGGACCTTCGATCTCGCCGGCGCGCAGGGTATTCCGTACAACTACCACAGCCTCTTCCCGAGCGGCGTCATCATGTACAAGCCGAGCGAACAGAGCCAGCTGAAGGTGAGCTACTCGCGGCGTATCCGGAGACCAGGAACGCAGGAGCTGAACCCGTTCCCGGTGTTCTTCGACCAGCAGAATGTGTTAATCGGGAATCCACGCCTGAATCCCGAATACACGGACGCGTTCGAGCTTAGCATGAGCAAGTCGGGACAGCTTGGCTCGCTGCAGCTGTCGCCGTTCTATCGTCGCACCACCGACGTCATTCGCGTCGACATCAATACCGCCGACACTGTGGACGGCCGCGAGGTGACGTCGGTGAACTTCAAGAATCTCGACAAGTCCAATTCGTGGGGCACCGACCTTAACGGCAACCTGCGCCTTGGCCCCAAACTGAATGCCATCGGGGGATTCAACATCTTCAAAGTGGTGACGGACGGGGGGTCGCAGTCGGCGCTGTCCTCGAACGCCGTGACCTGGTCGTACCGTCTCAACGCCACCACACAGGTGAGTCCGACGGTGACGCTCCAGGCGAACTACTTCTACCGCGCACCGGTGAACATCGAGAAGGGGCGCTTCTCCTCTTTTCAGATGACCAACATCACCCTGCGCAAGAAAATCGATGGCGACAACATGAGCCTCGCAGTCCGCTTCGCGGATCCATTCAATACGATGAAATTCCGGATTCGGGCTGGCGATGACAACCTTCAGCAGATCACTGAGCGGAGGTTCGGCGTGAGGGCGACGTATGTGACGTTCCAGTGGAACTACGGAAAGCCGCCGAAGGTACGTCTGCCGCAGCAGGACCAGCCCCCGCCGTCAGTGTTCCCGTAGGCTTCAGAACTTGACCCGGAGTGACAAAAGTCGCAGCAGGTAACAGTTTACCGGCTGCGACTTTTTTTTGTGTGCCGTCGTCGTTTACCCGACTTCCAAACTACCCGATGACGCCACTTTCCCTTCGCGCTTCTTGTCACCGAGAGTGAGTTCATGGTCAAGATCATCATTGCGGCGATTCTCGGCGTTATACTCGGGGCCACCGGACCGTACTATGCCTTCCTTGGCTGGTACAGTGTCATCCCGTGGGGCCTGGTCGCCCTCGCTGTGGGGTCCTGGTGCAGCAAGCGACAGTCGTTATATGCCGGTGCTCTTTATGGCTTCTGCCTGAATTTTTCCTTCATGATCGCGGGCTACACAGGCACGGCATCGCTCCTGAGCCGACTCCCGTTCTTCATCCTGATAGGTCTCTTCGGCGCAGTCTGCGGAATCGCACTTTCTGTCACGGGATACTTCCTGAAAGTCTCCTTTACGACACTTGGACCGGAGGATTGAGTATCTGACGCGCCGGCCGGTGGACCTCTGGACGCAACCCGCACAATGCCATACATTTAGCTATGGCAACCACAACTCGGCCATCGAGTAAGCCCGCCTCTCCGGCAAAAGCCGGAAGCGGGCTTTCGCGCATCAAGGGGTCGGCGGCTACCGAACAAGGGTTACCTCGGGTCAGAAATGATGTCGTTCTGACCTTCGATGACGTTCTCCTGACGCCACGACATTCGCTCGTCCATCCAAAGGACGTGAACACGGGCTCGGTGTTCACACGCGGCATTCAGCTCAATGTGCCCTTCGCTTCTGCCGCCATGGACACGGTTACCGAATCAGACATGGCAATGGCGATGGCCAGGGCTGGCGGAATCGGCGTCATTCACAAGAACATGTCGATCGACCGGCAGGCGGCCGAGGTCGATCGGGTGAAGAGATCGGAGAGCGGAATGATCCTGAATCCGATCACGCTCTCACCCGATGGAACGCTCCGCGAGGCGGTCGCGCTGATGAAGCGCTTCAAGATCTCCGGCGTTCCAATCGTGGATCGCGACGACAGGCTCGTCGGAATCATCACCAATCGCGACCTCCAGTTCGAGCGCAATCTCGATCGGTCGCTTCGTGAAGCGATGACGTCCAAAAACCTCGTCACCGCTCCAGTGGGCACCACGCTCGATGAGGCCGAGGCCATACTCGGGAAGCACCGCATCGAAAAACTCCCCGTCGTAGACGAGCAGGGAATCCTCCGCGGGTTGATCACCGTCAAGGACATCCACAAGCGTCGCGATTTTCCCAACGCGAATAAGGACCAGCATGGACGGCTTCGCGTCGCCGCGGCGATCGGCGCTGCCAATTACCGCGATCGCGCCCGGGCACTGGTCGATGCGGGAGTCGACGTCCTGATCGTCGACACCGCGCACGGCCATTCCGAAGGTGTTCTCGAGGCGACGTCGGTGGTGCGTGAGATGTTCCCCGAGGTGCAGCTCGTAGCCGGAAACATCGCGACCCGTGCGGGCGCTCGGGCGCTGGTAGAGCGCGGAGTCGACGCGGTGAAGGTTGGCGTCGGGCCCGGCTCGATCTGCACTACTCGCATCGTCACGGGCGTGGGAGTTCCACAACTCACCGCGATCTTCGATGCGGTCGAAGGCGCGGGAGACATTCCGGTGATCGCAGACGGAGGAATCAAGTACTCGGGCGACATCGTGAAAGCGCTAGCGGCAGGCGCGTCCAGCGTGATGATGGGGTCGATGCTCGCGGGCACAGAGGAGAGTCCGGGTGAGTCGCTACTTCTCGAGGGCCGCCGCTTCAAGATGATTCGCGGGATGGGAAGTCTCTCCGCGATGCAGGATGGAAGCGCCGATCGATATTTTCAGGAAGGCGAGATGTCCGCCAAGAAGCTGGTCCCCGAAGGAATCGAGGGACGTGTTCCGTACAAGGGCCCGGTGAGCGACGTGCTGTTCCAGATGGTGGGCGGGCTCCGCAGCGGAATGGGATACGTCGGGTGCGCCAATATCGAGCAGCTCCGCACCGAATCGGAGTTCGTCCGGATCACGGCCGCCGGTCTTCGCGAATCCCATCCTCACGACGTCACGATAACGCGCGAGGCACCCAACTACTCGCTATAAGCGGTTGCTCGTTGCTCCAGTAGTTTCCTTGACATGGCTTTAAGCGTCAACACAACTTCTGACGTCTGTGCAGTGTCGAATGATTCGGAGTCCCGGCGTCACTCTACCCACGCTTTCGGAGTTTTTCTAATGGGCTTATGGACGAAGAAGAGCATCGCTGTCCTGCAGGCTGAGGCGGCGGGAGAATCCACGGAGCATACGCTTCGGCGCGCACTCGGCGCGCTGAACCTCACGACGCTGGGCATCGGCGCGATCATCGGCGCCGGAATTTTCGTACTGACGGGAAGGGCGGCGGCGGCGTACGCCGGGCCGGCAATCGTCCTCTCCTTCATTGTATCCGGATTGGGATGCCTTTTCGCGGGACTGTGCTACGCCGAGTTCGCGAGCATGATTCCGATCGCCGGCAGTGCTTACACGTATGGCTATGCGACGCTCGGTGAGTTCGTTGCCTGGATCATCGGCTGGGACTTGATCCTCGAGTATCTCTTCGGCGCTTCCACCGTCGCGGTGGGATGGTCGGGATACTTTTCGGCTTTCATGGAGCAGATCGGTGTACACCTGCCCAAATCGTTTACGAGCGCGCCGTACTACTATGCCGACGCCGTAGAATTAGATCCGGTGACAAAAGCTGTTCTCCATCCTGTCGGTCTCTCCCATACCGGTGCGGTGATCAACCTTCCGGCGATGGTGCTGATTGCGCTGATGACGACTCTTCTCGTCATCGGCATCAAGGAATCAGCGCGCTTCAACAACTTCATCGTGATTCTCAAGATTACGATCGTACTCCTGGTGATCGGATTTGGCTTCATGTATGTGAACACGGCCAATTGGCATCCTTTCATTCCACCTGGCGAGGGGTTCGGTCGCTACGGTTGGAGTGGCATCGTTCGAGGCGCAGCAGTTGTCTTCTTCGCTTACATAGGGTTCGACGCTGTATCTACCGCGGCCCAAGAGGCCAAGAATCCTCAGCGGGACATGCCCATAGGGATTCTCGGATCGCTGGCGATATGCACGGTGCTTTACATCCTGATGTCGCTCGTCATGACTGGGCTCGCCCCCTACAAGGAACTCGATGTTCCGCACCCGGTATTCGTCGCGATTGAGAAGGCTGGTCCGGCGCTCGCCTGGCTCGGGTCGATCATCAACATCGGCGCAATCGCCGGCCTTGCTTCCGTCGTGCTCGTCATGCTGATGGGCCAGCCGCGAATCTTCTTTTCGATGGCGCGTGACGGACTCCTCCCGCCGGTGTTCGGAAAGGTGCATCCGCGCTTCAAGACTCCCTACGTGACGACGATCCTCACTGGGGTCGTCGCCGGCGTCGTCGCCGGACTCTTCCCGATCGGGTTGCTCGGCGAGCTGGTCTCGATCGGAACACTACTGGCGTTCGTGATCGTCTGTGCGGGCATCATTGTGCTGCGTTACAAGTCGCCGAATCTCGCGCGGCCGTTCCGCACGCCATTTGTCCCGCTGGTCCCCATTCTGGGAATCCTGATTTGCGGCTACATGATGTCGAGTCTGCCGGTAGCAACGTGGGAGCGGCTCATCGTCTGGATGATCATCGGACTCGCGATCTACTTCTTCTACAGCAGATCCCACTCGAAGTTGGCTCGCGCGGAAGGCAGTGCTTGACCTCCTAAGCGTTCCCCAGCAGCGACGGGAGTCGATCGAGCGTCTCGCGCAGGAGCTCCGCACGGGACGCTCTGTCGCAATATCCACCCACATCAATGCGGACGGCGACGGCTGCGGTTCGGAGACGGCGCTGTCGCGCCTGCTCGGCCAGATGGGAATCCGCTCGAAAATCGTCAATCCCACACCCTGGCCGGACATGTACAAGTTCCTGCTCGGCGATGATGTTCGAGACGCGAGCGACATGGGAGCGAAGGGTCTCAAGGACGTCGATGTACTAGTCGTTCTCGACATCTCCGATGTGAAGCGACTCGGCGTCCTCGCGGAGGCCGTGCGCAAGCTCACGATTCCCAAGCTCGTGATCGATCACCACCTGCCGAGCGACGAGCCGCCCAGCCAGATGATGGTAGCCGACACGGCCGCGTGCGCGACCGGAGAACTGATCTACGATTTCGCGACCTGTCTGGGTCTCAAAGTGACGCCCGACATCGCGCGGGCGCTGTACATCGCCCTTCTCACCGATACCGGTGGCTTCCGTTTCAGCAACACGACGGCTCGCTGCCTCACCATCGCGGGGCAGCTGATCGCGTCGGGAGTCGAGCCGGAGGAGATGTATGGTCGACTCTACGCGTCGATGCCGGTCGGACGGCTTCACTTGCTTCGCGATGCGTTGGCCACTCTGGAAGTCGATCCTGAATACGGAATCTCGTGGATCTCTGTTGCGGCAGGCGCCGCCGAGCAGTACGGCCTGCGGTCGGAGGATCTGGAAGGAATTGCCGAGCATCCGCGGTCGATCGGCGGCACGCGCCTCGCGATCTTCTTCCGGGACCTGGGGCACGACAAGGTGAAGGTCTCGTTCCGAAGCACGGGCGATGTCGACGTGAACAAGTTTGCCAAGCAGTTCGCTGGTGGCGGTCACGCGAGGGCGGCTGGCGCGCTCATTGAGGGCAATCTCGAGGTGGTGCGGCGCAAGGTCGTCGCCGCAGCGCGGGAGTTCCTGAGAGCGGAGGACAAGGAAGGGGTGGCGTGAGCGCCAACCCGTAGCAACGGCGCCGCGCGCCACCTAACTTGCGCTCATGAGCGTTCTCCGCCGCAAACGATCCCGCCCCCGGGAAGACGTCGAGCACCAAATCCGCCACGAACTCGCGGAGATTCTGCCTATTCTGAGGATTGAGCAGTGCGCGATCGAGCTGCAGACCTTCGATCCCTCGAGCGGCACCGCCGTGCTGTTGATCAAGGGCGGCTGTCCCGACTGCGACTGCTCGCCCGCAACCTTCATACAGGGTATTGAGGTGCAGCTCAAGCTCAGGGTCTCGGAGCTGAGAGCCGTTCTCGCCACGGAAGAATCCAGCGGATGACCCCCAATCTCCAGGAACGCATAACGGATGCGCTCTCGCGCATCCGGAACAACCGCCTTGGCGCCAACGTGCTGGAAGCTGAAATGATTCGCGACATCGCGACTACCACTGATGGCAAGGTGAGGCTCAGTCTCTTCCTCACGCCGGACGACGATGCCACAGTCGTGCGCGAAGTGAGACAAACACTGCAACAAGTACCGGGTGTGACCGATGTGCGAGTGGATGTGAAAGACGCTTCGCAGGCAAACAAACCCTCGACGCGCGCGGGTACTATGGGTGCGACATCCCGGGCTGCCGCCGCACCATCAGCACCGGCCCCTCCAGCCCCGAAGAGCGCCGCATCGCGCGCGCTGCCTGTCATGGGACAGGAGCCGCAATCGCAGCGCGCTGCTGTACCCGCGCCGACGCCCGTCGCTTACCCCAACCTCGGAAACATCATCGCCATCTCGAGTGGCAAGGGCGGCGTCGGAAAATCGACCGTAGCCTCCAACCTCGCGGTCGCGCTGGCGAAGCAGGGTGCGCGCGTCGGATTAATGGACGCCGATATTTACGGGCCGAATATCCCGCGCATGATGGGCATCAACGCGCCGCCGCCGGTCGAAAACGAAAAGATCATTCCGCTCCAGGCGCACGGCGTCAAAATCATGAGCCTCGGATTCATGATCGAGCGCGACCAGCCGGCGATCTGGCGCGGGCCGATCATCATGAAGATCATCACCCAGTTCCTGCGCGACGTGCAGTGGGGCGAGCTCGATTACTTCCTCGTGGACATGCCGCCCGGCACCGGTGACGCGCAGCTCTCGCTCGTGCAGGCCACTATGGTGCACGGCGCGATTATCGTCACCACGCCGCAGGAGGTCGCATCTGGTGACGCGCTGCGCGGCGCCAAGATGTTCGAGCGAGTAGCAGTCCCCGTTATCGGCATCGTCGAAAACATGAGCTACTTCATCTGTCCGAACTGCGAGGCGAAGCACAGAATCTTCGGCAGCGGAGGAGGGAAGCGACTCGCCGAAGAGCTCAATGTCCCTCTGCTCGGCGAGATTCCGTTCTTCCCCGGAGTTCTGTCGGGTGGCGATCGTGGCGAGCCAATCGTTGTCAGCGAGCCGGAGACGCCCGCGGCGCAGGCCCTATTCGAGCTCGCCGGACGTTTGAAGGGACTGCTCTAGACGGCTACTGCGTTCTTCTTGGGTCTGCTGCGCCACCAGGAGAGAATCACCGCGCCGAAACCAGTGGCGACGGCGACGAACGTCACCGAGAACGCGAGCATGCGGAGAATCGCGCCCAGAATCGGGAACCAGGTGAAGGCTGCGGCGATGATCCACAGGGCGCTGAAGGCAAGAATTCCAGTGTAGAGAAACTGCAGCTGCTGCCCCGCCGCAGTCTCCGCCTCTCTCTTTCCCGCGATCGCAATTCCGGCCACCTGTGCGACGGCGAGAAAGCCAAGGATCGCAATTCCCGAAACGGCGATGAGGAATGCCGCGACGCCGAACGGGATGAAGAAAATCCCGATGATCGTGATCGCCAAGGCGATGACGAGCGCGATGAGAGCGGGAATGGATGCGAGTCCGCCGAGCACACCCGTGAGGAGAGAGCGGCCAGTCTCGTTGGTGACGACTTCTACGGCGCGCTTGAAGTAGTCGCCCAGGAAGAAGAGGACGAACGTTCCGACGAGGAGAAGCACCACGAGCCAGAGGAACGCGGCGGCGAGAGAGCCGAGTGTGGTCCGCGGTCGGCCGCCAAAGCTTACCGTCGACCGGTTGTGCGTCGCGCCGACGTCCTTGATGACGCCCATGATCGATCCGCCTTCGTTGCGGACGTGCCCAATGAGCGCGACCGCTCCACCACCGTGCACGATGACGTCGCCAAGTATCGCGGTCGCGGCGCCGTCGACGTTTCCATAAACGTCGAGGTTTCCCCGGACTACCAGCACCGAGCCCGATGTCGTGGTGCCGGCGGGGATGACGAGGTCACCCTGCTGGTACCTCGTGAATCGAGCGAACCTGCCGTCCTGGGCATGCGCATCCTGCACGGCCGCGGCCGCAACCAATAGCGAGACACCGAGCAGGAAGGGTTTCATTTACGCTGCCTTTCGTTTGGCGATGTGAGCCGCGGTCCGGATCGCGGCGTATCCGCCGACCAATCCGACCGCGAGCGTCAGGTACAGAACGACGGCCTGAAGCGCCCCCGCCTGGAGATAAGCGATCGTCGACGGGCCCAGCACCAGCGCGCCAATCTGCGCGCTGACAGCCGCGATGACGAAGGAGTACTGAACCACGGCAGCGGAGAGGATCGCAGTGAGGAGATCGACCTCGAAGAACATGAAGGCCGCCGCCGCGAGGAGGGCGACACCGGTCACAGCTGTTCCAGTTGCGCGCATGACGCCCATACGGCGGCGCGGAACGACCGCCTGCCGTCCACCCTGCTGGAGCTCGAGATGCCTGGAGGCGATCACGGGAGCCACAGCCTGCGCAGGCTGCAGACGGTCTATTCGGGAGATAACGCGATCGGCAAAATCCCGGGACGGCGACA
>WNEZ01004174.1_pt1 | contig 12536 bp, 11 predicted proteins | sample 5400521 | NCBI WGS metagenome assembly WNEZ01 (sample SAMN13153339, study PRJNA577476) | soil metagenome | isolation source: 120 cm saprolite under Douglas fir tree site 2 hole 1 replicate 1 | place: USA:California | collected 2015-04-18 | reverse complement strand
ATCTTTAGCCCGGCCGGTGATCGCGAAACGTCAAGTCGAAGTCGCGTTGCGTGAAGGCGCAACCGCTGTTTCCCACGGATGTACGGGAAAGGGGAACGATCAAGTTCGCTTCGAGTTGACCTATCAAGCGCTCGCTCCGGAGCTGAAAGTAATCGCTCCCTGGCGAGAATGGGATTTGAAGTCCCGCGAGGATTGTCTCGACTACGCCGAAGCACACGGAATCGCGGTTTCCGCGAGCCGCGAAAAGATCCACAGCCGCGACCGCAATCTGTGGCACATCAGCCACGAAGGTGGAGAACTGGAAGACGCCGCCAACGCGCCTTTCGCCAGCACCTGGCAGATTTCGAAATCTCCGCAAGAGGCGCCCGATCGCGAGGAGCAGGTGCAAATTGAATTCGAGAAAGGCATTCCGGTCGGCGTGAATGGAATGCGTCTCGGGGCGATTTCGTTGGTGGAATTACTAAACGAAATCGGCGGCCGCAACGCGGTTGGCCGCGTGGACATCGTCGAAAATCGTTTCGTAGGCATCAAATCGCGGGGCTGCTACGAAACTCCGGGTGGAACTCTGTTGATCACCGCGCATCGCGAGCTCGAAGCCCTGTGCTGCGAGCGCGACGTAATGCACTTCAAGCAGCACATCGCGCTCAAATACGCCGAGCTGACATATTACGGACTGTGGTTCACGCCCCTGCGCGAAGCCTTGGATGCATTCGTTGCCAGCACACAGAAGGAAGTCACAGGCACGGTTTCTCTGGCGCTCTATAAGGGAAATGTTTCCGTGGTCAGCCGGCAATCGGACTTCTCGCTTTACCGTACCGACCTGTCGTCGTTCACCATGGGCGAGAGTTACGATCAGAAAGACGCCGCCGGGTTCATCCGTATTCTCGGCCTGCCTTCACGCTCGCGCGCCCGCAGCCGCGCCGAAGCCAAGCCGGAGGTCGCACGATCCGGGGGGGACGAAATGAAGGTGACGCAATGAAGATGTGGTCGGGCCGCTTTCGCCAGCCCCTCGACCCGGCATTCGAGAGCTGGCAGCGGTCGTTCGAATTCGATTGCAGGTTGCTGGAGTGCGAGTTGGAAGCCAGCTCGGCCCACGCTCGGGCCCTGCACTTGTGTGGAGTTCTTTCGGCTGACGAGCTTGTGGCCGTGCTGCAAGGTCTGGAACAAATCGGCGAGAATGCAGCGGCCTCACCAGAGTTGCTGAATGATCCCGAGGCCGAAGACGTCCACCATTTTGTCGAGAAGCATTTGGTTACTCTGATCGGTGATCCCGGTTACAAGCTGCACAGCGGACGCAGCCGCAATGAGCAGATTGCCACTGATCTGCGCCTGTACGTGCGGGCCGGATGCGACGAAGTCGGCGAGACTCTTTCCAAATTGACCACCGCATTTCTCGATCGCGCAGAGCAAGCGGGAACCGCGGCCATGCCAGCCTACACCCACATGCAGCGCGCAGAGCCAGTGCTGGTCGCGCACTGGCTGCTGGCCTACGTCGAAATGCTGTTTCGCGATGCGGACCGCCTCGCCGATTGCCGCAAGCGCGCGAACGTCTGTCCGCTGGGTTCGGCTGCGGTTGCGGGATCAACACTACCTCTGGATCGCGAGCACATGTCCAGTGAACTCGGCTTCGACGCTCCCACCGCCAACAGTATCGATGCAACCAGCGACCGCGATTTTGTCCTGGAGTTCGTCAATGCGCTTTCACTGCTTGCGCTGCATTTGAGCCGCTGGGCGGAGGAGATGCTGCTGTTCTCATCGCAGGAGTTTGGCTTCCTTCATTTGCCGGAGGCTTACTCCACAGGCAGCAGCGCCATGCCGCAAAAAATGAACGGCGACTTGCTGGAACTGACTCGCGGCAAAGCCGGCCGCGTGATCGGAGATGCGACGGCTTTGATTCTCACCCTGAAAGGCCTGCCGCTCGCCTACAACAAAGACTTGCAGGAAACTCAAGAGCCACTCTTCCATGCCACCGAAACTGTGATTTCATTATTGCCGCTGGTCACCGGATGGATGGAATCCGTCGAATTCACTTTCGAGCGCATGCAACAAGCTGCGGACACCGGATACATGAACGCGTTCGCCGCCGCGACGTATCTTGTCCGCAAAGGCGTGCCGTTCCGCATCGCCCATGAAGAGGTTGGAAAGGCGGTTCGCACCGCGCTCGACAAGCACTGCGAGCTGCAGGATCTCCCGCTCAAAGAGTTGCAAGGCATCGACGCTCACTTCGACGCCGACTTCTACGATTTCGTGAAGCTCGAGAACGTGTTGGCAATCCACGACGTCCCCGGCGGGACCGCCCCTCCACGCGTCGCCCATGCAATCGCAGCCGCCCGCAAGAAAGCCGGGACGCTGCGCGAGGAGGCCCATGCACACGCGTGAAGCTTTCCTGCCCGATGCCGAACGCATCCACGACCTGATTTCTTCATACTCCGGAGACGGCACGCTATTGCCGCGCACCTTGGCGGAAATCTGCGAAAATGTGCGCGACTTCATCGTGCTCGAAGAAGCCGGACACATCATCGGCTGCGGCGCGCTCCACCTTTACGGTCCGCACTTGGCGGAAGTCCGCTCCATCACCGTGGATAAGAATTATCAGAAGCGCGGCGGCGGGGAACTATTGGTGCAGTCGCTGATGTCTGAAGCCCGCGAGCACGAGGTGAGCTGCATCTGTCTCTTTACGCGCACTCCCGAGTTTTTCGCCAAGCTCGGATTTGGCGTCGCCCAGCGCGAGGAACTGCCTGACAAGATCAACAAAGATTGCTGCGTGTGCCCGCGCTATCACTGTTGCGATGAAGTTGCCATGGTCAAAGGCGAGCTGCCCCGATTCGCCATTCTGCCTGAGCCGGCGAATTTTCTGGTGAAACTCCAGATATGAGCGGGCCCGGCCCGATCTTCCTGCCCACGGGTTTCACGTTTTCAGCAATCACGGCTGGACTCAAAGCCAGCGGAAAGCCGGATCTGGCGCTGATTCTGGGTGACCCGCGCACTACCGCAGCCGCGCTTTTCACTAAGAATCGAATCGTCGCGGCGCCCGTCGAAGTAGGGCGCGTCGCCCTCACGAAAAGCGGCGGACGAGTGCGTGCGGTGTTGGTGAACTCCGGCAATGCCAACTGTGCCACCGGACAGCCAGGCCTGCGCGCGTGCAGAACGACGTGCGCCGAAGTCGCGCGGGGACTCGGTGTCAGGCAGTCGGAGGTGTTTCCCTCGTCCACCGGCATTATCGGTGTGCCCCTGCCAGTTGCGAAAATTACTTCCCAACTGAAACCGATGATCGCCGCCGCGGGAGCATCCATCGAGCATCTTCGTCAATTTGCCGATGCCATTCTGACCACTGACTCACGATCCAAGCTGGCGAGTGTTCCTTTGAGGTCGGGAAGGTGCGCGGTCACAGGAATCGCCAAAGGCTCAGGGATGATCCATCCCCAGCTCGCCACCATGCTGGTTTATCTGCTCACCGACGTCGTAGCCACTCCGGCCGAGTTGCGGCGCGCATTGCGGAGCGCGTGTGATCAGACATTCAATCTCATCTCGGTGGACGGCGACACGTCAACCAACGACACCGTCCTTCTGCTCGCGTCCGGTGCCGGTCGGATTCCGTTGTGGCGTGTCCGCAAAGAATTTGAAACGGCGCTTCTCGAAGTTTGCAGTTCACTCGCGGAACAAATTGTCACCGACGGAGAAGGCGTGCAGCATGTCATCCGGTTGCAGATCGGGCAGGCGAAGAATCGAGCAGAAGCCCTGCAGGTAGCGCGGACCATCGCGCATTCACTTTTGGTTAAGACAGCATGGGCGGGCGCCGATCCCAATTGGGGCCGAATCCTGGCAGCGGTGGGCAGAAGCGGGGTGCGAGTAGATGCCAGAAAAGTCAGCGTGACCATCGGCAACCAGACGGTCTGCCGCGGCGCCGTGGCTTGTAAGTTCGACGAACGACGCGCCCACGACGAGCTTTCCAAACCGGAGTGCAGAGTGGGAGTGCGATTGGGACGAGGGAGGTCCTCGCTGGAATTTCTGACTACTGATCTCACCGCGGAGTACGTCAGGATCAATGCGGATTATTCAACGTAAAAAGAGCTTCTAGCCGCTAGCTACTAGCTTCTGGCAATCACGCTTCGGGCGTTCCAGAATCAAGTTCTGGAGGTCCGAAATGCCGAATGCTAGCAGCTAGTGGCTAGAAGCTAGCAGCCGCATCTGAATGGCGTGGCCCGGACTGACATCGTTCGACTTCATCCGGGCCCAAGCGGGGAAACGATAAAAACCCGCGCCGCCATCCGTCGTTCGTCGGAATTCTAGATTCTTCGAATCTACTAAGCAACACGCCTCCATCAGGGTTCTCTAGCGCAGGCGATAAAGGGATCCAAGAACTCGATGGAAGCGTCGCGGGAAACTGGGGCCGCTGCCCGGCAGTCTCCGATAAGACCGTAGGTTTGTATAGCGGGAAATTCTTGTAGGGAGTGCTCGGTCGGCTCCATGAACCCAATTTCCTAGTCGACAACTCTGATTTTCTCGGCAAAGCCAGCGGTAAGTTGCTGCAAATAATAGACCGGGATTTGTTTCTTAGTCATCGTTTGTGGAAAAATCGCTACTTGGCCAAAAAATACAGTATCTCCCTGATAGCGCCCCGCTTGCGGATTCATTTACATATAACTCAGCCCCAACGCGAAGGAGACGGAAGGCAGGCGTCGGTTGTACCTCCCCTTTATCCGAGGCCTGCCGCCTCCCTTAATCCAAGCGACCCCACGTAATCCCTTCCCATAACGGTTCGCTCAAGTGATCTTGCAAAAATTTCAGTTCTGGAAGGTCATGGTTCTCATCGTTCTTGCGGCCCTTTTTTAGGTTCTTTGCGGTCAGAGGCTTCAAAAGCCGCAAAGAACGCCAAGGATTCGCGAAGGCCACAAAAGAAAATCGCCGTCGGAACAAATCCCCAATCCGTGCTTCATTACGCTTGGCGGAAGTCGCTCTTTCTCTTGGGAATGTACTTTCAGCGCGACGGGATCCTTGTCTGGAGGAAAATCGGACTAGGCTGGGAGAGGCAGGGCTGCGAGCGCCGGATCGAATCGTCGAAAAACGTAAGACTAGTTGTCCAGAGACCCCGGTCGAGACCTCGCCGGGAAAAAAGTTCCGCCGTGCAGCACTGACCTGACCGCGTCCAACAAGTCCCGGGCAGCTTCGCTTTTGGCGACGGCGCCGCGGATGCTGCCAGTCTTAAAGCGGCCAACTACGTCCTCAGAGAGATGAAGCGAAAACATGATCACCGGAATGTCCGGGCGGTCCACTGCGATTCTCGCGGCAGCCTCCAGGCCATTCATCTCGGGCATAGTGATGTCCATAATGATGATATCGGGCGGTGACGCGAGGGCGATTTCCACCGCTTCCCGGCCGGTCTTGGCCTCCGCATAGACGGTCCAGGCGGGAACCGACTCCAACAGATTGCGAATCCCCATCCGCATTACTTCGTGGTCTTCGGCCACCAGGATTCGTACCGGCCTGGCCTCTTGGCTCCTGACAGGGTCGACAACAGACATAGCAATAGAGGTCATAGCATACACCTCAAAATCCAGTCAGAAAATGCCTTCGTCAAGAGCGAAGGGCCCCGCTTCGAAAGGAAACTAGCGCGCGGTGGCGCAAGAGCTGACTCTCGCGGCTCCCGAGTAGCCTGACCGCGACTGGCTCGGGATTGCGGACGAAAGCGCAGTCTAGCCCTCTCACCCCGGCGCCGCAATCCGGAAAATCCTGTAGATCCAGACCCTTTGGAGGTACCGCTGACCAGAATCAACGGATACAGCTCCCATCCCGTGTCTGAGCGATTCCGAGCCGCCTCTTAGCCCATTTACGGACTTCCGCGTTTCGAAGTACAGCTCCAGCCTGATCGTCAGCCGCGAGCCCAGGCGCTATGCTTCGGTTCGGACGCTTCAGGCTCGACCGAGCCGCGAGGAGGACGAATGTTGTATTGGGCGCTGGTGTTTCTCATTGTTGCGATGATCGCCGCGGTACTGGGATTTGGTGGTGTTGCTGTCGCGGCCGCCGGGATCGCGAAGCTCCTGTTCTTCATCTTCCTGGTCGTATTCGTTCTGACCCTGATAGCAGGACTTACCCGTCGCGGCCGCACCGGGATATGATTCGCCGCGGTGTGCTTCAACGATCGACTGCGTAATGCTGTCCCGGCAGGGGCCAGTTAAGGAATAAAACGGCCCCTGTTTTCCAGGACCGCTGTCGGAGCTAGAAATCCCATCCCAATCCCAGTAGTACTGCTTTCTCTCAGTGAGCCTTCATGGCCAACCTTGGCGGAACGTTCTGGCTGGTCAGAGCGAACCTTCTTGCGGTCTTCGGGCTTGCGATCTTCGGGGATTAAGAGGTTTTTTCGTCACCAGCAAGCTCGACGCCTGGAATCACAGGGTTTAAGCTGAAAGCTAAGAGCTAAAAGCTCTAAAAGCTAAAGCTAATGACTGATTCCAAATCCGTCCTCTTCAAAATTAGGCGCCAACCCTCTCCCGATGCCAAGCCGCAGTGGGAGGAGTTCGAACTCCCCTGGCATCCTGGAATGAACGTGATCTCCTCGATGATGGAGATTGCGCGCAACCCTGTCACCCGCGAAGGCAAGCCGACCACGCCGATCACCTACGACTCGAATTGCCTCGAAGAAGTCTGCGGCTCTTGCGCCATGCTGATCAATGGCAGGGCCCGCATGGCCTGCTCTGCGCTGGTGGACAACCTCGAAAAGCCTGTCCGCCTGGAGCCCCTTTCGAAGTTTCCTGTGATTCGCGACCTAGCCGTTGATCGCAGTGTGCTGTTCGAGAATCTCAAGCGGGTGAAGGCCTGGGTCCCGGTGGACGGCACTTATGACCTCGGCTCCGGCCCGCGCGTGACCATGCAGGAGCAGGAAGAAGCCTACCCTCTCTCGCGTTGCATTTCGTGCTGCATCTGCATGGAAGTATGTCCGCAGTTCAACGAGGACACTGGTTTCGTGGGCGCGGCAACCATTTCACAGGTGAGGTTGTTCAATACCCATCCCACAGGGGCGGCCCTGAAACGCGAACGCCTGGCGGCGCTGATGGGCGATGGCGGGATCCAGGAATGCGGCTACGCGCAGAATTGCGTTGAGGCCTGTCCGAAGGACATTCCTCTGACCCGCTCCATCTCGGAGGTAGGCGGCGCGGTGATGAAGCAGGCGATCGGGGATCTGTTCCGGCAGTGACAGAACCTTGTAACCGCAAAGTTCGCGAAGAAAGCGCCGCAAGGTCGCGGAGAAAGCCAGTGCCACTTTGCGGACGCGAAGGCAAAAGTTTGCCACTTTTTGCCCCGCATGGTTTAGAATCACGCACTGAATTCAAAGAAGATGTCCGCCGACAGCCAGGCTGGTGGGAACGGCATCTTAGGTGCAACCTAAATAGCGTAAGCAACGCTCAGTAACCGGAGGTAACCAGCAAGGCCTTGGACAGGAAATCTAAAGTAATGATTTAAAGTCCATTTTTGAGCTTGGTTTTTTTTAGAACTCGCTTAAAATAAGCCCCTGCTGTCACACGACCGATGAGAAAGAACGCTGCCCTTCTTCTACTGACTCTGGCCCTGAGCTGCCACGCTTTTGCGGTGCGGCCCGTGGTTTCGCCTCGTTATCATCGGATGCACCGTTTTCATCGTGTGGCGTGGAACCCGGTATTCAAGCCATCGCACGAATCGCTCCTGTTGCAGAACGCGGAAATTGATCGCCTGAACCTGCCGCGCATTTACGACGACAGAGAACTCAACCGCCTGATCGCAAGCCAGGATTTAGTTCCGATCGTTCCCAGCGAAACGCTTCGCATTCAACCGGCGCTTGATCCGGCACGCCGCTTCTGCCGTCTCTGGACGCTGGATTTCGTCCAGGACATTAGTGAGGCTTACTACAAAGAGTTTCATCAGCAGATTCAGGTCAATTCCGCCGTCCGCACCGTGCTGGTACAGAAAAAGCTTCGCCGCCACAATCGCAACGCGGCTCCTGAAACGGGAGCAACAGCTTCATCCCACCTGGCGGGTCTGACAGTTGACCTGCAGCGTCGTTGCATGTCCAAGGCTCAAGTGAAGTGGATGGAAGAGTACATGCGCCCACTGAAAGAACTTGGCCTGATCGAACCGGAAGAAGAACGCCGCCAGTGGTGCTTCCACATCATGGTTTCCGGCGACTACAGTACGTGGCGCGAAACTAGGACGCTGGCCGACCGGGCCGACGAACGCGACACTTTGCGCGAGATCACCACTATCGGTCTGCCGGGTACCGCCGATCCGCAATAGTCCGCGGTCCCTGCTGAAACTCTCCGTCGAACCCCCGCCTAGTCAGCGGTCCCCTTTTGAATCAACCTGACATCAGCATCGGGCGCTCGCTCCGCGATTGGTGGAAGCGGGAGAGGGCCGCAGCCGGCCGGTGGGCCACGGCTCGCAAACTCGCCCACGTGGGTTGGGAGTTTCTGCGTGACTCCCTGCCCGAGCGCAGGCGGCGTCGCTATGGCGATGTGGACTACGATTGGGAATTTCGCGTAAACACAACCAGCGCAACGGTGGGATGGCGCACGCGTCTGCTCGGTCTTTTACATTCTCCGTATCAACCGATCGAGCCGGAATTATTTCGCCATATCATCAACTCGCTGGGAATCGATTTCAGCCGCTTCACCTTTCTCGACATCGGTTCCGGCAAAGGACGCGCGCTGCTGCTGGCTGCGCAGTATCCCTTCCGCCGGGTAATGGGGATCGAGCTGCTGCCGGAACTGAATTCGGTCGCCGAGGAGAACATACGCAAGTTCTCGAGTGAGAAACGGGCTTGCCGTGAGATCCATGCGTTCTGCCGGGATGCGAGCGAGTTCAGTTTTCCCGCTGAACCGCTGCTGATTCTGTTGTTCAATCCTTTGCCTGAGGCCGGACTGAGGAAGCTGGTAGGAAACCTCGAAGCCTCGTTGCGCGAAATCCCCCGCCCAGCATATTTGATCTATGTGAATCCTGTTTTCGAGGAGATTCTGAGCAGCAATTCCAGGTTTACCAAAATGAGCGGGACGCATCAGTATTCGGTGTTCCGCAATGCAAATGCTGGATCGAATGGACATGCGGAGACTCCAACCGGAACGCGGAGTTTGACATGGACAGACCGTCGTTTCAAGTCCTCTGAGGGGACGTAGCGATGGCGTACACTGATGATGTCCAAGTACCACATCCCGCGAACGAGGGCGCACGCCTTTCCGGATCAGCCTAGTCAGACCGCGATGAGATTTCCCATACCACTTCAGACGATTGCCGTGGCATTAGCCGTCTGCCTGGCCTCAGCAATATCGGCCGCTGCCCTGCCTAACGTCCACGCCGTTGCCCAGGCTGTGGATGAGCACTACAACCACATGCAGTCGTTGCAGGCAGAGTTTACCGAGATATACCAGGGCTCGGGGACTGAGCGGACCGAGTCGGGGACGCTTTGGCTGAAAAAACCCGGCAAGATGCGTTGGGAGTACCGTTCTCCAGAGGAGAAGCTGTTTGTCGGCGACGGCAAAAGCGCCTGGTTGTATCTGCCAGGCGAAAAACAGGTGCGAAAGTCGTCTATGCGGAACCTTGATGACCTTCGCTCTCCACTTGCGTTCTTGCTGGGCAAGACAAAGCTGGAAAAGGAGTTACGGGTACTGTCTTTCGCGCCGGATGTGCAGCCGTGGAAGCCGGAGGACTCCATGTTGCGGGGTGTCCCGCGAGGCCTAGAAGACCGGGTCAGCCAAGTCTTACTGGAAATAACGCCGAACCACCAGATCGCGCGCATCCTAATTCACGGGGTGGATGACTCGATCACCGAATACCGGTTCAGCGATCAGAAGGAAAATCTGGAGCTGTCGGACGGTAAGTTCCACTTCGCGGTTCCGCCAGGCAGCGAGGTCGTGGAAGAAGAAGCAGGGCAGTAGTCCGAGTCGCCTGTTGCCCCGCGTTACTCCCGAGACACCAAAGTGTTAAGTGACGGTAAAAGCGGTATTTCTCGATGTTAGACTGAGGTGGACAGCCGGGTGTTTTGAGGGATATTTCGAGGGATAGTTCGAGGAAACGATGGCTGAGTTCGTGGTCAAAGTCGCCGATGAGCGCGGGCACCTGACGCAGCAGGTGGAAAACGGCTATTCCGAAGCCGAGGTCCGCGAGCGGTTTGCGCAGCAGGGGTTCCTTGTCTATTGGGTCAAGCCCAAAGGCCTTCTGATCGGAGGCGGCGGCCGGCGCAGGAAAGTTAAGCAGAGCACATTTCTGGTATTCAATCAGCAAATGCTTACCCTGCTCAAGGCGGGATTGCCGGTCCTGAGCTCACTCGACTTGCTCATAAAACGCCAGAGAGACACTTATTTCCGCTCTCTGCTGCAGAACGTCCGCGACCGGGTGAAAGGCGGAGAGCTGTTATCCGAGGCATTTTCGGCCCAGAACGTTTTCCCCAAGATTTACACCACTACGCTGATGGCGGGTGAGAAGAGCGGAAGCATGGACGAAGTGCTCGCCCGCTACATCAATTTGCAGCGGCTGGGATTGACCTTCAAGAAGAAGCTGGTGGTTTCACTGGTCTATCCGGCGCTGCTGGTCACCATGGTTTCCTTCATGTTCGTTTTCCTGATGATCTACGTGGTCCCGCAATTCGCGAAGTTGTACGAAGACCTGCACGCGCAGCTTCCAGCAATCACTCTGTTCATGCTCGACGTGGGCACCCATGCCCAGCACTATGCCCCGGTAGCTGCGGTAGTGCTGGTCGTTGCGGTGTTCCTGATTTGGCGCTGGAAAGCGACCGACCGCGGCACCGAGCAGATTGACCGCGCGATCCTGAACCTGCCGGTGGCGGGCGATATCTTTTTGAAATTCCAGGTGGCGACCTTCTCGCGCATGCTCTCAACCCTGCTGACCGGTGGCATGCCTCTGGTGACGTGTCTCGAAACCGCAGGCGCATCCATGAGTAGCCGGAAGATTCTCAATGGCGTACGCGACGCTGCGGTAAGGGTGCGCGAAGGGCAAACCCTGGCGCATAGTCTCGAAGAACAGAAGATGTTCCCGGAACTTTCAGTGGAGATGATCGAGGTGGGCGAATCTACCGGCGCGTTACCGGCCATGCTCAATTCGGTGGCGGAGTTTTATGAGGAGGACGTGCAGACCGCTCTGGGAGCGGCAATGGCGCTGATTGAGCCGGTTATCCTCATCATTATGGCGGTGTTTGTGGGCTTGGTACTGATCTCGCTGTACCTGCCGATATTCAGTCTAGGTGCAACCATACATTAGGCGTTGAGGCAGGTTGAAATGGGAAGCATGGCAGAAAAAATAGAAAAAGTAGAAAAGAAATCGGTTTTCGTGGGTGGAAACGGTCAGGTTTCGACCGGCACCCATTCCTCTGAACTCGAGCACGCCAAGGACATTGCGCGGCGCTATCGCTGCGAGTTCGTGGACTTGCATGATTTTCAACTGCACCACGATCTGTTCACCAAAATCCCCCCGCGCCTGATGTTCAGTTACAACTTCGTCCCGCTCGAAGAGACCCATGACGGGCGGCTGGCGATTGCCATCGCCGATCCCAGCCAGTTGATGATGATTGACGAGATCAGCCTGCTTTTGGGGAAGCGGATCGTCACCAAAGTTGCGACCCTGGCGCAGATCACCGAAATCCTCAAGAAAACCGAGCAATCCAAGCGCGTCTTGGAAGACGCCAGCGAAGGTTTCACCCTCGACATCGTCCGCGAAGAAGAGGGCGGCGACGAGAGCATCTCGATTGACAAGCTGACCGCGCAAGGCGACATGAGCCCGATCATCCGCCTCGTGGATACCACCATTTTCACGGCGCTGCAGCGCCGGGCCAGCGACATTCACATTGAGACCCGCGACGATTCCGTCGCCATCAAGTTTCGCATCGACGGCGTACTGACCCAGGCCATGCCGCCTATCGCCAAAGAACACCATTCGACGATTATTTCGCGCATCAAGGTCATGAGCGAGCTCGACATTTCGGAGCGCCGGGTGCCGCAGGACGGCCGCTTCCGCGTGAAGTATGGCCAACCCGAAAGGCCGATTGATTTCCGCGTCTCCATCATGCCTTCGATTCATGGCGAAGACGCAGTGCTGCGCGTGCTCGATAAAGAATCCATGAGCGAGAAGTTCCGCTCGCTGACGCTCGATGTAGTGGGCTTTGATGAGGACGACCTGCGAGAATTCCGCCGCTATATCGCCGAACCCTACGGCATGGTGCTGGTCACCGGGCCGACCGGCAGCGGCAAGACCACCACGCTCTACGCGGCGGTCAATGAAATTAAAACCGAAGAAGACAAGATCATCACCATCGAAGACCCCGTGGAGTATCAGATTCGCGGCATCACGCAGATCCCGGTCAACGAGAAGAAAGGGCTGACTTTCGCACGCGGCTTGCGATCCATTCTGCGGCATGATCCAGACAAGATCATGGTGGGCGAAATTCGCGACACCGAAACCGCGCAGATCGCAATTCAGTCGGCGCTCACCGGGCACCTTGTGTTCACCACGGTCCACGCCAACAACGTGGTGGACGTGCTGGGCCGCTTCTTGAATATGGG
>WNEZ01005128.1_pt1 | contig 12537 bp, 13 predicted proteins | sample 5400521 | NCBI WGS metagenome assembly WNEZ01 (sample SAMN13153339, study PRJNA577476) | soil metagenome | isolation source: 120 cm saprolite under Douglas fir tree site 2 hole 1 replicate 1 | place: USA:California | collected 2015-04-18 | reverse complement strand
ATTCTGAACTTATGACTAATCGCGCGAGCGACGTTCTGTCTACCTCAATTTTGTGGCGCGGGCGCGCGAGACCGAGACTATGCTTGGTGAGGAGCTCGCGCATGGACCGGTCGAACAACTTAGATTGCTCAAGATGAGATCGGTGACCTCCGCCAGAGCTCGAGTTCGCAACGTGGCATCTGTTTTGCAAGGCCAAAGTCGATGCTCGCCGCTGATCGCGCCTTGCGCCAAACATCGCGCCGGTGAGCGACCGACTGGGACAGCGTCGCGGCCCGCTGTCGTCGATTGGGCCGCAACATGATGGGTACGGGGATAATCATGCGAACAATGAGGACACTCGGACGTGCAGCGCTGGGTTTGGTCGTGGCCACGCTGATACCGGTCGCGCCCGTACGCGCGGTGGACACGGGCGCGGTGGACACGGTCACCATCGGCACCGTGGGCTCGCCTTCGGCCAATCTATGGCCGGTGTTCATCGGGCTCGATAAGGGCTTCTTCGCAGCCGAGAACGTCAAGCCGGATCTGATCTACGTCCCGGCGAGCGCGGCGGTCATCCAGCAGCTGGCGGCTGGCTCGCTCGACGTGACCATGTCCACCGGACTGGTGGATCCGATCCGCGCCGTCGATCAGGGCGCGGCGCTCGCGCTCGCACGCTTTGAGGTCCAAGCCCCGCCCTATGCGATGATGGCCAAGTCGAACATCAAGAGCCTCAAAGACCTCAAGGGCAAGGTGATCTCGGTCGGCGGCGCCAAGGACATCACCCGTACCTATGCCGATGGTCTCAAGCCCGGTGACTACGACTTCGTATACGCCGGCGCGACCACCGCGCGCGCGCAAGCGCTGCTGGGCGGCGCGGTCGATGCGGCGCTTTTGTTGCCCCCGTCCAATTTCCAGGTCCAGGCCGCCGGCTACAATGATCTCGGACTGACGGTCGAATACGCGCCGGAGCTGCCATTCTCAGGCACAGCGATCAACAAGGCCTGGGCTGGCCGCAATCAGGACGTCCTGCGGCGGGTGCTGGCCGCGCAGGCCAAGAGCATTGAGTATTTTTACGACGATCACAATCGTGCCGACGTCACAATCGTGCCGACGTCGTTCGAATTCTCGTGGCGGTGAGCGGCCAGAAAGCGGAAGACGTCGAGAAGTCCTACGATTTCTTTCGCAAGAACAACTTCTTCGATCGCACCGGCAAAATCTCTCGGGCCAGGATGAACGCCTTGCTCGACGCCTTGGTCGGCCTGGGCGACCTCCCGGCCCGCGGCAACATCGAGCGCTTTCTGCTTCCTGGCGTCGCGCAGCTCTCGGATTGATCAGGCGCCTGCGCACACCTGATGCGAGCGAGCAAGAACCGCAATGCGTGACGTCATCGCTGCGCCGGCGACCGGGCTCGATCTGCGGCAGCATTACGGGCACCACCAGTCGCCGGCAATCCGCGCCGGCGGTCTCATCTTCTGTTCCGGCATGCTGCCCGTCGACCCGCAAACGGGCGAACGTCGGCACGGGACGCTCACCAGCGAGGCGCAGGTCATTTTCGGCAATCTGAAGTTACTGCTGGAATCCGCAGGTTCATCACTCGACCGGCTCGTGCAAGTTCACGCGCTGATCTACGACAGCATCGAGTACGACGTGCTCAATCGCGTCTATCGGCAATACGTGGCGAACGGACCACCGGCGCGCACCGTATGGGCGGCACAGATCGAGGCCGGCTTCAAGGTCGAGCTCGACGTCATCGCAGCCGCTTGAGACGGTTCCAGGACCCTGCGATGTCTCCCAGACGGGAAATAATCGTGCCCGCGGTGCACGCACCCGATACGGCGAGTAGCTTCGGCCAGGCGGTGTCAACGGTGGTGAGGGGCGGTGACTTTCTCTTCGTGCGCGGCCTCACCGCGGTCGATCCGCAGTCGGGGGAACGCGTGCGCGGTACGACGGCAAGCGAGACTCGGCAAATTCTTACCCACCTCAAGCAGCTGCTGGAGGCCGCCGGCTCATCACTCGAAAAAGTCGTGAAAGTGAACGTGTGGCTGCATAGCATGCTGGAGGCGCCCAACATGAACGAGGTCTATGCCCGCTTCTTTTCCGACCCGCCGCCCGCCCGCACTGTCTGTGGCGCACGCCTTCCCGACGGCGTGAAAGTGATCATCGAATGCACGGCGTTGGCGTGATGCAATGACCGAGAAGCTGCCACGCTCAGTTGTTGAACCGAAGAATCCCCGACTCAACGTCTCGCGCGGCGCCAACCTACCCCATGTTCCCGGCATCCGCGTCGGCGACTACATATTCCTGTCGGGCATGGGTCCGATCGATCCACGGACCGGTGAGCGCAATCATGGCCCGATTGCAGAGCAAATCCGAACGACCCTTTCCAATATGCGACATATGTTGGAATCCGCCGACTCGTCGCTTGAGCGCGTCGTGCGCGTGCATGTGGTTCTGGCCGATATTTCCCATATGGCGGAAATGGATCGCGTGTACCGCGAATTCTTTCCGGTTGACCCGCCGGCGCGCACGGCCTGGTCGATGCAGCTTCGGTTCGGCAACGGTTGCGAAATCGAGTGCGTGGCGTTGGCAAACTGATCGGCAGTCGGCTTGTTGCCATACAAGGCGTATCTCATTTGCAATTAGTCCGCGATCGTGTTCTGGTTTGCCGCTGACCGCGACTCGATGGAGTGAGATTGTCGCGAAGTCGTGCCGGTGTTGGCAACCCTGCAGCCCGAGGCTTCAAGGCAGCGCATGAAAACTGCCGCGCAATCCGCGCTTGCGTTGTTGTTGCTGCTTCTTGTCTGGCCGATTCCCGCTTCAGCACAAGGCCCCTCGAAGGTCAGCGTGGTGCTCAATTTTGCGGCAGATGGCGGCGCGGCCGGATTCTACCGCGCGCTGGAGCGCGGCTATTTCCGTGAGCTCGGCCTCGACGTGACCATCGAGCCGTCGAAAGGCTCGGCCGACGCCATCACACGCACCGCGAGCCAGGCGTCCGATATCGGGATCGGCGATATCTCGACGCTCGTCGAATTCGCCTCGCGCCGTCCCGAGATTGCGCCGAAGGCCGTTTTCATTCTTCACAACCGCTCGCCGCAGGCGGTGATCGCACTCAAGAGCAGCGGGATCGCAAAGCTCACCGATCTGCACGGCCGCATCCTCGGCCGCGGCCTGGCTGACGCGCCCTCGCGCATGTTTCCGGCGTTGGCGAATATTGCCGGGCTCGACACCAGCCGCATCGAAATTCGCCAGTTCAATCCGCAACTGCGCGACACCATGCTGCTCACGAAGCAAGTCGACGCGGTGACGGGATTCGATTCAACCGTGTTGTTCAACTTGAAAGCGAACGGCGTCGCCGTCGAAGACGCCACCGTCATCTATTACGCCGACAACGGCCTCGACGTATACGGCAACGCCTTCCTCGCCAACCCCGCCTTCTTGCAGGCGCGGCCGGACGCGGTCAAAGCCTTCGTGCGGGCTGCCGCGCGCGGCTGGCGCGATGCCATCGCCGACCCGGAGGCGGCGATGATATCGCTGGGCAAGCACAACACGCTTGCCAAGCTCGATATCGAGGCTGAACGACTGGCCTGGCTTGGTAGCCATCAGATCGTCACGCCGACGACACGCAAGGACGGAATCGGCGCCTATGATCGCGAGCGTCTCGCCCGGAATATCGCTCAAGTCGGCAAGGCCTTCGGCTTGACGCGCATCCCGGAGCTGGCCGAGATTTACGACGACCGCTTTCTCCCGCCGCGCGAGGAGCGCATCCCGCTCAAATAAGTCTCGTCACTGCCATGTCCCTTCAATCTATTCCAGCCGGGACCACGCTGATCATCCGTGGCGGCCGGGCAATGCTGCCGCTCGCCGACTGGCACGAGCCGGATACGCTCGACATCGCGATTGCCGGAAACGAGATCGCCGGCATCGCGCCCCGCTTTGCCGCGGTCGCGGACGCCCCGATCGAAGAGCTCGATGCGCGCGGGCATCTTGTGTTGCCCGGGTTCATCAATGCGCATTACCACTCGCACGACGTGCTGGCCAAAGGCACGCTGGAGGAAGTGCCGCTCGAAACCTGGCGTCTCTACGCGCTGCCGCCGCAATATCCGCCCCGCTCGGTGGAAGAGGTACGCGCGCGCACTCTGCTCGGCGCGCTCGAATGCCTGCGCTCCGGCATGACCACGATCCAGGACATGCTGACCCTCTATCCGTTCGAAAGCCGGCATCTCGATGCGGTCATGCAGGCCTACAAAGAGATCGGCATCCGCGTGGTCTTCAGCCTGCAATACGCGGATCGCAAAGGCCTCGAAACCATTCCCTATTGGAAGGACATTTTTCCAAAGGACCTGCACCCGCTCCTATCGACCGCGGCCGAGCCGGAGCGCCAGCTCGACCTGCTCGCGCACTTCGAGAGCACGTGCCTCACGGCGCCACCGCGCGCGCGCGTGCATTGGGCGCTAGGTCCCTCGGCGCCGGAGCGTTGCTCCAGCGCCCTCATGGCGCGCACGATGGAACTTGCCCGCCGCTACGATATCCCGGTCTATTCCCACATCTACGAGTCGCGCGGCATGGCGTTGCAGGCCCGCCTCACGCTCCGCGAGCATGGCGGTTCGCTCATCAAGCGGCTCGCCGCCGAAGGCGCCCTCGATCCGCTGCTCAATCTTGCACATAGCGTCTGGCTCGCACGCGACGAGATCGATCTTCTGGCGGCGACCGGCACCGGCGTGGTGCTCAATCCGCAAGGCAATCTGAAGATGAAATGCGGAATCCCGCCGATTCGCGCCTTGCAGGATGCCGGCGTGCGCATCGGTCTCGGTTGCGACAATTGCAGCTGCTCGGACGCACAGAACATGTTCATGGCGATGAAGCTGTTCGCGCTCCTTGCCGCGGCGAGCGATCCTTTGCCTGGACCGCCGCAGGCCGCGGCCGCCTTGCGGGCAGCGACCGAGTCCGGAGCCGAAAGCGCGCGTCTCGGCCACGCCATCGGGCGGATTGCGCCGGGCTATAAGGCGGACCTGACGCTGATCGACATGAGCGACCCGACCTGGTCTCCGCTCAACAGCGCGGTGCGGCAGCTCGTTCATGTCGAGGCCGGGCGCGGCGTGCGCCATGTCATCGTTGATGGAGCGGTCGTCGTGCGCGACCGACGCCTCACGACGATCGATGAGGACGAAATTTATGATGCCGTCGAGGCGGTGATGCCCGGGTTCCGCCGGGACTTCGCCGCCATCTCCGAACGCGTCAAACGCTTGCAACCTTGGCTCGATGCGGCGCATCAACGCATGGTTTCGACCGAGCTCGAATTCGACCGGATCTACATTCCGTTTTGACGGGCTCGGGCCGTTGAATGATCGGCGCTGGCGGTCTCTCCCCCTGCAAGCGCGAGAGCAAGCATCGCGCCGCGTTTGGTCGTGCTCTCGCATTCGACCATCCTGGACGCCGCAGGGGCGGCTACGATGCGGCGCGATCGACGATGAGCGCAACCGGTCCGCCGCCGTCCGGTCCCTGGTGCTCGGCGCCGCCGGAAACATAGATTTCGGCGTGCCCGACAAGAGCCGCAAGCGCCCCACAGACGAAGGCGCGCGCGTGGCGCGTGGCGGCGATGTCGGAATCGTCCAGCATGGTATGGCGGTGACCGCGCAGTTGTCCGTCGTGGCTGGCCTCGGCCTTGCCGAGCAGAGCAACGAGCCGTCCGCGTTGCGCCGGCGGCAGTTGCCCGGCGCTATCGAGACCGAGGCGCTTGAGCGCGGCGCGCACCGGCTCCACGTCGATCGCGTCGCCCATGACGGCATGATCGATCGAGAGCGGGCCCGACCAGGACGGCGACATGCCCATCACCACGATCTCATGGTTGATGAGTTCGATGCCGGCCGAAGCGCTGGCGCGGCCGGACCACAAGGACCAGTTCGCCCCGATGTCGGTGTCGGAGAACGCCGCCCGATCGATTTCGCCGAGCGCCACCGCTGCGCCGAGCGCGCTGGCGGCGCGCGACAGGCCCATCGACTTCAACGTGTCACGGGTGGCTACGGCGGCGCCGCGGCGGTCGGCCTCGGCGACCCGCCTTGCGGTCAAGAGCGGACATTTCACCTGGACGAAATGCACGTCCGCCGCATCATCGATGCCTGCGTCGCGCATGGCCGCGCGAACGGCTGCGGCCACTTGATCGACCTGGGGCAGCCGGCCGAGATGCTCGAATGGGAGCGGTGGGGTGGTGGCGCGACCAATCGCGAGCGACGGGCCCTCACTCCCGTCGCCCCCGGCGCGCTCGAACACCAGCCAATGGGGAGCCATGGCGCCTTCGGTGCCTCCAGACATGACGAGGCAGACTCGCGCCGCCTCCTCGGTCGCAAGATGCCGCTCAAACAGCAAGCTCAACGCAAGCGACGCGTGACCGCGAGAAAAGTCGTTGACCAGGCCGTTGCCTTCGGTCTTGGCGAGCACCGCAATGACCCCTTTGGGATCGATGCGTTGCGAAGCAATGGCCGCCTCAATGCCGCTCACGTCGTCGGGCGCGGAGGCCGAGATGCGATGGACGATGGCGCGGCGGGTCATGGGCGACTGATCGGCACGAGGCCGCTTTGGTGTGACCGAAGCCGCCTCGGTGCGATGCGGCGACCTGGCCTACATGTTGAGCTTGAGCGTGCGGGCGTCCTTTGACGGCAGGAACGCGCGGTCGAACACATCCGCGACCGTCGGCGTGCCGGCAAGCCCGTAGGTCTCGGCCAGGAGCTTGATGGCCTTCGTCATGCGATCCGGTTTGATGTCGCCGATGCCGATCTCGTCGGTTTCCGGCGTCACGATATGAGTCTTGAACGTATAGAGGAGTCGCTGTTTCTCCAGCTCGCCGTTCATGAGCGGCTCGGTCTTCATCATAAGCGCAATCGCGGCGTCAGGCGCGGCTGCGTTCTCGATGATCGCCCGATTAAGCGCGCGGACAAGGCCGGCCACTGCCTTGGGCTTTTCCTTCAACAGCTTCTGCGAGACCATGATGCCGTTCGAGTAGAGGTCGACCCCGTAATCGGAGAAGAACAGCCAGCGGATGTCTTTGTCAGGATCGACCTTCATCCCGATCAGGTTGATGTAGCTCGTGACCGTGAACACCGCGGAGAAGTCGACCTGGCCGTTGAGCAACATCTGCTCCTGCAGGTTCGGCTGCATGTTAACGACCGTCACCTTAGCCGGATCGATGCCGTTGATCTTGGCAAGCGGAGCAAACAACTGACCGGCCGAGCCGCCGGCAGGTGTGCCCATGGTGTGCCCGACCACATCCTTGAGCGTCTTGATCGGGCTCGACGTCTTGGTGATCAGCGCGAAGGGAGGCCTGTTGTAGATCATATAGACCATGACGGGTTGCTCGCGCGGCTTGGTCCCCGCGAGCTGAATGACGGCGTTCATGTCGCCGAAGCCGGCGTCATAGGTGCCCGAAGCGATGCGGGTCACGGTCGCAGCCGAGCCCGTCCCCTGGTCGACATCGACGTCGAGACCTTCGGCTTTGAAATAGCCCTTCTCCTGGGCCCAGAATACGTAGGCGTGGATGCCCTGGTATTTCCAATCCAGCGTGAAGCGGATCTTGGTGGGCTCCTGCGCAGCGGCGCCGACGAGGGACAGCACGAGCCCAATGGCCAATGCGCCGAGACGACGTAGCAAGGGCATATGACGCTCCTGTGGTTGCGGCGGAACGGTCAGCCCATCGCAAATTCGTCTTTGCGATGGGCCCATCCCGTCACCCGGACCTCGATGAGAGAGAAGACGACGTAGAGTGCGACGCCGAGAACCGCGAGAATGAGGAGCCCGGCGAACACCAGCGGCACGTCGAAGCTCGAGCTCGCGATCATCATCAGGTTTCCGATGCCGCGATTGGACGCGACCGTTTCGGCAATGACGGTTCCGACGAAGGCCTGCGTCACCGCCACCTTCAGGGAGGCGAAGAAATACGGCATGGTGCGCGGCAACCCCACATTTGACAGAATGTCGAACTTGCTCGCCTTCAATGCCCGCATGACGTCCTCGAGCTCAGGCTCGGTGGTGGCGAGGCCGGTCGCGACGTTCACCACGATGGGGAAGACGCAAAGGATCATCGCGGTCAACACGGCTGGAATGGTGCCGGCGCCGAACCAGAGAACGAAGATCGGAACGACCGCGACCTTCGGAATGCTCGAGAAGCCGACGAGCAACGGATATGCCACGTCGTAGGCAAGCTTCGATGAGCCGACCAGGGCGCCGAGAAACACGCCGGCAAGGATGCCGAGGGCGAAGCCGACCAGCGTGGTATAGAGGGTCTGCAGCGCGTGCGGCCAAATCGCCGGCATGCGCTGTGCCAGCGTAACGACGATCTGGCTCGGCCGCGGCAAGACAATGTCCTTGATGCCGAACGCGACGCAGAGCAGCTCCCACGCCACGAAGAAGCCGACGATGAGCGCGGCCGAAGCGAAGCGCCGGCGCAGCTGCGGGTTCATTGCACCGTCTCCTTCGCGGGGCGCATGATCAACTCGCGCAAGCGCTGGGTGAGCGTCACGAATTCGGGGTCGTAGGACAGCGCGATCGTGCGCGGCCGCGCAAATCCGACCACGCTCTCTTGGATGATGCGTCCGGGCCGCGCCTGCATCACACAGATGCGGTTCGCGAGATATGCGGCCTCCTTGAGATCGTGGGTGACGAGCAGGACGGTCGGCCGCCGCGTCATCCACAGTTCTTGCATGATCCCCCACAGCTCCTCGCGGGTGAACTGGTCGAGCGCGCCGAACGGCTCATCGAGCATGAGCAGTTGCGGCTCGTGCACCAGCGCACGGCAGAGCGAGGCGCGCTGCATCATCCCGCCCGAAAGCTGCCAGGGATATTTGTCCGCGAAGCCGGCAAGTCCCACCTGTGCGAGCAGGGCATCGACGCGGTCGCGGAACTCGCTCCTGCGCTTGGCCCGGTACTCCTGCCGGAACGGCGCGACGATCTTCAAGGGCAGCATCACGTTGTCGCGCAGCGTGAGCCATGGCAGCAGCGTCGGGTTCTGAAATGCCATCCCGACCCGAACCGGCTCGGCTGTGACTTCACGCCCGGCGACGAAGACAACGCCGCTCGACGCGTTAATGAGACCCGTCACCAGCTTGAGGATGGTGGACTTCCCGCATCCTGAAGGACCAACCAGCGCGATGAAGTCCCCCTTTTCGATGCGCAGATCCGTCGACTCGAGCGCCCGCACCTCTTTGTCGCCGCGACCATAGGTATGCGTCACCTTCTGCAACTCGACGAAGGCATCGGCATGCGCGCGAGAGCCGGAAGCAGGAGCAAGCATCACGCCGCCTCACAACATCGCCCAACCGCCATCGACTGGCAGGTCGACGCCGGTGATCTGGCGCGAAACATCGCTGGCGAGAAACAAGCAAGCATTGGCGACGTCGGCATCGCTGGTGATGCGTTGAAGCGCGTAATCCGCGGCGTGGCGCTTGGCCGCCTCGTCGATGGTGATCCCGAGACGCGCCGCCATATCGGCGCAAACCTTGTCTCGGAATCGCGGGCCGTCGACCATGCCCGGCGCTACGTAATTCACGTTGATGTTGTAGGCGCCGAGCTCGAGCGCGAAGCTCTTGGTGATGCCGCGCAATCCCCATTTGGAGGCGGAATAGGCCATGCGCCCTGCGCGCCCGCGTAGGCCGAAGGTGCCGCCCACATTGACGATCTTGCCGTAGCGTTGCGAGATCATGGTCGGCAGCACGCCGCGCATGGCGTGGAAACAGCCGTTCATGTTGAGGGTGACGATGTCGTCGAATTCCTGCGGCGTGGTTTCGACGCCGGTCTTGCCGATCGGTCCCGAACCGCCGGCGACGTTGACCAGAATGTCGATGCGGCCATAGGCGCGCTTGGTCGCCTCAGCGGCGTGCTCGCATTGCAACGGGTTGGTAACGTCGCAGGGCACGATGATCGCTTCCCGTCCTGCCGTCCTCGCTTGCGCCGCCACCGTTTCGATCGCGGCCGTGTCGCGGCCGACCAAGGCCAAGCGCACGCCCTCCGCCGCAAAGGCCATGGTGATGGCCGCGCCCATCCCCTTGGCAGGGCCGGTAATGACCGCAACGCGCCCTGTGAGCATCAGGTCCATGCCCGCGTCGTTCCTCGGACCGTTCCTCCCATCGCTGTCTTGGCCGATTCTGCGGTCCACCGCGAGCGCCGATCGTGATTTGCTTGCACTCAGAACAACTTTTTCGGCAAGTCTTCGGCCGGCGGCAGGAAGGCCGGCGTGAAGATCTCACCCACCGATGGCGTGCGCGGCAGGGCGTTGGCATCGACGAGGATATCGATCGACTTCTTGAGGCGTGCGCTATCCACATTGCCCAGCCCGATCTTGGCGATCTCGGGATGGTTCATTTCATCCTTGAGGGTGGCTTCGAACCGCTCGCGCTCCACGCCAACCTTGATCAACGGCTCGCGCTTGGCCACCGCGGCGACCGACGCGTCCAGATCCTTGAGCGAGTCGAGAATTCCCCGGTTGATGGCGCGCACCAGGCCGCGCACGGCCTCCGGCTTCTCCTTCGTGAGCCTCTGCGAGACGATAATGGCATTGGAATAGAGATCCATGCCGTAGTCGCCGTAATTGATGTAGCGCAGCTGCTTGTCCTCGACGCCCATCAGCTTGGCCGAGAAGCGGATGGTGTTGAGGTAGCCGAACACCCCGTCCACCTGTCCCTGCATCAGCATCTGCTCGCGCAAGTTCGGCTGCATATTGGTGATATTGACTTTGCTGCAGTCGATCCTCGCAAGCTTGCAGAAGGCAGGGAACAGCTTGAGCGCGCCGTCGTTGGCGGCACCGCCGAGCGTCTTGCCCTCGAAATCCTTCGGCGACTTGATCGCGCTCTCAGCCTTCACCGCCACGGTAAACGGCGGCTGGTTGAATATGACATAGACCGCGATCGGCGCATCCTCCGGCTTCTTGGCCGCGAGCTCGATCAGCGCATTGATGTCGCCGAAGCCAGCGTCATAAGTGCCGTTCGCGACCAAAGGCACCGCGGCACCCGAGCCGTTGCCTTGGTCGAGCGTGACCTCGAGACCCTCGGCCTTGTAGTAACCGCGGTCTTCCGCCAGAAAAAACATCCCCTGCGGGCCCTGATACTTCCAGTTCAGCACCAGCTTGAGTTTGGTCTGTGCGCTCGCCGGGGTCGCGAGAGCGAGCGGAACGGCGAATACGAGCACGCCGAGCAGCGCGGGACATATGCATGTTGGACGGAAATTCATTGGCGCACTCCTGTCATGGCCCTGCTGGTTCGAGCGGAAGGGGCGCCGGACCCCGGTTTTCCGATCGCCGAAAGAAGAGCGTCGCTTTTTGCCACGACGCCATGAAGCTGGCACACGAGGAAGATCACTGCGTCGCGGACGAAATCGGGGGAGACGGTCGCGCAAGCATCCTCCACCAGGATGCAGTCGTAGCCGAGGAAGTTTGCGTCCTGCAGCGTGGAAAAAACGCAGCGATCGATGTTGATGCCGGCGAAAAGCAGCGTAGTGATTCCCTGCTGACGCAGCACCGAGTCGAGTTCGTTGTCCCAGAAGCCCGAGATTCGATGTTTGTGTACAACGATGTCGGAGGCATCGACCGTCAAATCGTCAACAATGGCGGCGCCCCAATCATCGCGGACCAGGATGCGGCCGCGGCCGGAGGGCGAGCGGTCACCGTAAGTCGGTGTGCCGCCGGCACGCCCCTTGGCAAGGGTCAGACGTGGCAGATTGGCGCGGTCCGCTCTCACGCCCCAATTGAGCCAAAGCACAGGAATGCCAGCGGCGCGGGACGCCGACGTCAACCGCTCGATCATCGGCAGCACGGCCGCGATCGGACTTGCATCTATGCCCTTGGCGGCAAACCACCCGTCCGGATGGCAAAAATCATTTTGCATATCAACGACGAGCAACGCCGTCGTGGCGAGATCGATATCCACGCCTTGGGGAGTCGCCGCAAGCGAAACAACCCGCTGCTTCTTTCTTGGGCGCACGAAGCTCAATCTTTGGTCAGCGCGGATTTGGTTCATGGATCGACCGTGGCCGCCCGGGGCGCCGGCGCGCATCGCGCTCGCCCGACCCTGCAAGCCCCATGCCTGCCGGCAACGTGGGGCAGACCAGTGCTCGCATCTGGCGCTGATTTCTTCCTAGAGTGGTGCCGCAATCGACTTCGGGGCGACGCCGTCGTTCCTTCGCGGGCAGTTCGGCTCTTATTCCTGCCGAGATCCCATCTTCCCGCCGAGATGCCATCCGGCTGCCAACGACGGTGCAGAGGCGTCAATCATTCGAAGAGCGCCGGACCGTGGGTTCGGCCCGTCGCCGTCACCCCTCGCCCGTTTCTTTGCGGCCAGCCGCGGCTGCGCCCACCCCCCACGTCACGGCCACCAGCGTCTGATCGCTGTTTTTGGGTTGCGGCGGGGGCATGCGCTGGATTCGACGAACCGACCGTCCCCATCCTCTGGTTTCGCCGACGATCTGTCGGTCTTTCATGACGAAACGGCCGCGGACCAGGGTGTGCATCGGTACGCCCGTGACTTTCATGCCTTCGAACGGCGTAATCTTGCTACGGGACTGGAACTGAGCCGCTGCGAT
>WNEZ01004172.1_pt1 | contig 12538 bp, 11 predicted proteins | sample 5400521 | NCBI WGS metagenome assembly WNEZ01 (sample SAMN13153339, study PRJNA577476) | soil metagenome | isolation source: 120 cm saprolite under Douglas fir tree site 2 hole 1 replicate 1 | place: USA:California | collected 2015-04-18 | reverse complement strand
CGACGAGATTACGGCAGACGGCGAGGCTGTCGTCGGGGCTGCCGTCATTGACCAGCACGATCTCGTGCCCGCCGTCGATCGTCAGCTCTTCGAGCGCGGCGACGAGCTCCCCGACGCTGGTCGCCCCGTTATAGACCGGGATGACGATCGTGAGCGCCAGTTGCGGCGGGGCGGTTTGCGCCGGGGTCGGCGCGGTGTCAGGCATGGCCACCCCCTTCGATCGCTTCCTTGGCGGCGACCGCGATCAGCGAGCCGCCAAACGGAAACCGCATTCCGCGCCGCAACAGCGCGAGCTCAAACCCGGTCGCGATTCGGCACAGCGCCTCGACGGGCGCCGGATAGAGCCGCACATCGCTGGTTGCGCCTTTTCCCTGGGGCAGCAGCTTGCGGGTCGCCACCATGATCGGGAACAGCACGAAATTCCAGTAACTGGCAAAGAGGATCCGGAAACCGGCCGCATGCAGCAGCCGCACGACGCGGCGCCGCGTATAGCGCCGGACATTATAAACCGCCACATCGTGGCGTGACAGCATCCAGCGATAGGCCGGCAGGTTGAGCACCAGCACCCCGCCATCCCACAGGCAGCGGTGAAACTGTGCCAATGCCGCGCGCTCATCGACATCGCGGTGGCACAGCACATCGGCGCTGAAGATCGCTGCGAAGGCGGCATCGGCAAACGGCAGCGCGTTGACCGATCCGGCGCAGACCGGGCGCGCGCTTTTCACTGCCGCCCGCGCGCAAGCGGCGCCGTCGGAATCGAGCCCGACGATAGTGCGGTCGGGATAATCGGCAGCGAGCCGAGCAAGCAGCCCACCCGTTCCGCATCCGGCATCGAGCAGCGTCTGCCGGGGGGCGCCGGATCCAGTCATCAGCCGGTACACCAACAGCAGGTTCGCATGGCTTGCGGCGAACCACCACATGCGCTCCTCGGTACGGTCGAGCTTGTCGTATTCAGCGCGGTCCAGGCGACATCTCCGAGGCGCACGATCAACGGGCTAGGGCGAGACCAGAACGCGATGCACCGCTTGCCTATTCCGGCGGGCTTTCGCCCAAATCAAGGATAATCCGAAACCGGCAAGTGCCGCGACGAGGCGCGCGCCAGCGGGCGCTTGGCAACCTGCTGTTCGGCAACGATATCGCGCCGATCGAGCACCACAGAGAGCAGCGCGCCCATCCGCTCGACGCGATAGATCGCCCGACCCGGCAGCGCCCGATCGCAGTTATCCTTGGTAAAGGCGATGAAGAAATCGGCGCGGTCGCGCCGATGCACAAAGCGGAAATTGCCCGGGAAATAGTATGCCGCGGAAACCGGCGGTCCGCACACGGCGACGGTAAACTCGCGCTCCTCGAAATCGGCGCCGTATTCGTTTTGCAGGAAGGTCTCCAGGCCATGCACCGCCTCGGCATAGGAATTGGCCCAGTAATCGATCTTGAACTTTTGCTGCGCCCCGTCGACCCCGCCGACGAACGCGTTGTAATAGACGTATTGATCGGGGTGCAGCAGCACCATCGTCGCGACATGCGCAACGCCATAAAGGCCGAGTGCCGCATAGATCGCCTGCCGATACGGCACTTCGAACAGCCGGCTCAGCGCGCGATCCATGGTAAGCGCCGCGGCAACGGCGATCGGCGGCAGCACGAATATGAAGTGGCGCATGCCGTCGAACAGCACCGCCTTGATCGCGATCGCGTAGGCCACCGGGAAGACGATCGTCAGGCCGAGCAGAAGGAGCCCGAGCACCGTCTCGCGCCGCCAACCGTTGCCGTGCCGCATCAACCCGACCGCGGCGAGCACACCGAACAGGGGGGCGGCGATCAGCAGCACGAGAACGAGCTCGGGAAGCGCCAGCAGGATGTAGGTCGGCAAGTATTGCCAGGGTAGATCGCTGGCCGGGACGAAGCGGCCATCGAACAAGGTGTTGAAGGGAAACGTCTCATGCGAGAAGGAGGAAAGCGCACCCAGCGCATTGCCGATCGGGTCGTGCTGCGCCCACGGCCAAAACGCCAGCATGATCGCAAACGCGATCGCGGCGACCGGTAGCAGGACGCGCCACAGGCTCGTCCATCCCGCCGCGAGCGCGACCGACAGCCGTCGCGCCATCACCGCCTGCCAGCCCGTCGACATGGCCAGCAGCAGCCCGAGATAACACACGAAGAGGAGCCCGCCGACCCGCACCCCGAGCGCCAGCCCGATTGCCGCCCCCAGCTTGACCAAGAGGCGCAGCCGCGGGCGCGGCAGGCTCGGCAGGATGCGCACCATGTAATAGGTCGCCCACACGGCGCCGACCGCGAATGGGATGTCCTTTGGATTGTTGAACATCTGCCCGTAATAATTCGGGGTCAGCAGCAGGAAGCTGAGGGCGAAAAAGCCGACGCGCGGTCCGCCCAGCGCCCGTCCAAGCTTCCAACAGCCGGCCAGGCCGAGGATGCCGACAACCCCATTGAGCAGATGGCGGGTCTCGTAGATCCCGAGCGGCGAGAACCGGTTGAGCGCCGCCGCCACCATGTCGAAGGCGGCACCATAATTATAGAGATTGAGCCAATGAAGCGCGCGCTGGTCGGCAAACAGCGAGAGATAATAATCGAGCGCTAAAATACCGTACCAGTTATGGACGTCTTCATCCCAGGTGACCCCGTAATCGGTGAAGGTGAAGACGACGATGATCGCGGCCGCGACGAGCACCGCGCCGGCGAGTCGGTCCCAGATCCCGTCTGCCGCGCCAACGCGCGCCGGGTTGGCGAACCCAGTCGACGCGAACCGCGCTCGGTGCAATGTTCTGACCAAATCCATGCTGCGTATCGGGCGGGTTAGCGAGGCGCTGGCATAAATCTCGGAGAGTCGTTTGCGCTGTGCGCGAGCCGTCTGTCAAGGCGGAATGCCTGAAAACAGAGCAAATGCTCGTTCAAAGTCCACTCTCCGTCAAAAGCTTTCCGATCACCTGGTCGGCGGCGAAGCATCCGCCGGCCAGTTCGCGCGCGGCACGGCTGTGGCGCGGATAATCGGCCGCAATCGCGTCAACCGCCGCGAGCGCTTCCTCCTGCGTCGCGTAATCGAACAAGCCGCGGCCGACCGGGCAGTAGCTGGCGAATCCGGTCCGCATTGTCACGACCGGCCGCCCGGCCGCCAGGTAGCACACCGCGCGGTCGCTGAACCAGCCGCTGTTCGGCCTGACGTAGATGTCCTTGGCGACCGTGAACTCGCCGCGCGAGCCGGCGATGAACGCCTGGTAGCTCGCCATGTCCGCCGAGATGGGGCGCGGATCGATGAGGCTCCATCCGGCGCCTTCGACCTCGCGGCGCACCGCATCGTCGGGCGGCAGCATCGCCATCTGAAAGCAGGTTTTCGGCCGATGCTGCGGCAAATCGAGGAATTTGAGAAAGTTGAGGTGCTTCGACCACAGATAGGTGGCGCCATCGAACTCGATGTTCTTGCCCTTGTTCTCCCAGGTCGCGATCGTCGTGAAGCAGGGCGGCTGCCCCCCATTGGGAGAGCTTGGCGCAAGCGGCCACAGATCGAGATCGACGGGCGGCCGGGTCGCGCGCCACGGAATGCCGCACAGCGGGACCCCGCATCGATCGGTGCCCAGATTCGCGCCATAGGTGAAAAAATGCGTATGAGCGCCAAGGTAGGCGCGGGCCGCCGGATCGGCCTTGGCGTATTTGATCTGCTCGTAGACTGGGTCGGTGTCGATCATGATGCGCACCGGGCAGCGCAAATGATCCTCGCGCAGCCTGGTCGCGCCGCACAAATTGATCAGCCCGTCGGCCTCGGCGTAGAGGTCGCGCACCCGCTCGCGCGACAGCCCATGATAGACATCGTTGATCGCGTCCCAATACGCCCAGCGCTCGGCGAGGCCGTGCCGCTCCATCGCGTCGCGCAAATATCCGACGTTGTAGCCGCAATCCATTACGACGCTGCTGATGCGCGGATCGTAGGGATTGGTGCCGTGATCCTCGACATACCAGGCTTCGTAGCCGAGCTTTTCGAGCCCGAGGAGATAATTGACCGCCTGCCAGGCGATGCCGGCCAGCGGCATCTGGCCGACGAAATGCAGGAGGATGATTCTGCCGCGTTTGCGCACGAGGGATCCGGTTCAGAGCTGAGGCGTCGGCACCATAACGTGCCATACCGGGTTAAATTTCGGCGAATTTTCGTCGCGCCGCCGTGTTGCGGGCGCACGGGGTGTCGGTGCCGCAAATACCCCGGACCCTTCGCCGGCATGGGCTTGCCCCTGCGGCAAGCCGCGTGCTAGGCAAGGCGGCGAACAAGCGGGTCCGCGCGCGATCTATCGGCGGGCGGCTGAGGCGGTGTTGCTGCACGGGATTTTAGGGCGTGCCCGCCCCATATGATCCGAACGCAAAACAGCGATGAACCCGAGGAGAAGAACCCGACACCATGACCTACGTCGTCACCGAAGCCTGCATCAAGTGCAAGTTAATGGATTGCGTCGAGGTGTGCCCGGTCGATTGCTTCTACGAGGGCGAGAACATGCTCGTCATCCATCCCGACGAGTGCATCGATTGCGGGGTATGCGAGCCCGAATGCCCGGTCGAAGCGATCATTCCCGACAGCGAGACGGTGGCCGAGCAGTGGCTTGAGCTCAATCGAGAATACGCGTCGGCCTGGCCAAATATTACCCGCAAGAAGCCCCCTCCCGAGGACGCGGACGAATGGAGAGGGGTTGAGGGCAAATACGAGAAATTCTTCAGCCCCAACCCCGGCGGCAGCTAGCCGCCCGCTCTCTGTTGCTATAGGCCCGCCTGCGTTGTCGGGCGGACATGGCTGATGTGCTGGCTCGGCCCCGCACATTGTGGTATATAATTGTCTGGCACTAACGACGCCTCCCCCTTGGATCCGCGTCTTCGTTGAGGTGATGAACTGTGGCCTTGCGGTCAGCGGTCGTGGAACACGTCGCATCAGCGCCAGTCGGGTCGGTTGCGCGAGAGACAAATATGACGGCCGAGAAGGTACCATTCGCCACGGGCGATCTTGTGGTCTACCCCACCCATGGCGTGGGCAAGATCACCGCGATTGAGACGCAGGAAATCGCCGGCTACACGCTGAGCGTCTTCGTCGTCAATTTCGACAAGGATCGCATGACGTTGCGAGTGCCGCTGGGAAAGGCAAAGGTCTCCGGATTGCGCAGGCTGTCGAGCCACAAAGAGATGGACGTCGCGCTCGGCAAGTTGCGGGGCCGCTCGCGGGCAAAGCGCACGATGTGGAGCCGGCGGGCGCAGGAGTATCAAGCCAAGATCGCATCGGGGGATCCGGCCTCGATCGCCGAGGTGGTGCGCGACTTGTTCCGCAATACCGGCCAGCCCGAGCAGTCGTATAGCGAACGCCAGATCTATCAGGCCGCGCTCGATCGGTTCGTGCGCGAATACGCCGCGGTCGAGCGCATCGATGAGATGACCGCGACCCAGCGCGTCGAGCAGATGCTCGCAGCCTGAACGGCGGCACGGGCGAAAACATCCGTGCCGGAGCGCGGCGAGTGCAGGGTCGCGCCGCAGACGAAAAATTCGCCCGATTGCGCACAGGTCGGCGGATCTGGGCGGTAGCCTCGATCCATGGCGAGGCGGAGCGCCTCGGCCGATTGCATGACCGCATCGCCGAGCGGTTCCGTGACGGCGACCGGATCGTCTATCTCGGGAATTATCTGGGCCGCGGCAGCGCGGTCGCCGCGACCCTCGACGAGTTGCTCGACTTTCGCCGCCGCGTCCTCGCGCGGTCGCACGGTTTTGCCTGCGACGCCGTCTTCCTACGCGGTGCGCAGGAAGAGATGTGGCAAAAGCTGTTGCAGCTGCAATTCGCGCCCAATCCGGGCGATGTGCTCGCCTGGATGGTGCGCGAGGGTGTCGAAGCGACGGTTGTCGCTTACGGCGGGGAGCTGCAGCACGGCTTCGCGGCAAGCCGCGACGGACCGCGCACGATCACCCGATGGACGAGCGCATTGCGCGACACGATGAATGCCGCGCCCGGTCACAGGATCCTGCTCGCCAATTTGCGCCATGCCGTGTTGACCGAGGATGGCCGGCTGCTATTTGTCCATGCCGGGATCGACGCATCGCGCCCGCTGGCCGCGCAGGGGGACGCCTTTTGGTGGGGTGGGCGAGACATCCTCGATCTTGCCGCGCCGTTCGACGGCTTTCGCCGGGTGATCCGCGGCTTCGACCGGCAAATGCGTGGTCTCGTCGAGGGCGAATTCGCGGTCTCGCTCGACGCCGGTGCAGGCCGCGGCGGCCCGTTGCTCGCCGCCGCCTTCGCCCCCGATGGCGCGGTGCTGGAGCGGCTCGAAGCCTGAGCTAGCCCGCCTCAGATCGCCGTATACCCGCCGTCGACCAGGAGATCGCTGCCGGTGACGAAGCTTGCACTGTCGCCGGCGAGAAATACCGCGGCATCGGCTATTTCATCGGGGCGGCCGAGCCGGCCCAGCAAGTGCTTTGGCCCGATCTGTGCGCGCGCCGCGCTGAACGAGCCATAGCGGTTGAGCGTCCGCTGGGTTTCGACGGCGCCCGGCGACAGCGTGTTGACCCGGATGTTCTGCGCGGCGTGGTCGATAGCCATGACCTTGGCGAGCTGGATAAGGCCGCCCTTGGTCGCGCAATAGGCCGCGCGACCGGCGCTGCCGACGCGGCCGAGCTGCGAGGCGATAAAGATGATCGATCCGCCACCGCCGGCGATCATCAAGGGCAGCACCGCGCGGCTCAGCAGATAGGCACCGGTCAGGTTGATATCGAGCACCCTTTGCCAATCGGCGAGGGAGGTCTCGATGATCGTGCCGCTCGGGTCATGCGGCGCCGCGCCGCTGACCAGAATGTCGAGCCGGCCAAAGGCTTGATGGGCCGCCTCGGCAGCAGCACGCGTTTGGCCCTCGCTGGCGACGTCGCAGGCCTGGGACAGCGAGCGGCCGCCGGCTTCGGTGACCAGCCGAGCGGTTTCCGCCGATGCCGCGAGGTCGATGTCAATGCAGGCGATCGCTGCGCCCTCTTTGGCAAAGGCTACCGCGATCGCCCGGCAAATGCCGCCGCCGGCGCCGCTGATCAGGGCCGCCTTGCCGGCCAATTGCATGTGTCGCCTCCGCGCCTTAAGGCAGATCTCACAACATCACCGTGCCGCCATCGACCGCGATGGTCTGGCCGGTGACAAACCCGCTATCCTCGGAAACCAGCCACATCACCGTCCCGGCCAGGTCTGCAGGCATCAGGTTGCGCTGGATCGTCTGGCTGGCCTTGATCGTGTCCAGTGCACGGTCGAGCTTATCGCCGAAAAACTCGCGGGTGCCCTCGGTGACGACCGCGCTCGGCGCCAGCGCGTTGACGCGGATTCGGTCGCGGCCGAGTTCGCGCGCCAGCCCGCGGGTGAGGCCGATGACCGCGGCTTTCGACGTCGTGTAATGCAGCCCGTAGGGCATGCCGTAGGTCGCGGCGAGCGAGGCGATGTTGACGATGCTGCCGCCGCCGGCCTGGCGCATCGCCGGGACCGCGGCCTTGCAGCAGTTCCAGATCCCTTTGACATTGACCGCCATCGCCGCGTCCCATTCCGCTTCGTCGATCGCATCGAAGCGGCCGCCGTGAAGCGCACCGTAGAGCGCCGCGTTGTTGATCAGCGCGTCGACCCGCCCGAACGCCTGCAAGCCCACCTCGACCATCGCGCGCGCCGAGCCGGGATCGGTGACGTCGAGCCGGGCGCCGATGCCCTTGCCGCCTTCCGCCGCGACGAGCTCGAGCGTCGCCGTGCAATCGTTGATGTCGGCGGCGATCACCTGGGCGCCGGCGGCGGCAAGGCTGCGAGCAAATTCCTGGCCGAGGCCGCGGGCGGCTCCGGTGATCGCGACGACCTTGTCCCGCACATCCATCTCTACCCTCCCGAAACCGCCGGTGACCTAACCTGCAGTGAGGCTTTGCACGGAAAGCGTAAAATACCCCGTCATTCCGGGGCGGCGCGCAGCGGCGAGCCCGGAACCCATAAACTCAGACCTCTGGAATATGGGTTCCGGGCTCGCAGCCTTCGGCCGCGCCCCGGAATGACGGGACTTTCTGCGCAAGGTTCCGCAGCGGGCAAAGGGAGAGGCGCTCTTAGAGGATCTGATCGGTGCGCGGATCGATCAGATGCATGTGATTGAGGTCGGCGACGAGCGGCATGATCTCGCCGGCCTTGCCGGCCGCGTTCGGATTGACCCGGCCACACACCTCGACCCCCTCGACGATGAAGTAGACCATCGTCTCCATACCCATCGGCTCGACCACGTCGAGCAGGACATCGAACCCGGCGCGGCCCGGCGGCAGCTCGCCCCGCTTTTCGATGATGTCTTCGGGACGCAGGCCAAGGATCAACTCCTGTCCGGTGTGAGCGCGGTAGCGCGCCACGCGGTCCGCGGGCAGCGGAAGACTCAGCTGGTCCGACAGACGGACCGTGAGCCCGCCATTGTTCTCGACCAGCCGGCAGGACAGGAAATTCATCGCCGGCGAGCCGATGAACCCGGCGACAAAGCGGGTCTGCGGGCGATGATAGACCTCGTGCGGCGTGCCGATCTGCTCGATCCGCCCGAAATTCATTACGACGACGCGGTCGGCCAGCGTCATCGCCTCGATCTGGTCGTGGGTGACGTACACCGTGGTCGTGGTGACCTTCTGATGGACCTTTTTGATCTCGGTGCGCATCTGGACGCGCAATTTGGCGTCGAGGTTCGACAGCGGCTCGTCGAACAGAAACACCTTGGGATTGCGCACAATGGCGCGGCCCATCGCCACCCGCTGGCGCTGGCCGCCCGAGAGCTGCTTTGGCTGGCGCGCTAGAAGATCGGTGATGTCGAGGATGCGCGCCGCGTTTTCGACCCGCTCCTTGATCTCGGCCTTCGGGAACTTCCGCAGGCGCAGGCCAAACGACATGTTCTCGAATACCGTCATGTGCGGGTAGAGCGCGTAGTTCTGGAACACCATCGCGATGTCGCGATCCTTCGGCGGGACGTCATTGACCAATTGGTCGCCGATATAGATCTCGCCCGAGGTCGCCTCTTCGAGCCCGGCGATCATCCGCAAGGTTGTGCTCTTGCCGCAGCCGGACGGGCCGACCAGCACGATGAACTCGCGATCGGCGATGTCGAGGTCGATCCCCTGAACCGCAGGGGTCTTGTCGAAGGTCTTGACGATATTACGCAGGGCGACTTGCGCCATAGGTGCTTACCTCTTCGTCGCGCCGGTTGTCAGACCGGCAATGTCGTATCCGCTCTCTCGCGCCCGCCGCTGGGCCTGCTGCCCCTGCGTTTGGTCGATTTTATCCCCAGTTTGGGAAGCGTTGCACCCACTCTACCCCAGCCATGCGAAAATGCCTCAGCCATTTTATCACAGCGCCGACTGGGGCCAGTAGCGCGCTAGACTAGCGCATCATCTCTTTTGATTAAGGATCCGAACCGTCACCCCCGCGGAAGCGGGGGTCCAGGGCCAGCGGCACAGCGGATGCCCCTGGATTCCCGCTTGCGCGGGAATGACGACCCCAACTGGTTCACGTCGCGATTGCCCATCAGCGCTCGGTGAGTTTCATTTCGATCCGGCGGTTGCGGCGATAGGCTTCCTCGCTGTTGCCGGGGTCGAGCGGCTGCTTGTCGGCGAAGCCGGCGACGGCGAGCCGGTTGGGCGGTATGCCTTCGGCGATCGCGTAGCGCACGACCGATATCGCCCGTGCCGTCGAGAGCTCCCAGTTCGAGGGGAACTGCCCGGTATTGATCGGCCGCCGGTCGGTGTGGCCGTCGATCCGCAGGACCCAGTTGATGTCTGGCGGGATCTTCTGGGAAATCTCCCGCAGCGCGGTAATCACTGGGTCGAGCTGTATTTTTGCGGCGTCGGCGAGCTCGGCGCTGCCTTGCGCGAACAGAACCTCGGATTGAAACACGAAGCGGTCGCCGACGATGCGGATGTCGGGACGATTGCCGATGATCTCGCGCACCCGGCCAAAAAACTCCGAGCGGTAACGGGCCAGCTCCTGCACCTTGGAGGCGAGCGCCAGGTTGAGTTGGCGCCCGAGATCCGCGAGCTGGGTCTGCTGGTCCTTGACCTTGCCCTCGGCCACGCCCAGCGCCGCGGCGATCTGGGCAAGCTGCTCGCGCAGCGCGGCAACCGAGGCGGTCAGCTGCTCGACCTGCGCGCGGGCCGCAGCGCTCGCCTGCTGTTCGCCGGCAAGCACCTTCTCGGCTTGCGCTGCTAGCGCGTCGCGTTCGCTCTCTTTGGCCTTGAGCTGGGCGGCAAGGCTGGCGGCGCTGGCGCGCAAATCCGTGTTGGCGGTGCGTTCGAGCGCCAGCAGATCGCTCAGTTGGCTGACCTGCTGCTGCAGCTCTTGGAGCGCCTTGTCGCGCCCGGTCAGAGCGTCGGCGAGGAAAAACTGGCCGGCGGTGAATACTAACAGAATAAAGATGATCACCATCAGGAGCTGCGCCAGGGCGTCGACGAAGCCTGGCCAGATGTCGATGCTGGGGCGCCGCGAGCGGCGGCTGGCTAGCGCCATGACCGCGGGTGCATCAGCGGCCGCCCTCCTGGGCAACGCCGGCGATCGTGCGAGCGAGCAGGCGGATCTCGCCGCGCAGCTCCTGGACGCTCTGTGCGCGCCCCTCGGCAACGTCTTCGGTGAGCCGGGCCAGATAGGCTTCGATGTTGCGCAGATGGGTGCGCAAGACGTCGTCCTGGCCGAGCGAGTTTTCCGCGATCGTCGCCAGCCGGGCGAGCGACGGCTTCAGCTCCATCTGGTTCTCGGCCAGCTGCACCATCAGCGATTGCCCGGCCTTAATGTGCTCGCCCACGTTCCCGAGCTGCTCGGTGAGGCCGGCGAGTGTGGTGTTTGCGGTGATCCGGCTTTCTTCGCTGCGAGCGAGGATGCGCTGGAGATTTTCCAGGCTGTCCGCAGTCTGCTCCATCAGCGCATAGAGATAGGCCGGCATCGAGCCCTCGCTGCCATCGCCGAAGGGGCCCGAGGACAGCCTTGTGTAGGTCGACAGCCACTCCTCGAGATCATTGTAGAAGCGGTTTTGCGCCTGCCCGGCCTGCAAGTCGAGAAAGCCGAGGACAAGACTGCCGGCAAGACCGAACAACGAGGAGCTGAACGCCGTCGACATGCCATGCAGCGGCGATTCCAGCCCAGTTTTCAAATCGGCGAAGGCGCGGGCGATATCGCTGGCCCCGACATTGAGCGCGCCGATGACGCCGCCGACCGAGCGCACCGTTTCGAGCAGCCCGTAAAAAGTGCCGAGCAGGCCGAGAAACACCAGGACGCCGATCAGATAGCGCGAGGTCTCGCGGGTTTCATCGAGCCGCGAGGCGATGCCGTCGAGCAGGGTCTGCAGCGAGGTCGCCGACAGGCTGACTCGACCGCTTTGCCGTCGCCCAAGCATGCGCGCCATCGGTGCCAAGAGCCGCGGCGTCGGGCCGGGCGGCGCGGTCAGATCCCGGTCTGCCAGCCGCTCGCGGAAGCTGTCGATCCAGTCGCTTGCCGGTCGCAGCGCCAATACCTGGCGAAAAATATAGATGATGCCGGCAAACAGAATTCCGAGGATCACGCCGTTGACCGCCGGGTTGCCCATGAAGGCGGCAAGGAGCGGTCCGCCGAGCAGGACCGCGAGCCCCGTCACCAGCACCAGAAACAGCACCATCCGCACGACGAAACGGTGCGGGCCGCGCATGCTGCGCCGCTCGGGCTGCGGTGCCGCGGCGTCGCGCTCAGCCATGCGGGTCCGGAATCGTTGCTGGGGCACAACCCGTTCGCGGCGGGGCCGGGCTGATCCGCGGCTGCCGGACGAGCGCAGTCTCCATCGCGGGTCCTACTCCTCTATGCGCTGCCGGGAACAAGCGCGCCGATATCGCAGAGAGCGGGGTGAGGGTAGCCGATGGCGATGGAAGGAGACACCCAAATCTGCGCCGCGAACCGCCCTCGCGCCGGCTTTATGTCGCGGCCTGGGCCGTCCGCAGTGCCTCCTTGATCAGCGCCGCGAGCGGCAGATGGAGGTGGCCGTTGGCGGCCAGCACATCCCCGCTCGTCATCATCGTCTGCCCACCGGCCAAATCGCTGATGAAGCCGCCGGCCTCGCGCACCAGCAACAGCCCCGCGGCGATATCCCAGGGCGACAGCGCGAACTCCCAAAAGCCGTCAAAGCGCCCCGCCGCGACATAGGCGAGGTCGAGCGCCGCCGCGCCGAGCCGGCGCACGCCGCTGGTCGCCGCCGCGACCCGGGAAAGGGTCGCGAGATAGGTCTGGTGGTCGCCGTGCCCGCGGAACGGGAGGCCGGTGCCGATCAGCGCCTCGCCGAGCGAGCGCCGGGCCGACACCCTGAGGCGGCGGTCGTTGAGATAGGCGCCGATGCCCTTCTCGGCCCAGAACATCTCGTCCCGGGTCGGCTCGTAGACGAGGCCGGCGACGATCTCGCCATCGCGTTCGAGCGCGATCGAGATCGCGAAATGCGGGATCCCGTGCAGGAAATTGGTGGTGCCGTCGAGCGGGTCGACGATCCAACGGTGGTGTGGATCGGTTCCCTCGGTCGCGCCGCCTTCCTCGAAC
>WNEZ01004171.1_pt1 | contig 12538 bp, 10 predicted proteins | sample 5400521 | NCBI WGS metagenome assembly WNEZ01 (sample SAMN13153339, study PRJNA577476) | soil metagenome | isolation source: 120 cm saprolite under Douglas fir tree site 2 hole 1 replicate 1 | place: USA:California | collected 2015-04-18 | reverse complement strand
CCCGCGGCGAGCGTTGAGATGAAGATCCGGCTTCACCAGGTCCTCAAGCGGTTCGGGGCCGTGACCGCGGTCGACGGCGCGAGCCTCGAGATCGGCGACGGCGAGCTGTTCACCCTGCTCGGGCCGTCGGGGTGCGGCAAGACGACCTTGCTCCGGCTGATGGCTGGCTTCTACACGCCGGACGGCGGCGAGATCTGGTTCGGCGAGCGGCGGGTCGACGGGCTCCGACCCTACGAGCGCAACATCGGCATGGTGTTCCAGAACTACGCGCTCTGGCCGCACATGACGGTGCGCGCGAACATCGCCTACGGGCTCAAGCTGCGCAAGCTCGACGGCGTCACGATCGCCGCGCGCGTCGCTGCCGGCCTCGCCAAGGTGAACCTGGCCGGCCTCGAGCTCCGCTATCCCGGCCAGCTCTCGGGGGGCCAGCAGCAGCGCGTCGCGCTCGCGCGCGCGCTCGTGCTGAACCCGGACATCCTGCTCCTCGACGAGCCGCTGTCGAACCTCGACGCGAAGATCCGGGTCCAGGTGCGCGCCGAGATCCGCAAGTTGCAGAGGGACCTGGGGATCACGACGGTCTACGTCACGCACGACCAGGAGGAGGCGCTCTCGCTCTCCGACCGCGTGGCGGTCATGCGCGACGGCCGGGTGCTCCAGGTGGCGCCCCCCAAGGAGCTCTACGAGCGGCCGGTCGGGCGGTTCGTCGCCGACTTCGTGGGAACCAACAACTTCCTCTCAGGGACCTGCCGCGAGATCGCGGCCGGCCGGGTCGCCGCCGAGACCGCCATCGGTACCGTGCGCGGCTCGCCGACGCCGCGGGTCGGCCTCGGCGACCGCTGCGTGCTGGCCGTACGCCCCGAGAACATCGCGCTCGGCGCCGCCCACGAGAACACGTTCGCGGGCCGGGTCGTCCTGGCCTCGTATCTGGGCAATACGCTCCGCTACGACGTCGAAGTGCGGGACGGCGTCGTGCTCAAGGTGGACGTCGGCGACCCGTGGCGCCACGAGGTGCTCCCGATGGGTGCGGCGGTGCGTGTCACCTTCCCGGCGTCGGCGGCGCTGACGCTTCCGGACGAATGACCAGCCCCGCTGCCGCGTCTGCTGCCCCGCGCCACACGTCCTCGAGCGCGGGCCGTCTCCTCCCCGCGGTCGGCGTCGGCGCCGTCTGGCTCTTCCTGCTGCTCTTCCTCGTCTATCCACTGCTGCGGATCCTCTACGACGCGTTCAGCGACGACGCGGGCCGCTTGACCCTCGCGAACTTCGCCGAGTTCGCGCGCGACCCCTATTACCTGCGCTCGCTCGTGAACTCGCTGCTGCTCGGACTCGGCACCGTGGCGGCGACCTCGGTGGTGGGCTTCGCGGTGGCGTTTCTCCTCGTGCGCTACGAGTTCGTCGGCCGCAATCTCTTCGGCTACCTGACCCTGATTCCGATCATCTCGCCGCCGCTGGTCGGCGTGCTCGGGTTCACCTTCATCATGGGACGCGCCGGCACCGTGAACGTCCTGCTCGAGGACTGGTTCGGGCTCGCCCGGCCGGTGAATTTCGTCTACGGACTGCACGGCGTGCTGCTGGTGGAGACCCTCCACCTGTTTCCGATGATCACCCTGAACGTCGTCGACGCGCTCGCCAAGATCGACCCTGCGCTCGAGGAGGCGGCCGAGAGCGTCGGCGCCCGCGGCTGGACGAAGCTCGTCCGGATCACCTTGCCGCTCACGACGCCGGGCTACGTGGCCGGCGCGCTCCTGGTCTTCATCTGGACCTTCTCGGATTTCGCCACGCCGCTGGTGCTCGGCGTCCACGACCTGCTCGCCTCGCAGGCGTACCTCAACATCGTCCAGTTCGTCGACCGGCGGCTGTTCCGGATGGGCATCGTGATCTCGGCGCTGATGGTCGTCCTCGCCCTCGTGTTCCTGGTGGCGGCGCGCCGCTACGTCGCGATCAAGGACTACTCGTCGCTCTCGTACTCGAAGGTCGCGCGCCGGCGCCTGTCGCCGCTCGGCCAGACCGGCGCCGTCGCGTTCCTGTCGTTGCTGATGCTCGTGTCCTTCATCCCCTACCTCGGCGTGTTCCTGGCGTCGGTCGGGAAGGGGTGGTCGTTGACCCCGTTCCCGGTGCGCTACACGCTCGCGAACTTCGAGCGGGTCATCGTCGAGACGCCGAAGTACATCGTCAATACCTTTCTCTACTCGGCGCTCGCGGTCGTCTTGTGCGTCGCGATCGGCGTGCCGATCGCGTGGATCCTCGCGCGCACGCGCCTGCCCGGACGTGATACGCTCGACGGGCTCAACACGCTGATCCTGGCGATTCCGGGAACCGCGATCGGCATCGCGTACATCCGGGCGTTCCACTTCGATCTGCCCGGGGTGGGCCGCGGGCTCACGAGCCTCTGGATCATCCTGCCGCTCGTCCTCGCGATCCGTCGACTGCCGTACACGGTGCGCGGCTCCTATGCCTCGCTCCTGCTCGTCCACCGGTCCATGGAGGAGGCGGCGGCAAGCGTGGGCGCTCGAGGGGTCCGCTCGTTCACCGACGTGACCTTGCCCCTGATCTGGCGCGGCGTTCTGGTGGGCGCCCTCTTCTCGTTCATGACGTCGCTCCAGGAAGCGTCGGCCGTGCTCTTCCTGTCGCTCGGCGGTTGGGAGACCATCACGGTAGGGATCTTCTCGTTCTATATCGCCGGCAGCGCCAACGAGGCCGCCGCGCTCGGCGTCATCCTCATCATCGTCGCCGCGATCAGCATCGCCGTGATCAACCGCATCGCGGGCGCGCGCATGGGTGGGATGTTCGGATAGATTGTGCCGAACCGACTGCGCGCCGTTCGACTGCATAGCTGCGAAATCAGCCACTTCCGATCGCTTGTTCGCTCGGGATCATTATGCTAGTGTCCTTCTTCACATGGCGCCGTCCGGGGATCAGGGGACCTGGAAAGCGCTCGGGGAACTCTCCTCGATCGGGATCGTGCTGGTGGTGGCGACGGTCATCGGGCTCGTCGGGGGCTACTACGCGGACCGCTGGCTGGGAACGACGCCCTGGTTCTTGCTGATCGGCCTGGGACTCGGGATCGCGGCGGGATTCGTCAACCTCTTTCGATCGGTGAACCGCGCCGACCGGGAGCTCGATGACACCAAGTGAGCTGACGACGCGAGTGACGCTCGACACGTGCGCCGCCGTGGCGACGCTCGCCGCGCTCGCCTGGTTGCTCGCGGGCGCGCCGACCGGGCTTGGTGTGCTGGCGGGCGGAGCCCTCGCGGTCGTGAACTTCCGGTGGCTCGTGGCGCGCGCGTTTGTGGCGACGGCGACCGGCAGCACATCCGCCGCCGCGTGGCTCCTGGGCGCGGGGCTACGGTTCGCCGCGTGCACCGCCGCCTGCGGGCTTCTTCTCGCCACCGGCTGGGCGCATCCGGTCGCCCTGGTGGCCGGATTCACGGTGTTGCCCTGCGACCTGATCGTGCGCGGCCTCGCGTCGGCGCGCGCGGAGCGCTGATCGATGGACGCGATCGAGCACGCCCCGATCTTCCGCCTTCCGGGCATTCCCGACCACGTGACGTACACGTGGCTCGCCATGGTGATCCTGTCGGCGGTGACGTTCGTCGCCTCGCGCAACATGCAGCTCGTGCCCCGCGGCCTCCAGAACTTCCTGGAGGTCGTGCTCGAACAGTTCCAGCAGATGATCGACGACGTCATGGGCCCCGAAGGCCGTCGCTATCTGCCGCTCATCGCGACCCTCGGGCTCTTCATCCTCACCTGCAACCTCATGAGCCTGGTGCCAGGACTGGCAGGCCCCACCGGGAACCTCAACACGACGGCCGCGTGCGCCATCGTCGTGTTCCTGGCCTACCACTGGATCGGCGCGCGGAAACAGGGTGTGCTGGCGTATCTCAAGCACTTCGCCGGACCCGTGCCGCTGCCGCTCAAGCCCCTCATGTTCGTGATCGAGGTCATCAGTCACCTCGCGCGTCCGCTTTCGCTCACGCTCCGACTCTTCGGCAACATGGTCGGTGGCCACATCCTGCTCGCCGTGATCTTCCTTCTGATGGGCCTGGACGGTTTGATCGGGTGGGCGCTGTCGGGCAGCGTGGTGGGGGCCGTCGTCGGCGGAATCGGCGGTGTGGTCACGATCATCTTCACGGTGGGGTTTCTCTACCCGCTGAAGATCCTGGTGGCCTTTCTCCAGGCGTTCATCTTCGTGATGCTGACGATGCTCTACATCTCCGGGGCGATCGAAGAGGCCGATCACCATTCCGAGCACCACTAGCAGATCACACGTATAGAGGAGGGAGTCGTGCGACGTTCACTGATTCTCGGGGGTGTGGCGGTTCTGGCGTTTCCGACCGCGGCGCTGGCGGCCGAGGGCGGCACGGGCGGTTGGATCGCTCCGTTCGCGGTCATCGCGGCCGGCATCGGCATGGCGATCGCGGCGGGGTTGTGCGGGCTCGGTCAGGGCAGGGCGGTCGCGTCGGCCGTCGACGCGATGGCCCGGCAGCCCGGGGCCGCTGCGAGGATTCAGACCGCGATGATCATCGGTCTGGCGTTGATCGAGTCCCTCGCCATCTACACGCTCGTCATCGCGTTGATCCTCCTGTTCGTGAAGGGCATCAATTTCGCATGACGCCCAGCGCATAGGGGAGGACCGGCGCGCCGCCCGCGCCTCGCGCGCGGCGCGCCGCACGATGACGCCACGCTCGAACGCGCGCCTCACGAAGATCCCCGAGATGACGATTCGTCGTCTCTCGGTCTACACCCGATGCCTGCTGCAGCTCGAGGAGGACGGTGTCAAGACCGTGTCCTCGCAGGAGCTGGCGGACCGGTTCAATCTCAATTCGGCCCAGGTCCGAAAGGACCTCGCCTACTTCGGCGAGTTCGGCGTCCGCGGCATCGGCTACTACGTGTCGGGGCTGAAGGCCGAGCTCCAGCGAATCCTCGGTCTCGATCGCGAGTGGCCGGTGGCGCTCATCGGCTTCGGCAATCTCGGCTCGGCGCTGTTCCACTACCGGGGATTCACCCGCCAGGGGTTCCGTATCGCAGCCATCTTCGACGAGGATCCGGCGAAGATCGCGCACGAGGTCGAGGCGACGCCGATCTTTGCGAGCCGCGACCTCGGCCGCGAGGTGAAGGCGCGGGGGATCCAGATCGCCATCGTCGCGGTGCCCATCGAGGCAGCGCAGACGGTCGCCGACCAGCTGGTCGCCGCGGGTATCAAGGCCATCCTGAACTTTGCGCCGGCGCGGATCAAAGTTCCGCGAGACGTGCGGCTCAAGAACGTCGACCTCTCGATCGAGCTCGAAACTCTCTCCTTCTACCTCGCTAAGCCCTCCCGCTGACCGGGCCGCGCGTAACGGGCCGGCGAGCGGGGGCTGGAGGTTGGGGAAGGGGTCGCCGCGACCACGCGGCACGCGTGCGCTGCCCCGCCGCGGCTGGGCTCCATCCGGGCGCGGGACATCCGCCGCCGTTAGGAGGGAACGGGTCCGGCGACCCCTTCCCCAACCTCCAGCCCCCACCCGCCGGCCCTTTCCTCTCGGCCTAGTAGCGAGCAGCCTCGACGCCTAGCCCGGGCGCGTCGAGCTCGCCGCTCGAGTAGCGTCGAGCCTAGCGCCCAACTGCGTCGAGATCCGCCACCGAGCAGCGTCGATGCCTTCGCCGAACAGCGTTTGTCCGGGGGGCTAGGCCACGGGACCCGGACCGCGCACCGGAGTCGGGCTGGACTGGAGTGGAGGCGCTGGTGGGCGTAGGGGTCCCCGGACCCGTTCCCGTCAAGCGGCGGCGGACGAGGCGCACCCGGGTGGAGCCCAGCCGCCTCGAAGCAGCGAACGCGTGCCGCGTGGTCCGGGGACCCCTACGCCCACCAGCGCCTCCACTCCAGCCCGCCACGAGTGCCGTGGTACGGTAGAGCGTTCGTTCGATGTTGAGAGAGTGGCCGGCATTCGAAGCGCTGGCGAAATCCTTCGCCGAGGGAGATCCCTGTCTGCGCGTCGCCGGCCTCACCGGCTCCGCGCGCCCCCTCGCGGTCGCCGAGCTCCTCCAGGCTCACCCGCGACCCGCCCTCGTGGTGGTCGCGGGCCTTGCCGAAGCCCACCGCTGGACCCAGGACTTGAAACTCTTCGGCGCCACCGCGCTCGAATTCCCCCCGCCGGAGCCGCGGCTCTGGCGAGGCGGCCATCACCGGGAAGCGGACGCCGAGCGCGCGGTGATCGCGCGCCGGCTCACGGTGGCCGATCCGGTCACCGTGGTCACGACGCCGGCCGCGCTGAACGCCCCGCTGTGGAGTCGCGAGGAGTTCGCGGCGCGTACGCTCCGGCTCGCGACCCGCGACAGCCTGGATCGAGAGCTCTTGCTCGAGGCGCTGGAGCGATGCGGCTACGAGAAGGTCGAGACGGTGGTGACCGTGGGGCAGTGGAGCCTGCGCGGCGGTATCGTCGACGTCTTCTCGCCGAGCCAGACGGGTCCGGCGCGGCTCGAATTCTTCGGGGACGACATCGAGTCGATCCGCCTCTTCGATCCGACTTCCCAGCGCTCGGTGGCGGCGCTCGACGAGCTGCTCGTCCTGCCGCTGACGCCCGAGGACGGCGCGCCCGAGCCTGCCGCGCGGCTCCTCGACTATCTACCGGCGGCGGCGCCCGTCCTGGTCGACTTGCCAAAGCTCCTCGATGAGCCGATCGACGAGACCGCGGCCGACCCGCCCCTTCGCGAGCGGCTCGCCGGCCGCCAGCTCGTCGAGCTGAGCCTGGTCGCCGGGACCTCCAGCGCCGCGGCCGGCGCGGCCAACGCGACCGAAATCACGCTGGAAACGCAGGAGGTCCCGCGCTTCACCGGTCGCTTCAATCAGCTCACCGTCGAGATCACGCGCTGGCGCGCGGAGGGCTTTCGCGTCCGTTTGACCGCCGCGGACGAGCGCCAGGCGGAGCACCTGCGCCAGATTCTCCGCGAGCACCAGGTCGAAGCCGAGCTCGCGACGTCGCTCGAGGGTTCCGAGACGCTGGCGGTCGTCGTCGGCGAGTGCTCCACGGGGTTCGCGATCCCCGCCCTCGGCGTCATCGTGCTCACGGAGGGAGAAGTCTTCGGCGCGCGGCGCCGGTCACTGCGCCGCCCCAAGTACCAGCGCGGCGCCGCGCTCACGGCGTTCACCGACCTCGCGCCCAACGACATCATCGTCCACGAAGACCACGGGCTCGGGCGCTATCTCGGCCTGCAGACGATGAACGTCGGCGATCGGGAGAGCGATTTTCTGCTGCTCGAATACGCCGATGGCAACCGGCTCTACCTCCCGGTCGAGCGGCTCGAGCTCATCTCGAAATACCTCGGCGGGGACGCCGGCGCCGCGCGGCTCGACCGGCTCGGCGGCGCGTCCTGGCAACGCGTGAAGGAGTCGGTACGCGCCGCCCTGCGCGAGATGGCCGAGGGACTGCTCCGCCTGTACGCGCAGCGCGCCGTGGCGGACGGCCACGCATTCGCGGTGGACACGCCGTGGCAGCGTGAGTTCGAGGCGGCGTTTCGGTTCGAGGAGACGGCGGATCAGCTCAAGGCGATCGAGGACGCCAAGCGCGACATGGAGTCCGGCCGCCCGATGGACCGGCTCGTCGCCGGCGACGTCGGGTACGGCAAGACCGAGGTCGCGCTCCGCGCGGCCTTCAAGGCGGTGGGCGATGGCTTGCAGGTCGCGGTGCTCGTGCCGACGACTGTGCTGGCCCAGCAGCACTGGTCCACGTTCGCCGACCGCTTCGCGCCGTTTCCGGCGAAGGTCGAGCTGCTGTCCCGCTTTCGATCGCCGAAGGAGCAGCGGGCGGTCGTCGAGGGGCTGCGAAACGGCACCGTGGACGTCGTCATCGGCACGCACCGGCTCCTGTCGAAGGACGTCGCGTTCAAGAATCTCGGTCTCATGGTCATCGACGAGGAGCACCGATTCGGCGTCGCCCACAAGGAGCGCATGAAGCAGCTGCGCGCCTCCGTGGACGTGCTCGCGCTCACGGCGACCCCGATTCCCCGAACGCTCTACATGTCGCTCTCGGGCGTGCGGGACATGTCGGTGATCGAGACCGCCCCCCTGGACCGGCTGCCGGTGGAGACGTTCATCCGTCGCTTCAGCTGTGGGGTGATCAAGGAGGCGCTCGAACGCGAGCTCGAGCGGGGCGGCCAGGTCTTCTTCGTCCACAACCGGGTCCAGTCGCTGCCGTCGATGGCGAAGTTGGTCCAGGAGCTGGTTCCCGAGGCGCGCGTCATCATGGGCCACGGCCAGATGAAGGAACGCGAGCTCGAGGCGACGATGGTGAAGTTCGTCACGGGTCAGGCCGACGTGCTCGTCTCCACCGCCATCGTCGAGTCCGGCCTGGATATCCCGGCGTCCAACACGATCATCGTCAACCGCGCGGACCGTTTCGGGCTCGCTCAGCTCTACCAGCTTCGGGGACGCGTCGGGCGCGAGCGACAGCAGGCCTACGCCTATCTATTGGTCCCGGCGGACGGGCGCGTCGACGAGCAGGCGCAACGGCGGCTCCGCGCCCTGCAAGAGCTGACCGAGCTCGGCTCGGGGTTCAAGCTGGCGCTGCGGGATCTCGAGATCCGGGGCGCCGGGAACCCCCTGGGCGCCCAGCAACACGGCCACATCGCCGCCGTCGGCTACGATCTTTATTCGAAGCTCCTGGCCGAAGCCGTGCGAGAATTGGCCGGCGGTCCGACAGCCGCTACGGTCGATCCGGTCATCAGCGTGACCGTGGAAGGGTTCTTGCCCGACGACTATGTGCCCGAGGTCAATCAGCGACTCGCTCTCTACAAACGCCTCGCTGGCGCGGCCAGCGACGCCGAGGTGGCCGACCTCCGTGCGGAGCTGGCCGACCGGTTCGGCCCCTTGCCCGCCGCGGCGGACCAACTGCTGGACATCGTGCGCATCCGCGTGGCGGCCCGCACCGTGGGCATCGAGAAGGTCGAGGCGGGCGACGGCAAGGCGCTGGTCACGTTCTCCGCGGGGACCACGCTGGACCCGGAGCACCTCGTCCGTGTCATCCAGCGGAGCCGGGGTCGATTCAAGATGAAGCGCGAGTTCACGCTCGAAGCCGCCATCCTGCGCGGCGAGTGGCCGCGCGTTCGCGACTCTCTCCTCGCCATGCTCGACGAACTGGGACGTTCTTGATCGGGCGATTCGCGCGTCCAGCCCTCCTGATGCTGGCGCTCGCCGGGTGCTCGGTGCCTCAGTGGATGCCGCTCATCGGCGAGAAGCCCCCGAAGGACGAGCCGCCGAAGGCGGCCCCGTCGACGTCGGCCGTGCCGGTGAGGCTCAGCGCCACGGGACCGCGGACGTCGCCGCCGGACGAGCGAGTGACCGACCGCGTGCTGGCCATCGTCAACAACGACGCGATCACGCTCTCCGAGCTTCAGGAGGCGATCGCCGTCTACAAGTACGAGAACCGCGATCGAGCGCCGGAGAGCTCTGACCAGCTCGTCCAGCAGTTCCTCACCCGGATGATCGACAGTCGGCTCCAGGTCCAGGAGGCCGAGCGGGAAAAGATCGTCATCGAAGAGACGGAGATCGACGAGGAGCTGGCGGATCGCATCAAAAAGATGAACCTGAAGGGCCGCGAGGAGTTCGAGGCGGCCCTCAAGGCGCAGGGCATCCCCATGACGGCGGTCAGGAAGCGGATCGCCGACGAGCTTCGGCGCGGCCGGATCGTGAGCCGGAAGGTGAGGCTCCGCGTATCGGTGACGGAGGAGGAAGTCTCCCAGTACCTCGAGGCCAACCGCGCGAAGCTCGAGACAGGTCTCGCCTATCACGCGCGCCACATTCTGATCCTGCCCGAGACGGGGGCGGAGGACGCGGCCTGGGAGAACGCCCGCATCCGGGCCGAGCTCCTGAGAACCCAGCTCCTGCAGGGCGCGGACTTCGCCGAGGTGGCGCGACAGCACTCGCGCGACGCGAGCGCGCGAGACGGGGGCGATCTCGGAACGCTCAAGCGCGGGGAGCTCGCGCAGGACATCGAGTCGCAGATCCTCGGACTCGCGCCTGGACAGCTTTCGTCTCCGTACCGTTCCGCGCTCGGCTATCACATCTTCCGGCTCGAGTCGAAGGAGACCCTCGACGGCGATGGACTGACCCGGGTGAGGGCGCAGATCCGCGAGATCCTCTTCCGGGAGAAGTTCGACACGCGGCTCGACGCGTGGCTCAAGGAGATCAAACAGCGCGCCGTCATCGACGTGCGTCTGGACGGACAGCTCTGAAAAGCATTGACAATCCCGTCGCAAAGTGGCAGCATAGCTTACGGCGTTAGCTTTCCAACCCCGCAGAAAACCTAGGGAAACAGGCTAACCTACTCACTTGCTTGCGGCGCCAAACCGCCGCGCCCGGAGCCCTTTTGATGAGCGCCCGCCGAGAAAGAAGCCAAGGTCAAGGAAGTCCGACGCAGAACCCCGAAGTGAACGGGATGAACCTTTCCGAGCTGAAGGAAAAGAGCATCTCGGACCTGAACGTCATCGCCCGCGACCTGAACGTCCAGAACATGGGCGGTCTGCGCAAGCAGGAGCTGATCTTCAAGATCCTCCAGTCGCAGGCGGAGAAGGACGGTCTGATCTTCGCCGAAGGCGTCCTCGAGGTCCTTCCGGATGGGTTCGGGTTCTTGAGAGCACCGGACTATAACTACCTACCTGGACCGGACGATATTTACGTTTCTCCGTCCCAGATCCGGCGCTTCGACCTCCGAACGGGCGATACGATCTCCGGTCAGGTTCGCCCGCCCAAGGACACGGAACGATACTTCGCGCTGCTGAAGGTCGAGGCGATCAACTTCGAGACGCCGGAGCAGGCGCGCGAGAAGATCTTCTTCGACAACCTCACGCCGCTCTATCCGATGGAACGGCTCCGCCTCGAGCACGACTCCGAGAACCTGACGACCCGGGTCATGGATCTCCTCTGTCCGATCGGCAAGGGCCAGCGCGGCATGATCGTGGCCGCCCCGCGCACCGGTAAGACGATGATGCTCCAGTCCATCGCCCATGCGATCGCGACGAACCATCCCGAGGTCTACCTCATCGTTCTCCTCATCGACGAGCGCCCCGAGGAAGTCACCGACATGCAGCGGTCCGTCAAGGGCGAGGTGATCTCGTCCACCTTCGACGAGCCGCCTCAGCGCCACATCCAGGTCGCCGACATGGTCATCGAGAAGGCCAAGCGGCTGGTCGAGCACAAGCGGGACGTCGTGATCCTGCTCGACTCGCTCACCCGCTTCGCGCGCGCCCACAACGCCGTCATCCCGTCGTCGGGCAAGGTCCTGTCGGGCGGTCTCGACGCGAACGCGCTCCAGCGCCCGCGGCGCTTCTTCGCGACCGCGCGCAACATCGAGGAGGGCGGCTCGCTCACGATCATGGCGACGGCCATCGTCGACACCGGCAGCCGGATGGACGACGTCATCTTCGAGGAGTTCAAGGGGACCGGCAACATGGAGGTCCACCTCGACCGCCGGCTGATGGACAAGCGGATCTTTCCGACCATCAACATCGAGCAGTCGGGCACTCGGAAGGAAGAGCTGCTTCTCGAGAAGGACGAGCTTCAGAAAGTCTGGCTCCTTCGCAAGGCGCTCTCCCAGCTCAACCCCGTCGAGGGCATGGAGCTGCTACTGGACAAGCTCAAGCTCACCAAGACCAACAAGGAGTTCCTGGCCTCGATGCATTCGATGGGATAGGCGAGGCCGAATTCCTCGGTTTTGCGTGTTCCCGCAGGGGCTGGTATTCTTAGTAGCCCTGAGGGGGTGACGACAGTGAAGGTGGGCATTCATCCGGACTATGTGGACACGACCATCACCTGCGCGTGCGGAGAGGTGGTTCACACCCGTTCCACCCGGCCCGACATCCGCGTCGAAGTGTGCTCGAAGTGCCATCCGTTCTATACCGGAAAGCACAAGCTCATGGACACCGCGGGTCGCGTCGAGCGGTTCCAGAAGAAGTACCGGCGCCAGCCGGCGGCTTCGTAGACTTCGCTCCGAGGCCGGTGGGATCGAGTTCCCGCCGGCTTTTTCTTTGCCCATCGAGCCGCGTCCGCGAATGGGCGCGTTGAGCCGCGATGCTGTTTGACAAGCTCCGTCAGATCGAAGAGCGGTCCAACGAGATCGCGCGCGCGCTGTCCGATCCCGCCATCTTCAGCCAGCCGAACGAGTACGCTCGGCTCCGAAAAGAGCACGCCGAGACCGTCGAGGTCGTCGAGCGCTTCGTCGCGTACCGCGACGTCCTCCGGCGCATCGGGGAAGCGCGCCACATCCTCGCCGAGGGCGGCGACCGCGAGCTCGCGGAGCTCGCCCAGGCGGAGATCGACGACCTCACCGCCAAGCAGACGGCGCTCGAGGAGGAGCTGAAACGGCTCCTGCTGCCGCGCGATCCCAACGACGACAAGAACGTCTTCGTCGAGATCCGCGCCGGCGCCGGCGGTGACGAGGCGGCGCTCTTCGCCGCCGACCTCTCCCGGATGTACTCGAAGTACGCCGAGCGCCAGCGGTGGCGGGTCGAGATCATGGATGCCAGCCCCACGGGCGTCGGCGGGTTCAAGGACGTGATCCTGTTCGTCCAC
>WNEZ01010174.1_pt1 | contig 12539 bp, 10 predicted proteins | sample 5400521 | NCBI WGS metagenome assembly WNEZ01 (sample SAMN13153339, study PRJNA577476) | soil metagenome | isolation source: 120 cm saprolite under Douglas fir tree site 2 hole 1 replicate 1 | place: USA:California | collected 2015-04-18 | reverse complement strand
CCGAACTGGCGGCTGGCGGTCACGATGAGCTTGAGCTCATCGGGGGAATGCACGGGCCCTTGCCTGATCCGCCGCGAACCGAAGATTCGCAATACCCAGCCGGCGGACCGGCTCATGACGAAGAGCAGCGGACGCGTCAAAGTAAGGAAGACGTCCATGGGCGCCGCGACCGCGAGGGCCACCTGTTCTGCGCGCTGCAAGGCCAGCGATTTTGGCACCAGTTCGCCGAGGATGACGTGCAGGAAGGTGATCAGGACGAAGGAGACGACGATCGCAATACTGTGGGCGTAGACCGAGGCATGAGGAAGATCCTGAACCGGGCCCAGCATCATCTGGGCGAGCAGAGGCTCGCCAACCCAGCCCAGAGTCAGGCTGACGATGGTGACGCCCAATTGGACGCCGTTCACCACCTCGTCCAGATTCCGATGCAGCTTCTGGACGATGCGGGCTCCGATACGGCGGGCGTCAATCAGCTGCTGGATGCGAGTGTCACGCACGCTTACCAGGGAGAACTCCGCAGCCGCAAAGAAAGCGTTGGCTGCCACCAGCAGCAGGAGCAAGAACACCCGCAGCAGCACGTAGGCGATCATTGAACGGTAATTCTAACATTCCAAAGAGCTACAGCATGGCTCAGGCCGCTAACCTCTTGTAGAATTAGGCTGATCCGGGTTCGTCCGTGTCCAGATTCTGCAGTTTCCTGCTTCCATTTCGGGACTTGGAGGGTCTAATCCACGGATACGCATCGGTGATTCGAAAGCCGCCGAATCCTCGCACAGCACGCATTGGCGGAACAAATCCTAACTCGAATTCGTAATCATCATCGACAGAGCTATTATTTTTCAGGAGGCAGACGTGAACGGGAACGGCAGCAAGAAGCGACGGAAAAAGTTTATCTACGGCGGTATCGCACTTGGGCTGGTCCTGCTCATTGCCGGGGGGCTCATTGCAGCCACCCGGGGCGGCACCAAGATTGACCCTTCAAAGCTGCAGAAGGTAGAAAAAGGCGATCTCGCGAAGAGCGTGGTCGCAACCGGCAAGGTCACCCCCATCACCAAAGTTGAGGTGAAGTCGAAGGCCAGCGGCATCGTAAAAAAGTTGCTGGTCGACTCCGGCGATAAAGTCAAGAAAGGTCAACTGTTGGCCCAGTTAGATAAAGAAGAGATTGAGGCCCAGGTGGAACAGTCCCGCGCCGCCGCCGAGGCTGCCGCCGCCAACCTGATGAGTTCCGAAGCCGACTTCGAGCGCGCCAAGGTCGACGCCGAAGGGCCGGACGTGCCCTTGCTCAAACGGGCCTACGAACGCGCCATTGGGATGGCCAAGGCAGGCGTGGTATCTACGTCCGCCCTGGAAGATGCCCAGAAGAACTACGAGCTGGCTTTGAATAAGCAGAACGTGTCGAAGGCGCAAGTCACCGTCCTGAAAGCGAAGATTGCCCAATCCCAGGGACAACTGGCGCAGGACCGCGCCAACCTCAAACAACTCGAAGAGCAGTTGAGCTATACCGACATTGAGTCGCCAATCGACGGGGTGGTCCTGTCGCGTGACGTGGAAATGGGCGACGCTGTCAGCTCGATTCTGGTGCTGGGCTCCTCGGCAACCCTGGTCATGACCCTGGGAGATACCAGTTCGGTCTACGTGAAGGGCAAGGTCGACGAGAGCGACATCGGCAAGGTCTACCTGGGCCAGCCGGCACGAATCAAGGTAGAGTCCTTCAAGGACAAGACCTTCAATGGCGTGGTCACCAAGATCTCGCCGATGGGAGTCGAAAAGGACAACGTCACCACCTTCGAGGTCCGCGCGTCGATCAACAATCCCGGCGGTGAACTGAAAGCTGAGATGACCGCCAACGCCGAGATCATTCTGGAAGAACACAAAAACGTGCTGCAGATTCCCGAGGGCGCGATCATCTACGACAAGGACAAGAAGGCGTCCGTCGAAGTACCCGACCCCCATGCCAAAGAAGGCAAGAAGAAAATGGCAGTCAATATCGGCATTTCCAACGGGGCCAAGACCGAGCTCCTCGGCGGGCTGAAGGAAGGCGACGAAGTCGTCCTGCAGTAGCGCTGACAGTTTCGAGCTGGCTCTCGGGATCTATCTATCGATTGAACTCTCCGGAGAAAACATGAATCCCCGAGAAATTGTTCCATCCTTGTTTGCTTGTGCGATCGCGGCTCTGCTTTGCTTGCAGGCTTCGCCGGCAGCAGCCATTGCGGAAGGATCATTCCAGCGTACCTTGCAGGTGACCGGGCCGGTGCATATGGAATTGACCACGGGCTCGGGCAATGTACAGGTGCGCACCGGCAACTCCACTGAGGTACAAGTGACGGGACGCATTCGGGCCACAGAATGGTTCGAGGGAAATGTCCAGGAAAAGATAAAACGGCTGGAGGCGAACCCTCCCATCCAGCAGAGCGGCAACACCATCCGCGTCGGTCACATCGATGACCCGGATTTGCGTCGCAACATCTCAATCAGCTACGAAGTGATTGTTCCCGCCGAGACCGACTTGCGGGTGGAGAGCGGTTCAGGGAATCAGCGGGTGGAAGGAATTCGCGGTCCGCTCCAGGTGAGCGCCGGCTCAGGAGGGCTGAACATTTCTGCTATTGGCGATCGGGTACGTGCGGAAACGGGCTCCGGTGATATCCAGATTGATCGCGTGCAAGGCAATGTACGCGCCAAGACCGGCAGCGGTTCGATCCGGGCGGATGAGATCGCGGGCGCGTTTGAAGCCGATACGGGCAGCGGACACATCACTCTGCAGCAGACCGCACCGGGCTCGGTTCGAGTGGACACCGGCTCCGGAGGCATGGAGCTGCGCGGAGTGCGGGGCTCGCTGGACGCCAAGGCCGGCAGTGGTACGATTGAGGCCGAGGGCAGCCCAACCGGAGCCTGGAATCTGCAGACCGGCTCAGGCACGGTACAGCTGAAAATCCCGTCTGACGCGTCGTTCGACCTGGCCGCCCATACCAGCTCCGGCTCCATCTCGGTGGACCAGCCACACACCGTCCAGGGTTCTATCGGGCGCAAGGAGATCCGCGGCAAGGTTGGGGGCGGCGGCGTCCCCGTAGAAGTGGAAACCGGATCGGGAGATATTCAGATCCAGTAGCAGTCGTCAGTCGCCGGTCTTCGGTCGTCAGCCAAACTAAAGCTTGCAGGCGCTCTTAGCTAAAGACTCCTGGCGACTGAAGACCGACGACTGGCGACTGCCTTCCATTACCTCCGTGTCTTGACTCCAGCCTCGATCCCACGTTACTTTCGGAACTTCCGGGGACAACTTTGTCCTTTTGCGAGGGGAAATTGGTGAATCGGCCACTGATCACGCTGACTACCGACTTCGGGCTCAGCGACCACTTCGTGGGAACCCTCAAAGGGGTCATCCTTAATATCGCTCCCGACGTCGAGATCGTGGACATTTGCCACTCGGTGCAGGCGTTCGACGTGCTGGATGGCGCGCTCACCATCGCCCAGTCCTATTCGTACTTCCCTTCGGGAACCGTGCACCTGGTCGTGGTCGATCCCGGGGTGGGGACGGCGCGGCGGCCGATTCTGGTAACCAGTGAGCGGCATCACTTTGTCGCGCCCGATAACGGCGTGCTCTCTCTGGTCTACGGCCGCGAGGAGCGGCTGCATATCCGCCACGTGACCGCGGAACACTATTACCTGCAGCCGGTGAGCAACACCTTTCATGCGCGTGATATTTTCGCTCCGGTCGCAGCCTGGCTCGCCAAGGGCGTAGACCCGGAAAAATTCGGCGACGAGATTACCGACTTCGTGCGCTTCAACGCGCCCAAACCGAAATCGGTCGACGGAAACAGCCTGCGCGGCGTGGTATTGAAAGTGGACCGTTTTGGCAATCTCGTGACCAATATCACCCCCAAGGACGCACCCATGCTTTTTGGAGCCGATCCGGTTCCATTCACGATTTCCGTGGGCAAAGAGGAAATCACTGAAATCCATTCCAACTATTCCGAGGGCGCGCCAGGTAAGGTCTTTGGAATCCTGGGCAGCATGGGCTACCTGGAAATTGCTGCCGATCGTGGTTCGGCGGCCAAGATCGTGGGTGTCGGCAAGGGCAGCGAGGTGACCGTGTCATTGGCCGGCGCGGTCGCCGCCAGCCAGGGAAATTAGATCCATCCGAGCACACGAAGGGGCGTCCGGGTCTGCCTGGTCTTTGGTAGCTACGAGTTCTTCGGCCCGGGGTGGACGTAGCGTTCGATTTCAGCCGTCCACTTCAGGAATCGCCAAAGATTGCCGCGCTCCCTCCACATAAACTCCCAGAATTCGAGGAAGCCGATCTGCTGCATCTTGACTCCGCAGTAGGTCTCCACTCGCCACAGGAGATACGGGCTGCGCCATGGGGTGAGACGATGTCCGCGAGTTGCGTTCCACAGAAATCGAAACATGTAGCGCATGGATGCTCATGAGTATAACGCTGGGGGCAGTCTTCAGTCGTCAGTCGTCAGTCGTCCGTCGTCAGCAAAGACTCTTCGGGCAAGATCTTTAACCGCAAAGGTCGCCAAGGATTCCGCAAGGTCGCAAAGGTTCGCTGACGACTGAGGACTGACGACCGAAGACTGCGCTCCAGACCTGCTAAACTTTTGACTTCATGGCTGACGACGCGCGCCAGAGGGCTGAAGACCACTACTATGCCGCTCTCGACCTGGTAGCGGAGGGCGAGCGGGAGCGCGCCCTGGCCGAATATCAGCTTTCGCTCGCCGCCGACCCGGTTTTTACCGAGGCCATGCACGGACTCGCTCGCACCCTGCAGGATCTCGATCGCCTGGACGAAGCCATCGCGGTCGCAAAACGGATCGCAGAGCTCGATCCCGACGACGTCCTTGCCTATACCAGCCTGTCGGTCCTCTACCAGAAAAAAGGCATGATCCCGGAAGCCGAAGCCGAGGCCAACAAGGCCAGAATTCTGGGATGGAAGCAACAGTTGAAGAAAACCTAGCTTTCAGCTGTCAGCTATCAGCTTGCAGTAAGAGCCTCGAAATCAAGATTGGCCACGCGAGTTTGGTTTAGCTTGCGGGCTGATAGCAGACGGCTGATAGCTGATGGCTGATGGCTGTTCTAGATGTCGTACTTCTTCACCAAATGTCGAAACGAGCGATAGGAAATTTTCAGCACATCGGCGGCACGGGTCTGCACTCCGTTCGATTGCGCCAGGGCCGCGAGGAGCAGCGAGCGCTCGATGTCCGCCACGTACTTCTCCATATCGACCCCTTCAGGTAACACCGATCCGGAGCCTATTGCGCCCGGTCCGCCTGCCATACCCACCCCGGCTGCCGCAGCTCGTGCTTTCGAGCGCTCGGCGGGGAGTTCGACGTGCAGCTCCTCCGCAGTCTCCAGCGCAACCGCCCGTTCGATGGTGTTTTCCAGCTGGCGCACATTGCCGGGCCAGTCATAGCCGCAGAGCGCGCCCAGCGACTCTCCGTTGACTCTTAGAATGCTTTTACCAGCGGCCGGGGCGTACTTTTTCAGGAAGTGGTTTACCAGAAGCGGGATATCCTCGCGACGCTCCCGTAGCGGGGGCACGGAAACCGGAATCACGCTCAGCCGGTAGTACAGGTCTTCACGAAAAGTATTTTCCGCCACCTGCTTGTCGAGATCGCGGTTGGTGGCTGCGATCACTCGCACGTCTATGGGGATTTCCGTAGTGCCACCCACCGGGCGCACGCTGCGCTCCTGCAGCACGCGCAGCAATTTGACCTGCATGGTCAGGGTCATTTCGCTGATTTCGTCCAGAAAAATGGTGCCCTGGTCCGCCACCTCGAACAAGCCGCGCCTGTTCTGGTTCGCGCCCGTGAACGCGCCTTTCACATATCCAAACAATTCGCTTTCCAGCAGGGTTTCCGGGAAGGCGCCACAGTTGATGGAAACAAAAGGCTCGGCCGCTCGCGGGGAACATACATGGACCGCGCGCGCAACCAGTTCTTTGCCGGTGCCGCTTTCGCCGTAAATCAGAATCGTGCTTTGTGTGGAGGCCACGGTGCGAATGGTGTTCTTCAACTTCTCCATGGCCGGACTGCCGCCCACGATGTTGCCCAGCGAGTTGCGGGTAGCGGCATCGCGTTTGAAGGCAAAATTCTGCCGGCTCAGCGTCATCTTCTCCAGAGCCCGGTTGATCGCGAGCTTGATTTCGTCGACCAGGCCGGGTGACTTGCGGATGTAGTCCGTGGCCCCGCCCGCCTTTACCGCCTGCACGGCGGCCTCATAGTCATCCACCGCAGTAATAAGAATCACAGCAGAGTCGGGCGAGACCTGGTGCGCGTAGCGCAGCACTTCGATGCCATCGGTATTCGGCATCTTGATATCGGTCACGACTACGTCATACAGGGCGCTATCGAGTTTCTTCTTCGCGGCCTCTCCCGAGTTTACGGTTTCGATCTTGTGGCCCTCGCGGCGCAGGGCGATATCCAGCATTTCGCAGATGGAGCGCTCGTCGTCGCACACCAGAATGTTACCCATGCGCTCGACCTCCGATCCCGGCCGCGGCTGCGATGCTTTCTCCCGCCGGAGCAGAAGTTGGCATTTTGGCAACGCGCCGTTCCTCGGAGACGCCTTCTGCAACCGCCATCCGGCGCAGCCGCAGGACGAAAACGCTGCCCTCCCCTACCTTGGAGCGGGCCCACACCTTGCCTTCATGCGCCTGGACAATCTGATACACGATGGCCAAACCCAGCCCGGTGCCGCCTTCAAACTGGGACTGGAAGGGTTCAAAAATCTTCTCCACCAACTGCCGGCTCATGCCTGGTCCGGTGTCGGCGAAGTTGATTTGCCAGTCGTCTCCGATTTGCTCCAACGAAACTGTGAGGACTCCCCCCGAAGTCATGGCGCGGACTGCGTTCTCGCAAAAGTTCCAGAACACCTGTTTGATCTTGTCGCCATCGGCCAGGGTAAACGCGTGGGGAAAGCCGTAGCGCCGTTCGATCCGGATGCCCGTGTTCTGCGCTACCAGCCGATGTTCCAGCAAGGTGAGCGTGTCTTCAATCAGCGGCAAAAGATCGACCGTGGAGAATTGATATTGCTTGCCCCGGGAGTACGCCAGAAAATCGGTAATAATGCCGTTCAGCCGTTCCGACTCACGTATCACAATCTGCAGCAACTGGCGGTGTTCGTGGCTCAGATCGGCGATGCCAGAGAGCATGCTCACCGAGCCGGCAATCGAGGTCAGAGGATTGCGGATTTCGTGCGCAATCGCGGCCGCCAGCCGGCCCACCGCTGCCAGCCGGTCCTGGATACGCAGATCCCTTTCCAGGCGCCGGATTTCGGTCAAATCATCGAAGGTATAGACGTACCCGATAGTTTTCCGGCCTGGCACCGCCAGTGCGGTCGCCATGACCCGCAGAGTCTTGCAGAAGCCGTTTGAGGCCACGAAGCGCACTTCTCCATGTGCGCGTTCCGAGCCTACGCTGGGCAAGGGGTCGAGAAAGAGCTGGTCGACGGGATGTCCCAGAAGATTGCTCTCCGGGCGCTCCAGCAATTTTTGCGCGGCCGTGTTTACCAGAGTGACATATCCGTCGAGTCCGGTGGTGATGAGGCCACCGCTGATGGACTGGATAATATTTTCGTGCAGCGCCTGGAGATCCTCGAGCGCCCCCCGGGTGTGCGTCAGCTTTACGTCGACCTGCCGGAGTTTGGCCGCCAGCAATCCGGCCAGGTATGCCACCGCCAGGTAACCGAAGAGATTGACGAAGATAATGGCCTGCAGTGCTCCCAGCCCCGGGTGAGTCGTGGAATACGAAGGAATGAATTCGTAATAGGTCAGCTCCAGGACGGTTACGTACAGGATGAAGGCCAGGGCTCCGGTAAGGTAAGCCCAGGTCCGCGGCAGCAGGATGCAGGCGACGATAATCACCAGCGGATACAGGAAGTTCAGGGAACTGTCCACACCTCCGGTGGCATAAACCACCAGCGTGACCATGACCAAGTCGGTTATGACTTGCAGCAGCGACTGGATGCGGCGCTCCTCCCAGAAAGAGAGCAGCAGCAGGTAGAACACCGAAATCGTGTACCACAGCAGAATGGAATTGACGAAGAAGCGAAGGGGAAACGGGTTAGGAGTGAGCCGGGCGATCGCCAACTCGATTCCCAACAAGAATGTCAGAATGATGATTCGAACCTTGACCAACCAGTTCAGCCAAAGCCGCTCATCGAACATGGCTTGTAGTTAGCCTGCCAGTTTGGCGATCATCGAGAACAGCGGCATGTAGAGCGAGATGACAATGCCGCCGATCATGACGCCCAACAGACCGATGATGACCGGTTCCAGCATGGCCAGCATGTCCTTGGTGGCGGAGTCCACTTCGTCTTCGTAGAAGTCGGCAATCTTTTGCAGCATGGCATCCATCGCGCCGGTAGCTTCGCCGACGCCGATCATCTGGGTCACCATGTTGGGGAAGACTCCCGATTCTCGCAGTGGATCCACGATGGTGCGGCCTTCTTCGATGGCCTTGCGCACCTTCATCAGGGCTTCTTCGAGCACCGCGTTGCCTGACGTCCTGGCGGTGATGCTCAAGCCTTCCAGGATGGGCACGCCGGAGGTGATCAGGGTTCCCAGGGTCCGGGTGAAACGGGCTACCGCGATCTTGCGCAGGAGCACACCCAGAATGGGCAACTTCAGCAATCCGTAGTCGAAGTAATACCGGCCTTTGGGGTGCTTGTTGATCTGCTTGACGCCGAAAACCGTGCCGACAATACCGACGATAAAGAACCACCAGAATTGGCCGACAAAAGCGCTCAACCCCATCACGATGCGTGTGGGCAATGGCAGGGCGACACCCAGGCCGATAAACAGGTTGGAGAAAATCGGCACCACCCATTTGAGCAGGGCGCCCACGATCAGGAACGCCAGACTGACCACGGACACCGGGTAGATCAGGGCGGACTTGACCGCAGCCCGCAACTTGACCGCCTTCTCGATGTAAACGGCCAACCGCTGCAGAATGATGTCCAGAATACCGCCGGTTTCGCCGGCTTCAATCATGTTGGTGGTCAGGTCATCGAAGATCTTGGGATACAACTTCATGGCGTTGGCCAGGGTTGCGCCACCTTCTACCGTGGTGCGCACCCCAGTCAGGGTTTTCTGGAAGGCCGGGTTCTCCTGGTTTGCCGCCAGAATTTCCAGGCACTGCACCAGGGGAAGACCAGCGTCGATCATGACCGAGAACTGCCGGAAGAAAATGGCAATGTCCTTGGTCTTGACCTTGTTCATGCCGAAGGTCGGCATGACAAATTCTTTGCCCTTTTCCCGGATGGGCCCGGGCGTAATGCGCTCGCGGCGCAACTGGCTGGTCAGGGATTGTTTGTTGGCCGCGGTCCGTTCGCCGCTGATTTTCTGACCGGCCTCGTTCTTACCTGAAAACGTGAAAACTGGCATGTGTATCTCCCTTGCTGCAATTCTTTCTTCCCGGGCCCGCATTCCGCCAACTTGGTACCGGCGTTCGTCCGCCCTGCGGTTGCCCGGTTGAAGACGGACGTTCTGAACCGTGCTCCCGCTCAGCGCTTGCTGGGCGCGGCACCCTTCGCCATGGCGGCGGGCTGGTTGCGATTCAGGCCAGCGCCACGGTTGATCATTTCCTGCAACTCGTCAGTATTGCTGGAACGCGCCATGGCCACTTCCAGCGTGATCTGCTTCTGGAAATACGCCGTCGCCAGCGCCTGGTTAAACGTCTGCATGCCAAACTTGTCCTGACCCGACTGCATGGAGGAATAAATCTGGTGGATCTTGTCTTCGCGGATAAGGTTACGCACGGCCGCATTCGGCACCATGATTTCCATGCACATGGCGCGGCCTTTGCCGTCCGACTTGGGCAGCAGGCTCTGGCACAGAATGCCTTCCAGCACCAGCGACAGCTGCGCCCGGATCTGGGGCTGCTGGTGGGCCGGAAAGACGTCGATGATTCGGTTGATGGTCGAAGAAGCCGAGTTGGTGTGCAAAGTGCCGAACGTAAGGTGGCCGGTTTCCGCGATACGCAGCGCGGATTCGATGGTTTCCAGATCGCGCATTTCGCCGATCAGCACCACGTCTGGGTCTTCACGGAGGGCGGCGCGCAACGCGTCGGCAAAACTCTTGGTGTCGGCGTGCAGCTCGCGCTGGTTGACCACGCAATTCTTGTTCATGTGCACAAACTCGATGGGGTCCTCGATGGTGAGGATGTGGTCGTGCCGCTCGGTATTGATCTTGTCGATCATGGCCGCCAGGGTGGTGGACTTGCCCGATCCGGTGGGACCCGTCACCAGCACCAATCCACGGGGCTTGTCGCACATCTTGCTCACGATGGCCGGCAGTCCCAGCTGGTTGAATGACTTGATCTCGAACGGAATCAGACGAAAGACCGCCGAAGTGGCGCCGCGCTGATTGAACGTGTTGGCACGGAAGCGGGCCAGGCCCTTCAGACCGAAGGAGAAGTCGAGCTCGAGGTTTTCTTCGAAGCGATGCTTCTGCGAGTCGGTCATGACGCTGTAGGCCAGTTGCTTGGTCTCCGCCGGCGTCATCTGCGGCAGATCCAGCGGCACCAGGTGTCCGTGAACCCGGATCTGTGGCGGTGAGTTGGTGGTGATGTGGAGGTCGCTTCCTCCCATCTCCAGTAGCCGTTTCAACAGATCACTTAACGAAAGCGCCATAGTCTCCCCTTTTCTTTCTGAACTCGTTCTTACTAAACTCAGTGAATGGTCTCGCGTGCCACTTCTTCCAGCGTGGTCTGACCGGCGGCGACTTTGATCAGCCCGCTGCGGCGCAGCGTAATCATTCCGCGCTCGATCGCCTTTTTCTTCAACTCCAGTGCGGAGGCGCCCACCAGGACCAGCTCTTTGATCTCGTCATCGACTTCCATTACTTCATACAAACCGGTGCGGCCCTTGTATCCGGTGTTGTTGCAGGTTCCGCAACCTTTGCCTTTTTGAATCTTCACCGTCTTGGCTTCTTCCGGCGTGTACCCTTCTTCGATCAGCGCCTGCACCGGCATGTCAATTACTTCGGTACACTCGCGGCAGATGCGGCGCACCAATCTTTGCGCACAAATCAGGTGGACGGAAGTCGCGACCAGGAAGGGTTCAATACCCATGTTCATCAACCGCGTGATCGTCTCCGGCGCGCCGTTGGTATGCAGAGTGGACAGCACCAGGTGGCCGGTAAGCGCGGCCTTGATGGCAATTTCCGCGGTTTCAAAGTCGCGAATTTCGCCCACCAGGATGATGTTCGGATCCTGCCGCAAGAAGGCGCGCAGCGCGGCGGCAAAGTTCAATCCGATCTGCTCCTTCATCTGCACCTGGTTGACTCCGGCCAGCTGGAACTCGACCGGGTCTTCCGCGGTCATGATGTTGGTGTCGGGTGTGTTCAGGCGCGCGATGGACGAGTAGAGAGTGTTGGTTTTGCCCGACCCCGTGGGCCCGGTCACCAGCACCATGCCGTACGGTTTCAGTATGGCTTTCTCGAACTTGGTCAGTGATTCCTGCTCGAAGCCGAGCTTGGTCATGTCGAGTCGCAGGTTTTCCTTGTCCAGCAACCGCATGACGATCTTTTCGCCCCACAGCGTAGGCAGCGTGCTGACGCGGAAATCGAGCTGCTTTTTGCGCCCTCCCAAGCTCATCTTCAGCATGATGCGGCCGTCCTGTGGCAGACGCTTTTCGCTGATGTCCAGCTTGGCCATGATCTTCACGCGCGAGGTGATAGCGTCCTTCAGCTTCAGCGGTGGCGACATGATGCTCTGCAGCACGCCGTCAATCCGGAAGCGCACGCGGAATTCTTTTTCGTACGGTTCCATGTGAATGTCGCTGGCGCCACGCTTGACCGCGTCGGTCAGCACCAGGTTGACCAGCTTGACGATGGGAGCTTCGTCGGCCGCTCTCTCCAGGTCGGCCAGCTCCATTTCGGCTTCTTCTGATTGAAGCTCGACGTCGGCATCGTTGACCTCGGTCATGGACTGCATGACCTGCTCAAGGTCTTCCTGCTGGGTGGTGCCGTAGGCCTTCTCGATCCCCTCCAGGATCGAGCTTTCGGAGGCCACCACCGGCTCGATGTTAAAGCCGGTCATGAACTTGATATCGTCCATGGCGAAGACGTTGGTCGGATCCACCATGGCGATGGTCAGCGAAGCCCCAACCCGGCTCAGCGGCAGAATCTGGTAACGCTTTGCGGTTTCGAACGGAATCAGCTTTACGACCGAGGGATCAATCTCGAAGTAGGAGAGATTGATGGCGGGTACTCCGTATTGCCGGGAGAGAAAGTTGGTGACGTCCTCATCCGTCAGGAAGCCCAGCTTGACCAAAGCCGAGCCCAGGCGGACATTGGTCTCTTTCTGGACCTTGGTCGCCTGCTCCAACTGCTCTGCGGTAATGACCTTCTCTTTGACAAGAAGATCACCCAGCCGTTGAGACATACCTCGATCTCCTATCTGCGCGTCAGATAATTTCGGTTTGCGAAATGCGGCGCGACTACAGCTGCTTTTCGAGGGAGAAACTGCAGCCTATCGCGTTGACAGAAATTGTCAACGTAACTGGGTTACGGCACCAGTAACTTTAGTACCTGTACTGGC
>WNEZ01005794.1_pt1 | contig 12539 bp, 13 predicted proteins | sample 5400521 | NCBI WGS metagenome assembly WNEZ01 (sample SAMN13153339, study PRJNA577476) | soil metagenome | isolation source: 120 cm saprolite under Douglas fir tree site 2 hole 1 replicate 1 | place: USA:California | collected 2015-04-18 | reverse complement strand
GTCGGGCGGGAACACCCGTGTAAGTACCCCCAGGGAGATGTGATCCGACAACCGCTGATCCGTCTCCGGCTTGACCCACCCCGCTCTCGGCATGGGGTGAGAATAACACTGATGTAGTCTTAAGTTAACAGTATTGGGGTTAGCCGGGGGCGGGGACGGAGGGTCACATCCCCATGTCGATCGTCTCGCCCACCTCGATGCTGCCGCCGCTGTCCTTGATGGGGCAGCCCTGCGCCTTCGCCACGGCGTCGTCCAGGCTCTCGGCCGAGATCAGGGTGTAGCCCGAGACGGGGCAGGCGCCACCCCCCGGGTCACCGCGCCGTAGGGTGCGATGGTCGAGCTGGCGCCGATCGGGGCGCCGGGGTCCACCACGGCATCGCCCAAGGTGCCGTACCAGGCTCCCCACGCGGCCATGACCGCGGCCTGCTCCTCTGGGGTCTCCGGCATGCCTCCACCGTGGAAAGCAAGAAGGTACTTCGGCATGACTCAGCTCCTCTCCGTGAGTGTTTCGGACGTGCCGTCGATCCTAGGTTGTAGCGTGGGCCACCCAGGAGAGATTTCCTTTCTGGGGAAGCCCTCCGTGGCCCGTTTGCGTTATTGGAGGAGTAGCCTCGCGTGCTAAACTGACGCCGCCTTTCCGTGCCTACACGCGCGGGAAGAGTCCCCGCCCGGATGGGCCCCCTGAAGGGCAACGAAGGAGTCCGAATGTCCACCCGAACCTTTAACTACGATCCCGCCGAGCCCGGCACCGTGCCGGACCACGACTCATCCATCACCGACAACGACGTCGGCATCTCGCATGCCGAGCTCATGGCGGCCATCGACGCCACCATCAAGCCGTTCGACGAGGGGGACCTCGTCGCCGGCACCGTCGTCAAGATCGACAAGGACGAGGTCCTGGTCGACATCGGCTTCAAGTCGGAGGGGGTCATCCCCGCCCACGAGCTGTCGATCAAGCAGGACGTCGACCCCTCCCGGGTCGTGTCGGTCGGCGACCGCGTCGAGGCCCTGGTCCTCCAGAAGGAGGACAAGGAGGGCCGTCTCATCCTCTCCAAGAAGCGGGCCCAGTACGAACGGGCCTGGGGCAACATCGAGGCCATCAAGCAGGCAGGCGGCATCGTCAAAGGACCGGTCATCGAGGTCGTCAAGGGCGGCCTCATCGTCGACATCGGCCTGCGCGGGTTCCTGCCGGCATCGCTCGTCGAGCTGCGCCGGGTCCGCGACCTGCAGCCCTACGTCGGCCGTGAGCTCGAGTGCAAGATCATCGAGCTCGACAAGAACCGCAACAACGTGGTGCTGTCGCGCCGTGCCTACCTCGAGGAGGCCCACTCCGAGCAGCGCAAGGAGTTCCTCGAGAACCTTAAGCCCGGCGAGGTCCGTACCGGCACCGTCTCGTCGATCGTCAACTTCGGCGCCTTCGTCGACCTGGGCGGCGTCGACGGCCTGGTGCACGTGTCCGAGCTGTCGTGGCGCCACGTCGACCACCCGAGCGAGGTCGTGCAGGTCGGCCAGGAGATCTCGGTCGAGGTCCTCGACGTCGACCTCCAGCGGGAGCGGGTCTCGCTCTCCCTGAAGAACACGCAGGAGGACCCCTGGAGGGCCTTCGCCCGCCAGAACCACCCGGGCGATGTCGTGCAGGGAACCGTCACCAAGCTGGTGCCCTTCGGTGCCTTCGTCAAGGTGTTCGTCAAGGTGGCGGAGGGCATCGAGGGCCTGGTCCACATCTCCGAACTTGCGGAGCGCCATGTCGAGCTGCCCGAGCAGGTCGTCTCGCTCGGCCAGGAGGTGTCCGTGAAGGTCATCGACGTCGATCTCGACCGGCGGCGGATCAGCCTCTCGATCAAGCAGGCTCTCGGCGGCCAGCCGGTGTCGGTGGCGGAGATCGAACGGGAGGAGGCCCGGGTGCCCGCGCCCGCCTCGGCCGACATCGCTCCCGAGCCGCAGCTCGACATTGCCCCGGAACCCGTACCGGAGCCGCTCGTGGCGGAGATGGTTGCCGCGGAGACCGCGGCCGGGGCTCCAGGCGAGCCGGCGGCCGCCAGCGCCAGCGACCCGGCGGCCGAGGTGGCCGGGGTGGCGGCGGAGCCGGAGGGGGCTGAGCCGACCGGGGCGGAACCCGCATTCGAAGGTGAGTTGCTGGCTTCGGCGGTCTCGCCGTCCGGAGAGTCGCTGGAGTCCATCCTCCAGGAGATGAAGCGGGACCTCGAGCGCTAGTCGTCCCGCGGGCGTGATCCTCGTCGGGCTCTCCGGGGGAATCGGTTCGGGGAAGTCGACGGTGGCGCGCCTGCTCGAGGACCGGGGTGCGGTCATCGTCGACGCCGACCGCATCACCCACGAGATCCTCGCGCCGGGCGGGGCCGCGGTCAGCGCTGTGGTGGAGCGCTTCGGCACGGGAGTCCTCCGCCCCGACGGCGGCATCGACCGGCCGAACCTCCGCTCGATCGTCTTCGCCGACGCGGGGGCCCGGCGGGACCTCGAGGCCATCACGCATCCGCTGATCTACGCCGGGATCGCCGCCCGGCTCGCTGCCCCCCACGCGCTGGACTCGGTGGTCGTGATCGACGCCCCGCTGCTCGTCGAGACGGCGGGTCGCGACCGGGTCGGCCTGCAGGCCCTCGTCGTGGTCGCCGCCGACGAGGCGCAGCAGATCGAGCGGGCCGTCGCCCGGAGCGGCATCACCCCAGCCGAGGCAGCCGCCGTGATAGCCGCCCAGGCCCCCGCGGAGCGCAAGCTGGCCGCAGCCGACTACGTCCTCGACAACCGGGGCAGCCCCGAAGACCTTGAGGCTGCCGTGGCGACGCTCTGGGAGGAGCTCATGGCCCGGTTCGGGGCCGGATCCGAGGAGGGGGGTCCAGGGGGGAGTAGCAGCCCGGCGGGGCGAAGCGGAGCCGGATGAGCTGCGCATCCCCCCTGGCTCCTATGCGGGGCTCGTGAGACGCTCCGAAGGAGCGGGTCACGAGAGGAAGATCAGGGGGTCCAGGGGGGTAGGCTGGCCGGCATGCCCCTGCGTGCCGTGTTCTTCGACGTCGGCGAGACCCTGCTGGCGCCGTACCCCTCCTTCGGGGAACTCTTCTCGGAGATCATGGGCGGCCTCGGGTACGAGGTGACCCCCGGCGACGTCGAGGAGGCCCTGGCGACCGTGGCGCCGAGCGTCGGTGAGGCCATCGGCCAGGCGAAGACCACGTGGTCCACGTCCCGGGAGGCCTCCCGCAGGTTCTGGCGCGACCTGTACGGCACCATGCTGGCCCACTGGGGCATCGATGACGCGTCGGGCGCCATCTTCGACGTCATCTACGGCCGGTTCACCAGCTACGAGTCCTACCGGCTCTTCCCGGACGTCATCCCCACGCTCACCGCCTGCCGCGGCGCAGGCCTCAAGCTCGGCATCGTCTCCAACTTCGAGGAGTGGCTGGAGGGCCTTCTGATCGAGATGGAGGTGGCCCCCTTCTTCGCCTTCATGGTGATCTCGGGCAAGGAGGGGGTCGAGAAACCCGACCCCGCCATCTTCCGCCTCGCCCTGGAGCGCAGCGGCGTCGCCCCCGAGGATGCGGTCTTCGTCGGGGACCACCCCAGGCTCGACGTGGCCGCCGCCTCGGAGCTGGGGATGACGGGGGTCCTGATCGACCGGCCGGGCCGCTACCCCGACTTCGAGGGCCTGCGCATCGAGCGCCTGACCGACCTGCTGCCGCTCCTGGAGGCCCCGTTGGCGTAGATTCCTTCCAGGAAGTGCGGAGCGCTCACCGGGAGTGCTGGCTGCCGGTCGACGAACCCTCGACCGGCTCCGCACCGAGAGCGAACTTGAGCATGCACTGGCCTCGGACCACCCTCTTCACTGACGGCGCCGAGGTCCCGTACAACTACGCCCGAGCGCACGGCGACAAGCAACTCCGCCTGCTTACGGTGGTCCGCTCCGGTCAGCGAGTGTTCCACGAGGTCATCGAGCGGTACCTCACTCGTATCACCTACGAGGGCGGGTGGGCCGCACGCCTAGTCCTCCCGATCACCGCAGAGCCGCTAATCATTGCCGACCCGGAGCGAGCGTTCGGTCAGCCGATCTTCATCCGCGGTGGAGCCCGATTGGCAGATGTGCGCGGCAGGGTTAGGGCCGGCGAGGACCAGGAGTCTGTCGCGCAGGACTACGGCGTTCCGCTCGAAGACGTCCGGGCTGCTCATGCCTCGCACCCCCTCAGCCGCCGCCTGAGTTCTTCCTTGACCGCAGCCTCGGCCGTATCGTCGTGGCCGCGCTCACCTCAGGCGCTGGTTGCCTATAGGAAACACCCGGAGGGTGCTGCGGGCGAGCGCTTCCTGCTCCTCTGGATATCGGGTGATTCGCTCGTCCTTGGTGAACGCGACCCAGCCAGCCCGATCCACGTCCAGGATCCAATCGACGTCCTTCACCTCTTCGTCGCGACGGGGGGTGGGGGCGCGTCGCAGCGCCGGCACCCCTTGGCGCTCGGTCGTCGAGATCGAGGCGGAGGAAGTCGCCGCCTCGCTGCGGTGGGCGACCATGTCCATCACCAAGACCGCCAAGGCGGGGCATCCGACGAGGCCTGCGACCAGGGCGAGGAGTTGTCGAGTTAAGACACCAGCAGCATCCGGGGAGCCTCCGCGCGGTACGAGGAACAAAGTTCAGGGAGGCCTTCTCCGGGGGCCCTCAGGTAATCCCCTTCCGGAGCAATCTCCGTTCCCCCGTTTTCCCCCGTTTCCCTTCCGAGCCGTCGGGCGGTAACAGCAGTAACCGGCCGTTGGTACTGGGCAGAGACCCGGACCCACCCCGAGGCCGCAAGCGGGAAGGAAGATCGTGATGCGCAGAGCAGTCCTTGCAGGTGCCGTCGCAACGACCATGCTGAGCGGCGCAGCCGCCGCACTCATCCTCGGCCTCCCGGCCGGTGCCCACTCCGGGGAGCACGCCACCTCGACCGCGAAGGTGACGGCCGCGGCAGCGGCCGCATCGGGCGCCGTCTCGGTGCAGGCCGGTCTCGCAACCAACGTCTCGGCCCCCGCCGCCACCTCGGTGAAGGCCCCGGTCGTGGTGTCGGCCGGCACGCACGTGTCGACGCCCTCCACGTCCGGGACCACCCCGGCGGCCGCCACCACCAAGGTCGAGGCCAGCACCGGCGAAGCCCGAGAGGCTGGCGAACTCGAGGTCCTCGCCTCGGCCCTCCACCTCTCGGTCTCCGACCTGAAGGCCGCCCTCGCCGCCGGCAAGAGCCTGGCGCAGATCGCCACCTCGGCGGGCGTCGACCCGGCCAAGCTGATCTCCACCGTGGTCGCCGACGCCACGACCAAGATCGAGGCCGCCGTCGCGGCGGGCAAGCTCACGCAGGCGCAGGCCGACAAGATCATCGCCCTGCTGACGAGCCTGGTCACCAACGTGGTGAACCACGGGTTCGGCGACATCGGCGCCGGCTTCGGGAGCACCTTCAAGCTGCCGGTGAGCCTGGGCAGCCTCGGCAACCTCGCAGATCTCGGCAACCTTGCAGACCTGGGCAGCCTCGGCAACCTCACGAAGCTCCCGACCCTTGGCAACCTCGGCAACCTGCTCCCGAACCTCGGTAGCCCGGGCAGCCTCCCCAACCTTCCGAACATCGGCAACCTCGGGAACCTGAGCAGCCTGTTCGGCAGCTTCGGGAACTTCGGAAACCTCGGTAACGTGGGGAACTTCACCAACCTGTTCGGGCAGTTCGGTGCCCAGGGCAGCGCCGGTGCCGCCGTCAACCCCTCGTCGCTCATCTCGAGCCTGATCTCCATCGCCACCGGGGCCGTCAACTCCGCCCTCGGCGCCGGGCTGCTCAGCCAGACCCAGGCCAGCACGATCCTGTCCGGCCTGACCGCCACCATCACGAACCTGGTCAACAACCTCATGGGCTCCGGCGGGCCGCTCGGCAACCTGCCGGGGTTGGTCTCCGGCGGTGCCTGGACGAGCGCCCACCACCACTGAAACCGCAACGGTTCTTCTGCTCACGGGGGGCCCCCTGGCCCCCCGTGGCGTGCCCCGAGCCAATCCCCGAGGGCCCCGTACACTGTGCCCGTGAGTGCCTTCAAACTCGTCTCAGACTTCGCAGCCGCCGGGGATCAGCCCGTCGCCACCGCCAAGCTGGCGGAGGGGGTGCTCCGCGGTGACGACCGCCAGACCCTCCTCGGCATCACGGGGTCGGGCAAGAGCTTCACGGTGGCCGGGGTCATCGAGGCGGTGCAGCGCCCGACGCTGGTGATGGCCCCGAACAAGAGCCTGGCGGCCCAGCTCGCCAACGAGTTCAAGGAGTTCTTCCCGGGCAACGCCGTCGAGTACTTCGTCTCCTACTACGACTACTACCAGCCCGAGGCGTACATCCCCTCGAGCGACACCTACATCGAGAAGGACTCGTCGATCAACGACGAGATCGACCGCCTGCGCCACTCTGCCACCTCGGCTCTGCTGTCCCGGCGGGACGTGATCATCGTCGCCAGCGTCTCCTGCATCTACGGCCTGGGTTCGCCGGAGGAGTACGAGAGCCACCTCCTGCGGCTCAAGGTCGGCGTCGACTACGAGCAGCGGGCGATCCTTGCCCGGCTGGTCGACATGGCCTACGAGCGCAACGAGTACAGCTTCGCCCGTGGCAAGTTCCGGGTCCGCGGCGACACGATCGATATCGTCCCGGCCTACGAGGAGAGCGCCTTCCGGGTCGAGCTGTTCGGCGACACCGTCGAGCGGCTCATGCGGATCGACCCCGTCACCGGGGAGGTGCTGGGTGAGCTGGGGGAGCTCGTCGTGTTCCCCGCCTCGCACTACGTCGCCTCCAACGACCGGATGACCCGGGCGATGGTCGGCATCGAGGCGGAGCTGGCCGACCGGCTGAAGGTCCTGGAGTCCGAAGGGAAGCTGCTCGAGGCGCAGCGGCTGCGGATGCGCACGGACTACGACCTCGAGATGCTGCGCCAGGTGGGCTTCTGCAACGGGATCGAGAACTACTCCCGCCACATCGACGGCCGCACGCCTGGCTCGGCCCCCTCCACGCTCATCGACTACTTCCCGGACGACTTCCTCGTCGTCATCGACGAGTCGCACGTGACCGTCCCCCAGCTCCACGGCCAGTACGAGGGCGACCGTAGCCGCAAGGAGACGCTGGTCGAGCATGGCTTCCGCCTGCCGTCGGCGATGGACAACCGGCCCCTGCGCTTCGACGAGTTCATCGAGCGGGTGCCCCAGATCGTCTTCCTGTCGGCGACGCCGTCGCCCTACGAGCTCTCCGTGTCCCGCCAGGTCGTCCAGCAGATCGTCCGCCCGACCGGCCTGGTGGACCCCGAGGTCGTCGTGCGCCCTTCGAAGGGGCAGATCGACGACCTGATCCACGAGATCGGGGAGCGGGTCGAGCGGGACCAGCGGACCCTCGTCACGACCCTCACGAAGAAGATGGCGGAGGACCTGACGGACTACCTCGTCGAGATGGGGATCCGGGTGCGGTACCTCCACTCGGACATCGACACGATCCAGCGCATCCAGACCCTCCGGGACCTGCGCCTCGGCGAGTTCGACGTGCTCGTGGGCATCAACCTCCTCCGGGAGGGCCTCGACCTTCCGGAGGTGTCGCTCGTCGCCATCCTCGACGCCGACAAGGAGGGGTTCCTGCGTTCCGAGACTTCGCTGATCCAGACGATGGGGCGGGCGGCCCGCAACGTCGAGGGCCAGGTGATCATGTATGCGGACGGGGTCACCGACTCGATGGCACGGGCCATCTCGGAGACCAACCGGCGCCGGGCCATCCAGGTCCAGCACAACCTCGACCAGGGCATCGACCCCCAGACCATCCGCAAGAAGGTCTCGGACATCCTCCTGTCGCTGACCCCCGACGCCGCAGCACCGAAGGGGCGAGGTGGCCGGTCCCGGCGCAGGCCCGACACCGAGGTCACCTCGATGCCGAGGGAGGAGCTGTCCCGGCTGATCCAGTCCCTCGAGGAGGAGATGCACGAGGCGGCCAAGGACCTGCGCTTCGAGTACGCGGGGCGCCTCCGGGACGAGATCGCCGATCTGCGGCGGGAGCTCAAAGCGCTTGCCTAAGGTCGATCCGGCAAGCAACGGCGACATGCGCCCCGACAGCCCCCGATCCGGTCATCCTTCGGGCCCGCGGTCCGGCCCGCGGTCCGGCAGGGGCCGGTCCCGCCGTCCCACGCACCCGGTCGATCCGGCACGCCGGGGGAGTTGGGTCGTGACCGTGGCGGTCGTCTCCGCCGCCATGGGGGCCTTCCTCCTCCTCGGCGCCAGCCTCGCCGGGCTGCTGCGGCACGTCGCCGGCATCCCGGTCGAGGTCCTCTTCGTCTTCGTGCTCGCGGTGACCGTTGCCGGGATCTGGGTGGGGGCGTGGCTGTCGGGGCGCCTGACCGGCGGAGACCGGCGGCGCTATCTCGCCTCGGGCGTCGGCGGGTGCACCGGCCTCGTGGTCGCCGTGGGGCTCGCCTACGCGAGCACCAAGATGCTGGGCGGGGTCCTCGATCTCCTGGCCATCCTGGCGCCGGGCGTGCTCGCCGCACTTGCCGCCAACGCCGCCGACCGGGAGTCCCCCGCAGCCAAGCCCTGACGGCCTTCTGATCGCCCGCCGACCGCGGGGAGAACACCCCGCGGCGGTCAGGTGCAGGGGTCCTTTCGGAGCAACCGCACAGGGTCACCACAGGATTTCCCGTTCCGGCACGGTGCAATACTGGCTTCGAGGTCGGGGCGGGCACGCGCGAAGGGGACACGAAGCATGAGCCTCCACGGACGTGGGGTTGAGGGTGAGCGCACGCTGCCGCTGCCCGGGATCGGGCCCCCGCCCGTCCAGGCAGGGGCGCCGACCCCGCCGATCTGGGCGCCGCCCCCTCCGCCAGCCAGCTACCCGGGGCCCCACCAGGCCCCGGGCCCGTATCCGGCCCCCTATCCCGGGCCCACCACGACCCCGAACGGCGGTGGCAGCTGGCCGGGCTCCGGCGGCGGACCGTGGTCCCCCTCCGGGGGCGGCTGGCAGCCACCGGGCATGCCGCCACCGGCCCCGCCTCGGCGCGTCCGTGCCGCCCTCCTGGCCGTGGCCATCGTGCTGGCCATCGTCATCCTGGTGGTCGCCGTCTCCTACGCCATCGTCGGGGGGTCGCAGCGCAGCCCGGTGGCGACCTCGAGCCTCCCCACGCCGGCGGCGAGCACCCCCGGGGCCCTCCCGAGCGACACCGCCGCCCCGCCGGCCTCGCCCCCAGCAGCGGTCGTCCCAACCACCCCGGCGCCGTCGACGACGGCGCCCCCGCGCGTCCTGTCCGCCGCGGCCATCGCCGCGATGGTGGATCCGTCCACCGTCGACGTCAACTCGATCCTGGGGTTCCAGGGCGGGACCGCCGCGGGGACCGGGATGGTGCTCACCTCGACGGGAGCCATCCTCACGAACAACCATGTCATCGATGGCGCCGTCTCCATCTCGGTCCAGGTCGCCGGGGTTGGTCACACCTACCCGGCGACGGTCGTCGGGAGGGATGTCCCCGAGGATGTCGCGGTTATCCAACTGCAGGGTGCGTCCGGGCTCAGGGTGGCCCCGTTCGGCGACTCCTCGCACGTGCTGATCGGCGACCGCGTCGTGGCGCTCGGCAACGCCCTCGGCCGAGCCGGCCCCCCCTCGGTCAGCCAGGGACTCGTCGTCGCCCTCGACCGCGCCATCACGGCGACCGACCCCGCCGCGGGGACGTCGGAGGATCTCACCGGCCTCATCCAGACCAGCGCCGCCCTGCAGCCCGGCGACTCGGGCGGGCCGCTGGTCACCGCCGGGGGGGAGGTCATCGGGATGGACACGGCCGCGTCGTCCCGCATGCGGTTCAACGCCGCCGGTGGGGTCGGGTTCGCCATCCCCATCAACCATGCCCTGCAGGTCGCCGACCGGATCCGCGCCGGCGGTGCGACTGCCCCGAGCCCGGCACCGACGCAGGTCGCCCGGCGGGGGATCCTCGGGGTGGAGGTGCAGCAGAACGGCGGGGCGTACGTGGTGGGGGTCATCCCCGGCAGCCCGGCCGAGGCGGCCGGCATCATCCCGAGCGACACCATCGTGGCGGTGGACGGCGCCAGTATCACATCACCCTCTTCGCTCACGGCCGCCCTCGCCGCCCATCGTCCCGGCGACACGGTGCGGGTCACGTGGGTGGACACCCTCGGGCAGTCGACGAGCGCCCGGATCCGCCTCGCCCAGGCGTCGGCCTGACCAGGGGGTCCAGGGGGGCCGGAACTTTCTTTGTCCCTCAGGCGGTGTTGGACGCCGGATTAGGGCCAAAGAAGATTCTGAGCCGGGGCCACGGGGGGGCCAAGAATCCACGGAGGCGGCGCATACGTATTCCATGGCATGAACTCGGATGCCCGGGCGGACGTACTATCAGGCGTGCGGGACCGCGGCCTGCGTTCGACCAGCCTGTCCGACGAGGCCCTCCTCGAGGGGATGGGTCTCGGGGACCGCGCGGCAGCCGCAGCATTCGTCAAGCGGTTCCAGGCCCGCGTCTACGGGCTGGCGCTGAGCGTCGTCGGCGACCACCTGCTCGCTGAGGACGTCGCCCAGGAGGCGCTGACCAAAGCCTGGCGCAATGCCGGGGCCTACGACGCCCGCCGCGGCGCCGTGGCGACCTGGCTGCTGACCATCACCCGCAACCTCGCCATCGACACCCTGCGGCTCCACCGGGCACGCCCGTCCGACCCGGACTCGATGGCCATGTTCGACCTTCCCAGCCAGGAGCCCGGCCCGGCGGACACCGTCGTCATGGCCGACACGGCGAGGGGCGTCCGGCGGGCCATCGCCCAGCTCCCCATCGACCAGCGCCGGGCGTTGGTCATGTCGGCGTTCTACGGGCGGACCGCCCAGGAGATCGCCAGCGCCGAGGGGATCCCGCTCGGCACCGCCAAGACCCGGATCCGTTCCGGCATGCTGAAGCTGCGTGGCCTCCTCGACCAGGGCTCGGTGTCGCCGTGAGCCCGCTCACCTGCGCGGAGGTCGAGGACCTGGCCCCCGAGCTTGCCCTCGGCACGCTCCCGGGGGACCAGCGCGCCACCGTGCTCGCCCATCTCGACGGCTGCGGCGACTGCCGGCACCTCGTGAACTCCCTATCCGACACCGCCGACGCACTGCTGCTCCTGGCCCCCGAGGTGGATCCTCCTGCCGGGTTCACCCACCGGGTGATGGGTCGCCTGACGCCCGTCCGGTCCCGCCGCTGGCGCCCGGTGGCGGTGGCCGCGGCCGTCGCCCTCCTGATTGGCCTCGCGGCGGGGTACGTGCCCGGCCACGTCCGGTCGGGGTCCGTGGCGGTGGTGCAGGTGGCCAGCTTCGTCCATACGGGCGGGGAGAGCGTTGCCGGGCAGGTCTACGCCCGATCCGACAACCCGCCCTGGGTGTTCATGACGGTCCGCGATGCCGGGAGCGGTGACGCCTACACCTGCGAACTGGTGTTGAAGGACGGCACCACCCTGCCGATCGGCAGCTTCAAGATGCACAGCGGCACCGGAAGCTGGGGACGCTCGGTCGACGTCGCCCTGGACCAGATCCGGTCCGTGCAGCTGCGCGACGCGAATGGATCCCTCGCGGCGACGGCCGCGCTGAAGCTGGGGTGACCGCTGAAGCTGGGCTGACCGCTGTGGCTGGGCTGACCGCTGTGGCTGGGCTGACCGCTGTGGCGTCGCTATGGCGTCGGAGGTGTGGAAATTAGGGGCTGTCCTACGTACCAAAACTTCCACACCTTTTCAGCAGCGATACGAAGGATCGTGCCGCGTCGGGGAGACCCGCCACGGGAGCTGATGAATGCGTGGCCCATGCGCAAGTTGGGCGCACATGCTGCACTGGTCTCCCCTGCGCCGCAGGCCGTGGGCGGTGGCCGCGTATGCTCGAAGACGTAGGCGCGATGCTCCAGGCAGAGCGGTTCTTGATGCTCGAGGTCGCCCGCTCTCCAGGCAATCCAGAGAACGGTCTGCCATCGACCGGTTCCGTGACGCTGCGGTGCCATGCTTTTCTCCCTCCTTGGTCCAGGCACAGGAGGGGAGACCCCGGTCTTCCCCCAGGGAAGGAGCGGCTGGTCCGGCGGGGCTCCTTCAACGCCGGGGTCTCCCCTCCTCTGCCTGGTCACCCGTGGGCGGGCTCGAAATTGTTGCCCGCCCACGGGTGAGGTCGTAACCTGCACACAACCAGATGACGTCATCTGGGCAAAGAGCACAGGACGGGCACGTGCGGGGCGCCGAGGGGGCGGGCGGAGGGCCGGCGGGCCGACCGGTGCCGGCAAGCGGCCAAAGGAGGGGGATGGCAGCCAAACGGCGTCACCTCGCCGCCCGGCGGCGGGCGCTCGGCTTTACCCAGGAATCACTGGCCGAGCGGCTGGGAGTCCATCCCACCACGGTGAAGCGCTGGGAAAATGGTGGCATCGACAACGGGCCGCACCCGTGGATTCGCCGGATGCTCGCCGAGCACCTCCAGGTCTCGGCCGAGGAGTTGGAAGGGCTTCTGACCGAGTGCGACAGTCCGGCCGGCGGTGCCCTGGCGCCGGCCCGCCCCGAAGACCACCCCGCGCCCGGGCAGGACGGG
>WNEZ01004821.1_pt1 | contig 12539 bp, 13 predicted proteins | sample 5400521 | NCBI WGS metagenome assembly WNEZ01 (sample SAMN13153339, study PRJNA577476) | soil metagenome | isolation source: 120 cm saprolite under Douglas fir tree site 2 hole 1 replicate 1 | place: USA:California | collected 2015-04-18 | reverse complement strand
GGCGCCTCTGGTTTGATCAGGACCAGACGCTACCTGAAGGAGTTGACCTGCATGATGAGCTCGTTGACCCCGAGGTGACAATCACTGCTGCCGCCATTGAACTCTTTTGCGACGTCGTCGGCAACCCACCCCATGTCCCGTCAAAATATGGACAATAAATGTTCTTTTTTGATGTAAATATACCCCTACATGCCCGAAATATTTGAGAATCTCAAAACTCAAACTCAAATTCATAAAATTGCATAGCTTCAATTATTAACTTCTGACAGCTCAAATGAGCAGTTACTACGCTCCATAAATTATTACAGGGGTTTTAGAACAACAGGGATCCAAGTGTCAAATTTGAGAATCTGAGTGTCAAATTTGGGAATCTGCGTGTCAAATTTGAGAATCTGAGGATCAAATTTGAGAATCTGAGGGTCAAATTTGAGAATCTGAGGACAAAATTTGAGAATCTGAGGGTCAAATTTGAGAATCTGAGGACAAAATTTGAGAATCTGAGGGTCAAATTTGAGAATCTGAGGACAAAATTTGAGAATCCAAGGATCAAATCTGAGAATCTGAGGACAAAATTTGAGAATCCAAGGACAAAATTTGAGAATCCTAGGATCAAATCTGAGAATCTGAGGATCAGATCTGAGATGTTTTTTAGGACAATGAATAATGTAGCCAAAATCCACCTCAGACCCATCAATCTGAAACTCAAATTCTCAAATCTGAGACTCAAATTCTCAAATCTGAGACTCAAATTAAATTCTCAAATCTGAGTCTCAAATTCTCAAATCTGAGTCTCAAATTCTCAAATCTGAGTCTCAAATTCTCAAATCTGAGTCTCAAATTCTCAAATCTGAGTCTCAAATTCTCAAATCTGAGTCTCAAATTCTCAAATTTGAACCCCTGCCGTGTCAATATATAGGCTCAGATGCTTCTCTCTGTGATCTAGACGCGTTGCAAAATATATAATAAAATAATTTACATATTGAAGACGGCAGATCATGCTCCAGCCAGAGCCTGAGCAATGGACATAAAAAAGCCCCTGCTATCGCTATCCTGCTCTATACCAGCCTCCTCTATTTGCCCCAAGAGCCTTTCTACTTCATCTGATTCATTTATGAACTTCTCATCCTCCATGAAGTCTAAATCCTCCGCTACTGGCTGTCCGGTTGGATCCTCTTCGCCCCCCTCCTCTTTGTTGTGAAAGGCCTCGTCGATTTCCAACAGAGGGACCTCATGATAGCCCTCCACCTTTTTAATATTGTATTGGTTGATTGATTTAGCCTCTTGCAGCTGGGCAGGCCAGGTCAAGCTGTACGCTTTAGACCATTCCAAAGTATGCTGCCGCCAGAGATGGCCTAAGCCAATCAAAAACTCCTTATGATAGCCCAAAAGGGTTTTCATGAAGGGGTCTATAATATCGCTTAGTTAGCTATCTGGGATTTGATTTATTACCCCTTACCCGTGCAGTTCGAGAGGGTCCAGTCCACCCTCTGTAGATTTCCTGAAATCCATTGGACCAGAGCCCCTAGCTCATGCCTTAGACGGTGCGATTCCTCCTCTCCTCTGTCTTGGACAAGAAGAGCCCCTATGCCCTGCTGAACTTCCAAGTTAGTGAGATAAGGAGGGGCATGGGGCCCGTGCTCAATTTGGCCTTCCTCCATCCACATAGCAGGGTTAGCGTTGGTATCAAACAGCTGGTCTATATCGACTGCCATTGGAATTGAGACATTTGCAAGACGTCTTGTAGGAGCTTCCTGAGCCAGCCTATCCCTCAGTGAATTGAACCTTTTGGCTAGCTGCTTAATGCCGGGCAATCGCCGCCCAGCGTTCGATTCCATAACCTGCCGAATTTTTGCATCTGTAGATGAATAATTAACTAATTAAAAGGAGTATAATTATTGAGTTAAACATGGCACCTTGTTTTGTGTGGGAGATTCTCCTTTTATAAGGGACGGTGGCAAGGAGAGAATCCCTGACCTTGTTGGCCAACCTCAGAAGCAAAGCCCGGCATTTATATAGCTTTAATTGGAAATCGTTTTGGATGGCATGTCGGAGGGCAACTGCTGTAGCGGTATCCTTCCCCGTAAGAAGGTTAATCGATTGATTAATTCTTGCCCTGAGCCTAGTGGCTGTTGAATGAAGATCTTCAAGGCTCAATGAGAGGTCGATAATCTCCCCATTTGGACCTAGGTTGCTGGATGCGGATGCTTGCTGGCCATGCGATTTTATCATAGCCTCTGTGGTTTCTAGGATGTCCACCATGCCCACAATGCCGTGAGCCATTTGCTTTGCAGCAGACTTTGAAGCGCCTAGCAGGCCCAGGGTACCTTAGCCAATTAGCTCAAAATATCAAACCTAACGCCTACCAGGGGCTTTTGTTGTGACGTCCTCTACCTGCTGGTTCCACTGCTGTCGAAGAAACTGGCTAGGAAACCTTTCCCCCATCGAGTTAAGGGTTGATTCTGCCCCCTTCAGCTTTTCAGCAAGGGATTTCCATTTGACGCTCCAGTTCCACCCCAGCTGATAGAGGTTCTGCCGATTGAGGTGGGCTATCTGCTGGTTTAGGATATAAATTCGCCGCTCAGCCTATAGGGGCGTAATACCTCCGTCAGCAAGGGCTGCCCCTAGGAAGTTTATCAAATGCACATGCCCCTGAGACTCGAAGGGTTGGAATTTGCTTTTGAAGGTGCGACCAAATTCTTTCACATCCCTCCCCGTCTGCGTACCCAAAGCCCTTGATTTTTTGAGGGTGGTACTGGCTCTGGCAAGCGAAATTGTGGCCAAAAGCATGGAAAACCGAGACGCCAAAATGCACCCTGCTGGCATATTGGGGAAGCAAAGAATACTGTTCAAAGCATGAGACATCAAATTGCATGAAATTAGTAAAATGGATGAAGGCCGACTGGCCTTGACAAAACTTTTATGAAGCTGGCAGCCAATATCGTACAGAATACCGACTTGCCATTGAGAAGGTAGCTCTGTAAAGAGCCTTTTGATAAGAGCGAGCACGTTATATTGCCTTTCGCCGGCATCTGTCAAATTGACCATAAAAAGAATGCGGTCATGTCGACAGGTTAAAGCCATAAGCCCTGTGTCTGCAAAAATCGACTTTTCTGCCTTTTGATTGCCCTCCTTTGCTGCTACAAACCTGCTCATGCAGCCGTCATATAAGTAATTTGGCAGCTTGAGACCAGGCAAAGTCTCATCCTCATCCTCATCATAGTCTTTACCCTTCCTCCCGTTACCCCTCGTCCTCTCGACATATTCTCTCATCTCCTTGACTTCATCAGGGGAGATGAAAAAAGAGTGGCCATGGGGGCAAGGGACTCCATCCCCCTGAGCATGTCGGCATCGTTTCTGTTCAAAGTTACCGTCCATGCAGAGGATACAATGGAAAGGATACCTTTGTTAGTAAGTAAAAGGAAAAATGAATGAGATGAGCGTCTGGTAAGGCTGGGTAGGTATCGGGTCTTACTTGGCTGAGGTAGGAGGCATGGAAGCTGGAAAACATAAGGGGCAGCGCCTTTGCAAATGAGGGCTAGGGGCGCTGGCTGAGGGCTTGCGGTCCCCTTCTTTCGAGAAGTCGGAGGTCCATTCAGGGTCTGCGCTTTGCTCTTTGACCTTTTCTGCAGAAAGCCCTATTGTTGGGGGGGCTGTAGAGGGCAGAGGGGGCACTGAGAGGCCTTCCTTATTAGGGCTGGGGGAAGGCGGGGGAGGGGTTGGTACGGGGGCGGTCCTAATGATGTTGAGCACCAGGTTTTTTACCCTATCTCTTGTAATTTCATAGTATTGGAGGGCAAATTGGAATGGCCTGTTTAAAGCATTCTAGAGGACATAGTAATCGTGCCATATGCTGTCAGAATGAGATTGCGCTAATTGGCTGGACTTACTGGAGTCGGCACATCATTCACTCGCCGGCCCGCTAGGAAGTCGCATGTAGCATTGCACCAGGCTGAGATGCTGGTTGCACTGTACAAAAATTGAAGAGAGGCCTGCTCCAGCAGGCTAAGATCGAAAGCCCAGGTAGGGGCCCTTTTTGGCGTGGACGAGAAGCACCCCATCTCTATAAGAGAAACTGCAGGGGGTTTGCATTTACAGTATTTCACTTCCACATCAGTTATAGCTAAGGATACCATTCAAAGAATACATTCAGAAAATGAGGGGCTATTTGAGGATGAAAAAAAAACCGTAGCCACCCTTAAACCCAATCACTTTAACTTTACTTTTAGAAATGCTACAGCCAGAGCTGCAATAAGTTGGGCTGTCTTCTGTGGAAGGCGGGTTATCATAGTGGAGGGGGCCTTGGCAATTCTGAGCGAGCTGGATTGCTAGGGGGTAGACGAGAGATGGAATCAGAGCCTCCCAGGCAAGGGCTGCTGTATCCCTCCTGCTGAGCGGCTGCGCTGCTGGAAGTAACTCAAGGTTGATGGCATTGGCAAAATCAGCTCCAAATGACGGCCCTTCATCCTGCTCCAGAGGGGTCTTTTGCTTTTTCTTAGGGCTGGATTTGATGTTTGGGCTTGGCCTTTTACGGTTGTTGGGCAAAGGGGGCTGCTTTGGGGGCTTCAAATGCTTTGTTTGTGAGCTGCTGGCTTGAGGTTCTGAACTTAGTCCCAGATCCATCTCTATGCTTTAAACTCAGTTGAAGTAAAAATCAGAGCGTGCGGAAGTCCATACCTAAGGGCCCTGCTCCATCCTTCATCACCTTTTCAATTAGCTTGTCCCTTCTTACTTTTTTTTTTGGCATGCGTGCAAAACGATGGTGTCTAATCGACGGTGTCTAATTAACTATCAATAAATATAAACATACAACAACAGCATGATCTGAAACCCCCCCCAGCTTATACGCCATCAGTTAACTGGGTACAGCCATTTAACCCAGGTAGAAAAATCAAGAGTAAGGTCAGCCTGCTCCTCTAAAGCGATAGTGCTGGAGATGAACTGGAGGCCAGTCATGGGAAATCTAAAGAAAGAGGCAGGGTTGTAAAATACAAGGCTCCCCCTACCCTCTGAAATTGAAAGCGGCTTGGAGTTGAGCTTGGTTGGGGTCTCCCACCGGCTTGTTGTCCTGATCTCAAATCGACCTACTAAGCCCAATGGAAGATGAGCTGGCAGCCCATATCAGGAAAGTAATAAAAAGGCGTTTACTCCTATCCTTATTCCAGTGCGTTAGCAGTGCAGATGGGAAAATGAAGAAGACGCCAGGCGGGAGCTGCACAAATATGCCAGCCTCTAAATTTACTAGCCAGGCTATGTCGCTGTCCCTGAAGAAGCCTACTGAAATGTCTAGGATTTGAAAGTTCTGCAGAAGGTCCTATACGCACCAAAAACATATATAACGCACAAGCCGACTGCGAGGTTCATTAAATCGCGGTGGGGCCAGGATTCAACCCTCTCCCCTAGATCTAAATTGATCGCCATGGAGTAAAACAAGGATCCAAATTCCATAGACGCGCCCTTCCCATTTAATATTGCAGCCTCCTCCCAAAATTTACTGCATTCTTTAAAGAGCAAGGCCACCCTGGGAAAGTGCTCCTCCATAAGCTGCTTTAAATACCGGCTGGGAGAAGCGTTAGGGCATTTTTGATGATAAAAAAACAAACAAAACTTGCAAAATGTCCTGTATTTCAGCTGACGAGAGTAACTTAGAGACTGCATTGTAATGCCTCCTGTGAAACTTCATCTGATATGGGAGCTAGTTGTAACGGGCCTCAGCTGCGCTCAAGGGTAGAGAAAAGAATTGACATTACGTTGAAATTTTCGCCAGTTCCATGGTCCATCCCCAATAAAACCTGCGTGAACGAGCCCCTGTGGTGTTTCTTAGAGGGCACTTTCAACTTGGTAGCCGTGGCAAATTCAGACAGCTGCTCCATCAGCCTCCCCATCCAGGCCTCATCCATGGACTTATGCAAAAAAGACCTCATGGCATATTGACGGCCTGAGGAGTCGTGGAAGAACGTAGGCCCTTCTTTGGAATAGCTGCCTGGGGCATTAGATGATGCGAGACTAAAATGCGATCTTACTTAACTTGTATGGGACAGGCAACAAGGATAGCATCGCCCTAGTTTGGGCCTCCGGCTGCCAAAGCTCTGCAATTAATTCCCTGACCTTCTTTGTCAAAGACCCCGTGTACCCTGTCCCGGACGAGGCAGCGCTAATTTGTACCGCCTCCGTGGATACCTTGCAGGCAGCTTGGCTTCTCTTTTCACGGCCTGTAATAGACCTTTCAAGCCGCCTCTTTTCAGCACGTCTCTCCTTGAACTGAGGCGTGGCCCTATAGGCTGATGCGGCCTGCTTTCTTCCTTCTGATGCGCTGAGATCCCATCGGAGCCCTGTTGCGACGGTGGACTTGGGGGGCTGGGCTTTGGGTTGCGGCTTGCGTAGCAACGCCTCCTCTAGGAGAGGAATTGTAATCCTAGGGACAGGGCTGCTAAGAAGGGTACTGAGGATAAAGCCAGGGGCTGACAAAACGCTATTAACGTTGGAGCGTGCATAGCTCTCCACTAACACCTACATAACGTAGAGTCCTTTTCCAATGTACGTTTGGACAAGGCTGAACCTTCCCCTGTCTATCAACAAAATCAATTACTGCAGGAAAGATTGGCATATAGAACTGTAATTTAAACTAAAGCGGCTGTTCTAAAACATCCATACAAGGGCAGCTGCCCCAGCCCTGTTGGTTTACGCCCTGCACGGGTGTAAAGTAGCTGTGGAAGCTGAGGTGAAACTGGATTTAGCATCCCCAGGCCAAGGGAAGCTATGCTAGGCCCTCCAAAGAGATGAGGATAATGTAAAACAATTGGACTACAAAAGAGCCGGGAGCCGGGCATAACAAAGGGCCCCATATCGAAGGCAGTGGATTTGAAGAACACTACGCTACAGCCAGCAGCTGCAGCCTCGTTGGCTTACGCCCTACGTGGGTATAAAGTTGCCGCCAAAGCTGAGCCAAAGCTGGACGTTGCGCATTGCCCTTATACACCAGAGAACACCATAGGCTAGGCTGCCCTGGAAAAAGAGACCAAGACTGCACAAAACCGCGGGGCAAAAAATAGCCCTGGTATAAATATAAGAAAGAGCCCCATATCAGAGGCAACGGATTCTAAGAGCACTGCGCTACAGCCAGCAGCTGCAGCCTCATTGGCTTACGCCCTACGTGGGTATAAAGTTGCCGCTGAAAGCTGAGTGAAAGCTAGACGTAGCGCATCGCCCTTATATGCCGGAGAACGCTATAAGCTAGGCTGCCCTGAAAAAAGATGAAGACAGCACAAAACTGCAGGCTGATAAACAGTCAGATATAAATATAACAACGGGCCTGGTATCAAAGGCAATGGATTCCAAGCGCGCTGGGCTACAGGCAGTAGCTACAACTACCATTGGCTTACGCCCTACGTGGGTATAAAGTTGCTGCTGGAAATTGAGCGGAAGCTGGATGTAGCACATCGCCCTTGTAGGCCGCGAAGCATTTTAAGAGGGCCTGATCAGGACAAAAAAGGGAGATGAAAAAAATCAAATACAGGGGCACTGCATACCGACTCGCGGCTATCACTGGCTAGCTGACCAGGGAAGTCACTAGGCCCCGGGTCGCCAGCCAAAAAAACCTCCCAGGCGCCCTTTTGCGACGCGCAGGAATCCAAGATTGACCATTTGCTCTACAACATTAAATTGTTTTAGCGTATGGCGGTTGCGCAAGGAGGCAAACTTATAATCCAGGGATAAAAAGTCAATCTCTCTTTTACCTGAAAATCTGCCCGAGATAATGAGCTTGATATTATTGAACACATAGGCATGAATACTAACTCATCAAAACCGCTCTGAGTGAAATAATAATAATAGTCGCAACGCTGGCTACAACTTGACAAAAAACAAAAAAAAAAAAAACAGTCAGCCATGAAGATGGCGGGTAAAGATTGGTAGGAGATAAAATACCCACAGGAAATCCAGAGTCTGTATTCCCAATCCAGATCAGGCGAGCAAGCTGATTCACAAAGAGCGAAGCCAAGGCACTGCCTCGCGCTCAGTGGGTGAAACTGACACTCAAGGAGTCAGTTTCATGCACCAGCGTGAGCTTGCGAATATAAGACGGCAGCAGCCACCCAGAGAAACTCTAGAAAAAAGTTCAGAAAGGTACGCGCAGAGCAACAAGCGAGTGTGTTGGAGTGAGTGAAAATGTACACAAATATCAACAAATAAAAACACAAGCAGCGATGCGAATTAATTGCGCCCTGCCTTCATAGCATCAGGCACTATAAAAATCAGCTCCTAAATGTATTACTAGGAAGGTAGGAGGGATTTCGCAGGGGAATTGGGCAGAGAGACAAAATTAGCAATACAGCATGCAAAGAAAACGGCACAGCTACATTTCTAGGCAGAGCCTAGGGCAGGGGCGGAGGCGGAGACGGAGACGGAGACGGAGATGGAGAAGGAGACGGAGACGGAGACGGAGACGGAGACGAAGACGAAGACGAAACGGAAGGCAGGGGCAAAGGCAAAGGCAAAGGCAAAGGCAAAGGCAAAGGCAAAGGCAAAGGCAAAGGGGGAAGGCGGAGGCAGAGGCAGAGGCAGAGGCGGCGGGATATTTCTAGGCAGAGCCTAGGGCGGGAGCAGAACGGGGTTGATGTTTTTTCTTAGCTAGCTCCGCACGGAGCGTGTTTTCCTCAGCATCTCTCCAGGCTTGTATTTGGGATCTATTGAGGGGTCGCAGATCGCGAGCCGGGTAAAGAAGAAACAGAGAGAAACGTTTGGCTTTCTCATCCCAAACAACGCCCTCCATTCTCGGCTCGGCATTTGGTGCCGCCGGCCAGACCTTGCATTGATCCGAAGGCTTGCTTTCAGCCACTTCTGTTGAAATCAACGAGAATATCTGAGCGCATGGGCCGTCATTTGGAATCAGCTGCATCCGGAACGCAACGCCGGCGCTGCTGAGCATATCCAATATAATCTCCAGGCGGTGTAACTCAATGAAAGCGAGAACGGTAAGGCTGGGAGGCCGAGGCTTCAATGTAAGGTTCTGAAGGAACTCCTTTGTAAACTCGAACCGCCACATAGGGAGAGGGGGGGTTTTGGAAGCGGCACGGCAAACGGAGGGCCGGAATCGCGGGCCGCCAGGGAGCTCATGGCGAAGAAAATGCAGGTACCTCACTTTCAACTGCCGATAATTGAGGTCATCGGCACAGGGCGCTGGCATCGTAGGGATAAGGCGCAAAAGACCGGCCCGCACTTCAGAGGAACGCGAGACTGCAAGAACTTTAGAGATATATTCCAAGTTCACGAAGGGCGTCCAATGGGATGGCGCTAGCGGGTCAGTAGACTCCAATTCGGCGCACTCCTTCTTTCGCAGGCTGTTGGGCAAGCACCTTGCTGCAGCCTGCAACTCTGACCTCTCCTTACCCCATAGCTGCAGGACATACGGCTTCAACCCCTTTGCAAAGCCCCCATCCTGTGCGCTCTGTGAGGTGCGTGATATGCGATATGCGAAAATAGAGGGGTGAAACTGGCTGACATCCCCAATCTCGCGAATGCTGTCGAAGTGTCGGAGCTCAAGGCAATGCCAGAGCTTGTTTGGTGTTGTAGGAGGATTAGGGGGGGGGGCAGGAAGCCCACCACGCTTGTTGGGGAAGAGAAGGGTAGGATTAAAGTAATGAGGGGGTACGGTGCGGCGAGAGAAAAGGGCAGGAGCATTTCGGATCAAAAATGGATAGGGTCGAGAAACGTGCCATTTTCTGCCTTCAAGTTGACCGTGAAGTCCAGCCTCATGTTGTTGGCCTGTCCAGCGGTCCTTTCCAAGAATTTCAGCGACTTTAATGGAGAATTCATCGAAACAGACGAGCTCTTGGCTGGATTCTGGAGCTAGGGCAGCCAGAAGGAGTGAATCAAGCTGCTTTTCGAAATCGTCGCTGTCCAATTTCGAAACGGGAGGCGCGACTGGCATCATTTCATCCAAAACATACACCTCCTCCACTCGGATCCCCATGCTGACAGCCTGCATGAGTTTCTCCTGGTGCACGGCCTCGTCATTGTACCTGCCCAACTGCGGGCGTGCAGTAGCATTGAGCTCGTAGCGGGACTTATCTCCACTCCGCTCTACCAGCCAGACGGGGACCCCCCACCGCTCTAGAAGACCGACCTCGTCAGTTTCCCGGGACGTGAGCTTGTTCGCCTGGGATGGATATAAAATAACGCCTGATAGTCGTGGATAAGCAGGCCATGACGGTAACTCCACTGCTCCTATCAACGCGCAGAGATCCAGGGCAGCCCGACGAAGAACACGGAGGATTGCGTCAACCTGCAGCAAATTGGTGGAAAGCTGCTGCAGCTGTTGGACGAGGCGGTCCTGCGTCCCCCTGTTACCTAGTTGAATACGAGTCGACTCTACATCAACCGCACGAATTGCCATTTGCTCCATTGCGCTCCGGCACAGCGAGCCATAAATAGTATACGGCATCGTGATGCCGGCATCAAAGTACCGGGCGATTTTCTTACTCGCCCCTGCCATGTACTGGCTGTATGTAGAGCCCTCGCCTACAATGCGCTGAACAGCTGATTTGTCGAGGCAGCAGAGGGCTGTCTGGCGGCCTTCCTCTTCTATAAGCGGGACTGAACCTAGCTCTACAGGCAGAGCTGAGGTCATAAAATAGAGGTGGAACCAATCGCAATCGAAATCCAGGCCGAACCTACGGGGAACAGCCTTGTTCAGAGCCAGCTCCACGCTATCAGGCACGAGATTGAAATCGATATGTATAGGATCAATCCGAGATTCCGTATTCACGGAGAACCCGCGGAGAGGAGATTGCCGGAAGATTTTCTGGTATTTTTCACCCATGTCTTCGTTTCCGGCAATTGATAAGTTTTTGAACCGTATCAAAGCTGGATTGCATTGCCTACCTCCCATGTCAAACCCATAAAACGCATTTGCCTGCTTCTGGAAGCCCAAGCGCGGGGGCTCAGTTTTTCGTTCCTGAAACGCTGTTCATCCAGGTTGTTCAGACGGAACGTGATTAAGTTAAAAACGGGACGAACCTTGAATGACTGTAGGAGTTTTTATGCGCTCTATGCCCTCGCGGGCGCATTCTTCTTTAAATGCATCAGACACAAGCTGCTCTTCATCAGTTCGCTCCACTGGCCAAAGTCGATAGAGATCCCAGGAGGGAGCCTGCTGGGTTCGAATGCGTTTGTCAAGGGGTTGTTCGGTTGCGTTGGGAGAAGGGGGGCGCTTTGATGATGATGGACGCTCGCCTGCCATGGCCAGGGATGAAAATTCTGATACAAAGGACAAACGAGCCCTGCGGCAAATGATCATTTGGATTCTATCTAAAAGCACAGTGTAAAGTAGAAGTGCGTACGTCAGAAACGGAGGTGGAGGAACTCTGTAATGAGTGAAAATCGATAGTTCACTTTGTGGCGAGGTCCTAGGAGTTCCTAGTGCTCCCAAGGTCAAAGCGCACTCAGGGAGGCTTTAAACTACAAAAAGCAAGTTCCAAAGGCAGAATAGTGGAGGAGACGATATGGACTCTGTGTGAGAAATGAGGGGAGATCAGCAGGAACTGAAGATAAGAAAAAAGGCAAACAGGAGTACATGGTTCAATATCAAAATGTATTTTGATATTAGTCTGTATGCCCTTGTTTGGAACAACCGCTGATCAGACCCCAGTACTGCTTGTCGTGTTGGAAGATGTCTGAATGAGTTCATGGGCTTGGGTGAAAAAATGAATCCAAAAAGAACCCGCTGCCTGCGTGAAGACATGGGCGTCTGCAAATTACATAATAAACCAATACTAAAATCATTTTCTATAACAGAAACAAGAGACATGAACGAGAGGATAGGGTTTGAATGGTTTTGGTAAATGGATCTTGACTGCTGTGGTGAGGGGCAGGAATGCGCTGGCACAGGGTGCGCTCCAGGAGAGCCAAGGGCATGGTGTAGGGCGAATGGGGTAGCGCAAGTTGATGAGAGGTTGAGCGACATGGAGGCGAATGATTTGAGCAAGAACATCATGATGAGAATGAGTTCCAACTGAGATTGGTACGATATGGCATACATATGACTTGGACTTGGAAAGGAGGCAGTCGCGAGGCTGTGAGGTTGTGAGGAGAAGGAAAAAGAACAAAAACACACTCAAGGAGTGTTTTGGTTCTAATCCAGGCGGGCGTTATTCAAGGCTAGTATGGAGGGGGACTGCGGTTTGGAGGTCAAGCCGCGTCCCCAACTTGTTAAACAAACGTTGCGGCATGTCCTCAGCGCGTGTCAAGGAGAAATTGCCCCAACATCTTGAGGTGCGTGACATCATGAATAGGCCATCATCACAGACGTTAGATGTTTCATTGGCTGGTGACTAGTCCTGGAGAAAGAGGTCACGTGGAGAGACCCAAAATTGGGTGCGCAAAGGTATATTCAGTTCAGGCATTAACGTTAATGCATGAACAAAAAAGGCAGCGGGGGAGTTTCATTGCTGTCAAAGAAAGGAAGTCTGTCAGATTTCCAGTTATGACATAGAGTACCCGTCCCAGTCAATTGATACATTTCAAGAATCTCCCAAATACGGATT
>WNEZ01004169.1_pt1 | contig 12541 bp, 13 predicted proteins | sample 5400521 | NCBI WGS metagenome assembly WNEZ01 (sample SAMN13153339, study PRJNA577476) | soil metagenome | isolation source: 120 cm saprolite under Douglas fir tree site 2 hole 1 replicate 1 | place: USA:California | collected 2015-04-18 | reverse complement strand
AGCAGCCCTGGATCGGCTGCTCGCCTATCCGTGGCCCGGCAACGTGCGCGAGCTCGAGAACGCCCTGGAGCGCGCCGTCGTGCTGGCCGAGGGCAAGCCCAAAATCGAGGAGTCTGATCTTCCGCCGGAGCTTCTTGGCGCCGACCCGAAGATGCTCTCGACGGATGAGGAAGTCCTTCTTCTTGCGGAGGTCGAGCGACGACACATTCTTCGGGTGCTTGAACGCTGCGGAGGAAATCGCAAGGAAACAGCGAAACTCCTGGGAGTGGCTGGGAATACTCTCTGGCGGAAACTACGCGCGTACGGCCTGATCGCGAAGCAAAATGTCCCGACTGGGTGATGCCAGCTTTAAAGACGGCTTGCGACGGAGGATTCGTGGGTGCCCTGGGCCGGAGTTTAAGCTAGACAGGTTCCGGCTACGGTTTAGGCGCGGGCGGTGGCAGGTCCCAGATGATGTCGACCGGGTCACTCGAGGTGGCGGTATAGGAAATGCTCCCCTGCCCAAAGCCGTCGACCATGGGCTGACTATCCGCAATGCCTGCCGCCTCCACGAACAGAACGCCGCCAGCCGGGAGACGGCGGTTGACAGGAAGACTTCCCGAAAGCGTGCCGGTCCTGGAGAGCGAAGCACAACGAAATGGATCCTCGGGATCGGTGCATCCGTCGCCGTCACCACTAAAGACCTGAGATGCGGCGAAGTCGTCAGCCAGCCCTGCGTTGAAGCGGGCCAGCACCCAAATACTTGACCCGCACACTTCGGCCATGGATCGACAGTTCGTCATCATGGATCCGTCCACGGTAATGGTAAACTCAACGGAAGCGCGTGTGCCGTCGAAACCCGAGCGCGGAACAAGGGTGAAGTAATTTACGAAATCTCCCTCACTGTGAACGAATGCCGTTTGACGAGGATTTTCTGCGTGAACTTCTGATGTCGCTTGCACTCCCGGCGCATCGATTGCGACGGTTGCCGTGCCGGTGTTGGCCGCATCCTCTCCGTAGATCGTGTCGGAAAGTGGCCCACTGCCCTGCATCCTCCTCTGGACGTTAATCGCCAACACGTAAGTCTGTGAGTCAAATGCGCTTGCCTGAGAGGACACAATCCCGAACAGGCCGAGCAGTATCGGTCCTTGCCGCATAGTCATCCCCCTTCCATCGAGTGCGACAACGTTGCTCAACAGTGGCGCACTACTCGGTGCTCATAGGGCGCGTGGAACCACGCTGTCAAGGGTGGCCTCTTCGTGAGGACGAACTTCACTTTCGGCATTAAGGGTCAGTTGCCAATCTGCGATGGAATTGGAGCCAGGGATATCAGCAATGCCGATCGGCGTTCCCGCCCGTAGCACGCAATCATTACGGGCCGATGGGGAACCAACTCTCGCCAGCATCCAGGCTCTTGAAAATCCCACGGCTCGTACCGGCATAGACGGTAGTGCTGTCGTGTGGGTCAATGGCCAACGAAAAGAACCAGGTCCAAGTCTGAGTGACAATTCCAGAATCGGCTTCGTACCAGGTATCTCCTCCGTCCGTGGTTTTGTAGATGCGATTCGGGTTCGTCGCCGCCTCATAAGTGCACGCATACATCGTGCTCGAGTCAACCGGATCAATTGCAAGGCAATGCGCGTCCATGAGTCGTCCTGACAAGCTCACGTTCCACTGTGCCGCGCCGTCCGTGCTTTTGTAGAGACCATACTGCGCATTACCCGCATAGATGACGTTGGGGTTCTGAGGATCGATGACGACAACATAAAGTGGGCTATCTGGAAGTCCCTGGTTCGCCCTTGTCCACTGTCCTCCACCATCGACGCTCTTGAAGACCGTCCCTCCAACCACGCCGGAGAACACCCCCGCATAGATCGTTTGGGAATCGCTTGGATCAATCGCCCAGGAGAGAACGTGCCCAATCCCGCCGGAAGACAACCACGTAGCGCCCCCATCGGTACTCTTGCTGTAAGAGAAAACTCCGTCTCCAGCAGCGAATACCGTATTCGAATCCAGCGGATCAATCGCGATATCATGGATTGTGTATACTCCGGGCCGGCCAGTTCCACTCCACCAGCCGCCTCCGTCGATGCTCTTGAAGATGCTGTCGTCGGTGAGCCCGACGTACAGCGTATTTGAATCCTGTGGGTCCATTGCGAGCGAGCGCACATCCAGTTGGGGGAGTCCATCACTCAGAAGGGGGAGTCCATCATTGATGGTGAACCAGCTCTGCCCCTGATCAGTACTCTTGAAAACTCCATGTTCCGGCGCTTGGGGGCCGAGCCGGGTGGCGGCGTACAAGACATTCGAATCCCCCTGATCGATGAGCACCCGAATAACCTCCCGGCTGGAATAGCCGTTAGGGTCCCGCGCTGCGCCAGCCGTTGAGCTCAGGCTTAAGAGGACAACGACGATTGGACCAACCAGTGTGGAGCGAGTCACGTTCATTTCCTCCGGCTAAATAGAACCCCCCTCGCGCCGACACCGCAAGCGCCGCACTGTTGCATATTAGTTCGGCTCTGAATGTCGGAGCCCGTTCACTGCCCGAAAAGGCCCGTTGGCTGCTCGAAGCACGTCACCGTGCCAGGTTTCGTCGGGCCGCAGATACGAGGGCGAAAGCACCGCATTCAGGTCTCCAACAGGGCGCGGACGCTGACCAACGCGTCTTTGAGAACTTCAGTTCCCAGCGGCCACCAATACTGCCGCAACAGCCCCAAGCACAACTTGAGTCCCCGCAGGTTCATCCGAAGCTGCTGGCAAGAGGAAGAACGCGCGCAAGGGTAAGGGCTTGCTAGGCAGATCGACCGGCGCCCCGACGAGGAGCGCCGGGCCGAAGTAGTAGGCACCGCTCACCGGTCGGCTAAAGTCGGTCAGGCTGTCGTGCAGGCCGTCGCCGGCGGTGCCGAACATCCGACTGAGCATCACGTCTTAGCGCCTCACGTCCGCGCTAAATGCGACGAAGTGGAGGCCGTGCTCCCGAACCGTGCCGTACGGGACGCTTCGCCGATAGGCGTCCAACCAAGGCAGAGCACGATCCATGGCGAATGAGTTGGGTGAGGGCTACTAATCAGGAGGTCATAACCCATCGCGCGGAAGGCAATCGTGACACACCCCTGGCATGATCTCAGTCCTGGTGATCAGGTTCCACGCGAGTTTTCTGCGGTGATCGAGATTCCTCTGGGGTCCAACATCAAATACGAGCTCGATAAGCGTAGTGGGCTAATCCGAATGGACCGCGTGCTTTTTTCAGCTGTCTTTTATCCCGCGAACTACGGATTCATTCCTCGTACGCTGGCTGAAGACCATGATCCTCTCGATGTCCTGGTGCTCTGCCAGCATCCTGTGGTGCCATTGACGGTGATGCATGCGCGGGCCATTGGTCTGATGACGATGATCGACTCGGGAGACAAGGATCACAAGATCATTGCTGTTGCGACGGCGGATCCCGAATACAACTCCTATCATGAGGCCAGTGAATTGCCGCGGCACAGGCTACTTATGGTCCGCAGGTTTTTTCAGGATTACAAGCAATTGGAGGGTAAGGTGGTGGAAGTGGACGAAATCCTGCCCGCAGCGGCAGCGCATCCCGTCATTAATGATGCCCTCGCTCAGTACGTCGTAAAGTATCGAGACGCAAACCATTCTCGATCAAATACTCACGACATTTGACTGCGAGACCAAATTAATGATCGAATCATCTTGATAATCGTCTAATATCCCTATCTTCATATTTTCAGCGCTATCTCGCAGTCCAGTCGTCGGTAAACTGGATGGGTAAGCCAACCATAGACATTGCCATCTTTATACAGACGACCTACTCCCGGGAAGCCAAATGCGGACCCGCGAGGGGGAACGAACGCAGGCCGAGAAGAGCTCTACGTTCGCCTGTTGCGCTGCCAGGCTCCCGGCGAGGTGCCGACGATACTTCGGAAAACGCGCGTGAAGTGGCTCTGCTCGGAGAAACCGGTCGAGAGCGCGATTTGCCCCAGCGGGATATCCCATCGAGGAGGAGCTGCTGGGCGAGGGCGATCCGAGCATTGAGCAGCCAGCGATGGGGAGTTACTCCTGTCGAGGCCTTGAACGCACGGCCGAAGCGAGATTGGGACAGCTCTGTGACCTGCGCCAGGTCGCGCATCCGGACGCACGTCGAGAGATGAGCGGTCATGTATTCGGTCGCTCGCCGGAGCTGCCAGGGCGCCAGCGTGCCACGACTGCAGTTCTCGCCGCGTTGCCTCGTCAGACGCAACAGATCGACGACGATCGCCACCGTGAGGCCGTCACCGTAGAGGCTGCTCAGGTCGTCTCCCAGGATCGCGCATTCTGCCGCGAGGAGCGCGCCAAGCTTTACGATGCGGTCATCATAGAAGCGGAGGCGCGGCACTTCGAGTTGATGGACGTCGATCTCTGCGCCCAGCAGCGACTCGAGTCGAGGAACATCGAAGAGGAGCTTGGCGGTTCGAATGGCACGGACTCCCTCGGAGTAGCCCCATAGCGGCATGGCGGCGGGAACGAAATCGACGTGCTGTGCCCCAGACCAGTTGGATGGAGAGGGTTGATTGATCTTCGTCCGGGGCTCGACGCGCCCACCCATCTGTTCGAGCACGATGTTGATGCTGGGCTGCGGAGCCGAGATGTCGTGCCAGACACGACCCTCCTCACAAATGAGCTCCATTGCTTGTACGGTGACGCCGTTCCACTCTCGGGCGTGGCCAAGCGAGACACGCACACCGTGGGGACTTTTCAGCTTTGGCTCATCGAGTGTCGGCATCGCAATGGTTCACTGGGATACTAACCTCCTGCTCTTGGGGCCGCTTTCACCATCCACGCGAGGGCGATTTTCGGCAACGAACGGCGCGAATCGTCAGGACTCGAACCGTCCGCCTGTTTACGGATCTGATACTCGAGCGATCGATCGAGTGGACAGAGTAACAAACAGGAACCTGATTCCGACAAGGAGAGAGAAATGGGGACGACACCAAAGGACCAAGAGAACGAACAGCTTATCCGCACCGCCTACCGCGTCGCGGAGCTCAAAGACATCCCCGGGTGGGTGGCCAGCTTCACAGATGATGGGACCTTCACGGACGAGTCGCTTGGTATCACCTATCGTGGCAAGGAGCTCGGTCGACCGGTCGAGGTCTATGCGAAAGCGTTCCCCGATATGCATCGGGAGCTTTACCGCTTTTATGTAACCGGCGACATCGTCGTCGTGGAGTTGGCACTTCAGGGCACGCACAAAGGACCGCTCCAAATGCCCATGGGAATCATTCCCGCCACAGGCAAGAGGATGGACGCGCCGTGCTGCGACGTCTTTCGGCTGGTTAACCGCAAAATTCAGTCGTTCAACTGCTACCCGTCCGGCACGGTCATCTTTTCTCAGCTAGGCGTCCTGTCCAATCTCCAGGCCGCCATCACTCAGTGAAAGCGGGATCGCCGATTCTCGCCTCAATTTGAAGACCCGAAGGACAGGGCGACGAGCCGCCGCTCTTTCGAGCATGGGCGAGTCCGACCTGAAGGCGCCAAGTCGGCTCAGATGACCTCGGAAGGGCCAGGGATACGCCTGCGGGCTCGTTGGTTCGGGTAGGCGACCGAAATGGGGAGCACCGACCCAGGCCGTTTGCAACCGAAGTGACCCGACGTCGAACCTACCAGGCGCGTAGCGCTGCCCAGCTTTCGTCCGAGCAGCGCCTGCTGCCGCAGCAGGTGATAGCCCGGCCGAGTTAGGGCGTTTCGCATCCGACGCCACGAACACTTAATGCTCCGATACCGCGTAACGGCGAGACGCCTCGGTCTGTCGCGGCGGTCCTTCAAGCTTTCGTAGAATACTCGGACCACGACGGGCGCGTAGGGCTTACGCCCTCAAGTCGCGAGCACGGTCAACGCTCCCTTACAGAAAGAGCTTCCATCCGCACCCGCTTGGTCTGTACCCATGACTCATTCCGCTGTCGACAGCCAGATTGAGAAGTTCAGAGCCCGTGCTCTTTGGCGATCCAATCATTTATGTAGGGTGAGCCGTTGAGAAGCCTGACGCCTTGGCCCTCACAGGTCCCCAGGAAGCGAACAACCTCCACATCAACCAGATTCACTTCCTCCAAGTCCAGCGCGACATTTGAGCCGCTCTCCCTGACCTGCTTCTCCAATTCCTCCAAATGGTCGGCCTGCATTCGCCCAATGAGCCGGATGGTCGTGCCGTACCCATCGCAGTACTTTTCGATTTTCAGGGTCACGTTCGGCCCATCGAGCGTTGGACGCCTGCGCAATAGTGCAATAGCGGCGCCATTCGTAAGGATTCGGATTGCTGATCGTCATCGTGGGGTCGAGGCTACGGTTTCGGCCTTTGCTGAAAATTCGGCGTCAAGACTTGAAATGATACCGGTCGATCCCGAGCTTCCTGATCTTTGATTCGAGCGTTTGTCTGGGTAGGCCCAGTCTCGCGGCGGCACCCGCAGGGCCAGAGATCAACCCTTGTGCCTCGCGAAGCGCCTTTTCGATCATTGCTCTTTCCCGTTCGGCAAGATCAGCGGCCAATGGGACGCCCGACCGATCCGACCTGGGCCTTCTGTCGTCGGGGATGCGGATGGTCGGACCAGCCGGCGCAAGCCAACTTGCATCAACCGAGAATGTTTCGCTCTCGCAAAGGATTACTCCCCGCTCAATCACATTCTGCAATTCACGAATGTTGCCGGGCCAGGCATAGCTTTGAAATAGCTTCAGGGTCTCTTTGCTGATCCTTCGAATAGTCTTGCCAGTCTTTTCGGCAAAGCGCTCGACCAGGTATTCCACCAGCAGGGGAATGTCTTCACCTCGAGCACGAAGGGGTGGCAATTGAATGGGGAAAACGTTGAGGCGGTAGAACAAGTCTTTGCGGAACACACCCTCAGCGACGGCCGCGCTCAAGTCCTTGTTGGTTGCCGTGAGCACGCGCACGTCGACTGGTATCGACCGATTCCCACCCACCCGTTCGAGCTCGCGCTCTTGAAGAACTCGCAGCAGGGCGATTTGCGTCTCCGGTGGCAGTTCTCCGATCTCATCTAGGAAAATGGTTCCACCGTCGGCCGCTTCGAAGCGGCCCGTGCGCCGCTGCAATGCTCCAGTGAAGGAACCCTTTTCGTGGCCGAAGAGCTCGGAAGCCATCAGCGAAAGCGGAATCGCGGCGCAATTCACTCGGATGAACGCGCGATTCGCTCGCCTCGATCGATTATGAATCGCCCGGGCAATCAGCTCTTTACCGGTTCCGGTCTCACCCTGGATGAGAACGGTAGAGTCAGTGGGGGCTACTATAGCCACCTGCTCCAATACCTTGCGAAGCGCAGCAGAGGAACCGACGATTTCCTCGAACATCGAAGAGCGTACGACTTCCTCGCGCAACGCAACGGTTTCATTGCGCATGCGATCTTCGGCCTGCTTGCGATCTTCAATGTCAGTGGCCGTGGCGAACCATCGCTCGATTTGGCCCTGCTCATTGCGCTGCGGATTGTAGCGAAAGAGAAACCAGCGATACCGACCATCTTTCCCGAGCATCCGCTTTTCCATCTCAAGCGGGAGTCCCATGGAGAAGCCGCGTGCTCGTTCGCCCCGAACTCTCTCGAGATCTTCGGGATGGAGATCCCTCTTGATTCGCTCACTGGTTCCAGCCCCCTGCATCTCCTTGAGGGTGCGGCCGCTATAGTCGAGCATCACCTGGTTTGCCTGAAGCAGTGAGCCGTTGGCGTCCAGTACCAGGACGTGCTGAGGGAGAGAATCTATCAGCGTCCTCAGCTCCCGATCCTCGTGGCGGAGTTTCTCCTCCGCGCGCTTTCGGTCCTCAATATCGGTTCCTGTCGCATACCACCGAATGACTTTTCCGCTCTGGTCCCGGAATGGGTTGTAGCGGATGAGGAACCAGCGATACTTGCCATCTTTCCCGCGAGCCCGCTGCTCGTTCTCGAACGGGACATTGCCCAAAAGCGCTTTCTGCCGGTTTTCTCGAAGTCTCTCAACGTCCTCGGAATGGAAGACACGCGCGCGAGAATCGGCGGCTTGCATTTCCTCGAGCGACAGTCCGGTGTACTCGAGTGCCACTCGATTTGCGTAAATGGCTCTCCCATCTGGATTCAAGACGATGACCGATTGTGGAATGAGATCGATGATGCGCCGAAGCTCTTCTTCATCCTGACGGTGCTTGGCCTCCGCGCGCTTGAGATCATCGATATCCGTTGCGGTCGCATACCAGCGGACGAGGCGCCCCTGCTCGTCCCGGAAAGGCTTGTAACGAGAGAGGAACCAACGATATTGGCCATCCTTGCGCAGTGCTCGTTGTTCCACCTCGAAGGGAAGGCCGCGTTCCAGCGCCGCTTTCTTCACCTCCTGCAACCTGGCGACGTCGTCGGGGTGGAAGATGCGCTCGCGAAGCGGCGAAGCAGCGAGCTCTTCTGCGGTGAGGCCGAAATAGTCGAGGGCTGCCTTGTTGACGTAGAGCAACGCGCCGCTCGGGTCCAAGACGCCAATCATCTCTGCGATGGTGTCGATGATCAGGCGCGGATTGTCCTCGCTCTCGGGGGCGAGGCCGTTAGCCGACGTGTCTACCGAGGTCATCACTGCGCGTAATAACACGCTCGGTCAGCGGAGCAGCCGAAAGATCGGCATCCACCGCTGATCCTTCGGCATGCGGCGTGCGAGGGTTGACACTACTTCGCCCACCTTCGCTGGCGGACTCATTCGATCGTCTTGGCACAAAGCTCGCAACCCATTGGTCCCGCGGAGATCCCGGAGGGCATCATGCAAGCCGTCATGCTTCATCGTCGCGGCGGACAAGAGCAAGTGATGCCGCAGGTCAAGTGGGAAGAGGCGCAGCACCGGGAGGCATGTCCATGGTGGCGCTAAGAATCAACGGCAAGTCACACAAGCTCGATGTCTCACCGGACATGCCCCTGTTATGGGCATTGCGCGATGTGCTCGGCATGAACGGCACCAAATTCGGCTGCGGCGTCGCTCTCTGCGGCGCGTGCACGGTGCACTTAGATGGCATTCCCAGGCGATCCTGCGTGATGCCGGTGAGCACTGCGGTCGGCCATTCCATCACCACCATTGAGGCGATCGGCTCCACCCCAGTCGGCAAGCGGGTTCAACAGGCCTGGCTCGCTCTCGAGGTCATACAGTGCGGCTACTGCCAGTCTGGTCAGATTATGGCGGCCGCGGCGTTGCTCGCGAAGATACCGGCGCCCAGCGACACAGATATCGACAAGGCACTCTCGGGGAACATTTGCCGCTGCGGCACCTATGTACGGATCCGAGAGGCGATCAAGCGCGCGGCGCAGACCACGACCGCCCAGAGAGGAGGCTGAGCATGTATCTTCCTTCCCGCCGAGAGATCCTGGTCGCTGGCGCTGGCGCTACCGCTGGCGGCGGATTGCTGATTGGATGGCATGTCGATGCGCGGCCGCGCATCGTGGCAAAGCACGCCCAAGCGACACCTCTAGCCTTCGCTCCGAACGCGTTCATTCGCATCGACAGGAACGGGCACGTGACCCTGATCGTGGCTCAAGTCGAAATGGGACAGGGTACTTTCACGTCGATGCCGATGCTCCTGGCGGAGGAGCTCGAGGTTGGGCTCGACCAGGTCCGCGTCGAGAATGCACCGCCCGACGACAAGCTGTATGCGATTCCGGGCTTCGGCATGCAGATGACCGGGTCGTCGATCTCTGTCAGGGCACTGTACGAGCCGCTCCGGCGGGCCGGCGCGACCGCTCGCACGATGTTAGTGGCCGCAGCAGCGCAGACCTGGAAGGTGGATCCGGCGTCGTGTCAGGCGCACAGGGGAGTCGTCACCCACGGGTCGAGCGGCCGCAAGCTCTTGTACGGCGCGCTGGCCGACAAGGCCGCAACGCTGCCGGTGCCGGCGCAAGTTACGCTCAAGGAGCCCAACGACTTCAAACTGATCGGTACGCCTGCCAAGCGAATCGACACTCCCGCGAAGGTGAATGGCACGGCGCAGTATGCCATCGACGTGCGACTGCCGGGCATGAAGATCGCCACCGTCGCCGCCAGTCCGGTGGTCGGCGGCAAGATGCTCGACGTCGACGACAGCAAGGCGAAGGCGATCAAGGGAGTGCGCCAGATCGTCCGCCTCGACGATGCGGTCGCTGTCGTGGCCGATCACATGTGGGCCGCGAAAGAAGGTCTACGGGTGCTCGCCATCCGCTGGGACGACGGGCCGAATGGGAAAGTCAGCACTGCCGACGTGGTCAAGGGCCTGGCGGCGGCTGCGCAGACACAGGGCGTGGTGGTGCGGAACGAGGGCGATGCCCCAGCAGCGATCGCGGGCTCGTCTCGGAAATTCGAGTCGGAGTACGAAGCGCCCTTCCTCGCGCACGCGGCGATGGAGCCGATCAACTGCACCGTGCACGTCCGCCCGGACAGCTGCGAGGTGTGGACCGGTTCGCAGGTCCTAGCACGCGTCCAGGCGGCGGCGGCCAAAGTCACGGGCCTGCCGCTTGAGAAGGTCGCGGTGCACAACTACTACTTGGGCGGTGCGTTCGGCCGGCGCTTGGAGCACGAGTACGTCCCCGATGCAGTGCGCATCGCCCAGCAGGTCGACGGGCCAGTAAAGGTCATCTGGACCCGCGAGGAGGACATCCGGCACGATGTCTATCGCCCGTACTACTACGACCACCTCGCGGCATCGCTCGACGCGCAGGGCCGGCCGATCGCCTGGACGCACCGGATAGTCGGTCCATCGATTATGGCGCGCTTTCTGCCCCCCGCGTTCCAGAACGGCATTGACCCCGATGCGGTGGATGGAGCGGCGGAGATGCTCTACGAGATCCCGGCGATCCGGGTCGAATACGTGCGACACGAGGAGCCGGTGCTCAACACCGGGTTCTGGCGCGGGGTTGGAGTCACCCACAATACGTGGGTGATCGAAAGTTTCATCGACGAGCTCGCCGCGGCGGCGAAGCAGGACCCGGTCGCGTATCGCCGCGCTCTGCTGGGCAAATCGCCTCGAGCCAGAGCAGTCCTGGACCTTGCGGCGCAGGCGGCGGGTTGGGGCAATCGGCTGCCCGAAGGTCGCGGTCGCGGCGTCTCGCTGATGTACAGCTCTTGGGATACGTATGTGGCTCAGGTCGCCGAGGTATCGGCGTCCAAGGCGGGTGAGGTCGGCGTGCATCGGATCGTCTGCGCGGTCGACTGCGGGACGGTGGTGAACCCCGACACGGTGACGGCGCAGATCGAGGGCGGGGCCATCTTCGGAGTCAGCGGCGCCCTGTGGGGCGAGGTGACGCTCAAGAACGGCCGAGTGCAGCAGTCCAACTACCACAACGTTCGCGTGCTGCGGATTAATGAGGCACCGGCGATCGAAGTTCACCTGGTCCAGAATAGGGAGAAGCCCGGTGGGATCGGCGAACCAGGTACCGCTGTTACCGCACCCGCGATTGCCAATGCAGTCTTCGCGGCGACCGGCAAACGAATCCGGAAGCTGCCGCTGGAACGTCAACTCCGCTCGGCTTGAGGAGAAACACCATGGGTGCCCTTTTGCTCGTCATCGTCCTGCCCATCGCCGCCTGCAGTCGCAGCCAAGCCGCTCCCGCGGCCGACCCCGTGCTGTTCGATCCGATTGCCAGCGTCGTCATGCATCCCAGATGCATCAATTGCCATCAGGTTGAGTCTCCGAGGCAAACGGATGCGAAGATTGTGCATCAACCTCTAGTGGTCCGCGGAGCGGACGATCACGGCGCGCCAACCTTGCCCTGCCAGAGCTGCCATCAGACAACGAACACGGCAGATGGGTTTGTACCGGGAGCGGCGAATTGGCGGCTCGCCGCCCTTGTCAATGTTGTGGGAAGGCAAGACGAAGGCGCAGATCTGCGAGCAGATGAAAGACCCGGCACGGAATGGCGGCCGCCATGCCGGCGAAGACGTCATCGAGCACATGAAGACGGATCCGCTCGTCCTTTGGGGCTGGGCACCCGGCGCCGATCGCACGCTGCCGCCGCTCTCGCACGAGAAGTTCGTGGAAGTTTTGGAGGCCTGGGTCAGTGCAGGCATGCCTTGTCCGTCGGGTGGATGATGCGAGAGCTACGCGCGATCGTGGAGGCATTTGGGCAAGCCCAGTTGGAGGACAAAGCCACTGCTCTGGCGACCGTCGTCGCGGTCAAGGGGTCCGCGTATCGACGACCCGGGGCCCGGATGCTAATTACTGAAAATGGGCAGACGACCGGAACGATCAGCGGAGGCTGCCTGGAGAGCGACGTCATTCTTCGAGCTCGGTGGGCCATCGAGCGCAATGAAACGAGCCTGGTCACCTATGACTCGACCGGCGAGGACGACATCGATTTCGGAGTTGGCCTGGGCTGCGGTGGCGTGATCCAGATCCTCATCGAGCCACTTCCCCGAAACAATCAGCCGAGTCACCTTCTGTCGCTGAATGTGCTGCTGCGCCGGCGCGATACAGGCGTGCTGGCAACGGTTTGGGAGGCCAGCTCACAGCTCGCAAGGTGTGGCTCCCGCTTTCTCATCGGAAGCGATGGCGAGCTATGGAATGACATCGGCGATCCGCAGCTTGTCGCCCGAATCGAAGAGGATA
>WNEZ01020714.1_pt1 | contig 12543 bp, 20 predicted proteins | sample 5400521 | NCBI WGS metagenome assembly WNEZ01 (sample SAMN13153339, study PRJNA577476) | soil metagenome | isolation source: 120 cm saprolite under Douglas fir tree site 2 hole 1 replicate 1 | place: USA:California | collected 2015-04-18 | reverse complement strand
CCGCTTTCACGGCGGCACTTGCCCGGAAAGCCCCAAGCACCTCGATCGCGTCAATGGTCGCCAGAGCCAATTCTGGGGAGACATCCTCAGCGATACTGGCCAGACCGAGCACGTGAATCTGTACCGTTTCCCCAGCCGCACGTAGCGCCTCCAAATCACGGCGGGTGTAGTGCTGCACGCCGAGCACGAGCGTCTTGCGTGCCACCGTGCGCTTGACCACCTCCGCATGGCTGACGAGCTGAGTGCGGATGGCCGTGCGAATGAAGTCGGTGCGGTTGGAATAAAAGCCCTCCTGCACCAATAAATCGATCTGTCCTAAATCCACGAGTCCCAGGTTAATGGTTATTTTTTCAGTTTTCTCAAGTTCAGCCACGGCACCATCTCCTTACCATCTGTATAGATGGTAACAGGAAGGCAAATGCTTTGTCAAGGGGGAGAAGGCCTTCCCTGTGTTGGCTACTTGGAATATCCGTTCTAAAAGAAGAGAGGGAAGAGCAATGTGGAAAACCTTGCTCGTTATGTGGATAAGGAGGAAAAGACAGAGATAGAGCTTATCATAAGAGCATATTTATTAGAACGGATATCCCAAGTAGCCAACACAGCCCTACTAGCTTTCTTGAGCGCAGAGAAGCCTCTCAGCAAGGAAGAGGGTTACACCGACGATTTATTGCCATGTTGGTCTCATCGTTATGGCAATCCCAACATGGTAATAAATCGATCGATAGTGCTTGCATGTGCGATTTCAAGCTCATTTGAACGTCTTCATCTAACAAGTAAACAGTAAAATTAGTCTAAACATCAATCAATAAAGAAGGTGTGTTTATCCTCACACTGATAGGCATTGAAATCCTGGTCCAGGTCCAGCACCGGATCATGATATCGTTGGCCTAGCTTGCCACAATAGGGGCAGAGGCGCTTGCGTTGCGCCTCCTCGTAACTGAGCAGACCATGGTAAGCCGGAACAATTCCTCTCCTTGAGGTGAGAGCCGTTGCATGAGTTCATAAGCCTGCGGCGGTGAGAGTTGCGCCGTATGATCGAAGTCGTCGGTGATCTCATAGGCCGTTTTGTTGATCTCGGGAAACTCCCGCTTTTTAAAGTCTGCCATGCTCATTACTCCTCATTCATGTGCTGGACTGTAACCACCGCCTTCAACGCTTGATACCAGGCCACGCAATTATGCCTCATATCGTCATTGTCGCCAGGGCACTCCGGATGTTTGGGTAGCAGATCAAGGCCATGACAACGCCCATACGCGCCACAGAGCACGCTCTCACAGGCTGGACAGCAGGGCAAGGTTGTCCATGCAAGGGGGATCGTGGGCACGAGTGCTATGATTTCTGCCTCGAACGATGCATCAAAGTGTAATGCCTGCTTGATCCATGTGATAGCTTGCTCCTGCACTGTTGCCATCGCTCGCTACTCCTCTCGGTTGAAGTAGTCTTTCCAGGTGCCGGGCGGAAACACAGCCCACGATTTGATCCACCCTTGCTCTTTCAGCCCCTGCAGGTAGTCGATGTGTGGATCGCTTACCAGGTGGCTATAGAGTACCAGGAATCCAGGCGCACCAGTGCTAAATGATGGAGGGTGATATCATGCTTGCCTCTGAAGTAGTGAAGCGGATACACGATCAATTTGTCGCCGACATCCGCCAAGCTCAAATGCTCCTGGGTCACCGGGTCAGCACATTCATCGAAGTACAAGCCGATTTCAAGTAATGCCTGATCCATGTTCGTTCGTCCTTTCTTGTTCGCTGTACTCTCACTACGGGAACTCTTTCCTGCTCTGCCTACTCATTCCGGTTCCTGCATTGCTGGAAGCACCATTATGGCCTGACCACAGGCTGAGAGATTGATTCAGGCCACTCTTGAAACCAGCTGCCCAAATAGGGAGGAAACTCTACTGACATATCGTTTAACCATCGTACATAGTCCTTAATAACCATCATCTGTCTGAAATCACACAGAGAAGCATATAATCTGGACAGGTGAAAAAGTCTAAAGGAGAAGAGAGCATACGCCGTTTTCTCTCCGGGCCGAAGTAATCCTCCTGTGCTTCTTTGCTGGTGATTGGGTAACCTTGCTGTAATGCATGGCATATCCAGCGAGCTTCCATTTCTACAACAGAGTAGCCTGGTGTCACTGTTGAGAGAATGCAGTATTCAAACGTTAACATCTGTTCATGTAGCTCACGGATCCGTGCAGATTTAGGAGTTTTGCCACTATCATCGCGTCTGTGCCGTCGTATCCGTTTATCCATGTCATAAGCGCGGCCAATGTAGAAGATTTCCCTATCACACGGATCTAGCAAGCCATAGACGTAGCCAGGGGTCGGGAACGAGTCAAGATAATCCTGGTACGCCTGGCGGATCTGCTCGCGGTGCTCAGCATAATAGTCTTTCTTGCACCAGTGGCAATAGCCCAAGGTAACTGATTGGCCTGGAAGACGATAATCAGGCTTTGGCATAGACACGAAAGCATCGGCGCACTGCGTGCAGAGCCAGTCCTGTCTATGCATATCCTCCATCGCTCGCTACTCCTTTTCCTGTATCGCCTCTGCCAGCGCTGCATCTCGTGCTTTGTCGAGGCGAGCGTGCTGATACTCTAACTCTGCCCTCAGCTCATCCACCTGGGGTTCTAGTAATCCAAGAGCGGCGTAAGCCTCTTCGATGATGTGATGGTAGCGTTCCTGGGGTCCGCCTGGTATCAGAATGTTCTCAGCAGTGATGCTGGCCAGCTTGTCGAGCCGGCTGCGTATCCCTTGCAGCGCTCGGGCGATCTCGTCATCGTGTGAATCAGTGCTCATGGCTTACACCTACCTCTCCGCCTTTTGCGTCACCAGGTGGGCATAGGTTCCCAGGTCGGTCGTCCAGCCGAACCTATTTCGTTCGTGCCACACGTCAAAAGCGGCTTTTTTGTGGGCTTGATAGTCCTCACGCGAGCAGTGATTCACGCGCATAAAGTGTTCAATCACCTGCTCGAAGTCGAGCTTTCCTTCTGAGGCGAGTATCCCCGCACGCCCGATATGCTTGCAATGGTGGCACATCGGGCAGAGGGCAAGAAATCCAGCGAGCTTCTGAATATGCTTCTCATCGTCATAGTGCCATATCTCATGACAATGCAGCTGAACCTCGCTAGCCTGGCAGATACCGCAGTGGTAGTCATAGTTGGCGTAGACCGACTTCCGCAGGGTATCCCAATGTGCGCGGGTCATGCTGGTGCGCACATTGACCTGCCAACAAGGAGAGGGCACAAGCTCAATTGTGAGCCGCAGTTCGTTTGACGGTGTCTGTAGTCCTTTCTTGTGTACATTATCGCCCTTTGCGCTTCATGCCGAACCTGGCGGTGAGCTTTTCCCCGTAGGGGTTCTCATCGCCCATGATCTCTTTGGTGTAGATCTGTGTAATCTTGCTATCGGTGTGGCCAAGTCTCCCAGCCAGGTCAGTAATCGGCGCTCCGGATCGGACCATGCCGACTGCGAACGTGTGGCGCAGTGCATGCACCTTGCTCGTCTCCAGGTAATCTGCACAGATGTTACTGAGCGTCTTTGCGCTAATGGCTTGCCCCTTGTTGGCCCTGCTATACGATACCCACAGTGGCGTACCTGGATCCAGTCGTAGCAGGTTCTTGCCGTACTGGCCGTGGAGGTATTCAAGCAGCACAGTCGAAGTCTCAACGTCGAGCTTATCATGCATCACCTTGCGCCTTTGCAGTGGAACGTCAGCGTTACTCGTGCATCTTTCCTGCCGGCGATCCTCACATCCTGCCAACGTAAGCCTACCAGCTCGTGTGCTCGTCGCCCGGTAGAGAGCGCTACAGCCAGGATGGCATAATCGCGCAGGCCCTGCAACGTGCCTCTATCGACATGCTCCAGGCCCTGCTCTACCGCCTCAGGGTCAATAGGTAGTGCTAACGCATAGGCTTGAACCGGGCGTTTCTTGACATCGGCAATGGGATTAGGGATCTCCAACTTGTAGACCTCCTGCACAAACGTGTAGAACGAGGAGAGAATAGCCAGGCGCTGATTATAGGTTGACGGCGACACATCTTCACCTGGTCGCCGTGTATTGCCTGCTCGCTGATTTGCCCAGAGGGCAGCCACCCGCGCGATATCAACCGGATTACTAAGCAGGTCCAGGCCTCCCGTTGCCAGAAAGTCCCTGAATTGGCGCATGGTATCTTCATACGCAGCTCGAGTCTTCCTGGATCCAGTGCGGGTCTCTTTCTGTGCAAGCCATTCAGCAATGGCCGCATCGATGGTGAACTGATAGGGCGCGATCGCGGTATCTGGCATGTCAGTTCGTACTCGCTTTCTCTCGATACTCTTGCGCCAAGCGCTCACACTCATCTACAAGCCATTGCCAGCTCGGGCCTCTCACCTGCACGAGCGTGGCGGCGTTCTCAGCTGCAATCTCCCAGGCGACCCAGGCCGCGCCGGTGAGTCGTTCTCTTGGTGGCTCAGGCTCCCCAGGCTTGTGTACCCACTTGTAGCGTCAGTGGTCGATCTCATCGCCGTGGCGATACGCTGCTGCCTGCTCGTCGGCATAGTCACGTGCACCCCTGTAACGTTGGTACCAATCGCGTTCACCCATTGTTAGCCAATCCTTTCTTTTTGGATGCCATACCGAATTTTGTGTAATGGTACAAAACAGAAAAGCCCGGAAAGCAGGTCTGGACTGGCTTTAACGTCTTCTCGCTTCACGCCGTTACACAAAATTCGGTATGGCATCTTCATGGAGGATACTATCTTCCCATCAATAACCATCGGACCTCCCTGATTACGCAAGTAGGTTTGCTGCCAGAACTGTTCTCGCTCATATACCTCATGTGAGGCAATAGCATACCGACTCCCATCTCTCCTCCTTCCATACCATGGCTGCGCTTCAATTTCGTCAATCTCAACGATCTATATATCCTGACCGTTCTGTAATGCCTGCATAATAAACTGTGTCTTTGGCGTGTTAAACTCCTTCGCAAACATCTCTTTAGCTTGCTCAATATGGCCTGATCTTCTCTTTGACAAATGCCGATGGGTTTGGCCGATGACGAAGACGTGTTCGGAGCCTGCTACTCTGAGCCCGTATATCGTAAACAGCATCAGGAACCTGCCTTTCTGAGTTCAACTAAGAGCGTTTTAGTAGAAGTATACCCCTCACCTCTTCCAACGGGCGAGGATGAAAACGGTCATGCTGGTATATCAAGTGCACTACGAGACTCGCGGCGATAGAATCCACGTCCGATTCCAAGCGCGCTATCATGGCGAGGTTGGCAACCTGCAGCGCAAGAAAACGGCCCGAGGGGTGAAACCGCCAACCCAGGTGCAATGGAACGCGAGGCGCTGCAGATCGATCGCTCGCGTCCATTGCACCTACAGCATACCAGCCCCTGCAGATTACAGTGAACAGTATCAGTAAGCAGCTCCAGTATTGGAGGGCCCGAAACTGATAAGCTGACCCCGCACACCATTTCGACGCCCAGAGGTCGTCATTTTCGCCGCAGACCGAAACGAAAACGCATGTGGAATCGTGTCAAGGATATACTGCTCGCTCCCTCGGGAAGAGAGCGAAGTCGCAGGTACACGACCAGGGGTACAGAACCTGGAGAAGGAAATAGCTCGCATGACCGCATTTCTCGTGTTCTTCGGTCTCACTGCTCTCCTTATTGTGGGAGGCGTGAGGGGCAGTGTGCGCCTACGCACCCATCGCCTGTCAACAGGACGGCGTGTGAGCGGCTTACGACGATCCTATGCCGCTCCCATGAATTTCACGACTGAGGACGAGATATCACACTATTATCGTAAGGCATTCATCACCTTGATGCTTGTCATGCTGAGTGTGATCGTCATCCTCGTCATCAACACTCTCAACGCCGCGGTCATACACTAACGAGGCCACTACTCTAACACTTCGCTTTCTGCTTGCAGATAGACGTGGTAGCCATGTGGGTAGATCTCCGCATCGCACACTTCACAGCAACCATTGTGCATCGATGATTCTCACTTTCACTAAAGGCGCGATCCGGATCACCAGGTCGCGCTTGTTCATCATCAGCTCCAGTCTTTCTTCTCTAATGGCACATAATCAACGTGTTTCTCTACGTACTCAACTAATGCAGTCTTTGCCCAATCCCGTGCTGCGTCCCGTATGTAGCTGATAGCATCCAGCATATGCCTGGCAGTTGGGCTAATGCCGCCCTCGATTAACGCCTGCCTGATATCTTCTCTCGTCAGGCCAAGAGGAGCGGTAATTTCTCCTTTGCTCATCGGCTTATTCATCCTCCCACAAATGCTGATAGACGACATGGCAGGCTTCGCATACCCGGTACAGCCGCCACTGGCCTTTGATGTAGACGTGGTAGCCATGTGGGTAGATCTCCGCATCGCACAATTCGCACTGTCCGTTGTTCATAGTGTAATCCTCACTTTCACAAAGGCGCAGTCCCGGATCCACACCCAGGATCGCCGGCAATCGCCAGGGTAGAACGCTGATGCTGTAGTGATGTCGATCGTTGTGTAGTTGTCATATCTGCTATACTTCCTCTCGGATGATGCCCGTTTTTCTTCAGCCTGGCTAAACTTGCTGTCATCAGTCAGCTGCTGTATGCTAAAAGCCATAAGAGGTTCCTTTCTTCTTGCGACTACACGATTGCGTTCGTCTTAGTCTATCAGAAGATGAACTCTCTTCTTATTTAAATGGCATTGAGGACTAGTGGGTAGTGGCCCTGGCGCAGGCTAACCCACATATCTACCGGCTTCCCTTGGCAGAGAGGGCAAAACTGATTCGAGCCATGCCAGTGCTTTAACCGTCTCTCCAAAGCAAGGCTTTCTTCCCTCGAATCACATTCCCATAAACGCGCCAGTTCCCAGCCTATGCCGGCATCCCCTATCACTTCCATGAGCCGCTGTACTGGCTACATTGGATATCCGTTCCTGTTCAGCTTGTCACACAAGGGACCTTTGTTTATAATGACCCTGAAACCGATCAAACCTATGAGGTGCAGCGTGCAACAAGAGCAAATACTGCTCCCTGGCGGAATCACCGTACGAGATCCGCAGGGAGACCGCTATGTCATAGAGGGTCCCCTTGGCACAGGACGCTTTGGTGCGGTCTACCTGGTCAGCGATCGGCGCATCAAGCAGAATCTGTTCGCCCTCAAAGAGGTGATTAACCCGAACAAGCGAGACCGCGAGCGCTTCATCTTTGAAGGTGAGGTACTCAAACGGCTTGATCACCGGGCGTTGCCCCGCGTGTATCGTGTGTTCGAACATGACAAACTCAAGCGGGTCTATCTGCTCATGGATTACATCAAGGGGAGGAATCTGGAGGCCCTGCGGAAGGAGCAACCAGACCAACGTTTTGCACTGCCTTTGGTGCTGGCTCTTCTGGCTCCTATCGTGGAGGCGTTGATTTATCTGCATCGTCAAGACCCACCGATTGTGCATCGAGAAATCAAACCAGCAAACATCATCGTGCCGCTAGGGGCTCATGAAGCGGTCCTGGTTGACTTTGGCTCCGCCAAGGAGTACGTGCCAGATGCAGATACGACCGCTCTTCGCCATCGCTCTGCTGGCTATGCCGCACCGGAACAATATGGCAGCGGCACCACTCCTCGTACGGATATCTATGGGGTAGGCGCAACGTTCTATACGTTGTTGACCGGGACTATTCCCCTCGATGCCATCTCCCGCGTCATGAGGAGCAGGAGCACAGGGAGCGATCCGCTCAAGCTAGCTCACCTGCTCGCACCGGCAGTCCCTACCGCGGTAGCCCAGGCCATGCAGCGCGCGATGAGCATCAGCAGTGCGGATCGTTACGAGACGGTTGAGGAGTTCTGGCAGGTGGTGACTGATCATGCCACCCATCAGCAGACGTACATACCTCAGGTCACGTCAGCAGACATGCCTCAAGCTCTTCCTGAGCAAGACACTGCACGTACGATGCCTGCTACGAGACGTTGGATACTCCTCCCCAATCTTCTTCACACTGCTGGTAACTCTAGCACTTGGAACGGGGTTCTGGTTTCATATGTGGGGCCTGACCATTTTCCTTCTGCTCTGCATGGGGATACTTCTCCTTCTGCTCCTTCCATTGTTACATCGGCAGTGAATTCTATTGCCGACCCCGCGTTGACATCTCTTCCCAGTTTTGTTCCAAGGTCATCCCCGTATCCGCGTATCGCTGCGTCCTATACTGGTACGATTTCCGTCCTCTTCTCGAAAGAGAAAACCGCTCTGTTCCTTGACTTGCGCTGGCTACCTGGGTCATCGGTTGGGATAATAGGCACTTGAGAGAGAAACGTTGTCTTTTCTACCCATCTACTTACGAGCAGCTTAAGACAGGATACAATTGAAAGCCGTCCGGTCACTCTTGTTGACACCATGCCGATCTTCTCCCACTATTTTACCTCTGTTATCCAAATGGATGACCCAGGTAGCCAGCAAAGCAGAAAGGACACGTCGCGCAGTTCGGCGGAGAAGACAGCCTGTACCGCCAGGGTGAACAGGCTGCGCACATCCCTGGATGAAATGTTGTTGTCCATCCAGGTGGTTACCATTTGCGCATCCCATTCCGCCGCAGAAGGAGCCGTCCAGGGCGCATCCAGTGGCACTTCGCTTGCCATGATGCTCAGGTTCAGGATCGTCTCCACCGTCTCCATCGTCACCAGAGGGTCGCTCGTAGGAATCGCCCCTGAGTAGAGAATACGCTGCCCATTTTTGTACTCGATATGATTGCCGATATCGTAGGTGCAAAACGTCGCCACACCTACAGCCTCTGCCAGTGCTGCCAGCCGTTCCTGTGTCGGGCCAATCCACTGCCCACCATGATCGATGAGTGTCCCGTCGGTGGCGGGTCGTGTGTAGGTACCATGCTATGGTAATATCCCCTTATGCCTCTTGAACCGAGTGTTCCAGATACGCATGACCTGTGGGGCAAGGATGAGGAGTATCAACAGGATGAACATGATGGGAGAAGCAAAGAGGGAAAGTAGTACGATTAGAACGACCAGTCCATCCTCAACGAGGCTCAATCCCACGTTCAGCAAACCAGCGGTGGTGATGGTAGAAACCAACCGTGTGGTTGATTTGGTCGTATGACTCAGAGCTGCAAGCCCTCCTCCGATGAGAAGGATAACAAGCAGGCCAATTTCTGTGACAGGTACGGCGCTGAGAGCAACGAGAACTCTTCCAGATCCATGATCACTGGTGATCGCGGTGAGAGGCGTCCCTGATAGAGCATTGCTGCTCGCGGCAGCAGCCACTAGTGCTCCAGCGATGGGGCGAACTACCGTATGGATGGCATCCCAGCTATGGTCGATGAGAGGAATTTTATCGGCGACAAAGTCGAGTATGGTCAGAAGAGCAAGCGCGGCGATCAACCAGTTGGAGGTGATGAAAGCGAAGTTTGGGTTCACTTGGTACAGGTGCAGCCAGCGCACGGAGAGAGTGAAAGCAAGCAGAGGCAGGTAAGCATTCAGGCCAGAGGCCAATGCCAGGCCGAAGGGTGTACCCAAACCAACGATATCCATAAGGGCTTCCTGTTCATTTGCAGAGGTATGTTACTACACTATACGTATCACGCAGCGCAAGAAGGGAATGAATACAAGCTCGCATGTGCAGTTGCGCACAAAGGACCGAGCTTGAATTCTGCGTAACTCAGAGAGAAATTGGGATGAAGCAGAGAATGTGTAACCAAGTCCTCTGCTGGCTTGGTGGGAATGGCAGGATAACCAATACGCAACTCAGCAGTGCCTCTTTTCTCTGCAAACAGGCACACGCTTCACAAAATGGCTCCCAGTGCCCCATCGAAGCACTCGGAAGATCTTGACGATGGCTTCTACTCAGCCACCTTTCTGAGGAAGAGGTTGCGACTGTCTTTCAGTGTCGAGAGCACATCCTCAACGGTTTCGGGAGCAACGAGACCGGTTTCTCCCATCCATGTGAAGAATTTCTTGAAGGAGGCGAGGTCGACCTTCATGCTGGAAACAGAAGCCCACAGAGCTTTGCGCGGGAACCAATCCTCTAAAAATCAGGTAGTGGCTCACTTGAGCAGGATGGCCTGGCCTCTATTGTAGTGATGAAGAAAAAGGAGCAGGCAGGCCTCGTGCATTACTACCGAATTGGAAAACGACAACGTCATGCGCACAAAACGAGCCAGACGCTGGCGCAGCGTGTTCTTCCAGTGCTCCACATGGGCCGTTTCGCCCGTCTCTTTCCCTACCGCCGTATGTTGCTCCTCAGGGATGACCGCCAGGTATGCCGCCCAGAAGTCTGTGAAGCAATACCCTTGACGGTAGGCTGAGGATGAGCTGGGTCAAAGCAAGGAGATCCGTCACCAGAAAGACAGCGCGACCAGCAGCAAGCACCACACAGGGATCAGGAGGAACAAGGCTGGTCCAGGCAGCCGGCAGCGCCCGCACGTAATCAGGAGTCTCGTAAAACGCGACGCGATATTCTCCCCAGTTATGACGGCAGGTGAGGACCTCAAACTGCTGGCCGTACAAGGGATGAAAAGGATGGGTGACCGTGAACATTCCCTCCGCTAGAGATGGAGATAGCATAGTGACGGCTGAGTCCAATGCCATCTGTGAACGTTTCCTGGGGAGTGCGCGACGAGAGTGCGCTTCCCCACATGCTGATCCTCAGTGAGAAGCAGTTGCACCGTGTCCTGCATGCCTCTGTCACGTATTTCAATGAGGCACGACCACATCAGGGCATCCATCAGCAGGTTCCGCAAGGGGAGGTCACCTCCGTGCCACCAGATCAGCGGAGTGATCGACTCATCTCGGTTCCGGTTCTGGGTGGGTTACACCACGAGTACCGAAGAGTAGCCTGGATACTTCTCCGCCTCTACAGAAATACCCGAATAGAGGACACTCCAGGCATCACCGTGTTTGTAACGTACTCGAAAGGACCTTCCTCCTTGTCATCTCCCACTGAAGGAGAGGATGAACAGTGTCTGCTTCTGCATGGTGGATGGAGAGACTCGAGAAATGCTCTTGTATCCCTTCATGTGTGAAAGCTACAGCTCCGGGAAAAATGAAGCAAGCAAGATCAACCCCATCCATTTTATGAACGGATGTGCAAAGTAGCCACCACACCTATTTGCGAGGTGGAACTCTAGAAGACATGCTCGACGGAAGCGTGCTCACTCTGGAAGAAGTCTGCATCCTCTTTGAGCAGCTAACAAGCGCATTAGCATACATGCATTCACTGGGTCTTCTGCATCGTGATATCAAACCCGCCAATATTTTGTTGGATCAGGACCATAACGTGTATCTCACCGACTTTGGCATTGTTACATGGCTCGGTGAAAGACCAGGATATGATGGTCATATGATGGGAACCCCTCAGTATATTGCTCCTGAAATTTTAGAGGGATATGTGGATGAGCGCAGCGAGGTGTACTCGGTGGGGATCCTTCTCTACCAGATGCTGACCGGCTACGTGCCATTCGATGGACCAAGCGATTGGAAGATCTGCCTGCATCATTGGGAAACACAGCCAATGGCTCCTTCCCTCCTCAATCCCTCGCTTCCTCGCACGGTTGAGCGCGTGATACTCCGTGCATTGGCGAAGGACCCTCGCCATCGTTATCAAACCATCGAAGATTTGCTGCACGCCTTTCAAGAGGCACTCGAAGCACCGACTTTCTTCGAGCATCTCTCATCGCACTAGCAAGAAATATGCCAGGAGCCAGCGTTCATCTGGTGTCGACAATCGGCTCTGAGCAGTGAGTACAGGCTATACGTTGAGACTGTCCCAGGGAAGCATGTAGACACTACTCAGCGTGAAACCTCATGCTATACCCTTCGAGGGGTCAATTTGAAAGCGCTCAAAGTGGGTTATGATCGTGGCGCTAGTGACAACGAGACGCAACAAACTGACCGCTGTTACGATTGAGATGCGAAATACGTGTCAATTGCAGAAAGGAGACACCATCATAGTGATACGACAGGACAACAAGCCTTCTGGCACCTCTTACCCTACACGTAGGCACACGCTCGCAGGTGCAGGTCAGGGAGTACCTTCAGAGCAGCCAATGCTCGTCCTGAAGGTGGGATCCCACCTGGATCCAGGCATAAGACGCAAGCACAGACCGAACGAAGATACTCTTCTGGTCACCCAGGGGATCGTACCTTCCGCCCCTCCCTCTACGTTGCCGAAACCATTTGCCCTCCTCATCGTGGCAGACGGCGTGGGAGGACAGGCGCATGGGCAAGAAGCGAGTCGGCTCGCTGTGCAGTCCCTGGCCGCATATGTGTCTGGCTCCTTCAGCTCGCAGCAGATGAAGCCAGAGGTCTTTCTCCCCCTGCTCACCGCAGCCGTCCAGCATGCCAACCAGTCGGTGTATCAGCAGAACCGGGAGCAGAGAGACCATATGGGCACGACGATGACGGCAGCCCTGGTCATGGATTCCACCGCCTACGTAGCGCATGTGGGCGATAGTCGGCTCTACCTCTATCGTCAACCCACCGGACTCGTGCAGATCACACGAGATCACTCGTTGGTGGCCAGGCTTGTAGAAGCAGGCATCATCGAGTCTGAAG
>WNEZ01004168.1_pt1 | contig 12543 bp, 11 predicted proteins | sample 5400521 | NCBI WGS metagenome assembly WNEZ01 (sample SAMN13153339, study PRJNA577476) | soil metagenome | isolation source: 120 cm saprolite under Douglas fir tree site 2 hole 1 replicate 1 | place: USA:California | collected 2015-04-18 | reverse complement strand
TGGTTCTGGCGAATACTTCATTCGCGCCGAGAAGAGAAGATCGTCTATCTCGATAATCCCGTATCGCTGACGATTGCCGATTGATCGCCTAAACGCCGACCGCCGCCGGATACCGCTTCGCGGCGAGGAATCCGGCCAGAGCACCAGCGCCCAACTTCAGCGCGGACGCGAGTATGTATGCGGGAGGGACGCCGTGATGCCCCGCGATCGATCCGAGGACCGAGAGCGCAATTGCCGCGACCGCGACAACGATTCCGTGCGCGATCAAGCGTGCTGAAATCCGACGTGTCAGGCGTCGGGCGAAAAGAAAAGTGTAGATTGTGCCGCCGACTATACCGACTATTGCTCCGACGCGCTCGTTGAACGCAGCGTAGCCTGGCTCCGTCAGTCCCCGTGCGAAGACGTACCGATAGAGCATCGCGATCGCGATGATCGTAACGATCGTCGAGATCTCGGCAAGTAATCCGTAGCCCACGGCGCGGAGCCAACGATCTCCCCGCGCCGGATTCTCCGTCGACGTCAACTATTTCACCGTGAACGGAATCGAGTATTCCCTGTCGTCCCACGCGTAATGCAGGAGGCCTCGGGAGCCTTGAGGAACAACTCCGATCACGAATTGCTCGACCGGCGGAGACACTTGCTTCGATATCAGGTCGACGCGCGCGAAATCCTTGTCGGCGTGATAATCGGTACCCCACTGGCCTGTCTGGCTGTTGAAAATCAGCTTCGCTCCAGTCGGCGTGGGGAGCGTCCACAAAGTGTATTTCCCCGCTGGCACCACCGTGCTACCGAACAGGAGATCCTTGTCGGTGGTGAACATCGTCGCGGCGTTCGCGCCGGTGCGCCAAACCTGGTTCCAGGGAACAATGTTGCCGAAGATCACGCGGCCGCGCTTCGCCGGACGGCTGTAGGCGACCGCGATGTTTGCGCCGCCGATCGTCGCTCTGACCGTATCAGGCGGTGACACCAATCCTGCCGGACCCTTGGCCTTCTCCGCAGCAGCCCAGCCTGACACGACACGGTCGAAGTCCAAGCCGGGAGCCGTTTCAGCTATCGTTTTGACAGTCGTGGCAGTCGAGTTGATGCCAAGAATCCGGCCCCGCGAATCAACACGCGCGACTTCTATCCAGTTCGGGAAAAACGTGCTCCTGAACGCTACGGAGTCTGCTCCCCTCCGGCGCAGAATGATCGCCTGTGGATCTCCCGCACCTGGCCCGATCAGCGCATAGACGACGCTGTCGCCTTTCAAGGACGAATGCGCCAGGATCTGCTCGTAGATGCCATACGCGGGGGGCTGATTTGGAAATGCGACTGACGCCCGCCCATGGTACGGCTTGCGCCCCGAGAGAGTCGTGTCGCGTGCACCGGCCCGTGTGACCTCCACGACAGCCACTGAATCGTCAAACGTATCGACAACCTGAAGTCGTGGAGGCGCTGACGGATCCGCGTCCGCGCGACGCGCCGTTAAATGAAAATTCTTGAGCTGTCCTCGGGCGCCGAGATCAGCAACGTAGTGAAAGGTCTGCACGCGGGGGTTTCTCACTGCGACGTCTCCTTCGAGCTTACCAGGAGAACGAGTGTAACGCTCGATGGCGACGGTGTCGACTCCGAGGCGCGTGACGATGTATGCCGTGGTTGGAGCTTGCGCGGCGAGTGGATGGGCCGCGAGAAACATGACCGCTACTGCGATCCTGGCTGACATGGGTTCACCTTGTTGCAAGAGCGTGAGGAACTGGCTTTCCTGGCCTTAGATAGTGCAGTCCTGCACGCTCGAGTGCAACAGTTACACGGTGGCGCCCACGTCCGCGCTTTCCGTCTCTGAATAACTATCAGTAACGTACGCGGCAGCATCGTCCAGCGCGGCGGCGAGATCCGCCACGAGGTCGTCGGCGTGTTCGATTCCGACCGAGAGCCGCAGCAGCGAATCCTCGATTCCAGCGGTCGCTCGTGCCGCCTCATCCATTGACGCATGCGTCATCGTTGCCGGATGCGCGACCAGACTCTCGACACCTCCCAGCGATTCTGCAAGAGTGAAGCACTGAAGTGCGTTGACGAACCGCTCCACGCCATCGATTCCGCCGTTTACTTCGAAGCTCACCATCGCGCCGAAGCCACCCTGCTGCGACGTGGCAACGCTGTGCCCGGGGTGAGAGCTCAGTCCCGGATAGTAGACACGCTTTACAGCAGGGTGGTCGCACAACAGCTCCACCACGCGCGCCGCGTTCTCACAGTGCACACGCATCCGCGCATGAAGTGTCCGCACCCCTCGCAGTGTGAGAAAGCTGTCGAAGGGAGCACCTGTGATTCCGAGGCAGTTCGCCCACCAGGCGAGCTCCTCGACTAGCCCCGCATCCGCCGCCACCACCGCGCCGCCGACCACGTCGCTGTGTCCGTTGAGGTACTTCGTGGTAGAGTGGACTACGAGGTCAGCGCCGAAGTCGATGGGCCGCTGTAGCACTGGCGAGAGGAAAGTATTGTCCACGGTCACGATCGCCCCGACGTCATGCCCCGCCTCGATCACCTGAGCAAGATTCGTCACCCTGAGTAGCGGATTGCTCGGCGTTTCTATCCAGAGCAGTTTCGGCCGGTGCAACTTCACCGTCTCCACGGCCGCTTCATTGGTGAGATCCACGAACGCAACGTCAAATTGCCCGCGGGCAGCGAGGGAGCGCAGAATGCGATGGGTTCCGCCGTAGCAGTCGTGAGCGGCGAGAATGAGATCTCCGGGACGAACGAGCTGCAGCACCAAGGCTACCGCCGACATTCCGGTGCTCGTCACGACTGCTCCCTCTCCATCCTCGAGCTCAGCCAGCGCATTGGCGAGGTACTCGCGCGTGGGATTGCCCGTGCGCGTGTAGTCGTACACCCTCTTTTTTCCGAACCCTTCAAACGCGAATGTCGAAGAGAGATGGATCGGGGGCACTACCGCGCCATGGTGCAGGTCGGTCGCTATTCCCGCGCGCACCGCGCGCGTTGACGGCCGCTGCGGCGGACGTGTCGATGAATGTCTGATCTCGTCGCTCATGACACTGCCTCCGCTTCGAGCCGAAGCAGCTCGTTTATAAATGGAGTAACACGTGAGGAATCACCGAGGAACGCATCATGGCCGAGAGATGAGTCGAGCTCGATGAGCTGGCTGGGGCCGCCGAGTCTCTGCGCGAGCTCCCGACTTTGCGCGACCGGCACAAGCCGATCACTGCTAATGGCAATCACGGTCGCCGGGACGGTGATATCCTCGGGGCGGATTTTGTGGAGGTCGAGAGAGAGCGAGAGCGCGTTGTACCTCTCTGACGTCCACTGGTCGGCGAACTGTTCGCCGCGCTTCTTCAGGTAGCCGCCGATGCGATCCTCGACAAGACTCGAATCGCTCCGATCACATCCTTCGAGGCGTTCCTCGAAATACCGAGGGGTCAGGTAGCTCGTCATCGCGATGCCGCGCGCGATCGCCAATCCGTCCCGCTCCCGGCCCACAGCGCTGCCAAGCGCGACGACGCGCCGCTGAAGATGTCGGAGAGCGGTCGCGATCGGGTCGCTCTCGTGTGCCGCGCTGATCACGATCAGGCGCCCTGTTCGCGCCGGAAACGCGACGCCGAACGCAAGCGCGACCATTCCACCATAGGATGCACCTACCACTGCGTGAAAACTTCGAACGCCGATTCGATCGAGAGCAGTAGCAAGGACTTCAGCTTGATCGGCTGTGGTAACAGGCGCCGAACCTTTTCCGCTCGCGACGTAGTCGATGCCGAGCACTCGAAACCGTCGGGTGTCGATTGCGCGGCCAGGCCCAACGACATCCTCCCACCATCCTGGAGACGGATCCGAGCCGGACGATGTGACGTGCTTCGACGCGGAGATCCCGCCGAGCACGGCTATGACCGGCGCTCCGCGTGGTCCAACGATCTCGCAGTGTACTGCCGCCGCATCGAATTCGCCGAAACTACATGAAGATTCGACCGTGGACGGGTCGGTCGGGACGCTCGGCGCAACCAGGGCGGTGGGAAAGTCCTGGAGCGCGGGTCCGTGGTCGATTTCGAGCTGTTGCTGAGTAGTCATGGGGAGTCTGGTTGATTGACTCCGCGCATAAAGCAGAACGCCCGAGGCTGTGTGGCCGCGGGCGTTCCTCGCTTTTTAGCATTTATTTAACGTGGCTGCAATACGCGGCAAATTACCACAGGGACTTCAGTTGTACCGGCATTATATCTCGACCTGGGTCTCCGGTCAAGAGCCAGCGCCTACAGCACTGCGAGCACCTCAGCGGCAACTGCGAGAAGAGCTAGGTAGAAGGTGCGAGGTACTGGGTGCGAGGTAGGAGGTAGAAGCGCCACGAAGTTGCGCGTTACCTCAGACCTCGAACCTAGCACCTCGCACCGTCAACCTTACTCCCCTCGCAGTTGCAGTAAAAAAAGAAAAGCGGGAGCCGCATAGCGACTCCCGCTTGAGATCCTGGAAAGCTGCCAGTTGCCAGCTAGTACATCCCGCCCATACCGCCGGGCGCGCCGCCGCCCTGAGCGCCAGAGCCTGCCGGCTCCTTCTTCTCGACGATGATTGCTTCCGTCGTAAGGAGCAGTGACGCGATCGACGCCGCGTTCTGCAACGCGGTGCGTGTGACCTTGGTCGGGTCGATGACGCCGGCCACAACCAGATCCTCGTACTCATCGGTCAGAGCGTTGTAGCCGTAGTTGATTTCTTTCGACTGGCGGATCTTCTCGACCACGATCGAGCCTTCACTACCTGCGTTCTGGACGATAATGCGCATCGGCTCTTCGAGCGAGCGACGGACAATATCGACACCGATCTGCTCATCCGCTTCGGTGAGCTTGAGGGTCTTGAGCGCCTTCTGCGAGCGCACTAGAGCGACACCGCCGCCCGGAACGATCCCCTCCTCTACGGCAGCGCGAGTCGCATGGAGCGCATCTTCGACTCTCGCCTTTTTCTCCTTCATCTCGCTCTCTGTGGGTGCACCGACGTTGATCACCGCCACACCGCCGGCGAGCTTGGCCAGACGCTCCTGGAGCTTCTCGCGGTCGTAATCGGAGGTCGTCTTCTCGATCGCCGCTTTAAGCTCCTTGATCCGTCCCTTGATCTTGTCTTCGTCGCCCTGACCATCGATGATCGTGCTGGTTTCCTTGTCGACAACGATACGCTTGGCGCGGCCGAGATCGGTGACCACTGTGTTCTCCAGCTTGAATCCGACTTCCTCGGAGATCACTTGGCCACCCGTCACAACTGCAATGTCCTCGAGCATCGCCTTTCGACGATCACCGAAACCCGGAGCCTTGACCGCGGCAACGCGGAGCGTGCCACGGAGCTTGTTGACGACCAGAGTCGCCAGCGCCTCACCCTCGATATCCTCGGCGATGATGAGCAACGGCTTGCCCAGCTGCGCGACCTTCTCGAGAATGGGAAGAAGATCCTTCATGGAGGAAATCTTCTTGTCGTGAATGAGAATCAGCGCGTCCTCGAGCGCTGCTTCCATCTTCTCCGGATCGGTGACGAAGTACGGCGAGAGATAACCCCGGTCGAACTGCATTCCTTCGACCGTCTCCAGAGTCGTCTCGAGGCCCTTTGCCTCTTCGACCGTGATGACGCCGTCCTTGCCGACCTTCTCCATCGCCTCGGCGATCAGATCGCCGATTTCCTTGTCGTTGTTGGCGGAGATCGATCCAACCTGGGCGATCTCCTTCTTGCCCTTGGTCGGGACGCTCATCTTCTTGAGCTCTTCGACGACCGCGGAAACCGCGGCGTCGATGCCGCGCTTGAGCGCCATTGGGTTGACGCCGGCGGTAACGTTCTTGAGGCCTTCGCGGAAAATCGCCTGTGCCAATACCGTTGCGGTGGTAGTACCGTCCCCCGCTAGGTCGCTAGTCTTGGTTGCGACTTCTTTCACCATCTGCGCGCCCATGTTCTCGAGCGCATCGGAGAGCTCGATTTCCTTGGCGACGGTTACTCCGTCCTTGGTGACGGTCGGCGCACCGAACTTCTTGTCGATGACGACGTTCCGTCCCTTGGGGCCAAGCGTGACCTTGACCGCCTCCGCGAGCTGGTCGACGCCGCGCTTGAGAGCCGCGCGCGCATCGGTGTTGAAGTGTAGTTCCTTGGCTGCCATATGATTCGCTCTGTGGGTGTCTGGTTTAGTTCACAACCGCGAGCACATCGGACTCGCGAAGGATCAGATACTGTTCGGTGTCGATCGTGACTTCGGTGCCGCTGTACTTGCCGTAAAGAACCTTGTCTCCAACCTTAACTTCCATCGGAACGCGGACGTTCTTCTCGTAGCGCCCGGGGCCGACGGCGATGATCTCGCCCTGCTGCGGCTTTTCCTTGGCGGTGTCGGGGATGAAGAGTCCGCCGCGCATCTGCTCCGTGTCCTCCAGCGCCTTGACGACGACGCGATCTGCGAGGGGAGCGACCTTCGTGCTGGTTTGCGTTTTTGTTGCCATAGTTAGCTGCCCTTCTGCTGGAAAAAAGTGGCTTGTTGTGGGTGGCTCTGCTGTTAGCACTCTACCGAGGTGAGTGCTAAGCCTCCAACTTAACGGGTCCGGGAGGGGTCAGTCAACCCGGAAACGCCTTACCCGCGGCCGGGCGGCCCCCGGCTGCTACGTTAGAAGCTCGTAGCCCAGGCGAATGCCCTTGAGGGTCAGGAAAGGGTCAACGAGCTCGAGCTCAGTCGAATGGGGCTTGATCGTTTCCGCCATTCCCCCCGTTGCGATCACGATGGGTGGGGTCCTCCCCGGCCATTCCTTCTTGATGCGCCGGACGATGCCGTCGATCGAGTCCACGGCGCCGTAAAGGACCCCGGCCCGGATGCACTCGTCGGTCCGCCGCGAGATAACTCTCTTCGGCGGGACGATATCAGTGGCTGGGAGCTGCGCCGTGCGCCGAAACAGCGTGTCGGCCGAGATCATGATCCCGGGTTGAATCACACCCCCGAGGAATGTCCCATCAGCGGTGATGCAGTCGTAGGTGGTGGCCGTGCCTAGGTCGACGACGATCGCATCCTTTTTGTGGATCCGGCTGGCAGCCAGGGTATTGGCGATTCGATCGGCGCCTACAGTAAAAGGCTCCTCAACATCGAGCTTGATCGGAAGCTTCGCGCGGGCGTCGATCATGATCGGCTTGTCGCCAAAGCACATCTCACAGGCTTCGGCAAGCATCGGAGTGATGGCGGGTACCACCGAGCAGATGGCTGACCCGTCCGCGCCTTCCGGCGATGCTATCTGCGGCCCCACGATCGATCGAATCAGGAGCGCCAGCTCGTCCGCCGTCCTCGGCGCCGCGGTAGTCAGCCTCCAATGTGACACGAGCTCTTCGCCGTCAAAGATTCCGATTGTGATCTCGGAGTTGCCGACATCGAAGGCGACGATCATTTAGGATCCTCGAGCACGAGGGAGCCGGAGCGGAACTGGGCTACAGAGTCTGCCAAGGCCACGAGGAGCTCGCCAGTGGGAGTGATCCCCGTGACGCGACCGACAGCGGGCTCGATGCACCTTCGCCCGCGAGCGAGATCGCGGGCGTCGAACTCCTCCATTTCATCGGCCTTGAGCGGACCGGATGCCCGCGAAGCTGCAAGAACGGCGGGGACGAGGTCAGCCAGGACCTCGAGCCGGTCGGTTCCAGGCTCGAGCCCGGCCGCTGACTCCACGTTTCGGGGTGGTTGCACATTCACGCCAAGGCCAATCGCTACATACTCGACTGCCTGTTCGCGCCACCGCGCTTCTACGAGAATGCCGCCCAGCTTTTTCTCATCGACGTAAAGGTCGTTGGGCCACTTGAGACGGATGGGCTCGGAGGCAAACCGATCGAGCGCCTCGGCAGCCGCGAGCCCGACGCGCAAGGAGAGAACTCCGAGGCCGGAGGCATCCGCCGGGCGCTCGACCAGCGTCAGCCAGAGACCGTCGCCCGGTGACGACTGCCAACTCTTCCCGCCCCTGCCGCGACCCGCGGTCTGTTCGTTGGCGATCACGAGCGTCCCCGCCGGGGCGCCTCGCGCCGCCATCCGATGCGCGACGTCGAGCGTGGACGTGGTCGACTCGAGGAGCTCCACACGCGGAAGCCCGAGCATTCGTTCGATCGCTTCGTGCGTGGCTCCATCGAAGCGGACCTCGCTACCCGCGCGCGTGAATCACCGCCAGGACTGCAATACCGAGCAAGACGCGATACCAGGCGAAAATGCCGTAACTGTGCCTGCTCACGTACCGCATGAGAATCGAGATGGCGAGCCAGCCGCTGATCGCCGATGCGACAATCCCCGACATCAGCTCGTTCGTCACCGCGCCTTCATGTAACGCCTTTGGACCTTCGAGCACGACCGCGGCCGCTATGATCGGCATGCTCATCAGAAAGCTGAATTCCGCCGCGCTTTCGCGATCGAAGCGCAGGCCGCGCGCAGAAGTGATAGTGGAACCCGACCGCGAAACGCCGGGAACCAACGCGATCACCTGGGCCAATCCGATCAGAAGCGCATCCACCCAGCGCATTTCACCAAGCACGCGGCGCTGGTCGACGGCTTTGTCGACCGCCCACAGGATGAGTCCCATCACGATCAGTGCGATCGCAATTATCTCCGGACTGCGAAACGCCGACTCGGCTCTGGATTGAAGCATGTACCCGCCGATGGCGCCCGGGATCGTGGCTACGATGAGGGCAATCACCTTTCGTTTTTCAGGAGTCTCGATGCGCCCTGTCGTAATGATTCCGAACGCGGCCTTGATCAGCGTCAGCCACTCCATGCGGAAGTACCAGAGCACCGCCAGTAGTGTCCCGAAATGGAGAGCAACGTCGAACGCCAGCCCCGGATCCTCCCAACCGAAAAACCAGGGAGCGAGGGTGAGGTGCGCCGAGCTGCTGATGGGAAGAAACTCGGAGAGCCCCTGAATGATTCCGAGCGCGATCGCCTGTAGTGGTGTCATGTTTGTTGGGAGGGGAGTGATTTCCGATAGAGTGTTTCGTATTTGCTGACGATGGCGTCGCGAGAAAAGCGCTCCCGAGCATCGGCGGCTCCCAGCTTGCTCATTTCCGACCACCGCTTACGATCCTGCAGAATCTCGAGTGCTGCCGCCGCCATGCCCGGGATATCTCCGACCTCGCAAAGAACACCGGTTTCCCCATCGCGTACGACTTCCGGAAGGCCACCGGCGTTGGTACCGATGACGGGCACTCCCGATGCGAGTGCCTCGAGCGCGCTAAGTCCGAACGACTCGCTCTGGCTAGGCAGGAGGAATAGATCCGCGGCCGCGAGCAGCGGCGCAATTTGGTCGAGCTTGCCCAGGAATGACACGGAACTCTCGACACCGAGCATGCGCGCCTCTTCCTCGGCTGCCGGTCGATCGGGACCATCTCCGATCATCACGAGCACACTCGGTATCTCGCGATTCACCTCGGCGTAGACGCGGATCACGTCACGAACGCGCTTGACCGTGCGGAAGTTCGAGACGTGCATGAGGATCGGTTTCGATGATCCGAACTGATTCCTCAACAGGGACGGATACTTTTCGCGATCGTAGACGTCGGGATCGATGAAGTTGTGGATCACATCGATAGCGGGGCCGTCGCACCCAAATGCGCGACACGTCTCCTCCTTCAGGTACTGCGAGACAGCCGTGATGCGATCGGACTTCTCGATCGAGAACTTCGTTATCGGATAGAAGGAAGGATCCTGGCCAACGATCGTTATGTCCGTGCCGTGGAGCGTAGTAATCACCTCTATATCTTCGCCCGTCTCGCGCAGCATCTCGCGCGCAATCCAGGCGCTGGTGGCGTGGGGGATCGCGTAATGACAGTGCAGCAGCTCGAGGTGGTGGCTCATGACCACTTCGTGCATTCGCACCGCCAGAGCGAGGTCGTACGGGGGAAACTCGAATAGCGGGTAGCGGCCGACATCGACCTCGTGAAAAAAAATGCGCGGGAGAAACGACGGAAGCCGGAACGGTTGTCGATAGGTGATGAAGTGGACTTCGTGCCCGCGCTCCGCCAACGCGATGCCAAGCTCGGTCGCCACGGCGCCGGACCCGCCGTACGTCGGGTAGCACGTGATGCCTATGTTCACTCAGCTCTTTCCCACCACTCCCGCACGACGGCACGGGCTTGAGAGTCTTCAGGATTGACAACTGTCACAGCGGCCGGCGGCAGCTGATGTCTGAACCATGTACGCTGGCGCTTCGCGTATTGTCGCGTCTCAATTATGATCCTGTCCCGCGCTGATGACAAATCCCGCCGGCCCTCGACGTGCTCGCGAATCACCGAGTAGCCGCTCGCCTTCCACGCCGGCGCGTCTGGCGGAGCTGTGCGGATCAAGTCGCGAACTTCGTCTGCCCAACCGGCTTTGAGCATCCCATCCACCCGCGTCGTGATTCTCGACTCGAGGCCGGGACCCGGATCCACCACCAGATACGCGGCCCTTTCATCCTGAACTTCGACGGCTGTCGCCGCTTTGTGTTCCGCGTGAAGATCGCTGATACGCCCGCCCGAAAGGAGAGCCGTCTCGATTGCGCGCAATACCTGAGTGCGGCCGAGATGCGCTCGTGCGGGGTCAAGCTCCTCGCACCAGCGGCGCAACTCGGCGAGAGGCTTCGTCTCGAGCTCGCGCTCGAGGTCGGCCCGCTGGACTGGGTCGATTTCCGGCGCGGAGAATAGTGGATCGACGAGGGCTCTGATATAGAGTCCCGTTCCTCCTACGATCACTGCGTCTTTCCTGGCTTTGTCAGCGCATTCGATCCAGTCGTCCGCCTCGCTGGCCCATCGCGCCGCGGAGTAGCGTTCTTGCGGGTCGGCAACGTCGACACCGTAGTGGGTGACGCGCGCGCGCTCCCCACGCGTCGGTTTGGCGGTTCCGATATCGAAGCTCCGATAGATCTGTCGCGAATCCGCGCTTAGAATCGCGGCGTTGTGCGTCTCGCAGAGCTCCAGCGCAACCGCGGATTTGCCGGCGGCGGTCGGACCACAGATCACTCGCAGCCTATCGCCTGCCAAAGCGCCGCTCTACCTCGTCCCAGGTAAGATGAACGATCGTGGAGCGGCCGTGGACGTCGTGCGCGGGCAGCGTAGTATCCCGCAGTGCCGCGAAGAGCGAGCGCATCTCTCCCTGCGAGAGCTCCTCACCCGCCTTGATTGCTGCCTTGCACGCGACAGTGGCCGCGAGTCTTTCGTGTTTTGCCGCCGCTCCCGCGACGCGGTCTCCCGTCAGCGAGTCCAGCGTTTCACGTAAACAACGCTCGGCGTCGAAGCGCTGGTGCGGCATTGGCACCGTGTTGACGATGAGCGTGTGTCCCCCAAATCCTTCTACTTCGAAACCCAGGCGTTCGAGATACTCGCGATTGGAGTCGAATGCCTCACCCTCGGCCGGACCGAGGTGAAGCGTCAGGGGAAGCAGCAACCGCTGGGCGGGCGCCGCCCCGCTCTCGAGCGTGTGCATGAATTGTTCGTAGAGAACCCTTTCGTGGGCGGAATGCTGATCGATCAGGACCAGTCCGTCTTCGTGCTCGAATGCGATGTATGTGCGCCGAAGCTGGAAGAGAGGCGGGATTGGTTGCGCCGGAGCCGCGACGTTACCCGTGGAAAGGTCGGTCGCGAATTCAGCACCGTCGTCGGCGGTCGTGTCGTCAGCGAACAAGGGCGAGTCATCGTCGGAGCGCGGGCGAAGGATCTCCGAGTCTGGATTCGGCGGCAGATCGACCGGGCGAAAGCTGAAGCTCGACCCGCGAAAGCCAAGCGACGCCGCGCTGTCCAGAGTTCCGAGCGAGCGTCTCACGGCCGTTTCGACGGCGCGCTCGACAGTCCAGCGGTCGCGGAAGCGCACTTCCGCCTTGGCCGGATGGACGTTCACATCGACGGCGTCAGCGGGCACCGTGACGTTGAGGAAGAACGATGGCCGCACCCCAGCGACGATTGTCGAACGGTACGCGGATTCCACTGCCCGGGCGATTCCAGCGTCGCGTACGGCACGCCAGTTGATCGAGAGAAAGCCGCGTCGCGTCGAGGTGCCGACGTCCGCCGGGCGTTGAACGAGACCGCTAGTGTGAATCGGTCCGGCGACGTCGTCCACGTCGAGCAAATCCTCTGCGTACCGCCCGCCCCAGATCGCGCCGAGACGCGACCGGATGCTCGAAACCGGCGGCAGCGTCAGTGCGCTTTTCCCATCATGTGACAGGTGAACGCGGACGGCGGGCTGGGTGAGCGCCAGCGCGGTTAGCGATTCGACAGCGCTTCTCCATTCTGATCTGGCGCTACGTAGAAACTTGAGTCTCGCGGGCACGTTGTAGAACAAGCGAGCCACCGAGACCGTGGTTCCGCGACGGCGCGCGATCCGCTCTGCCGGAGAGATCTGCCCACCGGAGACTCGGATCGACGTGCCCTCTCCATCGGCGGCAGCTGTCTGTATCTCGAACTGCGAAACCGAGGCGATGGCGGGCAGTGCTTCTCCGCGAAAGCCGAAGGTCGACACGCCGACAAGATCCGAAGCTTTGCTGATTTTCGAGGTGCCGTGGCGGGCGAGAGCGAGTGGCACGTCCTCGGCCGACATCCCGGAGCCGTCGTCGCTCACACGAA
>WNEZ01004167.1_pt1 | contig 12544 bp, 13 predicted proteins | sample 5400521 | NCBI WGS metagenome assembly WNEZ01 (sample SAMN13153339, study PRJNA577476) | soil metagenome | isolation source: 120 cm saprolite under Douglas fir tree site 2 hole 1 replicate 1 | place: USA:California | collected 2015-04-18 | reverse complement strand
TAAGAGTTTCATTCGTGTCTCTCTTAGTCGATATAAAACTGAAAAGCTGGGACGCCTGAGCGTCAGACATACCCGCCCGAGATAGGTCCTCGAGAACCACTGAGCCTTTTTCCCGCTCTATCTTGTCAAGAGATCGAAGAACGACGGCGGAGTTGTCGTCCGATACGTTGAACCTTTGCAGGACACCTTTCAGGACCTTTCTGTTGTTAATTCGTATACGAAACTCACCGATGCCCATCTCTCTAAAGACGCTATGGATAACGCTCGGTATCTCCGCCTCTGCGAGATAGCTCAATTTGTCTCGATTAATGATGTCGATATCGCATTGATAGAATTCTCGAAACCTTCCTTTTCGTGCCTGAGGCGTTTCGCCGCGCCAAACTTTTTGAATTTGGTATCGGCGGAATGGAAACGGCAGGTCCCGTTCTCTCATTGCGACATAACGCGCAAGCGGAACTGTCAAATCGAAATGCAACGCCCCTTTTGTTGAGGCTTCGTCGTCGGGGCCGGCGGCTAATCGCGTAAGAGCGTAGATCTCCTTTTCTATACCACCCTTAGAGGTCAAGACCTCTTTGCGCTCTGCGGCTGGCGTTTCAATCGGCACAAAACCGAAGAGCTCGAAGTTTCTTCGAATAATCTCGACGAGCCGATTAAATTGAAGCTGCTCCTGAGGGAGGTATTCTTGATCGAAGCCCCTCAATAGCGCTGGCTGTACTTTGGACATCAGACCGTCTTGATTTTGATTTCTTTGCCAGGGCGGCGTGCCGGAGCATCTGGTCCGTATCTTTGTTTCACGTAGTTTTCGACGATGGCCTGGAACTCCTCGGCGATGTGCTCGCCCTTCAGGGTCACGGTCTTCCTGCCATCGACGTACACCGGGGCCACGGGGACTTCGTTGTTCCCGGGCAAGCTGATGCCGATGTCGGCGTGCTTCGATTCGCCCGGCCCGTTCACTACGCAGCCCATGACGGCGACGCGCATCTCCTCCACGCCAGGATAGGACTCCCGCCAGAGTGGCATTTGGGTTCTCAGGTACGTCTGGATCCGATCGGCGAGCTCCTGGAACACCGTACTTGTGGTGCGTCCACACCCGGGGCAGGCGCTGACCATGGGCGTGAAGGCGCGCAGCCCCATGGTCTGCAGGATCTCCTGCGCCACCTGCACTTCGCGCGTGCGATCGCCGCCCGGCTCCGGCGTGAGCGAGATGCGGATCGTGTCGCCGATGCCCTCCTGCAGCAGCACCGACAGCGCGGCGGTGGAAGCGACGATGCCCTTCGATCCCATGCCCGCCTCGGTGAGTCCGAGGTGGAGCGCGTACTCGCAACGCTCGGCGAGGCTGCGATACACCACGATCAGGTCCTGCACCTGGCTCATCTTGCAGGAGATCACGATGCGCTCGGCCGGCAAGCCCCACGCCTCGGCCTGGCGCGCCGACTCGAGCGCCGAGCGGATTACCGCCTCGCGCGTCACTTCGCCGGCTTCCTGCGGCTCGGACCGGCTCGCGTTTTCATCCATCATGCGCGCCAGCAGCTCGGGATCCAGGCTGCCCCAGTTAACGCCAATGCGCACCGGCTTGCCATAGCGCAGCGCGCACTCGATCATGGTGGCGAACTGCTCGTCGCGCTTCGCTCCCTTGCCGACGTTGCCTGGATTGATGCGGTACTTGGCGAGCGCGCCGGCGCAAGCGGGAAATTGCGCGAGCAGCTTGTGGCCGTTGTAATGGAAATCGCCCACCAGCGGCACGCTGCAGCCCATCGCGTCGAGCCGCTCGCGGATCGGCGCCACCTGCGCCGCCGCCTCGGGCGTATTCACGGTAATGCGCACCAGCTCGGATCCCGCGCGCCACAAGGCATCGACCTGCCGCGCGGTCGCCGTGGCGTCCGCAGTGTCGGTGTTGGTCATCGACTGCACGACGATCGGCGCGCCGCCGCCAACGCGGACCTCGCCCACCGCAACCTGGCAGGAAATCCTGCGCCGCAGCGCGCTCATGGCACCGTCAGCCGGGCGACTTCGACCCTGGTGTGAGGCTTGAGGTCGATCGAGCGGTCGTTGAACGTCACCTGCACATGCGACGCATTGCCGATCACCAGCGCGAGCGGGGGCCTGGTCCTGAGGACGCGCTCGGCGCCCGCCGGCTGCAGCGAGGACACCAGCACGCGGCCGGCGCTGTCGCGCACCTCGAGCCAGGCTTCCTCCTCGCACCTCACGACAAGCCGGTTCGGTCCAGTCGCTGCCGGCCTGGCCGGCGCCGCCGCAGGATGCTCCTGCGGGTCGAGCGAGGCCGAGGGCTGGGTCATCGCGACCGGCGGCAGCGGAGCGGGCACCGCGAGCGCCGGCTGCGTGGCAATCGGCGGCGTGCGCGGCTCGAGCGGCGGCGCAGAACTGGCGGCGGCTTCCTGCGGCGGGGTACGCTCGTGGCGCCATTCGTACGCCACGCCGCCGACCAAGGCCAGGATGCCGAGCGACAGGCCGATATAGATGAAGGTGGCGCGCCGCGCGCCGTCGGAGAACGGCACCGGCTGGCTGAAGCGCTCCGCGAGGCGGTTCGAGTCGGGGGCGTCCAGCCGGTCGGCCATGCGCTGGATCAGCGGCTCCGGATCGAGCTTCAGCAGGCGCGCATAGTTGCGCACCATGCCGCGCGCGATCGTCGCTCCTGGAAGCAGGTCGAAGCGTTCCTGCTCGAGCGCCTCGAGCTGGCGCGGGGCGAACTTCAGCTGCTGCGCGACGTCGGTGATTTCCAGCCCGCACGCTTCCCGGGCGCGCAGCAGCTCTTCGCCGACTCCGGTGACGGCCGACTCAGTCAAAGCTGCCCCGCTGCAGCGCCTGGTACTCGGGGGAGCCGGGGAAGCGCCGGCGCAGCTGGTTGGCGTACGACTGCTCGGCGACGCGCTCGCCGAGCTTGCGCTCGATGCGCAGCGCGAGCCACAGCGCCTCGGCGCTGGGCGTGACCAGCTTGTTGTGCTGCGACACGAGCTTGCGCGCCTCGTCGAAGCTGCCTTGCCGGTAGCGGATCTGGCCGAGGTTCAGCAGCGAGATCGGCTCGTCGGGCTCCAGGCGCAGCGCGCGCTTGAAGAACTCCTCGGCGTCCTTGAGGTTGTTGGTGCGCAGCGTGCAGACGCCGGCCGCCGAGTAGGATTTCCACGGTGCTGCGTACAGCGGGTTGCGGATGGCCTGCAGGAAATAGGCGATCGCCTGGCCTTCGCGCTGCGTCTGGCACAGGAACACGCCGTAGTTGTGATTGATGTCGGGGTCGTTCGGCGACAGGCGCAGCGCGCGCTCGAAGCTGCTCTCGGCGAGCTGGTTCTCGCGCAGGTCCATGTACACCAGGCCGAACATGCTCTGCGTCGTCGCATAGCTCGGGTCGGCGGCGGCGGCGACGCGCAGCTCCTCGAGCGCAACGCCCATGTTGCCGCGGTTGTAATAATGGGCCGCGAGCTCGGTATGGATCTTGGCGCGGTTGCGCGGCTCGCCGACCTCGCCGACGATGGTGCCGGTCTCGACGCTCGGCTCGCTCGTCTGGCCGGCGCAGCCGGCGAGCGCCAAGAGCACAAGGTAAAGCAGCCGTTTCATGCGCGCACCTCTTTCAGCGGAATGCGCCGTGCGCTGCGGCGCGTGCGGTCGGACACCTCGCCGGCAAGCTGGCCGCAGGCGGCCGCGATGCCGTCGCCGCGGGTCTTGCGCGTCGTGACCGTCAGGCCGGCGCGCTGCAGGATCTCGGCGAAGCGCCGGATCCGCTCCGGGCTCGAACGGCGGAACCCGGAATGCGGGAAGGGATTGAACGGAATCAGGTTGAACTTGCAGCGTACATGGCGCGCGACACCTGCCAGCTCGCGCGCGTGCGCGTCTGCGTCGTTCACGCCCTCGAGCATGACGTACTCGAGAGTGATGAAGTCGCGCGGCGCTTTCTGGAGGTAGCGGTTGCACGCCGCAAGCAGCTCGCGCAGCGGGTATTTGCGGTTCACGGGAACCAGCTGATCGCGCAGCGCGTCGTTCGGCGCGTGCAGCGAGAGCGCCAGCGCGACGGGGCACTCGTCGCGCAGCCGGTCCATGCCGGGAATCACTCCTGCCGTCGACACCGTGACGCGCCGGCGCGAAAGCCCGTACGCATTGTCGTCGAGCATCAGCCGCAGCGCGGGAATCACGTTGTCCAGATTGAGAAGGGGTTCCCCCATTCCCATCATGACGACATTCGTCACCGGTCTTTCGCCTTCGAGCAGCCGGTTGGCGAGCCACAGCTGGCCGATGATTTCCGCCGTGCTGAGGTTGCGGTTGAAGCCCTGCTTGCCGGTCGAGCAGAAAGCGCAGTCCAGCACGCAGCCCGCCTGGGTCGATACGCAGAGCGTGCCGCGGTTCGACTCGGGGATGAAAACCGCCTCCACCGCGTTGCTGCCGTCCACCTTGAGCAGCCACTTGCGCGTCCCGTCCTCCGCAGCGGTGTCGCCGACGATGCGCGGCGCCTCGATGCAGGCAGAGAAGGCCAGCTTCTCGCGCAGCGGCCTGGCGAGGTCGCTCATGCGCGCGAAGTCGGTTTCGCCGCTCTGGTGGATCCAGTGCAGCAGCTGGCGAGCGCGGAACGGCTTTTCGTCCTGCGCCTCGAAGAAGCGGCCCAGGCCCGCGGCGTCGAACTCGAGAAGATTCTGCTTCAACGCGAAAACACCTCGCAGGCGGGAAAGAAGTAGGCGATCTCGGTGCGCGCGGTGTCGGCCGCGTCGGAGCCATGGACGGCGTTGGCGTCGATCGACGCCGCGAAATCGGCGCGGATCGTTCCCTTGGCGGCCTTCTTGGGGTCGGTGGCGCCCATCAGCTCGCGATTCTTCGCGATCGCGTTGTCGCCCTCGAGCACCTGCACGAGAATCGGTCCGGAGGTCATGAACTTGACCAGGTCGCGAAAGAAGGGCCGCTCACGATGAACAGCATAGAACCCTTCGGCCTCGGCGCGCGACAAGAGCATCATGCGCGCAGCGATGATCTTGAGGCCGGCGGCTTCGAACCGCCCCAGGATGCGGCCGATCGCGTTCTTCTTCACGGCGTCGGGCTTGATGATGGAAAGGGTCCGCTCGACCGCCATTCCCGCTGTCTCCACGCATTTTCCGAAAAATCAGCTCGAAATTTTATCACGGTCGATGCGTTCGATTTCGTAAAAACAACGGCTTAGCGCCATTCCGGGACCACTCCGATCGCGTCGGCCGTCACCTGATATTGCGCATCGATGCCGAGTCCCGGCGCCCACACCAGATCGTCGCCGCAAAACAGCAGCGGCAGCCGGTCGCGCTGCCAGGGCGGCACGCCCGCTTCCTGAAACAGGTTCTTCAAAGTACGGCGCGGCCGCCGCGGATCGGGCTGGAGCCGTTCGCCTCCCGCGCGCAATCGCACTGCGACCCGACACTGCTCGAGCTTGTGGAGGTCGATGCCTTCACCACGCGCCCGTCTGAACAGCAGCTTGCCGCCGAGCACGGGGATGGGAATGCGCCGCTCGCCTTTCCATTCCACCGGCGCGAACGGCGCAGCCGGCGTTGCGCGCGCGAGCGCGAGCTTGCCGCGGTAGACGCGCAGCCGCATGCCGTCGTGCTCGACCAGGATGCGCGCGCCGCCGGAGGTGAGCTGCTTCAGCATCTCGACGAGCTTCGCCTCGCTTGGCGCGCGCAGCCCCTGCGCCGCGAGGAACTCGCGCAGCAGCGCTTGTGCGTCGAGCTCCATGCCGGCGAAGTGCCGCGCCGCCCGCGCCAGGCTTTCCCGCCAGCGCGGAAAGCGCGATTCGATCAGGGGTCCGAGGCGCCGGCGCACGAAGTTGCGCGTCAGCGCCTCGTCGGCGTTGCTCTCGTCCTCCACCCATTCCAGGCCCTGCTCTCGGGCATAGGCGAGGATCGCCGCGCGCGGCACTTCGAGCAGCGGCCGCAGCAGCATCTTGCCGTCGAAGCGGCTGCGGGGCGGCATGCCGCTCGCGCCGCGTACGCCGGCGCCGCGCAGGAGGTTCATGAGCACCGTCTCGGCCTGGTCGTCGCGGTTGTGCGCGAGCGCCACAGCGTCACAAGGGATATTTTTGAAAGCTCGGTAGCGGGCTTCGCGTGCCGCGGCCTCTGGACCTTTTCCCTTTTTCGCCACCTTGACGCGGCGAACGGCGAGCGGCACGCCCCAGCGCGTGCACAGAGCGCGGCAGAACTGCGCCCACGCGCCGGCATTTGGGCTCAGGCCATGGTGAACGTGGATGGCCGAGAGATTAAATCCAGGATGTTGCTTCAATACGTGAAGCAGCACAACGGAATCGACCCCGCCGGAGAGACCGACGGCGAGGCGCTTGCCGCGCAGATCGAGAGAACCGAGAAATCGCCCGACCTCGGCGATGACCTCACCGCTCGGCCGTTTCCTTGAACTTGCCATAGGCCATTACGCGCTCGAGGCGTTGCTCGACCAGCTCTTTGGGCTTTTTCTCCTGCAACTGCTTGAGCGCCTCGGCGAGCGCCTTGCGCAGCGCCTGCGCGGTGGCCTGGGGGTCGCGGTGCGCGCCGCCAAGCGGCTCGGCCACGATCTTGTCGATCAGTCCGAGCGTCTTCAGCCTGCCGGCGGTGATTCCCAGCACGTCGGCCGCCTCGGGCGCCTGGTCGGCGCTGCGCCACAGGATCGACGCGCAGCCCTCCGGCGAGATCACGGAATACGTCGCGTATTGCAGCATCAGCACCACGTCGCCCACCGCGATGGCGAGCGCGCCGCCCGAGCCGCCCTCGCCGATCACGCTGACGATGATCGGGGTGCGCAGCCGCGCCATCTCGAACAGATTGCGGCCGATGGCTTCCGACTGGCCGCGCTCCTCGGCGTCGATCCCCGGGTAGGCGCCGGGCGTGTCGACGAAGGTGAACACCGGAAGCGAGAACTTCTCGGCCAGCTTCATCAGGCGCAGCGCCTTGCGGTAGCCCTCGGGCTTGGGCATGCCGAAGTTGCGCAGGATCTTCTCCTTGGTATCGCGGCCTTTCTGGTGGCCGATGACCACGCAGGGCGCGTTGCCGAAGCGCGCCAGACCGCCGACGATCGAGGCGTCGTCGGCGAAAGTGCGGTCGCCGTGCAGCTCCTCGAAATGCGTGAACAGCATCTGCACGTAGTCCAGGGTGTAAGGCCGCTGCGCATGGCGCGCCACCTGCGCCACCTGCCAGGGCGTCAGCTTGCCGTAGATGTCCTTGGTGAGCGTCTGGCTGCGCTTGGTGAGCCGCTGGATCTCCTCCGAGATGTCGACCGCGGAATCGTCGGCCACGTAGCGCAGCTCCTCGATGCGCTGCTCGAGCTCGGCGATCGGCTGCTCGAATTCGAGGAACGTGGTCTTCATCGGCTTTTGGCTGTCAGTATTCTACCGGCAACGGGTCGCGCGAGCGCCACAGGTACCAGGTCGCCACCGAGCGCCATGGGCGCCAGGTCTCTCCCAGTTTTTTCATTCGTTGGAGAGACAGCTTGCGTCCCTTGAAATAAGAAAGGCGGATGCCTTTCTGCAGCCCGAGGTCGTCGAGCGGAAAGACGTCGGGTCGCAGCAGGCTGAAGATGAGGAACATCTCGGCGGTCCAGCGGCCGATGCCGCGCACCTGGATCAGCTCGGCGATGATCGCCTCGTCATCCATGTCAGGCCAGCGCTGCACATGGATCGTGCCATCGAGGAAGTGCTGCGCCAGATCGGCGATGTACTCGACCTTGCGCTCCGACAGGCCGCAGGCGCGCAGCTCGCTCCTTTTTCTTGCGAGAACACTTTGCGGCGTGACTGCGCCGGCGCAAAGACAGACCTTGTCCCAGACGCTCTGCGCCGCCTTGACCGAGATCTGCTGGCCGACGATGGCGCGCGCCAGCGTGAGAAAGGGCTCGCCGCGACGCGCCAGGAATACTTTCGGCCGCGAGCGGATGATGGCGGCCATGATGGGATCCTTCCGCGCCAGCGTGCGCTTGGCGCGATTCCAGTAATCAGGCTTCATGCAGCGGGAGGTTCAGCAGCAGGTTCTGCGGCTTCATGCGCAGGAGCTCATTCTCGTCGGCGCACAGGCCAAGGTAGACGGTGCGGCCCGCAATGTCGGGCCGCATCGCCGCCGGATCGTCGAACTGGAGCGCGAAGAGCGCGAGCACGCGGCGCATGCGTCCGGCGTCGACTTCCCGGCCCGACCACAGCTCGTTGAGCACGCCGGTCGACTCGGCGTCGAGCCCGACGTGCCAGGCCCAATGCGGCTCGTCGATCCTGCGGATTGCTCTTACTGAGACACGAATTTTTAGAAAGTGGGCAACCCATGCCTCGATAACGCGGCACAGTGCATCGAGCACCGGGCGGCCGTAGGTGATGCTGATCACCGTGTCGTGGCGCGATTCGCGCTCCCAGTAGAGCGCGGCGTTGGCGCGGTCCAGAACGTCGAGCTCAACCGTGCCGAGCGCGCCCTGCGCCTCGACGATCAGGCGCCCTACGCTGCCGAAGCGCGCTCCGGCGGCGTGCATCTCGACCGTCTCGGAATCGGCGAGCAGCAGGTGGCCGTCGCGCAGGGTCGCCTTCTGCTCGCGGAAAAAAAGCTCGGCGGCGCGCAGCTGCAGCGGATCGTCGCAGCCGTCGAGGATGTTCCTCAGGATCACGTGCGCGAGCTGCTCGATGAACAGCGGCGGCACGTCGACCGCGCCCTTGAAGAGATTCATGTAGCAGCCCTCGACCGTGCCGGCATCGAGAAGCCTGCCCCGGAACCGAAGCAGGATGCGGTAGTTGTCCCTCGCGTCTTCGTCGCCGATCAATGCCAATCGGCTTTCAGGAATCTCAATTCTTGGTTCCTCCATCAGAGAAGCGTGGAGGCGGCGCTCCTCATCGCCTGATTCCTCGACCGGATGGATCTCCGGCCGCAGGTAATAGGCGCGCAGGAAATCGTCGGTGATCCGCAGGCGTCCTGCGGCGTCCCGTTCCAGCAGGTGAAAGCCGCTATTGCGCCAGAAATCAGGCAGGTGCGAGAACCAACCGCGAATGCGACGCCAGGTGCTGCTTCAGGAACTCCATCTGGTCGGCGAGAATGCGGCGGTTGGTGAGGATCAGGTACTCGGCCTTGTTCGGAACGTAAGGCGCGTAGAGCAGCTCCAGGCCGGACTCCTCCGGCAGGCGGTTGCGCTTGTTCCCGTTGCAGTGCCGGCAGGCGGTGACGACGTTCATCCAGGTGTCGCGTCCGCCGCGCGACAGCGGCGTGATGTGGTCGCGCGTCAGCCGGAAGTAGCTGAACTCGCCGCCGCAGTACGCGCACATGTGCCGGTCGCGCCGGAACAGCTCGCGGTTGTTCAGCGGCGGCACGTGGTGGAAGCCTTTCGCTGCCAGCGCCTTGCCCTTGATGGCGACGATGGAGTGGGCGGTGATGCTCGAGCGCTCGCCGGTCAGCCGGCTGATGCCGCCGTAATAAGTGAAGGTCTCGTCGCCCAGCGTCCACGCGACCAGGTTCTTCGCGTAGTAGAAGCACGCCTGCTGCCAGCTGATCCAGCGGTGCGGCACGCCGTGGCTGTCGAGCGAGAGGATGAGCGGCTTGTCCATGTGGCAGGAATTGTGCTTCGCGGATTCTGCCAAGCCTTCCCGTGCTTTGCAATGCCCAAAAAAACAAGGGGCTGCGAATCGCAGCCCCCGCAGGCGCCAGGGAAGCTTACTTGTCGACGGCTTCTTTGAAGCCCTGCCCCGCGGCGAAGGCCGGGATGGTCTTGGCGGGAATCTTGATCTCCTTGCCGCTGGAGGGGCTGCGCCCGGCCCGCGCCTTTCTTTTTCGCGGCAGAAATGTGCCGAAGCCGACGACGGTGACGCGCTTGCCGCTCGCGACGTTGGCGACGATCGCTTCGAACACCGCGTTGACCGCCTCGCCCGCCGCCGATTTGCTGAGATTGCTGGCCTTCGCCGCAACCTGGACCAGATCAGACTTGGTGACCACGTGTGGCATGTGCTCTCCCTCTTTCCGCCCGCTCTGCGGCAGGCGAGCGAGCGGGCATCGTATCCAAATCGCGCGCCGAACACAACGCATCGGCGCGACATTGCGCACGCTATACGACAAACAATTATGATTGCGGCTCCAAGGAGGAGCAACGTCATGATCATCTTGCGTAAGCTTGCGCTTACCGCGCTTGCCGGTTGCGCGTTCGCGGCGCCCGCGCGCGCGCAAACCACGCTGACAATGTCGTCGTGGGTATCGCCGCAGCATCACCTCACCAGCGTGGTGCTGCAAGGCTTCGGCGACGAAGTCGACAAGGCGAGCGGCGGGCGCCTGAAGTTCCAGATGCTGCCCAAGCACCCGGCCGCGCCGCCGGGAACCTTCGACGCGGTGCGCGACGGCCTCGTCGACGTTTCCTACGTCACCGCGAGCTACACGCCGGCGCGGCATATCCTGCCGCTGGTGGCGGAGCTGCCGGGCGCCGGCGAAACTGCGGAAATCAACTCGGTCGCCTATAACCGCATCCATTGGAAATATCTGCAGAAGGCAAACGAATACAAGGGCGTGCACCTGCTCGGGGTGTTTACGCACGGGCCGGGCCAGATGTTCAACACCAAGCGGCCGATCAAGACCCTGACCGACCTGCAGGGCATGAAGATCCGCACCGGCGGCGGCATCGCCGAGGCGATGGCGCGGGCGCTCGGCGCTTCGGCGTTCGTCAAGCCCGCGCCCGAGTCCTACGAGCTGCTCAGCTCGGGGATCGCCGACGGCGTGTTCTTCCCGCAGGAATCGATCGTCTCGTTCAAGCTCGACAGCCTGGTCAAGTACGCGACTCTTTTCCCGGGCGGCTTCTACAGCTCTTCGTTCGGCTTCTTCATCAATGAAGACAAGTGGAACAAGCTCGCCAAGGCCGACCAGGACCTGATCAGCAAATTCGGCGGCGAGTATCTCGCGCGGCGTGCCGGAAAATCCTGGGACAACGTCGACCGCCTCGGCAACGAGGGCATGAAGAAGGCGGGCGTGCAGATCGACCAGGCGAACCCGGCGCTGGTCAAGGAAATCCAGAGCAAGGCGCAGCCGGTGATCCAGGCCTGGGTCAAGGACGCGAAGGAGAAGCGCAACATCGACGGCGCCATGGTGCTGAAGGAGTTCCACGAGGAACTGAAGCGCGTTGCCGCCGGAAAATAAGCGCAAGCTGTGGGAGGAACGGCTCGACGCCGCGCTCGGCGTCGCGGCCTCGGCGATCCTGTTTGCGCTGATGCTGATCACGTTCGCCGACGTGGTGTCGCGCTACCTGTTCAACTGGCCGCTGCGCGGCGCGTTCGAGGCCACGGAGCTGATGCTGCTGGTCCTGATCTTCGCCGGCCTGCCGCTCGTGTCGCACGCCGACGAGCACGTCACCATGGACTTCATCGACCGCATGCTCACGCCGCGCGCGACCGCGGCGCTGGTGCGCGTGGTGCACGCCCTCTGCGCCGCAGTGATGTTCTTCCTGGCGTGGCAGGTCTGGATCAAGGCCACGCGCATCGCCGGCTACGGCGACACCACCGACGTGCTGCGCGTTCCGGTCGGCCCGTTCGTGTATTTCATGGCGCTGATGATCGGACTGACGGGCCTGGTTCACGTGCTGCGAGTCTTCGTGCCCGGTACCCTGCGCGCCTCCCAGGCAACCCCCTGAGAATCTCGTGGCCGAAGCGCTGACCGGCTTGCTGGCCATGATGGTCCTCGCCTTCCTGCGGATTCCGATCGCGATTTCGATGGGAATCGTCGGCATCGTCGGCTACGCCTACATGCGGGACTGGAACTGGGCGGTGGCCTTCGCCACCGCGCAGACCAAGATCTACGAGACCGGCCGCAATTACACGCTGTCGGTCATCCCGCTGTTCATTCTGATGGGCAACCTCGTCACCCGCGCCGGCATGTCGCAGGAGCTGTTCCGCACGGCGTACGCGTTCATCGGCCACCTGCGCGGGGGTCTCGCGATGGCGACCATCCTAGGCTGCGCGGGGTTCGGCGCGATCTGCGGCTCCTCGATCGCCACCGCGGCGACCTTCGCCAAGGTGGCGTATCCGTCGATGAAGAAGTTCGGCTATGCCGATTACCTGGCCACCGGCGCGATCGCGGCAGGCGGCACGCTCGGCATCCTGATCCCGCCCTCCACCATCATGGTGATCTACGGCATCATGACCGAGACCAACATCGGCAAGCTGTTCGCGGCGGGCATCCTGCCGGGCATTCTCGCCACCGTCCTTCTATGCCTGACGGTGCAATACGTCACCTGGCGCGACCCCAAGGCCGGACCGCCTGGCGAGCGGATGAGCTGGCGCGAGCGCTTTGCCACCCTGGAGGGGCTGTGGGCGTTTGCGGCCGTCGGCGTGGTCGTCATCGGCGTTGCGAAGCTCGGCTGGCTCGACGCAGATGACGCGGCGGTGATCGGCGCATTCATCGTGTTCGGCCTGGCGCTGGTCTACAAGGGCGTGACCAGCGTCATTGCGCTGTTCACGCTGGTGATGGGCGGCATTTACGGCGGCGTGTTCACGGCCATCGAAGGCGCTGCGATCGGCGCCTTTGGCGCCATGATCTTCGCGATCGCGCGGCGCACGCTCAGCTGGAAGACGCTCTATGCGTCGTTGGTGGAAAGCGCGCGC
>WNEZ01004166.1_pt1 | contig 12544 bp, 6 predicted proteins | sample 5400521 | NCBI WGS metagenome assembly WNEZ01 (sample SAMN13153339, study PRJNA577476) | soil metagenome | isolation source: 120 cm saprolite under Douglas fir tree site 2 hole 1 replicate 1 | place: USA:California | collected 2015-04-18 | reverse complement strand
GCACAATCGGGAACGACATCCGTGCCAGAGGCTAATCCGGGAAGACCCACGGTATCGACGCCGGCGACACTCACGCCGGTTGGATACCTACAGTTCGAGAATGGCGCGCTCTTCGCAGAAGGCTCGACAGAGTTTTCGAGGCGCATCGGGATCGGCCAAGTCACGAAACTGTCCGTACTTCCGCGGCTGGAGCTGTTCTTGCAGAGTGAGCCGCTCGCAATCAGTCAGTCAGAAGACCAGACCGCGGTGCATGAAGGAGAGGTCTTCGCAGGTGTGCAAAGCATGCTCTTTGTCGGTGATGAATCACGGCCAACTGTTTCGATCAGCTATGTTCGGCGGGTTCACACAAGTGTCGCCCCGGAACTCGACGTTGGCACTTTTCAACAATCAACCTCGATTCTTCTGAGTCAAGATCTACACGGATTTCACCTCGATACGAACGGGATACTTGCCGAGCAGGTTCAGGGCAATGTACGTCGAGCGCAGTTCGCGCAAACACTGTCCATTTCCCATCCCCTGGGGAAGTTCACAATTTCCGGGGAGGTATGGCATTTCTCACAGCCATTCGAGAAGGGCAACACCGTCGGTAATCTCTGGGCGGTTTCCCGTGCCCTTCGCAAGAATTTGGTGGTCGACGCAGGATTCAATCATGGACTGACCAAAACGTCCACTCGGTGGGAAGCGTTCGTGGGATTCACATACCTACTGCCGCATCGCCTTTGGATGGTCCGTTCTGGATTCCAACCGTGAGTCTGCCCCAGTTCTCTCCTTCGTTTTTCTTTGCATTGCTTCTGTGGATCCGTGTCGCTGGTTTGTGACCTTTAGCGAATGCTGTGTCGAAACAAGAGCGGAATAAAGTGTGATCAATTTGGTCTATGTAGTTGAAATGCCGACGGCGCCCCTAAGGGCCTTCGCAAAACTCAGACCGAGGACGACTCATGGCTGAATGTCAAATGACACTGATGGATCGGCAAAGAATTGCCAGGGACACGATGGCGTTCTGGTTTGACACAAATGGTGCCCGCTTCGAATTCCGAGCTGGGCAGCATGCCGACTTTGTCTTCACGCATCCCTGCACGGGAAGTGAAAGCGACAATTCCCGGACCTTTTCGCTCGCAAGCTCTCCTCATGACAAAGAGCCAATCATGATCGCGCTGCGCATGCGCAAGACTGCCTTCAAGAGCGCGTTGAAAGCTGCCGCTCTTGGCACGAAGTTCATCGTGAGCCGTCCCCGGGGATCATTCACGCTGCATAGAGATATCACCCGACCTGCGGTATTTCTGGCGGGCGGCATCGGGATTACGCCGATTCGCAGCATCCTTCAACACGCCACCCAAGAACGTCTGCCACACAAACTGTATTTGTTCTATTCGAACCGGGAGGCGGACGACGCGGCTTTCATCGAAGAATTTGAAAGTTTGACCGCGCAAAATCCAAATTTCATCTTCATTCCAACGGTCACTGGACATAGAACCATTGCTTGGCCCTATGAAAAGGGTCACATCAATCGTGAGATGCTCACGCGTTATCTCCTCGGGCTCAAAGGACCTATCTACTACATCGCGGGCCCGTCGGGAATGGTCACTGCGATGACCGACCTGCTCAATACCTCGGGTGTCAGCGATGACGATATGAAGACCGAGGAATTTGGAGACTACAAGCTGTATCAAAATTCTGCGCAAGGCGATCAAGGAACCGGCGATCGCTCAGATTCAGCGCTATGACGGTTGTTACGATGGAGACCCTGTGAAAAGTAGTTTGGTTGCGACTCGCGTCTTCTTCGTACCGTTCATTTCTCTTCTGTTCCTTGGCATCGTCATCTGGAAATTACCAGCGCTCGCGGTCGCACAATCCGCCGTCCCGGACGACGTGAAGCATGACACACCGGGCCAGGTCATTAAGCAGGGTCAATCCGTCCATATCGATGTGGAACTGGCGCTTGTCAACGTTACCGTCACCGACCCCTTTGATCGCCTGGTCACAGGCCTTGAGGCCGATAACTTCCGTATCTTCGAAAACAGCGTCGAGCAGGAGATCCAGTATTTCTCTTCCGAAGACGTCCCCATTTCCATCGGCGTCATCTTCGATCTCAGCGGCAGCATGGCCAACAAAGTCGGTAAGGCCAGGGAAGCCGCCTTACAGTTTTTCAAGACTGCCGATCCGCAAGACGAGTTCTTTCTCGTCAGTTTCAACGAACGCGCAGAGCTCATGAGCGCCTTCACCAACAGTGTTGAAGATCTGCAGAGCCGCATACTCTCGGCATCTGCGAAAGGCCGCACTGCGCTCCTGGATGCCATTTATTTAGGCCTCAGCGAGATGAGGACCGCTCGAAACGCCAAACGGGCCTTGCTCATCATGTCCGACGGGGGAGATAACAATAGTCGGTACAACGAGAAGGATATCAAGCGGCTGGTGCGAGAGGCGGATACCCAGCTGTACTCGGTCGGCATATTTGACCCATTTGAGTATCGCAGCCGAACGCCAGAGGAACTCAGCGGCCCCTCGCTGCTCGCGGAAGTGACGGAACTGACCGGTGGGCGCGCTTTCACGGTCGAAAATATCAACGAGCTGCCGGACATTGCGGCAAAGATAGGCGCGGAGCTGCGCAACCAGTACATTCTCGGATACCGCCCGAGTAATAAATCACACGACGCGCGATGGCGCAAGATTAAGGTCAAGCTGCGCGCCCCCAAGGGCCTTCCACCTCTCAGCGTCTACGCGAAAACAGGCTACTACGCGCCCAGTCTCTAGCCTCCCCTAGCCGCAAGTGCTTGGGAGCTAGTCGGTATCAGGTTGTGGATCGGGCCTATTACGCGATCATTAACTCTAACCCTCTCCGGGCGAGACGGGACAATCTTGCGCGATGTTTGGGGGAAACTACGCAAAATCATATCGATAATAACGTATTGAGTTACTTACAAACAAATGGCGGAGAGGGGGGGATTCGAACCCCCGGTAGGAGTTTTGGCCCCTACAACGGTTTAGCAAAATTGCCCGATTCCACCGCCTGATGTTCGGAATCAAGCACTTACATTCGGATAAGAGGTCCTTATTTGGGCCAGAACGCTTATGTTCGGGCACAATTGTGCAACCGAGTGTGCAACCATTTTTCCCACTAGTTTCTGATGCGCATCACACGTTCCAAGTGAAGTTCGGTCAACACTGCGTCGTTAGGCGGGAGCCATGACTGGGGGCGGTTTAGTTTTATTCCTGTTCGTTCCTTTTCCAGTGAGGGGTTCGGAAGATCCGCAACAATGACGCTCGACCCACAACTTTTCTAAGCCGTGGATCTGCGCCTACCCTTGGCTGCAGTCTCCTAGGTGGCCAGCTTCAGGGATGGACCTGCGTGGCACTGTGGTGAGGCGCGGGCTGCCAGCCGCTTGTCGCAAAACTGTCTATGGAATGTTCAAGGGCATGTCGAGCGTGCCAATATGTCCGTTCCGGTTATCGCGTGCAGCCACGCGCAGGAGATACCGGCCCGGTTTGAGCGAGAGCTGGACGCGCACGGGAATACCATTCTTCATAACCTGCTGGTAGGTTTCCGGGCGCAGATCGGCTTGGGCAACCTGCGTTTCCAGCCGCGCCAAGCTGCCATCAGGTGTAAGCGCCCCGACCTGAAATTCGAGGTTCGTATTGTAGGTTAAATCTGGACCAGAACCGAACGAAACCGTACTGGCATCGGCCAGGATTTCGACGGTCACAGGCTGCCCCTTCTTGTCCGGAAGTACCTGATGCGCATAGAACAAAAGGCCAGTGGCGGCAAGCGTATGCAAAGCTGACGGTGAGATCATTTGCTTTTCGTCGCCGCTCTTGCGCCAGTCCGCCGGATCCACTGCGAAGTATCCCGTCCGAGAGCGGATCTTAAGCTGCTTATTGGCGAGTACAACCTTGATGTTGTGAAATTTGCCGTCCCAGTTTTTCCGTTCCGGATAGTAGCCGAGCACATAGTAGGACTGAGAGTCGGCGACCGCAGCCTGGAGGGCGGTATTGAGATCATTGGTATTGCGAAAAACTTCTCCGCCCGTATCACGCGCCAAGTGGTCCATGGTTGCTTCTGCGTCGAATTTTTGCCAGGTGGCTGAAGCGAGCGATTTGTCGGGGAACCCTGCAGTAGCAGGGATCGTGGGGTCGGCGAGAGCCCCGGCGGTGAGCAGGCCGCGCGCGTCAATGGGATAAACGGCCACATTGGCGTCGGAGAGCACGGCCGCGGTTTGGCGAATTTGAACTCGGTAGGACTTTGAGAACTCCAGATCCATACGCTCATCCAACGCCAAATCAAAGGGAAAGCCAGCCGAGAACCAAAGCAGAGCCTTCCGGCCAGGATAACCGACAACGGCGCGGCCAATGTTTCGCAAAGCCGCCAGGGTGATGCGCACGCGGACGTCCTGTTCATCGACGGACGTTGTTTTTTCGAACCGCCTCAACGAATCCGCCAACTCTTGAAACGAATTGAAAACATTTGTGCCGGGCGAAATGTCAGCCGCAGTGTCGGTTCCTCCTCCTCCAGCCGCCAATGGGGTTTGCACGTTGGCCTGGGCTGGAACTCCTCCACTAGGACCAGTGGTGACGGGGATGTCGATTTTGGGAGACTCGACATCCACCACGGTGCGGCCCCCTTTGTAGCCACGTACCGCCGCCAAGAGTAGTTGCGAATCGGTGGTGAAGTCTTGCAAAACCGATAGGTCATTCCCTAGCGCCAGGATGGTTGTGCCAGGACCGGAAAGCTTCAGATTGCCGAGGTACTTCAGTATCTGCTGCCGTACATAGTTTTGTTGTCCGGGTGGAGTATTCAGTCCATCCAACAGAAGGACGACCAGAGGACCACTCGCGCTGTGATATTCGGGCCGGTTGGTGAACACGTCGGAGCGTAGCGGGCGTAGCGGCGGTCCGGCTTCGCGTTGCTTACGCGACTCGAACGAAAAAAAAGAAACCTTCTGAGGCTTGCCATCCTCCAGGATCGTAAAGTCGGAAGCCGTCAAGCCGCTGACCGCGTGAGAAGCATCCGTGACGATGGCATCCACGAGGACTACGCGCGTGGTGGTGCGGATGGTGGACTCGGGAGGTCGTTGGATTTGCTGCGCAAAAACCGACACACACGACGAGAGTGCCAGGGCGATCGCAAGGCATGGGCGTCTCTCGGTCTTCAAACTCATGCGGCGCGACCTGCCCAAGAACTCCGGCTTAGCCATACTAGCCTCCTTGCCAATTTGTGCCCGCCCTCAATTCGGCACGCCGTCGTATCGTGGAAGCCGGCTGCACGATCGCTCCAGCCCGGATCGTTATCGACTTGGCGATGTCGTTGGCGCGGGTTTCTTTGCGATGGGGCGCGCTCTTTCTGGCGGCACAATTCCCTCGCCTTCCTTAATGACGTACAACCGGTCCGCTGACAGGTTTTGCAGAGTTTCAGTCCCACCTGAGGGCCAACGGATTTCGATCCGGTCCACCTTTTTCTCATTCCCCAAACCAAAGTGAATCCGTGTATCGCTCTGCGAGAGATAGCTGCCTCCACTGCGTACTTCGTCGATCTGGACCAGCGAGCCCGCGAGCGCTTTTACTTTGCTGCCAACGGCTAGACGATTACTGCGAGTGCCAACTAATTGCAGCGAAATCCAGTGATTCGTGTCGTCGCCGTCATTGTGCAGGATCATCGGAGCACCGTCAATATTCTCGACCACAATATCAATTCTCCCGTCGTTGTCGAGGTCACCGAAAGCAGCGCCGCGGCTCGGCTGCGGGACCGTGATTGCTGCGCCGACGAGATTGCTGACATCCCGAAAGGTGCCGTCGTGCTGGTTCAAGAATACAAGCTTGCGCTCGCGGTACTTGGCCCCCACCTCAAGCGTATCCACCTGAGGATAGACGTGACCGTTGACGACGAACAGGTCCGGCCAGCCGTCGTTATCTAGGTCCACGCAGCCGGTGCCCCAACCTAAGTATGGCACGGTGGCCGCGCCGATCCCGGCAGCATAGGATGCTTCGGTGAAGCTCATACGCCCGTCGTTGCGATAGAGAGAGTTGTTCTGGCCCTCAAAGTTGGTGACGTGGATGGAAAAGCGTCCGCTGTGGGTGTAGTCGCACGCAGCCACGCCCATCCCGGCCATTTCGCTGCCATCGTTGCTAACCGCTGTTCCCGACACGAAACTCACATCGGTGAAATGCCCACCGCCATCGTTGCGATAAAGATAGTTGGGGGTCGAATCATCGGCAACGAACAGGTCGGGCCGGCCGTCGTCATTGAAATCACTCCAGAGGACACCCAGACCGTAGTAGCCGGCCGAGTCATCCACTCCGGCCGACTTGGAGACATCCGTAAAGGTGCCGTCTCCATTGTTGTGATAGAGGCTGTCTCCCAGACCCTTCATGCCGCGTGGCCCGCATTGCACTGGGATGCCACGAAAATGACAGGTAGGGCCGACACCAAACAGTGGTAGGTTCTTGAGGTCGAACTCCACATAACGCGAAACCATGAGGTCCACGAAGCCGTCGCCATCATAGTCGGCAAAGGCCGCACCTGTGGCCCAGCGCGGGTCGGTCAGGCGAGCCTGCTTCGTAACGTCGGTGAAGGTCCCATCACCATTATTGCGGTAGAGCACAAGTCCATCTTCGCAGGTGACGAGGATGTCCGGCCAGCCATCGTTGTTGTAGTCGGCCACGGCACCGCCCATCGCCCAACAGGGATAACCCACACCCGCCTGGTCGGTCACATCTGTAAACGTCCCGTCATGATTATTGTGATAGAGGGCGCTTCGAACCTTCTGTCCGTGAAGTGCCTGGTCTACACTAGGAGCATTCGTAAAGTAAATGTCAAGCCAACCGTCCCGATCATAGTCCAGCAGCAAGACACCACCGCTTATCGATTCCACCAGATACTTTTTCTCCAGAGAGACCGCGTGCTCAAATTGGATCCGGGCGAATGCCGTAGTGTCTGTAAGCCGAAAATTAGGAGCAAGCGGTGGCGACTTTTCCGGCACCTTTTGCGCCGAAGTTATCCATTGAGCCAGGCCGCCGAAGAGGAGAAGGCAGATCATCATGCGCCACAGAAGTGGTGTGGAGACATGGGTCGCAAGTCGGTGCAGGCTTTCCACTCGACGGAAAACACGGTGGTAAATGATGTTCCAGTTCAGCGTAGGGCGGACACACGTTGTGTGGCATTCTCTGACCAGTTGCCGCACCCGCGTCAACAGTGTGCTAAACTTTGGGGCTTCCATGGGCAAGTTTTGTCTAATCACCTTGGGGGTTCTATTGGTTCTTGGTAGCGCCTCTCAGAATCCTCCCCCAGCTCGGCCGACACCCCGTTTTGAAGATATCACCAAAGAGGCGGGTCTGAGCGTCCCCCACCTCTCCACGCCCGAAAAGCGGTATATCGTCGAATCGATGAGCGGGGGCGTTGGTTTCATCGACTGTGACAATGACGGCAAGCTCGACATTGTGACCGTGAACGGCTCTTCCGTGGACCGGTATCGCCAGGGCGGCGACCTGATGATCACGCTTTATCATCAGGATAGCAACCTGAAGTTCACGGACATCACTAAGGCCGCTGGCCTGTCCCGCAAGGGCTGGGGCATGGGCGTCGCCGTAGCCGACTTCGACAACGATGGCTGGCAGGATATCTATGTCACGGGATATGGCGGCAATGTTCTGTACCGCAACCTGGGCAACTGCAAGTTCGAAGACGTCACAGACAAAGCTGGTGTACGGGTGGGCGGGTTCAGCACCGGTGCGTCATGGGCGGATTACGACCGCGATGGTCACGTCGATCTTTTCGTACCACGCTATGTGGAGATCGATATCAACAAGCTGCCAGAGTTCGGCAGCAATGACAAGACCTGCCGATTTCGCGGCATCCCGGTGCAATGCGGTCCCTGGGGACTTCCTGGAGAATCCGACTTCCTGTTCCGCAATCGTGGCGACGGGACATTTGAGGACGTTTCGAAGAAGGCCGGGGTAGATGATCCGAGTCATTACTACGGTATGCAGGGCGTTTGGGCCGACTATGACAATGACGGGTGGCCGGATCTCTACGTAGCGAACGACGCCGGTCCCAACTACCTCTACCACAACAAACATGACGGCACGTTTGAGGATCTCGCTTTACTGTCGGGTGCGGCGCTGAGTGCGGATGGCCGTGAACAGGGGTCGATGGGCGTTGATTTCGGTGACATCGATCATAGCGGACGATTCGACATCTTCGTAACCAATTTTACGGAGGAACCCGACACTCTTTATAAGAATCAGGGCGTACGGGGATTCACTGACATCAGTTGGAGCGCGCGCGTAGCTCAACCGAGTTACCCGCTGGTGGGCTGGGGCACGGCGTTCTTCGACATGGATAACGATGGATGGCCGGACATTTTCGTGGCCAACGGTCACGTCTACCCGCAGATGGATCTAGTGAAAGGTGGCGCGCCCTACCGACAGCCTCTACTCTTGTTCCGGAATAATCGCGACCGAACTTTCGAGGATGTCACGGCCATCTCCGGTCTGAACAAACTGCGGCCTGCGTCTCGACGCGGTGCCGCATTCGGTGATGTGAACAATGACGGCAAGATCGATGTCCTGCTTCTCAATGTGGGAGAACCACCCACGTTGCTGATTAATCGTACTCAGAGCTCCAACCATGCAGTCCTGTTTCGGCTGGTAGGAACCAAGAGCAACAAGTCGGCGATCGGCGCCCGGGTCACAGTGACCGCAGGAGATCTCGTACAATTTAACGAGGTACGGAGCGGCTCCAGCTACCTATCCCAGAACGATCTGCGCTTGCATTTCGGCCTGGGACCCCAAACCAACATGAGCACTGTGGAAGTCTCCTGGCCCAGCGGGAAGAAGGAAGTTTACCGAGATCTTCCGGCCGACTTTCTCTACAACATTGTGGAGGGCGAAGGAGTTCAGCAAAAGATGCCGTTTGCGGGGCAGAGTTCAGAAGAGAAGCGATCCGCGCTGATGGGTCAGCAGGCATCACTAGACAAATAGGTCGTTCTGTTCTGCCGTTCTCGGGTCGCAGCACCCTCTTACTTTGTTTTCGGTTGTTCTCCTCTCATCCTGTGGCCGGCGCGATCTCTTTCTTGCTTTAACTGGCGGAAGCGTTCCATGTGCTGGCGGGCCTCCTCCGCTTTGCCCATGCGGTTGGAAAGCAGACTTAACTGGTATTCCGTTTCCGGGTCGCTGGGGTCGGCAGCCTCCGAGCGCTCGAACGTGCTCTGTGCCTTCTCCAATTCTTCTGTTTGGAGGTAAAGTGTCCCAAGATGGAGGAGCGCTTTGGCATGTCCGGGCTGCTCCTGCACCACGTGTTCTAAGCGCTGGATGGCTTCCTGGGCATTTCCCTCCTTGCTGGCCAAAACTCCAAACTCGTACTCGGCTTCAACGAGGTCAGGATCCAGTTGCAAGGAGCGCTCCAGGGCTTTCCGAGCATCAGCGTAGCGTTGTTGGTTCAGATAGGCCAGCCCTAGCCCCAGCCAAGCTTTGCTGTCCTGGGGGCGTTGGGCTACGTACACTTCCAAAATGCGGCTTGCTGTCTGGTACTCCTGCTCTTGCAGCATAACGGCGGCGACCAGGTATTTATCATCGAGGTTCTCAGCACTCTTTTGTTCGAGTTCCGAAGCTGCCTCGAGAGCTGTGCGGTTCTCGCCCGTGTTCATGGCCTCGATTACCACACGGCGCAGTACGGGGACGGCATCGGGAGCTAGCACACGTGCCCGCCCCAGGACGGCCATCGCGTCGGCATGCTGATTCTTGACGGCATAAATGTCGGCGATAGCGAGCAGCGTATCTATGGACTTGGGATCGATTGCAAGAGCCTGCCTAAAATTGCTCAGGGCGGCAGTCACCTGTCCTGTCGCTCGCCGCGCTAGGCCCTTCAAGTAATAGAAGCGAGCAGGAGCGCGTTTCAGCGCTGGGGTGGCAAGGTCCAAGACCCGGAGAGCCTCGTCAGGAAGATTCCCCTTGAGAAAAACTTCCGCCACATCCATGGCGACAACTGGGGAGTCTTTCGCCCGTGGGATGAGTGCCGCTGCCTCCGATTTGCGCCCCAATGCCACCAAGCTTGCAGCCTTGACCGGAATAGCTGCGGGGGGAAATCGCTCGGGTGGAATCGCGCCCAGTGTGGAGAGGGCTTCAGTGAAAAGCCTCCGTTCGACATAAAGGCTGGCCAGTTGGAGCTTTAGGCCAGAGTCTCCAGGTGCAAGCATCTGGGCTTGCTTGTATTGCTCGATGGCCTGATCGAATTTGTCTTGCGCTGCGAGAGCATTCGCGAGATTGGTGCAGGCGATAACCGATTGGGGGTTGACTTGCAAAAGGCGCCGGAATAGAGCCTCGGACTCCAGATAGCGCTTCTGCCGACCGCGAATGATACCGAGCAGGGTCAGAGCTTCCTCATTGTTAGGTTCGGAGGAGAGTACCGACCAGAGAAACTTTTCGGCTCCCTGAAGATCGCCACGTGCTGCCTGGGCCTTGGCAGCGGCAAGCAAATAGCGCGCCTGGGCAGTTGACTCCTGGGTCCAGGCACAGGGGGCGCCCGACAAGCTGAGGAGAGCCAGTACCAGCAGGAGACGTAGCGGCCACCAGTCATCAGTTTGATTGCGGCACACTTCGCCCTCGATGGCGATTCTTGAGGGCCTGGTAGAGCTTTATCTCACGCTCGGCATCCTCGCTTCGTGAGTCACGACGGTAGGCCATCGCCAATTGGTAGTGAATGTAGTCACTGTCTGGACTGAGTTTGATCCCGGTTTCGAAACTAAAGACGGCAGCCCTAATGTCCCCTTTCTCAAGTTGCAGTTTACCTACCTCATAGTAGGCATCCGCGTATTTCGGATCCTGCTGGATGACCTGCTGAAGGAGAATAAGCGCTTCATCTTTCTGCTGAAGCTCAATCAGCGCAAAGGCAAGGTGATACTTTTTGGAAGCATCGGTGGGGTTGAGCTTGAGTGCCGCACGAAATTCCTGGGCGGCTTCCGCCGGACTACCTTTGCGGAGGAGCGCCAGCCCTGCCAGAAAATGTGTCTGTGCCTGATTGGGATTGAGTGCGAGAGACTTGTGGTATTCCTCCAGCGCCGTGCCGTATTCTCCTTGGTCTGCGAAGGCTTCACCCAGCAACATGTGGACGTCTGCGGAATTGGGATTCGATTGATCCAGGAGTTTGAGTCGACGGACGCCCTCCGCGTATTCCCCGGTCTTCACTGATGATACGGCATAGGCGTAAGCCAGGCCTGGATCGTCGTCGACCTCAGTTTGTACTGGCTGCAGGGTCTTGAGCGTCATAGGGTAGTTCTCCAGCATGAAGAAACTGAGACCGAGTGCGGCCCTGACGCGCATGTCATCGGAGTGTTCTTGCAGATGTCGGCCCAGAGGCGCAACCGCCTGATCGTACTGGTTGGCGTAGAAAGCCGCCATGCCCAAATTGCGGTCAAGTGTCTCGAGGGACGGATTCCAGGCGCCCGCTTTGCGGAAATAGTCCACGGCAGTTGCGAACTCTTTTTGACCCGCGGCGATTACACCGAGGTTATTGTAAGCGTCGGCGATCGCTGGCTTGAGCTGGTTCGCATAGGCCGGTGCTTTCTTCTGCTCTTCCGGCGAAACGGGAGCCGCTGGCATATCCGGCCGGCTCGCTTTCTCTCCTTGTCCTTGCATCAGATTCACGAAATCGGTCAGTTTCTGGCTCCGGACTAACTCCGGATGCGCCACGCGTTCCCGAAGCTCCTTGGAGAGCGCCATTTCTTTTTCCCCTTCCTCCTTTCGGCCCGTCCGCAGCAGAATCCGCGCAAGCACATAGTGCACTTGGTTGATCTGGTAGCCGTTGCGCGAGACGTCCTTGGTCAGGGCGATCGCTTTGCGCGTCGTTGCCTCTGCCTCCGCTTCGCGACCATCACTCTCGTACACATGCCCGAGAAAAACCAAAGGATCGGGGTTTTGTGGCTCGAGTGTGGCGGCGTGGACCAGTTCGCTTTCGGCTTCCTTCGGGTTGTGTTGCTTCATCGCGATGTATCCAAGCAGGTAGTGGCTTCGATAATCTTCGGGGTTGGTCCTGAGTTCGGCTCGCAACTCTGGCACAGCTTCTGAAAAGCCGGACTCACCATCACGGTCCAGGTACGCGAGGGCGAGAAAATAGTGCGCCTGCGGCACTTTGTTGTCCCTGGAGATGGCTTTCTTGAATTCCTGGACTGCGTTGTCCAAGGACTCCGACTCTCCTTCGCGATAAGCACGCCCAAAGTAAATATGGATCTGCGCCCTGTCTCCCAACCCTGTGAGCATGTCGTCGAACAGTAGGCGAGCACGGACCAGATCGTTTAGCTTGATATAGGTCAGTCCCAGGACGTACCCCACCTCGAAGCTGGGGGTGGCGACGACCGCGGCTTCCAGGTGTTCCCGGGCCGCCTTGTAGTCGCCTTGACTAAAAAGAATTTGCCCAAGAACGGCACGCGCCCGGGCATTGCCGGGAGAAGATTCGACAACCTTTTCCGCCAGAGACCGAGCTTTCGGCAAGTTACCTTGCTCCAAACGCATCAAGGCAAAATCCAGGCGAACATCACCATCGTCCGGAGCCAGACGCAAT